>Ga0222427_100331_pt1 | contig 88958 bp, 86 predicted proteins | sample 2B20Ametagenome_FD_182890 | JGI IMG/M metagenome (GOLD analysis project Ga0222427, IMG submission 182890) | Enriched microbial communities from leaf-cutter ant dump, University of Wisconsin, Madison, United States - 2B20A (version 2) | ecosystem: Environmental > Terrestrial > Nest > Insects nest... | reverse complement strand
CCTCTGAAATATTCATACAGCCTCAAAATGAGGCAGGTGCACAAAATTTGCGCACCTGCAATCCGATATTTCGTCGGCGGAGCCTATCCCTGGTGGGTTGCTCCCCAGCAGAGCCCACTTACGTTTCGGCTTCCAATTGCAAAATTCAATACATCAAACTATATTTACAACTTGCTAAATTTTCCAGCCACATTCATTTAGATACTAGGACAACCGCATCTTGTTGCTCCATTCCGGTTCTGCGGGTTTGGGTGCCCCCGTCACCTGGCATCTGGCCCCCCACCAACTCCAGAATAACACTACGATTTACTCCTGCATTTCCTGTTGCAACAAGAACTTGGCCGCCTGCCGCAAGCACTGTCATTGCAAATTGTTCTGATACATCCATCCGAACAAAATTAGACCATCGGCCCAGTCAATTCCGCCCACAGACAGATGCCTACTCATGTCAGTGAGCCGTCCGTTTTGTTTGTATTCAACTTCTGCCTCCATAGCAGCAATAACGCGACTATGCTCCGCCCGACCCGTTAGCAATACGGGATATGCGAATTTGAGACCGTCCGGATCGACCAGTATCGCCGGGTTATTTCCCATTGCAGCATAAGGGCTATATCTGCTTTGGACTCCCGATGCAGCCAGGGTAGGCGCGTAACCTACCCAGGAAATAATCCCTATACCCGTCAAGCCCAGCGGATCAACCGTATTATAGAAAGACCAGAAACCAAACAAGCTTACGCCTCCTGATATTACAACGGCCGCCTCAAATATGAAGCGGCTGTTGCTTTCTTATTGGATCCACGCGGGGGCGTGAACCAGCAGCGTGTTTTTACACGCGCTAGCCGGGTATTTATGAAGATAGCAACTCTTGGACATGCTCAATAAACCTAATTATACCGTCTTTGCCCCTGCCATTATCATTAGATTCTAACAACACTTTATTTGTTGATAGAATTTCAAGGCTACTTTTAATAACTTCTGGGCTCACTTGATCATGAAACTCTTCAATTAATATTATCGCCGATTCTCTTATTTCCAAATTTCCTGTACATAATAACTCAATGAACTCTAAAAAATACTCCTTGCATTGTAAAGGTTTAATAGTCAAAGAATAAAGGAAGGTACCGCTATATCCATTGTTTCTAGGGTCTAAAACTATTTTCATCAGACATGGGACTGCCTCATCCAACCCTATATCTCCTAATGTCAAAGCGATAGCATTTTTCACCTCCCAATCATATTTGTCGTTATCAACCATTTTGCAAAGGAAAGAAACTATTTCTTTTTCTTTAAAGCTACCTAATTCTTGGATGGCAGATTCCAATTGTTCATTAGTAAGAAAAGGATTTTTTTCTATGTAATCAATTATATCTGTGTGTCTTTTCATCTTAATAAGGTTAATTTTATCTAGGCTTAGGGCCTTTGGGTCGCCCAAGTCTAATCCATTCATCGTATATCCCCCTTCCATCATAATCCTTACCGTAGGATTTTTTCCCTTCCCTATGCCACCAATTATTGAAATCCTTATCTTTTATTCCGAAATCTCTATCTCTTTGCCCTTGTTTCCCACCTTTTAAGTGATCCTTTTCTCCCTTTATCCAATTCCAAACATCACTTATTGACTCCCCTGCTGTTGTTACTCCATCTACTATTCCGTCCCAGTTATCATATATATACGCACCCCCAGCTATAATTGTGCCTCCAACAACTACGGCTGCTGCTACTGGAGGCAATTCACTTGTAGTCGCTCCTAATAAAAGTGCCCCGGCCATTATTTTTCCAGCAGAAGATCCCCCATTTCCTTGCTCCCCATACCCGCCAAAATCCCAACCCAATGATTGGCCGAACCGCTTGTCCATCCTCTTCCCCCATCCTGCATAGTCGGCACGTCCGTCTCTGACTTCCAAGTCCTCCAACATGATGCCGCTGGAGACGTATACCAATCTTCCCTTTTCGAAATATACAGTTTTATCCGGATTGTTTTTAGCTTCGTCAACCATCTGATCAATGGTCATACCCCCTGCTTCCCTTTGCTTTTCGACCTCCATCATAAATTCAGCATAACGGAGCATTACGGCATACATACCCGTACCCGTACGCTCGCCAATATCATCTTCCCTACCAGGACTAGGACCTTTGTACACGTTTAAACACCAATAAGCCCTTCTTGAATGAAAACCTATTAATAGGCCTAGCATCACCACTATTACGACTGCCAGCGTAACCAATATTATTTTTTCAACTTTTCTATTCTTTTAATACTGGTAATCGATTGGCTCCTTCATAGTTCCGATGGCGTTGTGCAGCTTCATAGATTTTCGTCCCTATGAATAATAATAAACAGGCTGTTCATAACAAGCAGCCTGTTTTTATTTCGATACTTTGTCCATCACTTTTTTAAAAAAGACCGTCAGAGTTGACGTGGTATCCTACAATTTTTAACCCATCTTTCCCTTTGAGAAGTGTGACTGTTTCTAAGGATACATAATTTGAACGCTTTACATTCAATAGGAAAGCATAGTTTGTTTTAGGGTTTGCTCCTACAATTGCTTCTGTCTCCCATTTCTCAATATTATAACGCTCCACACTCCCCAGCTTCTCATAAGATATATAATAGATTTCATTTAACTTTTGAGTGTCCGTACCTTCAAAAAACCGCTTATCAAAAAGCCCGTATGTCCCTTTATAGTCTTGATTCTTTAGTAATTCATAAAAGTCTGCTATTGCTTGTTCTCCATCCTGCCTATCCTCTTCCCTGTTAATGTAAGAAGAATTAAAACGACAGCTCACAAAAATTAAAGAAATTGAAAAAACAAAGAAAATTCTTATTACCCTTAATAATTCTACAGACATAAATAAATTAAAATAATTACACATTCAGCTAATACACTTTTTCAAAATCATAAGTGGCCCAAAATTTATATTCTCCATTCACATCTTTCCTATACACATCATAAATGTAGGTATTGGCAACTTTCTTTATAGAATCACCTATCATAAGTTTGTTTTCAACAGGAGGAAAGAAGTAGAGTTTCAGTCCATTCTCAAGATGAAATTCAATTGTCCGACCTTCAAAAGAATTAGAGCTTAATACTGTCGAAAAAATGTTGTTCGTATAAAAGTTTTTCTTGTTTTCATTTTCTCTATATGAAGCATAAAAGACCTTGTAAAAAATTAAAGCTACTACCACTATGCCTATTATTATCTTTATTGCTAAAGGTATCTTTGCAATGAATTCTGGCATTTGTCTGTCTGTGTTCATAATAACAAATATTTATTTACCAGCCCCAAAGTTTACCAGCCCCAGGCGTATACTGATATTGATACCCTCCAAAAGCTCCAAAGCCAATACCAATTCCTATACTTCCATTTATAAAGCTATTGCCATTACCTGTAGAAGACCGGGAACCACCTATTGATATATCACCCAAGAAACCTCCTGTAATCATTCCCCCGTGAGAGCTACCAGAAAGCATGCTGGAAGTAATATTTCGTGGATCTCCTGTATATGTACTGACACCAAAGCTAAAGCCTCCAGAAGCAGTAGCACCTATACCTGCGTTAACTGTAAATGTTGGTGTTAAATAAACACCAGGTTCTTTACCCCTTGTCAAGATACTAAAATTAACAGGCTGAGCTCCTACACCAATAAACGCTGCTACATCTCCTCCAATAGAAAATGACAACTTGTCAGGTACAAGCCACCTTGCAAATGGGCTGTTCCACATAGACCCTAATAATCCCTCCCCCCCGCTTGATTGCAGCCCATACCCGCCAAAATCCCAACCCAATGATTGGCCGAACCGCTTGTCCATCCTCTTCCCCCATCCTGCATAGTCGGCACGTCCGTCTCTGACTTCCAAGTCCTCCAACACGATGCCGCTGGAGACGTATACCAATCTTCCCTTTTCGAAATATACAGTTTTATCCGGATTGTTTTTAGCTTCGTCAACCATCTGATCAATGGTCATACCCCCTGCTTCCCTTTGCTTTTCGACCTCCATCATAAATTCAGCATAACGGAGCATTACGGCATACATACCCGTACCCGTACTCTCGTCAATATCATCTTCCCTACCAGGACTAGGACCTTTGTACACGTTATAGGCCAGCCGCCAGTCTTCGCCCAAACCCTGAACTAAAATATCCTGCGCAACCATTTCACCCATCAATCCCAGCGGATCCACTACACTGGCAGGGTTGTTGTTCATCCCTGTGTAGGAACTCATGCTGGCTGTTGCGGCTGCCAGCGGATCCACACCCAAAAACCTGCCGATCTGCGGATCGTATTGCCGGTTGTGGAAATCCATCCAGTTAAGACCTAAGCCTTTATTGAACTCATTACCTTGGTACTTAAACCTGTTTTCCTTGAAACCGGTTGCAGTACTACCCATACCAACAATAGGTAAGCCATGTGGATAATAATGAGCCTCCTCTTTCAAGCTACCCCGCGTCACCCTGAATACCAGCTGATCAAAAAAAACATTCGCACATTCATGACAATCTGCATTAGTAGTGGCCGTATGCAAGAAAACCGCAAGATATCCATTTTCCGGCATGATTACGGGTTGCGTTGTCCCAATCTCACCCCATGTTCCGTTTCCCTCGACCTGAAAGGATCGTGAAGCCCCCGGTACTAATTGCATATTCTCATCGAACAACAAATAAGTTAGGTACGCCTTAGGTTTGGTAGGATCAGTGTCATTATCCAAAATATCTTCAAAACTACTTACATTAAAATCATCAAATAACATACCGACCAAATCAGTTGCGTGGGACTCGCTGCCCTCGAATCCACCTTCACCTGCAGTAAGCACTGAAGACAAAGTTTGGATTACGTCCTCTGCTGATATAGGATCGTCTACCAGCGAATTGTAGTCATCGAAGAAACTATTAATATTCAGTTCTATCTGGTCACCCGCCATAACATGTGTTAAAATGGACGTACCAATTAGACGGTCCGCCTCGTTCGCATTTAACCTCCCCGAATACTCGTTATCCGGATCGCTAGTAGAAGGATTAAGATCTCGAATTTCATTGTGGTTGTCGAAATACAGGCCTTCAATAGCTGCACTGGCAATTTCATAGCTAGCCAAAAATTCCTGAATTAGCAGTGTCCTTGACTCAATTACACTTCGAACATTTCCTAAATGATCTTTCACAAAAAATTCCTCTCTTTTTGTTCCCCCGTCAGCGAATACCGTGCGACCATTTAAGTGTAAGGCGTATGGCCGGGAGCAGGTGCTGTTTCCTGCTTTAATGAATGGCAATATGTCGGTGGCACTACGTTATAGTGCAGGTGCTGCGCTGGCCATGTTGAAACCCTATTACCTGCAGCTCGTCTATACCGACTTTACGCCCCAACCACAACAACGCGAAGCTATAGAACGGTATAGCATCCATAACCAGGATGCCTTTCTACAACCCGGACATATATTGGGCGCAGCGAAATGGCAAAAAGGACTGGATGAAATCAAATACATACCGGGTATCACAGCAGGCTTGGCGGTAGTACTGGAGCCCGATAAGCCCCGGACAACCTGAAGCAGGTTTCAATTGGCTGCAACACGAGCTTCTACACGGCACCATTGGTACTATTAGCCGAGCATAAAGGGACGGTATGGCATAGCTCCTTCTTTGTAGCACTTTCGCTGGGAAAAAGGTGGAAGTAGCGCCTGCTTTATTTAATGTTACATATTGTTAGTAACCCTGTGCAACTCTTTATAAAAAATTTGTTTAGGGAACAACATCCGATATTTGCCACCACCCACAATTGTCAAAATAAAATCCAAATGCACAATGAGTTCGGATAAGAGAAGCGTAATTGTCTATAAGAGGCCAATAGAAAGTGATCTATTTTAAAGTCTCTTACTTTTAGGTTTCTGAGGCATGTATATACGGCATTTTCGCGAGGTAAACGTGAGGCAGGGTTGTAGAACTGCATCTTTCCTGTTATGCTTTATCGCCAGCAAAATAGCTTTAGAACGATCAGACACTGCCCTTGATTAGAGCGCCAATCCGTAATAGGTATTCAAGTTTTTTCATTTTTTTAAAAATGTTCCCCATCCGGAAGGTGGTTCAATTGGGTTGCTATATCACGTGGGCTCTGTAAATGACAAGTCGTATATCAATACTAAAATAAGTATCATGAACGAACAAATGAAACTTGCTCAGATGGATATACTTATAATGCAGATGCCTGTTCAGCAGATGCGTAATGTACCCCAGCTGGTCGCGCCAGGGATTGCAATGGAAAGCCCACAGCCGCTGTGCATTAATCGGCGTGCCCTGCATCCGCAAACTGGGTTTACCGTACCGACAGCTTATAATAACCGGCGGCGAGGACTTGGAATGGAAAGCCCGCCCGGGCGCCCTGAAAAAAAAAAAATTATACGGTCGAAGGTTAAATTGCTTAAAACCGGGATACTGCTTCGGTAATGCTGAGAGGCGACATGGAGTGAAAAGGGATGCGAGGGAACCAGGGATTAAACCCGGGCTATTAGCTCAAAATGCAAATGCCCGCTCAGGCGGGCATCTGCAGGAATATTTTAAAGTGCTTACACTTACTCAGCCTCAGCGACTACTTCACGAACTTCAGGAATCATGCGTTTCATCATGCCTTCAATACCTGATTTGAGGGTGATCATGGACGAAGGACAGCCTGAACAGCTACCCTGCAACATCAGCTTCACCACACCATCGTCGTATCCACGGAAACTGATAGCGCCACCATCCATTTCTACTGCGGGCTTTACATAGTTTTCGAGCATTTCCTTGATGCGGGCCACCACGTCTTTGTCGTCGGCATTTATGGTAAATTCATCTTTGGGTGCAGGCACCATATCTTCATGAATTACCGTCTTACCCTCTTCGAGATAAGCTTTCAGGAATTGACGGATAGAAGGTATTACTTCTTCCCAAAGCGTTTCGGGCGTTTTGGTAAGTGTAATAAAATTGCTGGCAATGAAAACACCGCGAACAAAGGGGAAAGTAAAGAGTTCCTGCGCCAATGGCGAAGGAGCCGCGTCTTTAACTTCCGGAAAATCTATACTCTTGCCCGGATAAAGAAGTTTATTGGCTACAAACTTCATGGTTTCCGGGTTAGGCGTCATTTCGGTGTAAATACTTACGATCATACCGGCTGAGTGCAACATATACAATTTGATTGAAGGCTCAAAGGTACGAAAATACCATGTACCTAGCCGGAAATTTAGCAGATAGTCCATCGAAGAAATCGATAAGGTTCGGGCTCCGTAATTTAACGCTAACTTTGCCGCATGCCGTTGTTCAAACACTGGCAATCGGGTGCCTTTACACAAGCTGCCATCTGGCATATCACTGAGCCAGAAGCGTTTTTTACGGCGCATACCGGTTTGCAATCGACCAAAACATCGCCCATAAAACGGCTCGAGCACCTAGCCGGCCGCTTTTTACTACAGCTGCTGATGCCCGGCTTTCCCCTGGACAGGATCAGGATAAGTGCCACGGGCAAACCTTATCTGGAGCAGGAGCAGGTGTACTTTTCGATTTCACACTCCTACCCTTTTGCCGCCGCATCTGTTAACCGTAAAGAAGCTACGGGCCTGGACGTTCAAACCCTGCAACCTAAAATAATACGCCTGCAGCATAAATTCCTGTCGGATGAAGAGCAGGCATTGTGCAAAAATGATATAGAGCTGATAACACTGGCCTGGGCTGCCAAAGAAGCCGTCTTTAAGCAGTATGGACTGGGGGCGGTCGACTTTAAGGCGCATATGCCTTTGCGCAGTATGGAGGTAAGGGAGGGAAATGCCGCAATGAATATGGATTTTTCAAAAGGGGAGGCCATACAACCCATTCAGCTGCAGGGTGGTATTGAGCCGGGTTTTGTATGGTCGGTAACGGCATAGGACTGCAGCGCCAACCGATGTATAATGCAACGGGAAACGATCACAGACCGTTTCCCGATATTATACCAATTATAAACAAAGCTTATTTAGCTGCAGGTGCCTGTGGCTGGCCTTCCTGAGGAGCCTGTTGTTGAGATTGCTCAGCGGCCGGAGCCTTGCTGACACGTTGAATAGGCAGGGTAAATACGGAGAAAATACACAATGCAGCGATAAGACCCATAGTGTACCAGGTACCTTTTTCCATTACATCGCCACTTTGTTTTACACCCATCACCTGAGTACCCAAACTACCAAAAGTACCGGAAAGACCACCACCTTTAGGTTTTTGTACGAGCACAAAGAAACCAAGCACGAAAGAAGCAAGTAAAATTATGATGATTAATAGATTGGTCATTTTTTATAAGTCTTTTTGTATATTTTCAATTTTGGCAGCAAAATAAGTATTTTTTTCAGGATTCAGCAAACTTAATTTTCGATACATTTCAATTGCTTTTTCTACTTTTCCCTGGCGTGCATATACCTCTGCCAGCGACTCGCTCACCAGTTCATCCTCCCGCGCAATGGAGTTGACGGCCATTTCAAAAACCTGCTCCGGTATTTCTTCGCTTTCTTCTTCAAGCGCCGCGGCCAGTTTTTGTTTCTGCCACATGGTTTTGAGTGCCTTCTGATCTTCTTCTTCTTCTCTGGCCTTTTTACTTTTGGCACTGATATAACCCAGCCACTCGGTGAAACTCATCACTACCATAAGGGATTTTTCATCGTCTGCATCGAGTTTCACTTTCATTTCGGGTATATCGGATGAAACTTCAATACCCTGACGCATGAAATAATCGTCGGCAGCCGGTTGCATCATGATTTCCGCTAAAAGATCTTCCTTTTCGGGATGTTGCCGCGCTGCGGTTTGGGCTGGAGGTCCGGTCGTTGAGCCTGTGGTATTTGCTTCTTCTGCGGCCTCATTTATGGCTGGAACTGCCTGATCAACCATAGCATCATTGGCAGGTATTGTTTCCGTTATCGCTTCTTCTTCCTGAAGCGGAAGCGGCTCGGCTGCAGCAGCCTCGAGCCATTCGCGCAGCAATACGGGATTTACGCGGTACATGGATTGTAAATGAACCAGCCGGGCTTCGTCCTGTTGCAGAGCCACATGTTTGAAATAGTGTGCCGGCAGGAAATAGGGATAAGCTTTGGCAAACTGCAGCAAGGCTCTTGGAGCAACTTCCTGAAGTTGGTGCGGTTCGCGTAGCCAGTCAGATATTCGCTCGGTTGTAATCAATGGATTTGTTTTTTATTTACCAATTTACAAAAGCCTTATTGAAAATATCATCGGCAAGCTGGTTGCCTATGTCTTCAATCAAACGTGTTTCGACCGCAATCAGTTGTAAACCTGCCTCAAAATCAGCAAAGCGGCTAAAAGTTTGTTTAAATCCGGCTTTAGGATCAAGCCGGTTCCTAAAGTCCACTTCAATGGTAATGGTAAGCCTGTTTTGCGAAGCCTGGGCCGTACTTTGCATACCCGATACCGTTTGGGTATAACTAACTATGGTACTGCTCATATCATAATCGGCTTCGTCCGTATTCACAGCTGCCAAACCGGTTTGGGAAAGAATGCGGTTTCTGATTTTATCGGTCAGCGTCTGGCTAAGGGCGGGAACTACATTCAGTGCCCGGTTTTCCATGGTTCTGATATTGATGGTTTTACCTGAAATACTGGCACCAGAAAGGCTATACACCCCGCAGCCCTGCAGCAAAGGAATAAGGCAAAGCAAAAGCCCAAATAATAGAAAGCGGCTTCGTTTCATAAGCAGCTGCGAAATTAAGGTAAATATCCCTTATTGAACCGCTGATTACAAAGCTTAGGATATCGGGGTGGCGGTGCGCTGCTGACTCCTGCGTATAAGCATACAATCGGCGAGTACCAAAGCTGTCATGGCTTCCACTATTACGGGCGCGCGCAGGGCCACGCAAAGGTCATGCCTTCCCTTTACCGAAAAGCTTTCGAGCTGTTCAGTTTCCAGATTGATTGACTGCTGTAGTTTGGGCGTGGAGGAAGTAGGCTTTACCGCAATGCTGAATTCGAGCGGGTTGCCGTTGGATATACCGCCTACTACCCCACCCGCGTGGTTGGTAGCTGTAGTGCCATTTATGTCAACGATCGCATCGTTGTGTTCGGAACCAAACATGGTAGCAGCAGCAAATCCGGCTCCGAACTGAACACCTTTTACGGCAGGAATAGCAAACATAGCGTGGGCCAGTTGCGATTCAAGGCTATCCCAGAAAGGCTCGCCGAGGCCTGCAGGCAAACCGGTGGCGGTACATTCTATTATTCCGCCCACACTGTCTTTGGCATCGATACCCCGCTGTAGTCCTTTATCCAGATCTTTTTCTCCGGCTATGGAAGTAATGCGGGCCTGGATATGCAGGGGTTGCAATATTTTTTTAGCCACTACACCGGCAGCTACTATACCCACGGTGATACGGGCGCTGAAATGTCCGCTACCGCGAAAATCTTCAAAGCCACCGTATTTTTGTTGCGCCACCCAATCGGCATGTCCGGGACGCGGAATAGCTCTGTGCCGTTCATAATCTGCAGATCTTGTATTCTTATTTTCAAAGAGTATAGTGAGGGGTGCCCCGGTAGTGAAACCGTTGAACAAACCGGATTTAATTTCGGGCACATCATCTTCACTGCGCGGGGTTGTGCCTTTCTGCAGACCTCCTTTTCTTCTTAATATATCTGCTTCAAAATCCTGTTGTGCCAAGGCAATACCCGCCGGTACACCATCGATGGTTACGCCCACACAAGGGCCGTGGGATTCGCCAAAAACACTTACTCTGAAGATTCTTCCAAATGTGTTCATTCCAATTTGTTTTAAACAATTAATGTTCCACCTGCATACCCAAACTACTCATATCCTCAAAGAAACGGGGATACGATTTGCTAACCGCACCGGCATGCCGGATACTTACCGGACCTGAAGCGCGCATAGCCGCTACGGTACAAGCCATGGCAATGCGATGATCGTTGCAGGAATGCACTTCGCAGCCTTGTAGTTGAGGCTTGCCTTCTATAATCATATCATCGTCCTGAATACGTACTGTTAAGCCCATTTTCCCAAATTCGCTCTGCAGTGTACCTGCCCTGTCGCTTTCCTTGTGTATGAGCCGGTGTACACCCCTTATAACCGAAGTACCCTCAGCAAACGCAGACAGGGCTACCAGGGGCGGGAAAAGGTCGGGGCAATCGGTAGCATCGAAATAAACAGGTTGTCGCCTGTTGGCGCTTATCGTAATCTCGTGGGGCGCAATGGAGCAATTGCAACCATACTGCATCAAAGCCTCCAGTATCCTTTTATCGCCCTGCGGACTATCCAGATCGAGGCCAGTTATTGTAACATTCCCCCCCAGGGCGGCGGCTGCCATTAAAAAAGCAGCACCACTCCAGTCGCCCGATACGGTGTAGTCCAGTGTACCGCTGGTGTCGTTTACCATTGTAGCTGTGGCAGGAAAGACGAAGCGCTCATAATGTTCATTTACCGGAACCTGCAAACCAAAGTGCCGAATAATATTCAGGGTTAAGTCGATATACGGCTTGCTTGCCAGGCTGTCGACGGTAATAATCCGATCTGCGGGAGCTGAAACGGCTGCGTAGGCAAACAACAGACCGGTAAGCAATTGCGAGCTCATTGAGCCGTCGATATGAATATCCTTTGCCTTCAAGGGTCCTGTGAGCCCGAGCGGGAGTTTGCCCTGGTTGCTGTGCAGTTGTACATCTAATAAGGGCAAAACTTCTTCCAACATCTTCAGAGGACGTTGTAACAAACTACCACGACCATTGACAATTATCTTTCCCTTGCACAGCGACACTATGGGCGTAAACATCCGCAGGGACAAGCCACTTTCGCCACAATCCAACTGCATGTTCCCGGATACCATTTCGGGAATACCATTTGAATGAATCTCTAATGTATGATGATTAATATGGTGAACGGTAGCGCCAAGTGCTGAAAGTATGCCGAGAGCGGCCTTATCATCGTCCGATACACCATAGTTGTGAATACGTGTAATGCCAATGCGAATAAGTGCTGCAGCACAAGCCCGCTGCATCTCACTTTTGGAGGCTGGTGCAATTACAGAACCTTTTAATCGGGTTCCCGGATATACAGTTGCTTTCATTTTAAAAAATTGTGCTGCATTACATCTAGGTCAATAGGGAGTGTGCGGGCCTTTCCTATTTGTTCCAATAATACAAAATGAAGTTGGCCGCCAGCACGTTTCTTATCGGCGCTCATCAAAGTAAATGCATCTGCCCTATCGAATGTATATTCGAGCGGCAAACCGTATTGGGCCAGTACGGACATAGCCCGCCCTGTACCTGAGAACTGCAAGTATTGTTCGGACAGGCGCATGGCAAATACCATACCGACCGACACGGCATAGCCGTGTGGTAAATCGTATTTGTTTTCGATGGCATGGGCCAAAGTATGTCCGAAATTCAACAACTTCCTGTCGGCCTGTTCAAACTCGTCGGCCTGAACGACGGCTATTTTCAAACGGGCATTTTGTTCCAACAGGCGGGCCAGCATGCCAGGCTTTTCCCGGAGCCCGCTCAGGGTGTTCTGCTCCAATAACTGAAACATATCCGCGTCAGCAATCAGTGCATGTTTAATAATCTCTGCAAATCCATTGGTCCACTCAGTCTCGGGCAATGTGTTCAGAAAACTATAATCGTACAATACAAACTCGGGCTGTCGAATAAGACCTATCATGTTTTTATACACGCCGAGGTCCAGTCCGTTTTTACCGCCAATAGATGCATCTACCATAGCGAGTACAGTAGTAGGCACAAATCCGCAACGGATACCCCTTTTGTATATGCCCGCCACAAAACCGGTGATGTCGGTAACTACACCACCACCTATACCGACCAATAAAGCATTGCGGTCGGCGCCCCAGCCGATCAAGGTTCGAAGGATATAATCGACGGTAGCCAGATCTTTCGACGACTCACCTGCGGGAATGGTAATGACACGCCATGACTGGAGTCGCGCGGCATGGTACTGCATAATATGTTCATCTGCTACCAGAAAGCTGGTTTCGGGCGGTGCTACCTGTCGGAGCAGCGCCAGGTCTGCATCAAAATAAAATGTGGATTCAGCTTGGGTAAATCGAAAAGTCTGTTGTTGCATTGGTTCTGTTTCAGGGTGGATGCAGGGTTGCGGGTGGATGCATCTGTCCTGAGGCTTCCTTTTATTTAAAAAAATTATGGTTCCTGCTTGTTCATTATCATATCCTGGTGTTTGATACTTTCCAGATGAATGGCGTCGAAATACTGTCGTATGAAGTCGCGGCTTAGTCCCAGCCGGGTACCATTTTTACATACGCGGTCCAAAACCTCGTTCCAGCGGGCTGTTTGCAGAATCGTGATATTGTTTTCCTTTTTATACGCGCCTATTTGTTCGGCCAGTTTCATGCGGTCGCTGAGCAGGTACAGCAGTTCTTCATCCAGCTGATTGATTTGCTGGCGCAGCTTTTCCAATTTGGCATGCAATTCTTCCGATACTATCTTCTCGGCGCGCCATACGATATGATCCAGCAGTTGTTTGAGGCTTTCCGGCGTTATTTGCTGTGCGGCATCGCTCCAGGCCATATCGGGTGCACGATGGCTTTCGATCATGACACCGTCATAATCCAGATCCATAGCATGTTGGGTTACTTCCTGCAACATTTCGCGGTTGCCGCATATATGGGAGGGATCAATTAAAAAAGGAATACCGGGAAACCTGCGTTTCATTTCAATTGCCAGGTGCCACATGGGTGCATTGCGGAACTCGGTATTTCCATAGGAAGAAAAGCCCCGGTGAACCAGACCTACCTGCAGCAAGCCCACTTCCTGCAGGCGTTCGAGCGCACCGGTCCAAAGATCGACATCTGCATTCACCGGATTTTTGATCAGCACGGGAGTATCGACACCGCGCAAAACATTGGCCAGTTCCTGCACACTAAATGGATTCACGGCAGTACGGGCGCCTATCCATAACAAGTCGATGCCATGTTTTAAAGCCTCTTCGACCTGAGCGGCATTAGCGACTTCTACTGCTACCGGCAGCCCCGTTTGCTTCGATGCCTGCATTAACCAGGGTAAGCCTATACTTCCGACTCCCTCAAAATTGCCTGGCCTGGTTCGCGGCTTCCATATTCCGGCCCGAAGTATATCTACATATCCGGTATTTTTTAACCCGACGGCAGTTTCCAACACCTGCTCTTCTGTTTCGGCACTACACGGACCTGCAATGATCAATGGCTTTTTGCCCAATAATACCGATACGGAAGGTTTCAATATTTGCTCTTGCATTATTCTATTTTACACACCGGCCGAACCGGTAAAAACGTTGTCAAAAGTACTTCTTCTTATTTTTTCCCTGATAAAAAAATAATGCGCACTGATGTATAAGATAGGGCTGAGGTTGCGCTTATATTTTCCGGTAACAGGTACAAGGATTTTGTAAATAAGACAGTATACCTGCTTCAGGTCTGCACAAATAGCAAAAATTACAGCCGAAAGGTGCTATTTTTACAGTAATGCACCTGCCCGGGAAAAATGGCAGGCAATTTGAGATAGTATTACAAAAAGGAAATTTGAAATATGATTGGATATTATGTTATTGCCGGTATCATGTTCCTGGTGGGCATGATAGTGAGCAACCGGCTGAAAAGTAAGTTCAAGGAATATGGCGCCATTGGCCTGCGCAACGGTATGAGTGGAAGAGAAATTGCGGAGAAGATGCTGCACGACCATGGCATCTACGACGTACGTGTTATTTCTACTCCGGGCTTCCTGAGCGACCACTACAATCCACAGGATAAAACCGTGAACCTGAGTCCGGAGGTGTATGAAGGCCGGAGTATTTCAGCGGCAGCGGTAGCAGCGCACGAATGCGGCCATGCTGTACAACATGCAACTGCCTATAATATGCTGCAATTCCGGAGTGCTATGGTACCCATGGTGAATATCAGTACGCGCTTGTCGCAGATAGTAATACTTGTCGGTCTGGGTTTATTGGCTGCCGGGTCTGGTCCGCTTGTGGCATTGATAGGCATCGTGTTGTTTTCTGTCACTACCATATTTACACTGGTCACCTTGCCGGTGGAATATGATGCCAGCAACCGGGCGTTAAAATGGCTGGAAGCCACCCATGTAACAACGGGTGCAGAACATGACAAAGCTGCTGATGCACTCAAATGGGCTGCACGCACCTATGTGGTAGCTGCAGTAGCTTCGGTGGCCAACCTGTTGTATTATATTATGTTGTTTATGAATAGTAACAACCGGGATTAAGTATTCCGTACAGCAAGATAAAACGGGATCGGGGTCGCAAGCGACCCCGATCCCGTTTTTGTAATCCAACCAGGAAGTAGAGCAAATGAGTAAGCCCCCTCTCTTATAATTCTGGCGGCCCAAACAAAATCAGGTTATGGTTGAGGGTACGGTAATGGTTGTAATATAGAATTTTTCCCGGACGGTAACCCGAAGCCGGTGGATGCAGCCAGGCCTGTTCCGGTACCTTCTTACCGCTCAGCAGGTCACAGATTAAGGTTGTAGCAAAGCCCCCGGCCGTTTCATATTCCCCACAAAGATGCTTGAAGCATAAAACCGGCAAGCCCGGAAACAACTCTCTGACCCGTTGGTAATACTCCTCATCGCGGGCATCACCACTATTACCCAAAACCAGCATGCTTATTTCTGCAGGCGTGGCGTTCCAAATACTTAACTGCTGTAAGAGTATATCGGCCAATTCATCAGCCTCGGGCTGATAAAAAGAGTGTACTCCGAGCACAGCAGCCATCGCATCCCTGCTTTCATTGTTGAGCATAAAAAAAGCAGCGCCCTCACCGGCAATAGTACCGGGTGTATGGCATTGCTGCAACAAATCGCGCCCATGATTGCCGTCTGGTTTCCAATAACCCACTTTACCTTTCACAAAATGATATTCGGGTGTAATTTCATCAAAACACCCGACCAGGTAACTGGTTGGCTCCGAACATTCATATAAGCCCAGGCAGGCATCATATAAGGATGTTTCAAAGGAACTGCCCCTGTGGACATAGGTCTGATTATAACCCGTGGCCTGTGTTTGCAGGGCAATAGCTCCGTTTACGGCATTATAGGTCGACAAAATAAAGGGTGTAGGATTTAATGCCGTCTCCTGATATGTTTCCAGCTCGCGTACAAATTTTTCAGTATCCAGCATACTGCCCTTACCTGTGCCTGTAATAATCCCATCAGGACGTTCGAGCCCGGCGCGCATAATACAATCCATACCGGCATACACGCCCATTTTCAGGATACGCCCCATGCGCCGCAATTGCATGGGAGGAATAATGCGCGTATAATCGGGCTCCTGAGCAACAAACCATTTATCGGCGTCAGTTGCCGGTGCCAATGGTACAAGTACGTTGTCGCGGTGGCAAGGCGATATTACGCTGTAATGACTAATATAGACCGGATTCAATATATTGGGTATTTAGCGATTTCGGTTACAAAGAAAATAAAATATACGAGCGTTGCACTACAGAGCCCGGCCGTAGCAGTATTAAAGATGCGGTAATATTAAACCTCGCGTAGTTCTTTGCCGGTGAGTGATAAAAAAACGTCTTCCAGGTTAGCGGCATTTACTTTTTTTGCTCGCTGAAAGCCTGTAGCCAAAAGGTTATCGACCAATTTTGTGGGGGTATCGAGCGCAATAATACGTCCACTATCTATAATGGCGACCCTGTCGCACAGTTCTTCTGCCTCATCCATGTAATGGGTCGTCAATACCACGGTGGTTCCCTGGGCTTTTAATTGTTTAATCAAATCCCATAGGTTTCGCCTCGCCTGCGGATCGAGGCCGGTAGTGGGCTCGTCTAAAAATATAATTTTGGGCTTATTGATAATAGTGGTTGCAATTGAAAAACGCTGGCGCTGACCACCCGAAAGTTCCTTGATTTTACTTTTGGCTTTATCCTGCAGATCCACGCTACGGAGTAATGCCGGTATGTCGGCCCGCACATTATACAGGCCACAGAATAGCTCGGCGAGTTCGCTGAGGTTAAGGTTAGGATAAAATCCGGAAGCCTGCAATTGAACGCCGATTACCTTTTTTATATCTTCGGGTTGCCGGTCCAGATCTTTTCCATCCACTATAATCTGGCCCGAAGTCTTACTACGCAAGGTCTCGATGATTTCCAGGGTAGTTGTTTTTCCGGCTCCGTTGGGCCCCAGCAAACCAAAAATTTCGCCGGCTTGTACTTCGAAACTGATGCCGTTTACGGCAACAAAGTCTCCATATTTTTTTACCAGATCCCTTACAGAAATTATTGCCATAACCTATTGCAGCTGTTTGTATGAAGCAGAGCTGCAAGTTAAACAATGCAAACCAAGTTAAAACAAAAAAGGCGCCGGCATTGCGGCACCTCCCGATATAAAATCGTGAATATTTATGTTCCCATATTAATGTAGCGCATCAGCGACTCGTAGCGTTCCTTCATACTTTCCTGAGCTGGAAGTTCGCCAAACACCTGCCGGACATTGTATTCGTAGCGTTCGAAACTGGCTACCAATGTTTGAACTTCGCGGGTATTGGTTTTGATAACCACGCGCATCATATCCGACTCAGGCTGGGTAAATATCTGCAGGTTCAAAATTATGACATCGTTGTTTTCGCAGATGCGTGCTATTTCAGACAGGCTATAATCTACAGGGCGCATTTCCAGGATGATAATGCCGCCTGGTTTGTCGAGGCCGGAATGTTGACTCATATAATCGAGCAAACTGTAGCGGGTCACCACACCCTGATATTGCTCATCTTTATCGATCACCGGCACCAGGGAAATATCCATCTGGGTGGCCCTCCGTATAGCCTCGTAAGGGTGCAGATGTCCGTAAACCACGGGGCCGGGTACGAGGAAAGGTGCCTGCGCTAATACGTCGGGGTTATCCCATTCCAGCAAGTCATCCTCATGAATCAATGACTTATATTCGGTACCATCTACCAATGGCAAATGCGACAGGTGCAGATCCTGCATCAGTTGCAGGGCCTTATCGGCATGGTCGCCTAAACTTAGCGCTGGAATTTCCGGTGATATGAGCTCTTGAATGAACATGTCTGCTAATTTATTTGATCCTTTCCTCTAATCCTGTATATACGACAAATTCTGTTCCCTATATATGCCGGGATATATAGAAAAAGCTAATAGCGCTATGGCTATACTACGCTTTATTTCTGCTTAAGAACTCGGCCAGTATTTTATTGAACTCTTCCGGCACTTCCATCATTGGTGCGTGGCCGCACTTATCGATCCAATGCAGTTCGGAATTGGGCAGTAGTTTTTTGAACTCTTCCGCTACCATGGGTGGAGTGATAGTATCATTTTTCCCCCAGATGAGGCAGGTTGGTACTTTGATTTCCCGCAGCTCATCGCTCAGGTTATTGCGGATAGCGGATTTGGCCAGCGCTATAATCTTAATAGCTTTAAGCCGGTTATTGACAATGGAGTAAATTTCGTCTACCAGTTCTTTGGTAGCCACCTTGGGATCATAAAAGGTTAACTCGGTTTTTTTCCTTATAAATTCATAATCGCCGCGCTTGGGGTAGGTCTCGCCCATTCCGTTTTCAAATAGTCCGGAGCTTCCGGTAAGTATGAGCGTTTTGACCTTATCCTGGTTGGCAAGCGTATATATCAACCCAACATGGCCGCCCAGTGAGTTGCCCATGAGGTGTACTTTCCCGAACTGACGGGTTTCAATAAATTTCTGGACGTATTTAGCCAATGATCCCACCCCCGTATCAAGGCCCAGATCAAACAGCGGCAACATAGGTATTATTACCTTATGTGTATTCTTAAAATGTTCGAAAAGACCCTTGAAATTGCTCAGGGCGCCAAAGAGTCCGTGCAATAGTATTAATGGCTCCCCTTCTCCCTCCTCTACGTATTTGAATTTGCCGAGCGATTTAATTTCTAGTTCCATATAACTATTGTAATAGTTGGCTGCTAAAATACTGCTATTCTGTTATGTCAGCATTATTTTTCTCAAAAAAAGATTTATAACTCTAAACGGGCATTCAACCAGGATCCGTCAAAATCCTTTGTGTATTTCCTGTAAAAACTGATAGCAGGTTCGTTCCAGTCTAAAACCTGCCAGGCTATACCACTCAGGTTTTTATCACGTGCAGTCTGGATCAGCCTGTCCATCAATAGTGTTCCGATACCACGACCGCGATAGGCTTCTTTCACAATGATATCTTCGAGGTACATACGTTGGCCTTTCCAGGTTGAATAGCGGATATAATACAGCGCCATACCAACAATTTGTGTCGAACTGCCGTCCTTGTCACTGCTTGTTGCGAGCAGTGCCCACCAGACAGGTGCTGCACCAAACCCGCTTTCCAGAAAATGTTCTCTAGTAACGGTTACCATCTCCGGCTGCTTTTCATAAACAGCCAGTTCCATAATAAGTTCCAGCATGGCATCAATATCGCCGGGGCGGGCTTCACGAATGCTGAACTTTTGTTGTTCCATCATAATACAATCCGAAAAGTTTTATGTTTAATTTAATATTAAGCTACGTATAATTGCCCTACAGGGCTATTTTGAAAAATTACATTAAATCCTATTTTTACAGCTGCGGAAATGTCCTTAAAAACTAATCATTTGTCTACTAACAATTATAGAAACCTCCCTGACGAAGACCTGCTGCATCGTATTGCGCTGAAGCAGGATCAGGAAGCATTTCGAACGCTGTACCAAAGATATGTGCATTTGGCCCTGGGCGTATGCCTCAAATACCTGAAACGTTCGGACCTGGCTCAGGACGCAGTACAGGTGGTGTTTTTAAGGCTTTGGTCCGAAGCATACCAGTATCAGATCAGGAAATTCAAGCCCTGGTTTTACCAGGTATTAAAAAACCATTGCCTGATGGAACTGCGCAAAAATGATCCAAACCAGAAAATAGTGGCAGAATGGGATCTGGAACTTATGGAAACAGAGGATTTACTGCATCAGAAAGTGAACGACGAACAGGCGCTCATACATCTGAACTTATGTTTAAGAGCATTGAATACGGAGCAAAAAATATGCATTACGCATTTTTACCTCGATGAAAAAAGCTATAAAGAAACAGCTTCCCTTACCGGTTTCACAATGAAACAGGTAAAAAGCTTTATACAAAACGGGAGAAGAAACTTAAAAAATTGTCTGAAACAGAAGACGATGTAAGGCAGTTCCGGATTTTTGAACTACACATAAAGATAAAAGAGTTAAAAAGGCCAGGGGAAAAAAGTTTCCGAAAAGAAGTATATCATGAGCAGCGACGAGCGCATATTACAAGTATTGGACCATAGTGCCTGCCTCAGCAAAGGACAGTTGCTGGGTTACCTCAATCAAACCCTTTATCCGGAAGAATTGAGGGCTGTGGAGCTGCACCTGAGTGGCTGCAATTTTTGCAGCGATGCCCTGGACGGTTACGAAAACGACAAAAACGCAGAAAATATCGTCAACCGGATGGTAATGCCCTCATTACCGGCATTGCCGCCCCGCGAAAAAGAAAAACCAAAAGAAAAAAAAGAGCCTGTTCCGGCCGGCAAACCCGAAGCCCACCCCGCGGCTCAGGCAGCACCAGCCGTCAAAGAAATAAAACCTTCAGGTTATCCGAAGCCCAGGAGAAATGCAGGCAAAATACTACTGCGACTGACCGGCATAGCGGCGGTATTGGCCATGGTATTTGCGGGACTCTGGTATTTTGAAAACGGTACCGGCGGCGAGCAACTTGCCCTCACAACTGGCGAGGATACTTCCCTTGACACCGCCCACGGGGGAAAAGCTGAAGAACCTGTTTCTTCAGCTGCTAACATTTCGACTACTGCAAGTAGCACCGACACGGTTGCTGCTGCTGTGCAGGCTCCTGCCACAAGTGACAGCCTGCTGCTTGCTGCCGAATTGGCGAAGAAAGAGCGCGCGAAGAAAGACTCTGCGGCATATTGGGCAGCTGCGCAACGAAATACCGACACAGCGCCGGCTAAGCTGGCCGCTGTATCAGAGCCTGCTTCAAAACAGGCTGAGCAAGCCGAGGCAGCTGTAGCTAAAAGGGCCGAAGTTGAAAAAACGGCGGATAAAGCACAAGACAAAGAAGCAGAAATTAATCCAGATCAAAGTGATTTTGATATCGGGATGAATCTTTATAAACAAAAGCAATACGCCAGCGCCCTGATGTATTTCCGCCCAGCCGAATCAGACAAATCACATCCGAAACACTGGGATGCCGTGTATTACTCAGCATTGTGCAACAAACAGCTGAATAAAAACCGCAGAGCCCGTAAGCAGTTCGAACGTATTGTTGAAGCAGAAGCACCGCAAAAGAAACTGGCGCAAAAGCAACTGGACGAAATGCAACAAAAAGATGATGAATAATTTCCGGGTGCTCCCGCGCATGTTCATCAGCTGGCCCTCACCCTGCCGCGTTCCGTATCTGAAGCCCCCGATTGTCTGGCTTCATGGGTTTTACCTTTGCTGAACCTATAAGAGAAATTCAAAATAACTACACGCGAATCGAGATAACTGAGCCAGTCGGCCTTGGACTGGGCTATGCCAATAATTTCACCGCCTGGCTGATTGCTGTAGGCTATGTCTGAAACATTGAGGCGTACCGTACCGTTGCCTTTTAGTATACGATGCGAAATACCCGCCCTCATCGTCCAAACAGGAATAGTTATAAACTGCCCGGAAAATATATGTGTCTGGTAGGATCCGGCTAACTCGGCGCTCCATTGGGGATGAAGGGTAAACTGGCAGGTTGGTGCCACATAGGCAAACCACCGGTTTTGATCAAGCTGCTGTCCGTACAGTGTGGAGTTGACGGCAATGTTCTTTCCTTCGGCATAAAACATCAGCGTCCACCATTTAGTAAGGGGAATATTGCCATTCATACTCAGACCAAAAAACGTATGGCTTCCAAAATTACCCGGGCGGCTATAATATACATTACCTCTTTGTTCGTTCGTTTCCTGGATAAGATTTTTCACAATACTATATTCCAGCGTAGTGGTAAGCATATTGCGGAAGGTGTGCGAGAGTTCAAAGTTGTAAGAGAACGCAGGCTGCAAAAACGGGTTCCCGCCATAATAGGTAAAACGGTCGAAGGGATAGGTAAAAGGATTAAGATCTTCGTAGTCGGGTCGGTTGATGCGCCTGCCTGCCGACAATCCGAACTGGTGCTGCTGCGCACTATCTGCTTTATAAGATAGAAACAAAGTAGGAAAGAAACTTGTATAGCTACGTGTAAAACTGGAATCTTTCACCATGATATTGCCCAGTTGATGGCCTTTGGCTGCGGTATGTTCGGCGCGCAAGCCCAACTGCAGCGAAAAGCGTGACCATTCTTTGGCATAGTTAAGGTAACCTGCATGTATATTTTCGGAGTATTTGAAGCGATTCGAAAACTCATAATTAGGTCGCCGTTCATCGTTCACCACGTCGTAGTAGGCTGCTGTATTATCGGTGGAGACGAAGCTGGACTTATATCCAGCTTCGATCCGTCCATGATTTTCAATGGGATGAAGGTAATCTGCTTTAATGGTTTTAATCGTAATATCGGCGGGCAGGTCGGCGCTCAATTGGGTGCTGCCAGTAAATTGGTGGCCGGCGTCGTAAATGGTATTGGTCAACATTTGCTGTTGCGATGATCCATAGGCAATGTAGTCGGCGTTGGCAGAGAGTTCACGCCCTTTGTCGTCCACCTTCCAGGTGTAGTTCAAATTCAGGCCACCGTTTTTCCAGCTTCTGTCCGAATTCGAAGTAGCGTAAATATGGTTCCTGGCCTGCCCCTCTGCGTCTGAGATGGAGGCTGTGTTGGTGAGTCTGGAACTGGAAGGATTGATAAAGCCCGATAACACAAAACCAAATGTGGAACGATCAGAAGCATAATAGTCCATTCCTAAGCGGGCGTTGCGCGCACCCCTCCCCGATTTGATATAGGAATTTTGTGAGAAAGATGAATTCAGCCTGCCTTCGTTATCAAAATAATACCGGTTGATAAACAGGTCCTGATACGAAAGTTGTTCGGAGATGCCCAGATTGCCAAAAATATTCAGCCGATCGATTCTATAATTCAGCTGTAAACTGTTATTGGTGCGGCTGTATTTGCCTTGTCCGTAACTCAGATTAATACCACCGTTGAAGCCCTTTGCAGCATTCCTGCGCAATTTTATATTGATGATACCGGCATTACCGGCAGCATCATATCCAGCGGGAGGTGTACTCATAAGCTCGATTACGTCAATTGATCCGGAGGGCAAAGACCGGAGGTAGTCGGCAAGATCGGAAGGACTCAGATAGCTGGGTTTGTTGTCAATAAATACCATCACGCCCGGACGGCCTTTGAAGGAAATATTACCATTGCCATCTACCAGCACGCCGGGTGCCTTTTCCAATACTTCCAAAGCGCTGGTACCCGCATTTCCAATCAACGCATCGGGATTTACTACTACCCTGTCGGTTTTACGTTGTATAAATGGCCGTGATGCTACAATTTGTACTTCTTCGATACGGGAATCGCTGCGCTGCAAAGCAAATGGATCCAGCACCTGTTCCTTAATTACCGAGTCAATACTGAGGCGGCCGGACATAAACCTGGCATAGCCGGCATGGCTGACAGACACCAGATAATTTCCATTTCGGATCAGATCGAATTCGAAAGAACCGTTAGTATCTGCGAAGGTCATTTTTGCAACTGCCGAGTCGGGCAGGCGCAATAGTTGTACCACCGGCAGCTCATCGGCAGGAAGATCCAGTATAGAGCCGCGTATCAGGCCCTGTTGCGCCTGCGCAGGAATATTATAAATACCCAGCAAAAATAAAGTCAGCACGATCCTGGCCTGATTCATATTTCGTCGATTATTGATGATAATTATATTTCTACCTATCCTCTTTACGCTTATAACGGACAATCCTTTGCTATCTGATCTGTATAAACGTGACAGCGCTCCTTTACCCCCACGCTCTTCAAACATATATTTTGAACCTATACATGCAGGACGAAAAAACGCGGCTCTGCTCGGAGGTGGAAAGCATATATTTTAATTTTCAGATCTCCCCAATTTCAGCCGGGGATTTTTGCAATATAAAAAAGCGGCTGACCACCAGGTCAGCCGCGAAGCTATTATTTGTGAGTATAAACTGTTTCAGTATTCGACGAATGGTATTTATGCTACGCCGAAATCCTTTCTGATCACGTTGAGGCAGGATCCGGCTTTAAACCATTCGATCTGTTGCAGATTGTAGGTATGGTTAGCCACGATCTCATCTGCACTGCCATCTTTGTGATGCGCCACCACGATGAGTGGCTCACCAGGTGCGAAGCTGGTAAGACCTTTGATATCGATGGTATCGTCTTCCTGGATCTTTTCGTAGTCGTCGTTGTTTGCGAAAGTAAGCGCCAGCATACCCTGTTTCTTCAAATTGGTTTCGTGAATACGGGCAAAGGATTTTACCAATACTACACGCACACCCAGGTGGCGGGGTTCCATAGCGGCATGTTCACGGCTTGAACCTTCTCCGTAGTTTTCATCACCTACAACTATAGATCCAATGCCCTGTGCTTTATAAGCGCGTTGTACATCAGGTACAGGAGCATATTCCTGGGTCAGCTGGTTCTTAACGCTGTTTGTTTTTTCGTTAAAATAGTTGGTAGCACCTATCAACATATTGTTAGAAATATTGTCGAGGTGGCCGCGGAATTTCAACCAAGGACCTGCCATTGAAATGTGGTCGGTGGTACATTTACCTTTTGCCTTGATCAGGAGTTTCAATCCTGTAAGGTCGGTGCCTTCCCAAACGGGGAATGGTTGCAGCAGCTGTAAGCGTTGTGAATCGGGAGCTACCATTACCTGCACAGCGCTACCGTCTTCAGCAGGTTGCTGGTATCCGGCATCTTCTACATCAAAGCCACGCGGAGGTAGTTCAAAACCCTGTGGTGCATCCAGCATTACTTCCTCACCTGCTTCGTTTTTCAGCTTGTCGGTCATAGGATTGAATGTGAGATCACCGGCTATTGCCAAAGCTGTTACAATTTCAGGTGAGCCCACAAATGCATAGGTATTGGGGTTACCATCCTGACGAGCCGCAAAGTTGCGGTTGAAGGAATGTATAATGGTGTTCTTTTCTTTTTTGTCGGCGCCTTCGCGTGCCCACATACCAATACAGGGACCGCAGGCATTGGCGAATACGGTGCCGCCGATTTTTCCAAAGGTATCGATATAGCCATCGCGTTCGATGGTATAGCGTACCAGTTCACTACCGGGGGTAATTGTATAAGCAGCCCGGGCTCTCAAATTTTTTGCTACAGCCTGTTCAGCCAAATTGGCGGCACGGCTGATATCTTCGTAAGAAGAGTTGGTGCAGGAACCGATCAGACCAACTTCGACATTGGTTGGCCATCCGTTGGCAGCAGCCGCTTCTTTCATTTTTGAAATGGGCGTTGCCAGATCGGGAGTAAAAGGTCCATTGATATAAGGCTCCAGGGTAGACAAATCCAGTTCTACCACCTGATCGAAGTAAGCAGCAGGATTGGCATACACTTCCGGATCGCCGGTGAGGTGTTCTTTGATACCGTTGGCCAGGTCAGCGATTTCGGCACGGCCGGTAGCACGCAGATAACGCTCCATCGACTCGTCGTATCCGAAGGTAGAGGTAGTAGCGCCAATTTCGGCACCCATATTACCAATGGTACCTTTACCTGTACAGCTGATGCTGGCAGCGCCTTCACCAAAATATTCAACAATAGCGCCGGTACCACCCTTGACGGTCAGTTGTCCAGCTACCCATAAAATAATATCCTTGGGTGTAGCCCATCCGTTCAGTTTGCCTTTCAGATGCACACCGATCAATTTGGGCATTTTTAATTCCCATGGCAAACCAGCCATTACGTCGCAGGCATCGGCTCCGCCTACACCAATTGCGATCATACCCAAACCGCCGGCATTGGGCGTATGTGAGTCGGTACCTATCATCATACCTCCGGGGAAAGCATAATTTTCGAGTACTACCTGGTGAATGATACCGGCACCAGCTTTCCAGAATCCAAGACCATAACGGTTAGAAACGGAAGAAAGAAAATCGTAAACTTCCTTGTTGGAATCTACAGCCACCTGCAAATCCTTATCAGCTTCTACTTTCGCCTGAATCAGGTGATCGCAGTGTACTGTAGAAGGCACAGCAACCTTATCGCGTCCACAGGTCATAAACTGAAGCAGGGCCATTTGTGCGGTGGCATCCTGCATGGCTACACGGTCCGGGCGAAAATCAACATAGGCCTTTCCACGCTCATAGGCAGCAGTAGCAGGTTTGTCGAGATGCGAATAAAGAATTTTTTCTGCAAGGGTGAGCGGCCGGCCGAGTAACTGACGGGCAATTTGAATTTTACCCGGCATTTCAGCATAAACTTTTTGAACGAGATCTAAATCGAATGCCATTTCTTAATTAATAATTTGAGGAATGAGAATATTTTAGAGTGGACTTTAAACGCGCTTTAGATTAATCGACATTTTAAATTCCGCTGAACTAAAGATGCGCAAATTTACTTCATTAATAATAGAAAAGAAAAAAAAGACAAGATTATGACAATTGTTTTTTCCTATTTTATTATCATGCAGAACTGCCTGCACTATCCAGGATTTCGGTCATGTTCAGGCAGTTTATGATTGTCGGAGCAAGCATGCAAAACAATACTTATATCTCTGCCAGCGCCTGATTCAAAGGCGAGGCACCATCCAGTACCGAGTTGATGGCTTTTAATTCCAGCAGCATTTTCTCCATAAACACTACCTGCGCTTCTGTTGGCTGATGCGTATTCAAACCGCCTTCAGGAAAGGTTTTCAGATATTTTTCTTCAACAAATGTATTCCCCGATTTGCGCAGCATTCCTACATTTTCCCGGAACAGATCATCGCATTGATAGAGTAACTGGATAAACTGTTCTTTTTCGCGAATAGGAATACGCTCTTCAGCTAATTCTTTTTCGGTATGGAAGTTATTCAGCTCTCTGGTAATACGTACATTATGAGTCAGCAGGTAATAAAAGTTGGCATATCCTTTCTTTTTACGCATGACGGGTTCCTGCATAAAACGGGTGAAGGAATCGAAAGCGTTGCTGTTGCGCGATTCGGCAATGCGCTTGGACCTGGTCCATGGCTGCTTTTCACCCTGGTAAAAAGTATGTTGAAAATAGTTAAAGTTGGCCGTTATTGCTTCGGCCAGATATTTGGGAAGACGATCCTTATCCCAGGTGGGCAATAATAAAAATCCGGCTGTGATCGCAAGTGCAGATCCCAGCACGGTACATATCACGCGAGTGCCCAGCAAATCGGCGTCAAAATGAGGTTCTATTGCCAATAGTCCTATCAGCATTAAGGTGATAAAAAATGCCGCTACCGAATATTGCCTTCGTAAGAAATAAATCAGGAAAACAGAACTGAAGAACACCAGAATTAACCGGGGTGCCATGGCGTTTTCGAAGGGCAGGCGCAGAAATCCAGTACCTACGATAATACCGGCAATAGTGCCGCCACTTCGTTCCAGGCCCTTCTTAAGCGTAGCACCAAAGTAAGGTTGCGATACAATGATGGCGGTAAAAGGAATCCAATAACCATGATCGGGGAAGAATACATAGGCCAGCAACGCACCCAGCATGGTAGCGGCACCTATGCGTAAGGAGTAGCGGGCGGTAATACTTTCGAGCCGCAGCAATTGTCTCAGGTTCTGACGCAGGTAGCGCGGATGCAGGATATTGAGCGTTTGCGTAAAAGAATAGGCACGAAAAACCCGCTTTTCCGGAGGACCGCCCAGCAACTCGAGCGACTTTTCAACAAGCTTCGCAACCCTTTCGGAAAGGACCAGCATTTTCTGAATATGCGGTTGAATATGCTGATGCTGCGATTCCGGCAAACCTGCGACCGCGTTGCTGATGTTGCGCAAGCGTTCAATGCGGGACAATACCAGCAGGCGTTCTTCTTCTTTTAAGGTTAGCAGGTAAATTTCCATGCGCGAACCCAATTGCTCCAACACGCGGAATACACTGTACAATTGCACCATAAACTGCCGGTCATGCGTCATTTTGTACAACTGATCGGCCAATTCACTTATCTGGATAATATGCAGGCTGACGAGGGAAGCACAACGGCGGGCATGGGTCAGTGCATATTTCTCTTTCTGCTTACGACTAACCTGATCGGTAGTCTCTTCAAATAATGACAGGGAAGCGTCAATTGCCGAACGTACTTCCTTTTCTTTCAGATACAATTCTCTGACCGAACTGCGGGTCGAACGCCCGTCCCAACCCTTACCGGAAGCCTCAGCAAGTCCGGCTACCGATTTCCAGATAGCAGCTATGGTACGCCGATAAGGTGTGCCTACCCGAAGGAATAAGAAACTGGAGAGCCCTACCAGTACGGTCCAGCCGGCACCAATACTTACCCAACGGCATCGAACCAGCAAATCATCAACATTGTTGACAGGATAGGTACTGGTAATGATATAGAATATATATACACTCAGCGCCAGCCCCATACCGCGGTCACCCAGGTTTTTGAACAAACCACTAAGGAAGCCCACCATAAACATACCAGGCAAGCTTATCCAAATGTAATTGCCGGCCAAACTACCTACGATACAAAACAAGATAGATAAAGCAGCGGCACTTAACAGCAATCTGATTCGCTGACCTATATTCCCTTTTAGCTCGATAAATGAAATACATTCAGCGGCTATGGCCATCCATTCGCCATGCGCGTTATCACCTGACAGAAGCCCCCAGAGCAAGGGTATGGTAACAGATATAGCCACACGCAGACCCCAGCCCCAGGCCGGCTCGCGGTACTCCGTCTGCAGGCGCTGGTTGATAAATTTATAAGAGGAGGCTATATCCATTTCTTATTCGACGCAAAGGCTATAATTGTGAGGGGACTAAAAGTTGCAATGGGTACAAATGAAAAAATTATGAAGAAAGTATTTTGGCCATTTCCAGCATTTCGGTATCCAAAGGGGCATGTTCTTTGATAGCCTGTGCAAAGGGAGTAAGGCGTATCTGCTGACTCTCCAAACCCACCATTACCTGTGTAGCGCCCTGCACCAGAGCGTTTACGGCGGCATATCCCATGCGGCTTGCCTGTACCCTGTCGAAGTAAGTAGGCGATCCACCCCGTTGTATATGACCCAGGATAGTAGCGCGCACGTCTATTCCCGGAAATCTTTCGAGTATTTTAACCTTGAGTAATTCGGCGCCGCCAAAATCGTCGCCCTCAGCCACTACAATTATATTCACCAGTTTTTTGCGCCGTTTATCATTACTGATTCTACGCAAAATAGCCTTAATATCGGTGTTTTGTTCCGGCACCAGTATATCTTCGGCTCCGCAGGCAATACCACTGTTCAGCGCAATATAGCCCGCATCTCTGCCCATCACTTCCACTATAAACATCCGGTCGTGTGCCTCGGCAGTATCACGAATTTTATCAATGGCTTCTACCGCCGTATTCACAGCCGTGTCAAATCCCAGAGTATAATCGGTGCCTGCTATATCGTTATCGATGGTACCCGGAATGCCTACAGCTGGTAATGCAAATTCATTAAAGAACACATTGGCGCCTTTAAAGGTGCCATCGCCGCCAATCAGAATCAGACCTTCTATCCCTTTCTTCTGTAATTGCTGAAAAGCTTTCTTCCTTCCTTCCTTGGTAGTAAAATCCTTGCTCCTGGCGGTTTTTAGTATAGTGCCACCTCTTTGTATGATATTAGAAACAGAAGTTGCATCCATATCAAAAATATCGCCTTCGATCATGCCCTGATAGCCCCGGCGTATTCCGCTGACTTCTAAACCATGGTGTAGTGCAGTACGTACTACTGCCCGTACCGCAGCATTCATTCCGGGGGCATCACCGCCCGATGTCAGCACCGCAATTTTCTTCATAATTTTCAATTGTGTTTTATACCTGTATGTCCAAACCCACCAGTTCCGCGTTCGGTTTCAGATAGGGTGTCGGTTTCCTTCCAACTGATGGTTTCGTGGCGGGCAATCACCATTTGTGCTACCCGCTCACCATCGGTAATGGTTTGCACTTCAGAACTGAGGTTCACAATAGGAATCTTTATTTCTCCCCTGTAATCACTGTCAATCGTACCTGGAGCGTTAATTACTGTAATACCTTTTTTAATGGAAAGGCCACTTCGGGGGCGAATTTGCGCCTCTGTGCCCGATGGTAGTTCAATAAACAAACCGGTGGGAATAAGTGCGCGCTCCAAGGGTTGCAGACTTACCGGCGCGGTAAGCAAGGCGTACAAATCCATACCTGCTGATCCGGGGGTTTGATACTGCGGCAATGGATGATGGCCCTTATTAATGATTTGTATCGTCATTCGACAATGATAATAAATGTAAGAATTGTATTTATGCAATTATAGCCTGACGCAGTTCTTCGTGTATCAGACCATTGGTAGCCAGGGTTTCCTTATGCCATACAGAGGCAGGGTTGTTTCTAAAGTCGGTAACTTTTCCACCTGCCTCCTGTACCAGTAAGTAACCGGCCGCCAGATCCCAGGGATTGAGGTTATATTCCCAAAAACCATCGAAACGACCGCAGGCTACCCAACATAGATCGAGCGCAGCCGAACCCAGTCTGCGTACAGGTACTCCACTGGTCACCAGGCGCTCAAAAATACTGAAGGGATTCTTGCCTTCCGGAAAATGGTAAGGGAATCCGGTCACCAGGAAGGCCTTCTTAAAATCCTTTTTTGCCGAAACCTGGATGGGCATACCATTTAAGGTTGCACCCTGCCCTTTTTCAGCAAAAAACAGCTCATTCATCATGGGGTTGTAAACAGCACCCATTATTAAGGTTTCGCCGTCCATAAGTCCGATGCTCACGCAGCACAGCGGAATGCCATGTGCGTAATTTACAGTACCATCGATAGGATCTATAATCCATTTAAAACGGGCCTGCTGATCCTGGGCACCGTACTCCTCTCCCACAATCCCATGATCGGGGAAGGCCGTTTTGATAATACCTGTAATCAGTCGTTCTGAAGCCTGATCAACATCTGTGACCAGATTGTTGATCCCGTCTTTATGCGAAACGGTGAAGGGGCCGTTGAAATTTTTCAGAATCAAAGCGCCGGCTTCACGCGTGGCCCGAAGTAAAATGTCTTTCATGTTCTGTTTAAAATTTTGATGTACCGCAGCAACGGGCAGCTGCAGCACCTTTGTTATACATTCCAATACTTACGCAGGAGCCATTCGGCAGCGGCAAATATTAGTATTATTGGGAACAACCATCGAAAATCAATGAGTTGTCGGTAAATTTTATCTTCATGAATAACAGGTTTTACGACTGCATTGTTCTTCAGGCTGTCTGAAATTGCTTCCATATTCTGCAAAGTAAAGAACTGACCACCGCTCTGCTGCGCCAATTTGTATAACAAATCAAAATCGGCATGCGTGCGTAACTGCTCGAGGGGAGCCGATTCCACCACAAACATACCTTCGCTTTGCAGCTTCCTGCCGTTCATAAGCACCGAACCCGAGTACCGGTAACTGCCGGCAGCCAACAGGCCTATATTCAGACGATAACTGTTTCCTGTCTTTTCAAGTTTATAATTCCATTCTTTTCCGCTGCTGTCTTTTACCTGTAATGCCGCTTCGGGCTGATTGACCAGCTCGCCTTTTTCGTTCTTCAGTTCTGCAAAAATATTAATAGGTTCGCTGTCGCTGCAAACATATTTGTCCATAAACACCCTGAATGGCCGGTCGTCCTTCTTTACATTCAGGAAACCGACGGTTTGGCGTATGAGTTCATCTACAACCTGATGCCTGCGATAGTTTTTATACTCGTACATACGCCAGCGCCATATCCCTTCTCCACACAGTACCGACTGCGGCACTTCATCTGCTGAGAAGGTCCAAAGAGGATAATTGGTTGCCACATTTCCTATTTGCTGCCGCAGTAAATCCTGGGTCCCGGGTCCGGAACTATAATTACCAAAAGGTACCTGCAAAGGCGGCATTTTGGCTAAAACCGCATTTATTTCTTCCGGCAAGGTGTAATAACTGAAGCCGGGTACGGTTATGGGCGTCACATCATTGATAGCGTTGGAACCTGCGATAGACAATACTGACTGGCTATTATTGAACAGGGCCATATTGCTTTGCCGGCCCAGTATATACCATACCGGAATGTTGGCAGCAGCCAGCTGAATACCGGTTGTAGATGGTACCTGGTGAGCAATAACCACAGATATGCCGGTCAGATCCGGAGCGCCCGAAGCACCCACGCGCTGAATTACTTTATACTGCGGAACAGCTTCGAGCGCTGCAGCTATAGCCGCGAGGTCGGGATGTGGTGCCGCAGCCAGCAGCAAAATCTTAGCCTGCTGGTCCACCACCTCCACAACAAAATCCATACGATTGTTGATGATATTGCTTTCACCTTTCAACTGGCTTAATACAGCAGTATACTTTTGAAATCCTTTCTGGCCGGCCTCTGCCTCGAAACGCAGACTGCCGGTAAATCGATCCTTGTCGATATTCAACCGCGCGCCTGCTACCTTTTTTCCATTGATCACAATACTTAGTTCGGCCGCCTCACCCATGAGCTTTTCCGCCCTGATGTCTACTAATATTTCAAATGTAGCATTGAGTGCAACTGTCTTGTTAGCATACACCCGCGATACCAAAAGATCCTTTGGTTGGGTACTATCACCCAAACCAATAGTGTATACAGGCACCGCTAAGCCCAGTTGGGCGTATAATGGGTCCAGGCCTTCGTTAAACACACCGTCGCCGCTTAAGATAACTGCACCTATGTTTTGATCCTGGTATTGCACCACAGCGTCCTGAAGCGCTTCAGCCATATTAGTTGTGCGCTCGTCGAACCGGAGTATACTGTCTTTTCGCAACTTAGAGCCGTATGTAAAAGGCACCAGTGTGTAGTCGCCAGACCACTGCCGGCTTAGTTTACCAACCTTTTCGCGATACAGCACAGTATCTTTACCCAATGCTGCGCCGGCCGAAGTTGAATTGTCATGCAGCCATAACAACAGAGGGGCCTCCTCTTCAGTACGGGAAGAAGGGAAAGCCGGAGCCAGCAACAGTGCGGCAGTAAGAAACACTGTGAGGAACCGCAATGATGCAGGCAACCATTTCAGCGGTATATTCTTTTTACGGTCGCTGCGATACAACAGAAAGGCGGGCACAGCAGCAATCAGCACACAGAGCAGCCAGTATATAAGCGTCATTAATCATTCAGAGTTTACAATACAGTATGCAATTTTAACGGAAAAAGAGTGTACGGCAAATTTAATCTATGAACACGCGATATCAGGCCGCGGAGGCTGGATACCGCCCTATCACATTACACATTTACAATGATGTTATTGTCGGGCAAATGAACTAGTTTCTGTTATCTTTGTTGCCCAGTCTAGTCCTGTTCAATTGATGAAACTAAAATCCTTCCTGGCAAAGCCTTATGCATCAGTAATACATAAGCGGATTCAAAAATCCATGCAAACTGCAGTATCCGACCAGTTACAAATATTGCAGCAATTACTGAAACACGGTTCCAAAACAAGTTTTGGAACAGATCACCACCTGAAAGATGTTCGACAATACAATGAGTATAAAGCAGCGGTACCCGTGCGCGATTACGAAGCTATAAGTCCTTATATAGAACAAATAAAAGAAGGTAAACAAAACGTATTGTGGAAAGGCAAACCCCTTTATTTTGCAAAAACTTCAGGTACTACCAGTGGTGTAAAATATATTCCCATCAGTAAAGATTCCATCGATAATCATATTCTGACGGCGCGCAATGCCCTGCTTTGCTATATGGTCGAAAGCGGCAATACATCTTTCGCCGATGGTAAAATGATATTTTTATCCGGATCTCCTACACTGGAACGGGTAGCAGGTATCCCGACCGGCAGGCTGAGCGGAATTGTAAACCACCATGTGCCGGGATATCTGCGCAAAAATCAGATGCCCGACTACGAAACCAACTGCATCGAAGACTGGGAAACGAAACTGGAAAAAATTGTAGCACAAACCATCGACAAGGATATGACGCTGATAAGCGGCATTCCGCCCTGGATGCAAATGTATTTTGACTGGCTGATTGAAAAATCAGATGGCAGGAAAATAAAAGAACTGTTCCCCAACCTGCAGGTAATAGTACATGGTGGCGTCAATTTTGAACCCTACCGCCAAAAATTAATGGACAGCCTCGGCGGATCTGTAGATACACTGGAAACCTTTCCAGCCTCCGAAGGATTTTTCGCCTTTCAGGATACCCTGGATAAAGAAGGACTGCTATTAAATACCAACTCAGGTATATTTTTCGAGTTTGTTCCCGCACAGGAAATATTTAATGAAAACCCTACCCGCTTGTCGCTGGAAGAAGTACAACTCGGCGAACAGTATGCGCTGATCATTAACAGCAATGCCGGACTTTGGGGCTACAATATTGGCGATACTGTTAAGTTTGTAAGCCTGGATCCATACCGCATAGTAGTTACGGGTCGTACCAAACATTTTATTTCAGCATTTGGTGAGCATGTTATTGCTGAAGAAGTTGAACAGTCACTATTGACCGTTGCCCAACGCAGAAACTGTCCCGTAATCGAATTTACTGTTGCCCCGCAAATACAAACAAGCGGCGAACTTCCCTACCATGAGTGGCTGATCGAGTTCGAAAATATTCCCGGCAGCCTGGAGGACTTTGCAAAAGAAGTGGACCATGAAGTACGGAGTCGCAATATCTATTATGACGATTTGATCAGAGGAAATATTCTGCAGCCACTGAAAATAACTCCGGTACCTAAGAACAGCTTCATCAACTATATGAAATCTATTGGTAAACTGGGCGGTCAGAATAAAACGCCCAGACTGAGCAATGACCGCAGGTTGGCCGAAGCGCTGTTAGCGGTACATTGATATCTTTTCTATTGCTGAGAAAAAAAACCTGCCTCGAATAAGATTCCGGCAGGTTTTTATATAGAGAGACTGGTTCCGGATTAAATCAGGTTTGTAACAAAAATCCGGCAGAACCAGACCGCAAACCGAGGCTCTGCAACAGGTTGCCCACATCGCGGCGCGACATAAAACGGTGCAGAATATGTTCTTCTATTTCTTCATTATAAATGTATTGGTCGTAAGAAGTCTGCAGTTCACAAACATTCATCAGGGTTTCCATAAATCCGTTAGCCCAGGCATGCACATTGTTTTTGCGCAGGTGCCGTTGCATCGACTTCAGACGTTTCCATTGTTCTTTAACCGGCATCACCAGTGCGTCGTGAATAGCCTGGGCCATTTCAAACTGATTGTTGGGATTAACAATCAATGCCTGCTTTAATTCGCGTGCGGCACCAGCCATTTCACTCAGTACCAATACGCCGGGCCGTTCTATTTTACTTGCTATATATTCTTTGCTTACCAGGTTCATACCGTCGCGCAAGGGGGTTACCAGCGCTACTTCTGCGGCTGCGTATAAAGCCGACAAAGCTTCAGGACTCAGTGAGCGATAGAAATAACAAATGGGGTTCCAACCGAAGGTACCATAACGGGTGTTAATGTTGCTCACCAGGCGGTTCACTTCCTGTTTAAGACGGTCATACTGTTTAATACTGTCCCGGGACGGAACGATCAGTTGAATAAACACCACACTGCCCGCCATGTCGGGGTACATTTCCAGAAAGGTTTCGAAGGCCTTAAGCCGGTGAATGATTCCTTTACTGTAATCGAGGCGGTCGATGGATATCATCAGTTTCCGGTTACCCTTATGCAATTCGAGCTCTGACATTTCATCATGGATGGCTTCACTCACGGCCATTGAGGCGAATTTATCATAATCTATGCCCATGGGAAAAGCATCGACTAGGATTGTCCGGTTGCCGAACAAAATCTCATTCGACATTACAGAGACTTCAGGATTACCCAGGGCACAAACTTCTGTAACCGTTTCCATAAAGTGCGCAACATCGTCTTGTGTGTGGAAGCCCAGCATATTGGCGCCCAATAAACCCTGTATCAGCTCGTTGCGCCAGGGTACAATCCGGAACATTTCATAAGCGGGGAATGGAATATGCTGAAAGAAACCTATAGCAGCATCGGGAAGCATTTCGCGTACCATAGCCGGAACCAGCATCAGGTGATAATCATGAATCCAGATAATATCGCGGGCTCCGGCTTCAGCTACAATTGCTTCGGCGAACTTACGGTTGACCCCTACATAGGTTTCCCAGTTTGAATGATCAAACTCGGCCAGAGAAGCAAAATAGTGAAACAAAGGCCAAAGTGTTTCGTTGGAAAAGCCCTGGTAATAAGCTTCCATTTCTGCTTCCGACAACATGACCGGAACCATGCGCCCGGGTTTCAGCTCTTTCTCAATTTCCTGATGAAGTACGGGATCGGAAGTAGCTATACCGCTCCATCCAATCCAGCGGCTGTCCGGGTTATTAAATACAGAAGATACACCAGTCGCTAATCCCCCTTCGCTTGCGCTATAAACCGGCTTTCCAGCTTCCATGCGCACTTTTACAGGGAGACGGTTAGATACAATAATAGTTTTCGAAGAGGTCAAGGTTTCCATACTGGTTTCGGGGCGGTTTTGTTTGGTGACTTACATAGGGCAAAAAATGTGCCCAGCCGGCACCAAATGTAAAATGAATTCAGTCGCATTCATTTACATAGTGTTATGAGTAGTTTCCTAATTAAAAAAATAAAGTTCCGCTTAACAGTACTGCACAATTTGGGCAATTTATACCCCGTCATTCCCCAATATCAGCACCCCAGCCCAATATCAAAATTGCCAGCCAATCGTTTCAAGTCCTATAGCCTGAACAAAAAGCGGGTTTGCACCGTTATCGGATAGAGACAGCATATCGGTACTACCGGGTTGAACGATGGAAGTATTACACCTTTTTATCAGTGTATTGCAATGTCAATTGGGAAGCCCCGTACAGGATCATTAATAAGAAGGAATCCAACATTTGAACAGGTTCCTCCATCCGCCATTCCACCGAATTACTGATTGATAGAAGATTAAAAATTTACATCATGCCACGACCCATCTGGACCGGCACCATTGCCTTCGGACTTGTAAGCATACCCGTAAAACTATACAGTGCGGTAAGCGAAGCACGCCTCGATCTCGACATGCTCGATAAAAAAGACAAAAGCCAGATAAAATTCAAGCGGGTAAATGAGCGTACCGGCAAGGAGGTTAACTGGAAAGACATCGTCAAAGGCTACAAGCTGGATGGCAATTATATTGTTTTGGAAGACAAAGACTTTGAAAGAGCCTTTGCCGAAAAGTCGAAAAGGATTGAAATTTCCTCCTTTGTACAGGAGACGGACATTGATCCTATATATTACGAAAACACCTATTACCTGGAACCTGACCCCAAAGATGCCAAGCCCTATGCGCTTTTGCGTAAAGCAATGGGGAAAAGTGGCATGGTAGCACTGGGAACATTTGTGATGCGCAACAAAGAACATCTCTGCGTTATCAAAGTATTTCAGGAGGCGCTGGTGTTGAGCCGGATACACTTCACACAGGATATAAGACCTTTGAGCGATTATAAAATTCCCGCAGCATCCGTAAAGCTGGCACCGGCAGAAGTCAAAATGGCCGAAGCGCTGATCGAAAGTATGCGATCTGCATTTGACATAAGCGATTACAAAGATGAATATACAGCCCAGCTTATGAAGTTTATTAAGGCCAAAGCAAAGGGCAAGAAACCCACTGTTGCGAAGCAAACCACTAAGGTTTCGGACGATGTTTCGAGCCTCCTGGACCAACTGAAAGCCAGCTTGTCGGCTCCTTCCGGCAAGCCTGCCCGTAAAGCTCCTGCAAAAAAAGGCGGGCTCAAAGCAAAGCCCGCAAAACGTAAACGAAAAACAGCTTAAAGATCGGTTATCGTACCAGCGTTACGTTACCCTGATAACGCTCGGGGCTGCTACCGTCGGGAAAGTCGACCATAATCAGGTATACATAGGCACCCTCCGGCTGATCTTTTCCATTGAACTTGCCATCCCATCCGCGGCCATTAATCTGGCTGGTTTCAAATACTACCTGACCCCAGCGGTTCATGACCTGCATGCTGAACCTGGCAACGCTCCGGCTCAATAACTGACGCGGAAAAAAGTAATCGTTCACGCCGTCACCATTAGGTGTAAATACATTCGGTATGTCCACATAGCAGTCTTTGTTGATCACAATCGATTCGGTACCTGTACAACGTGCAGGACCCGATTGGACGCTTAATCTATACACACCCGGATGCACAACCTTTAATTGATAGCTGGTATCGCCGGTACTCCAGAAGTGAGCGTCACCTGCCTGTACAAATTCATTGTGCAGGAAAATGGGCGCGGCACCCAGACACAATACCGAGTCGGACCCCAAGGAAACTTTTGGAAGAGCATATACCATTATCGTATCGTGCACCTCTTGATCAGGACAGGCGCGGAAGCTGGCCTTTAAGTATAAAGCCATTTGACCGGCTTCGTAGTAGGAATGCATAATCTCCTGCGACCAGTCGCCGGTAAAACCCTGGTGGTCGCCAAAATCCCAGGATAGCCGGGTTAAAGTAGCAGCTGAATCGGGATATAGATACAAGGCATCACCTACGCAAAGCTGGCTTTTATCCTTTTTGAACTGATAATAGGGAAAAGGTGCATCCATGGTCACTGACCTGGAAATGGTATCAGAGCAAACATCGCCGATACCAATTAATGTAATGGTGTACCCGCCTGCATCCGCATAGTGGTGAACGGGATCCGTAGCGGAATAGGTGGTGCCGTCGCCCATATCCCATTGAAAGCTGTGGAAATGAGGATCGGAAGTGTTGGAAAGGGTGATGGCCTCACCGACACAGGCCAATGTATCGGAGAGATTAAAGGAAACTTTATAATCCACCTCGGGCACACTCCAGTTCAACATAGTATCGCAACCTGTATTAGTGCTGATAAATACGCGGTAGGTACCCGGTTCCAGGTTATGTACCTGATCAGAAACGGAGAGCGTATCGTTACTGCCTGTACGAAGCCAGGCATAATGATAGGTGACAGGATCACCTGGATAGGTACTGGCATAAGCCTTGCCGTTACTGGCCCCTTTGCATGCCGCACTTGCCGTTATATCGGGCAGTACACCCAATGGAAAATGCACGATAAAGGTATCTACATGGTAGTTGCAGGGGGGCGTATTATAACTCACAATGTACATGCCTGGCGTGTCGGCCAGTACAGTTTTGGTGTTGGGGCCATGGCTCCATGTATAATCCCAACCTTCTTCAGTAGCGGAAATCGGAAAAGGCACACCCCAACAAGGTCCACTGAGATGGGTAGTGGAAGAATAGTAGACGGCGTCCACAATTTTTGGCGTATGGTTAGGTAACGAACCATTTAACGGACCTGGAAAAAGAATTGCATTGGGAACATAATTACAGGCCAGCCCAGGTAAATCGGGATCGGTAATCATGTCGAGACCGTTACTACCGTAATTGCTCTTGAAATAGACCCTGCCGTCCATCGCCAGCTTTATTTTATCAAAACCAAAAGGAGTTTGGCGTATCAACGTTTTTGTACTTGTCGGGTTGGGCGCCGACAAGTCGTATTGATAGATATAACCCGATAAATAATAGTTCATACCATACAACTTCGTGCCATCGGGCGAATGACATGCATCATAAAAAGGCTCTGTGTTATCAATTAAAACCGGGTTGCTTAATTGGCCCGTTGCCTGGTTAAAATCAAATTGCTCCAGACCTCCTCCTCCGATATGTCCTGCAGAAGCCACTATTTTCCGGTAGTCGGGGCTTGAGGAAAGGGTACCTAAAGCATAATAATTATAATTGATAATTCCGCCGGGTGAAACTACGGGGGTGTGGTTCACACCATTAGTTGTTATCTCAAATGAGAAAAACTCGCTGGCACTTCGCGATTTTACCACTACCCAGGCATTACAGCGTGTACCGGGAATAGCGATCAACTTTTCAACCAAGCCTGTAGTAAGTAAAATGCCCTTTTCGTTGGGGACCAGATCTCCTAATCCACCATTCAGCGACATATCTACTTTGCTATAGTATAAACGTCCGGCATTAGCACCCAGTTCGTAGGCTGTCAGTGAAAATATATAATACACCCCCGGTTGCTGCGGCACAGGTACTACACATGTACCCTGCGAGCTGCTATTGGTCGAATAATCGCCAAACTCGGTCAAGGCACTGCTATTCGGCATAATGTTATGGTTCCTGTCCCATACCACGGTTCCTTCGGTATAGAAAAGCAATTGTCCGTTTTCGTCCGAAACCGTTGCGTTGGACTCGCCGCCGGTTGGAAATGCGGCATTGAAAAATGCAGGCGGAGTCTGAGCCATATCCAGCCCTGATGTGCCCAATACCCACAGCCGATCCGTCTGAGCCACCGCAGCAGCACAAGCGACGATTATTAACAAGAATGTTACCAGAAAATTTCTCATTTCAACCTAAAGTTTTATTGAAAGACAGCATACCATAAAAATCCCAGAAGCCTCTACTTCCGGGACAAATGCAAAACATAAAAACAAAAATATAAAGAGCCGTACCCTGAACCCGTTGGCATCAACTGCTGTAAACTATCAGCCATTGTTGTTGCAACACCAAAAGCTCCCGATTCGCAACAAAAATAGTTGTTGCCAAAATGAATTTCAGAAGTAGAAATACGGAAAAATATTTTGAGTAAATCACTTAGAAAACCCTCAATAAAAAGTAGTATCACTAAGCCATAATAACTGACCCAAAGCAAATTGAATCTGGATAACGCCGGACATTAAAAAGCTGAAGCGCAACCACACATAGACTTTACCCATATAACAACTTTTGAAATTATTTCTATACTGCAGTAATCCTGAAAACCAGCAGTTGTGGACTGGCCACAACTGCTGGTTAGGTTCAGTAATTGGGTAGCGCCGACAAGGGGCTATTACCGCATTTTTACAAGCTTTTCTGATTTCAATAGTTTACCATCCGGAGTTGTAATACGCACCAGGTACATGCCCGGGCTAAGCGACTGCAGCGAAATGCTGTTGGCTGCATTTGCCGGCATCAGTACCCGTCCCTCAATAGTTGTAATCTGCGCATGCACGGCCACCGGCGACTGAATATGAACCAGTTCCTGTGCGGGATTAGGGAAGATGCGGATAGCTTGGGACAATCTGCTCAATTCGTTGGTGTGAACACCCTCCACTACAAACACCTCAGAAGTATCCGTACAACCAAATGCATTAACAGTGATTACCTGGTACTCACCATCTTCCGAAATACTTACGGAAGGGAAGTTGGTAGAAGGAATTACCTGGCCGTTCTTTACCCAGGAGTAGCCTGTATAGTCGCCATTTGCCGTAAGCACTCCATTCTCGTAGGTAAGGGTGGCGGGATCAGCGGCGCGAACAGTTACGGGCATGCTAACAAGTTCACTGGTATCACCGCAACGAACAACGCTTACTCCTATTGCGCCACCCATATCGGAAGTTGTTACATTGATGGTATTGGTGGTAGAAGTTCCGGACCAGCCATCGGGCAGTGACCAGATATAGCTGGTAGCTTCTGCTACTGCTGTAGTGGAGTACGTAACCTCAGCATAACGGCATACGGTATCTGGCCCGATGATGGGAGTTGCAGTAGCTATCGGGGCAAAGCAGAACCTTGTCAAAAAGCTGCACCATACCAATGTACCGGGATAACTACTCATATGGGTATTGGGCGTAGCGATACCTGTTAAACTATTTGATATTCCGGTGAGGTAAACATAACCCTGATCATCAACTCCGATCGCGCCTGTGCACTCAATACCATCTCCTCCAAAGTAGCTGGCGTAGATGGGGTTACCGTTTCCATCAAAACTGGCAATGTAAGCATCCCCATAGACTGCCCCTCCTGCGAACGCAGGCTGTATAGCATCAGCAGTAGTGAAGGTATTACTTGATGCTGAGGCCATACATACATAAACAAGGTTGCTGTTCACGACTTTCAGGGCTGAGAATTGTTCCATTTCCGAGCCCCCCAGGTAGGTTGCCCATTGACGCACTCCCGCGCTGTTGAATTTGGCCAGGAATGCGTCATGATCTCCGCCAATTGTACTTTGAAATGATCCTGAACCGGCTATGTTATCAGTACTTAGCGTTATACCGACAATATACACATTGCCAAGTTCGTCACACTGAACATTCCTTGAGGAAAAATTGCCCGCCTCTTTCAGCGCCCCCCCGTAGTAAGTACCCCATTGACGCTGACCATTTTCATCGAACTTCACCAGAAAATAATCATCGTCAGCGGCACTCGGGTCAGCTTTATTTGGCTGATGTGCCCCGGGAGTAGCCATGGATGCAATACTGTTTGTAGTTCCAAAAAGATATACATTTCCATTATGGTCAGCGTCTACAGAAGACAGAAAACCCTCGCCGCCTTCACCTCCATAATAAGTTGCCCATTGACGCACACCGTCCAAATTGAACTTGGCCACGTACGCATCCATTCCATTAAGTACCGACTGGTGCGTTCCCGCTGTGGCAATACCTGTAGCGCTTTCAGTATTTCCTGCAATATAGAAATAGTTGCCTCGCAATGCTATAGAAGTATGAGCCCCTTCATTTTGAGGACCGCCATAATAGGTACCGAATATACGGCTGCCGGTACTGTCGAATTTAACCACAAAATTGTCGTTTCCACCGCCGGCAACACTTTGATGACTTCCCGGAGTTGCTATGCCCGAAGGACTGCTGGTACTGCCGCTGGCGTAAATATTACCCAAAGAATCAAGCGCTACATTTTTCGCGTCATCAGCTGATGGTCCGCCGTAGTAGGTTGACCACAATAATGTACCACTGGTCGAAAACTTAGCTATATAACCATCCTCATTACCGGAAATGGTTGTTTGATGCGCTCCTACTGTCGCTATATTGACAGTACTGGTAGCATGGCCCGCCAGCACAGCGCCGCCATTAGGAACTACTGCCATGTCATTGGCAGTGTCAAAAAGCCAGTCGCCACCGAAATAGGTACCCCAGGAAACTACAGGATCAATGGTAAGTTTCCCTTTATATACGCCGGTACTAAATCCAAGCCTGTTTCCTTTTAACACAAAAGAAGATGCTACAACTGAGCCGTCGCCCTGGAAACTATAAGGCGCAGCTTCAGTTACTGAACCAAATGGAGTAGCTGCCAGCAGACTACCATCATCCTGAATTCTTAAATCAGTAGTACCACTGTATTCCAGTTGAATATCGGATACTTTACCTCCCGGGCGAACCACAAAGTCGTATTCCATTTTACCGTCTTTACTGTACAATACCCAGTCGATATTCGGATAAACATTCTGGTAAATCAGTTTTTCATAACTGGATGCTATTACTCCGTCAGCTGCGTCGGTATAATATCGCTCCCGGTAGACGTTTGGATTTGACCTGGTAAGTACTCCCTTGTCAGCTCCTAAAAGTCGAACATCCATCCGATATGCCTCAACAGCGGTCAAAGCCTGGTTGTTACCTGGCTTAAGCAAATCCATAAAACTAGTCGGTTGTTCTGCGCCAACCGATTTGTACCACTGATAATGAATTTTGCCTTCACCGACAAAAACCTGCACAGCCCCACCCTTCATACTGAAGTCGATGTCGGTACGCGGATTGCCATACTGATCTTTAACCTGCCCCTTGTTTTCAATAAAAACAAGCGGACGATTCTTTACATACCGGGACTCGCTCCCCTGAGCCGTCGCAACTGTAGGAAATATAAGGCCTACAGCCAGGCTCAATACGATTGTTAATTGATTTTTCATATGAATTTGTTAGACATTTTTAACTTAAACAAAAATACCCGCCCTGATCCGAAAAGTGACGGGTATATCACTTAAGTTGCAGCGTGAGTGAAACACTCATTAATACGAAACACATAATGCCAAGGTCTAAGAAAAACAGGCTGCGTACAATAACATCAACGGCTGCAGGTGTTCCCCGCAGCCGTTGACTGATACATTACCACTTCGAACGCTATTATTACATTACAGCATTTTTACAAGCTTCTCTGATTTCAATAGTTTACCATCCGGAGTTGTAATACGCACCAGGTACATGCCCGGGCTCAATGATTGCAGTGAAATGCTTTTGGCAGCATTTGCCGGCATCAGTACCCGGCCCTCAATAGTTGTAATCTGCACATTCACGGCCACCGGCGACTGAATATGGACCAGTTCCTGTGCAGGATTAGGGAAGATGCGGATAGCTTGGGACAATCTGCTCAAATCGTTGGTGTGAACACCCTCTACTACAAACACCTCAGAAGTATCCGTACAACCAAATGCATTAACCGTGATTACCTGGTACTCACCATCTTCCGAAATACTTACAGAAGGGAAGTTGGTAGAAGGAATTACCTGACCGTTCTTCAACCAGGAGTAGCTTGTATAGTCGCCATTTGCCGTAAGCACTCCATCCTCGTAGGTAAGGGTAGCAGGATCAGCGGCACGAACAATTACGGGCATGCTAACAAGTTCGCTCGTATCACCACAACGAACAACGCTTACTCCTATTGCGCCACCCATATCGGAAGTTGTTACATTGATGGTATTGGTAGTAGAATTTCCGGACCAACCATCAGGCAGTGACCAGATATAAGCAGTAGCGTCAGCTACTACAGGCGCAGTATAAGTGGCATCTCCGTAACGACACACACTGTCGGGTCCGTTAACGGATACCATCGAAGCATCCGGCACGAAACACATCCGCGTCAAAAAGCCACACCATACCAATGAACCGGGAAAGGCGTTCAGGTAGCCGTTGGGTGTGGCTATACCGCTCATACTATTGCTGATTCCTGCAAGGTAAACATATCCCTCTTCATCAACAGCTATGGGGCCGGTACATTCGGTACCTGATCCTCCGAAATAGCTTGCGTACGAAGGGTTGCCCGATCCATCAAAACGGGCGAAATACGTATCGCCATAAGCTGGACCTCCCCCGAACAAAGGCTGTATTGCATCTGCAGTCACGAAGTTATCATTGGAAGCGGAACCCATAGCCAGATAAATCAATTAACTGTTCACTACCGTAAGCGTGGAAAAGGCCTCTGTTCCGGTGCCACCTAAGTAGGTCGCCCACTGGCGCACACCATTGCCATTGAACTTAGCCAGATAGGCATCCATATCTCCCGCCAATGAACTTTGAAAGGAACCTGCGCTGGCTATATTATTAGAACTCGGCGTAATACCTGTAATAAACACGTTACCCAATTCGTCACATTGCACATTCCGGGACGAAAAAGGTCCGGGCTCGTTAAGATTGCCTCCATAATAGGTACCCCACTGCCGCACGCCATCAGCATTAAATTTTGCCAGGAAGTGGTCTTAATCTGTTACAAAAACTGGAAGTAAAAAATACCGCAGGATTGGTTAAAATTGCCCTGCAATGGAATTTACTAAATGGATGAACGCAGGTCATTTACTTCAATTTTTATCCGGGTACTACGAAGCCGGGTTAATTGGATAACCGGCTATTGGCTGGTGTTCTGCGCATTCCTGTCTCCACCATGCTGGCTACACGCCCAAATAAATGATAGTACCTACCAACACTGCGAAGCGCTGTACCAGCAAGGGCAATATGACTATGTAATTGACATTTTGCAAAAAGGCATGCCAGAAACAGCCATAACTGCCTTTAGCACCTCAGATATTCCCACGCTGTTACTGCTCTCCGAAGCTTACCTCAAAACCGGGGATACCGCAAAAGCATTCAGGGCTTACGACCTTTATAGCAACTTGCGCGACACATTAATACTGCAGCAAAAGAACCGGTTTCACGACAGTATCGAAAACCTGTTTCGTACTGCCGAAAAAGAAACAGAAATAATAGAGCGCCAACTCCAAATCGATCAATCCAAACCAGCTCTATACCGAAGAAATATTTGGATCTGGGGCATCACCGTATGCAGCCTCGGACTCATCTCCGTCGTACTTTTACTCATCAACGCTCAAAACAAAAAGCAAAAAATACTACAGCAACAGGAACAGCAGTCAGCGCGCTACCGGCAAATCGAGAAACTAAATATCCAGCTCCGATCAGAGCGGGAGGAACGTAAACGCATTTTTGAAAGCTTGAAATATAAGCTACTACAACCTGTCGATGACGTGTACCAGCGCATAGAAACACTGTTATACAAGTCCGGTTCAAACGCACCGTCAATAGAAATGAAAGAGAACCTGGACCATCTGGAGTCGGTCAAATTCGAAGTACAAGCTATCCTCCAAAAACAACAACAGCTAAAAGACAGCGACAATCTGCTTACGAGCGTACAAACCTTACTACGTAATTTACCGGAACAACAAACGGTACCCTTAACTAGCTCCGGCGATCCTTCCCGGGCAGGCATTGTGGTACACCATGAAGTGCTCAGGATCGTACAGGAGTTTATTCACAATACCATGAAACACGGATCGCCGGGGCATGCATCCATCGAATTACGTTTTCATGCCGTGCAGCTCGAAGGTCTGCTCAGCAATGCAGGAACTCATCCCGCAACTAAAGGCCCTCAGGGATTAGGCTTAGAAAGCATACAGTTACGGGTGCGCCAACTGGGTGGCCGTATTCATTTCCAGTATAAGGACCCGTTTAGCATACATTTTTTTATACCTTACGGAGCCTCTGATGTGGGGGTTAAGGTATGATACGGACCCCGGCCGGTTTTCTCCTTAGTTTCTGGATTCGATATACATGTTCTGCCGCGTCCCTGTAATTACCGTACTGCCCTTCCGATTCATATAAGATGCCACTGCAGCGTACAGTTCAGCCGGTTGCAGTTTGCCGTCTATCAATAAGGAACGGTCGTCGTAGCGAATATTAAAGGGTCCGTTTTGGGTTACGAGACCCTTACTGTACAAAGCTGTCAACAATGCCGCGCAATCTGCTGGGGACACAGCAACTTCTTTCGGGCGGCTCCCACCCGGCTTTTCTTCTTCTACAGATTGCTTCTCCGGCGCCTGGCTTAGGGCCACGTCATTCGACCCATAGGTATCCTTACGTTCTGCCAAAGCGTGTGCCGCAGCGGGCTTCCCACGAAAAGTGTCTGCCGATGCATTTGTAAAGGAATGATATCCATCCTGGTAGCTAACGCCCATTTCATTTTGAATATACTCTGTCCAGCTGAGCGGAAGCATAAGAGCCAGCAACACCATACAGGCGTAACTAACCCGGTAACGCCAACCCGCGCCCTGTATCAGTGGTTGAAAGATGTTAAGCAGGCTTATAATCAGGAGCCCGATCCAGAGCGAGTGCAGCAGGGCCCATCCACCGGCCGTCAACCAATTATTACGAAGCAGCAATTCCACATTCAGAGGCCGTTTATAGGGAACAACATTTTAACTACGAATAAATTCGTAATAAACTTACGACATTTTTCGTAAAAAAACATGAGGTGTAAAAAAGATTGCCACACTACAGGAGCCTTCTATCCTGCATCGACACAAAAGAAATAACGAAGGCGCTTAAACCTGTAGTATTAATCCGACCGCAAGAGCTACCAATGCTGCCAGTACCGTATTCAACAGATTAACACCGTTGTTGCTCATCCATCCACGACGCTCCAGAATTGCACCAGCTGCCGAATCAGCAATATTTCCAGCCGTTCCCGCAAGCAAAACAATAAAGAACGCAAGCCAGGATCCCAGGCCTGCGGCCGCAATAGCAGCTATCATAACCGAACCACCCAGGCCGATTAGCAGCCCCTCCAGACTTATTACGCCATCAGGCCCGGCAACACTTCGCTTGCCGCTGAGCAGATCATAAAAGCGCCGGCCATATACCATGCCCAATTCAGAGGATAGAGTATCGGCTGTCGCCGACGACAATGCCGCTGCAGCCATCAAATGCAATATGGGTGCATGCTGAGGGCAAACAAGAACCAGTACCGACGCCAATCCTGCCACACCGCCATTGGCCAGCACCTGAGCTGCATTTCTGCGTTCCGGATGCAGCCGTTTGCCTTCAATTATTGCCTTCCTTTCTTTCTTATGCGAGGTGGCCCAGGTGGCCGTTATGAAGAATGCTGCCAGCATTAACAGGCCATTATAACCCATGCCTGCGTATATACTGCTACCTGTTGCGAACGCTGCAACAGATCCTCCGGCATTCAGCTTGCGGAGCCGGTAACTTGCCACTGCACCTGCCAGCAGCACAAGCAATGAAACTATATCATTTACAGCCATATCAGCAGCGAGAAGTTCATCAGGTTATATTCATTGAAGATTATACAATCGATTCCAATTGATAAAAAACAGGTAATAATTGCCGGGCTTTGTTGCTCAGCTCGTACTCCACGTGCAGCGGCTTTTGCTGCACTACCGTACGTACCAGCAGGTCTGCTGCCTCCAGTTCACGCAACGCTACGCTAAGCGATTGCCGGTTGGCTCCTTTACAATGACGTAGTAAATCACTAAAGCGAACCCTTCCTTCGGCTGCAAGCCGGAATATTTCCGGTTTCCATTTACCACCCAGTATTTTTAGCAAGCCCTGTGCGGGACAGGTACTTTCCTCTTTTGATGTATTCATTATAGTCAACTTTTTCTGACTTATTGCCGGTTCCGGATAATAGCCGGAATTTTACACAAAACTAATCATTGACACCGAAGCGGACACTATATATACAAGCAGTAGTACAGCCTCCATATATCCACCACATGAAACAAATATCCCTGCTTCTTCTGTTTACAGCCAGCACTGGCTTATTATCGGCACAAACAAACAATATGAAACCACTATCCGCTCCATTACTTTGCGACCCACTTACTGGTGTATGCGAAATGACCGGGCATACCGCAGCAAAGCCGGCTCTGCCCGCCACCGATACCCGGCAAAAGCCATTACGAATTGTTTATTTCACCGATCCTATCTGCAGCTCCTGCTGGGGCATAGAGCCACAACTGCGCCGTTTGAAGCTCGAGTATGGCAGCTTGTTCGATATCGAATATCATATGGGTGGCCTGCTACCCGACTGGAGTTACAACAGTGGAGGCATCAGTAAACCCTCCGATGTAGCCCGGCATTGGGACGAGGTCAGCAGCCATTATCAAATGCCTATTGATGGCGACGTTTGGCTCGAAGATCCGCTCGACTCTTCCTATCCGCCCTCCATTGCATTCAAAGCTGCTCAAATGCAGGACGATCAAAAGGCCGTTCACTTCCTGCGCCTGCTCCGCGAAATGGTATTCCTCGAAAAGAAAAATATAACCCGTTGGCAGCATATCAGCAGGGCGGCACATTTAGCCCGTTTGGACACGACCCAATTGCAGCACGACTTTGAGGGCCGCGCCAGGGAAGCCTTCCAGAGCGATTTGCAATTGGCGCGTAACAGCGGTGTTCGTGGCTTCCCTTCCGTTTTTATTGTTGATGCACAAGGTCAGCAACAATTCATTTATGGGGTCAGGCCCTACGATGCATACACCCAGGCGATACTCCAATTGCATTCCGGCGCCCGGCCCGGTATTTATAATAAAGACTGGCATAGCTTATTTCATTACTATCCTACCCTTACTGCCAGGGAATATGCCGTACTCAGCGGACAGTCGTACCAGAATGCGCTACAGGAATTGCAGCTATTGACACAACAAAACAAGCTTCTTGTACTGGATACGAAGAACGGTAGTTTATGGAAGCTTTCCGATACACATTAATTCCGGATAGTGTATTATGGCGCGCCCTGCGGGCCGGGTTATACGCTTCAATCCCTGGCTGCCGTTGTACATATACCGACAGCCCTACACAACCTGCTTGCCTGGCTCCAGTGATCCAATGCCAGGCAGCCAGGGGATTTCCGCTGCTACCCCTCGCGCAGCTTTGGCAACCCTTGTGCTGTAGTAACAGTACCTCGGTGCAGCAAGCTCCATAAAATAATCAGAAAATGACAGAAAGGCAAAGCTACGTATAGCTTTGCCTCTATTGTTCCATATAAAGTCGGGTTACTGCAGGCCCGTGCTCAGGCCTCCGGCCTCATTAAATATTGAACCAGCATCCCGGTACCGATAGCGATGCCAAAACTCAGAAGCGTACCAATTAAAATATATTCTGTCAGTTTTCTGTCCTTCGATTCTTTCAAATCACCAAAACGAAATACCGATTTGGCTGCCAGCAAAAAGCCAACACCTTCCCAATGCCCGGTAACTATAAACAAGAACACAAACAAGCGCTCCAATATGCCAATGTATTTCCCTGCATTGTTCAAAGAGTCATTATTACCATCGTTCAGCGCCTTCGTCCACGGCTGCATCAGTTCTCTCATTACTATAGCCCACACCAGGGTTATAAACACCAGCGCCGTTATATAGATCCACATGCCCGAGCTTCGGTACAGGGCGGGCAGGTCGAGCGGAATATCTAAATACAGAAACCATAGAATGGTTATGCTCGCCAGATGTAACAACTGATCGGCTATAAACCAACCTGAACGGTTGCCGTCCTTCTGGGCATAGAGTTTTATTACATCAATAACACCATGTGCCAGCATTACCAGCAAGGCCAATGGCCAATACTGTATATTTCCACACAGCAATATTATCAGTACACCATGGATCAGTAAATGCAGATATAACTTCCATGAACGTATTTTACGCCGCTCTTTTTCGCGTACCCATGCGCCGGGCTGCAATACGAAGTCGCCTATAAAATGCGCCAGTAGTAGTTGTACCAGTATATTCATGAAAGTTGATGGCTGATTTTCCTGCGAAATATATTTTCTACTTCCAACAGTTCATCAATACGAGCCCGGTTCCAACGTCCGCTCACCGAATTCTGCCGGATGCCCAGTTTTTGTCCTATCGCTTCCTGGGTTATTTGGGGGTATTGAAGCACAATAGCAACCAGTTCTGCCGAAGATACCGACCAGCGGTCTATGATTATACCCAGAAGTTTCAGGTATAGATTGATTTCCTCGTCCAAATGAGGCCAGGGTGTTGTAATACCTATGCGCACTGCTTCCCTTTGTAAAGCGTCAAATTTCTCGCCCGAATGTATAAATGCAGCGCCATTGCTTTCCGAAATACTGGCCCCCGTATATGTTTTCTCTCCAATACCTATGCCCATTCTTACATCAAGGGTGCTTCTTTTGGCTCCTGGCTCGGGCGATAGTACACTTTTTATCAGGGTTTTTATCTGAAAAGCCTTCAGCAACGCAGTTTCCGGCGCTGCAACTTCAACCTGAAAAAAATCGCCCCTATCCAGTTTCCAAACCGCCGGACTCTTACCCCATTTTCCCAATAGCTTTTTAAGCGGTTTGATCCATTGCTCCTGGTTGGACAAACTCCGTGATGCCATAATATCACCCGTGATAACTGCTATCATAATTCAAATATCGCCTAAATTAAAGAAAATTTAATTATCGTCGAAATCAGCGATATTTTTAATTATCGTCGAAATCAACGATATTTTGAATTATCGTCGAAATCAACGATATTTTAGATTATCGTCTAAATCAACGATATTTTAGATTATCGTCGAAATCAACGATATTTTTGATTATCGTCTAAATCAACGATATTCATCTTACATGCCCTGGTGCCAATGCAAAAAGGACGGCATAGTGCCGGGACATCTGACCGCTTCGATATAATTTGCTAAGGAATAAACTAAGACACAACATTGCATCCTTTACTCCAGGCTATTCCATCATTGACCCATCAATATACCCAATAGTAGCCACCGTCCGTGTCCGATGCAGCAACCCGCTTCAGAAACGAAAACGCCTGTGATTCCATCGCGTCATTTCATCTTATTTCTGCTTCAGGTATATATGCCGGATGTTGTGAATACCGGTTTCCCGCTCATCTACCTCAAACTTGTCAATATGCTTGATGAGGGGATACAACTTGGGAAACCCGTAGTTACGCGGATCAAAATCAGGCATTTTCTTAAGAATATGGTTGCCCAGGCTGGCCAGAAAGGTCCAACCCGTTTCATCGGCCAGGTCATTCACACTTTCGGTAATCACCCTGATGGTTTCTGCATCTACCATATTTATGGGCTCCTGTTCTTCTTTACTGGCTTTGGAAGCAGGCTTGGGCGCAGTGCGGACGTCGGCCTTCTGAGATTTTAAAATTTCCAGATAAATAAATTTATCACAAGCTGAAATAAAAGGTTTTGGTGTTTTGCGTTCCCCAAAGCCAATTACCGTCATACCAGCTTCCCTGAGCCGGGTAGCCAAACGGGTAAAATCGCTGTCGCTGGATACAATGCAAAAACCATTCACTTTTCCCGAATACAGTATATCCATGGCATCAATGATCAGGGCACTGTCGCTGGAGTTTTTGCCCGTAGTATAGCTGTATTGCTGTATCGGCGTAATGGCGTTTTCGAGCAGTACATTCTTCCAACCCGACACCGTAGGCTTGGTCCAGTCGGCATATATTCTCTTGATGGTGGGCGTGCCGTTCCTGGTTATTTCTTCCAGCATTTCCTTCACATTGGCGTAAGGCACATTATCTGCGTCTATCAGTACCGCGAGTTTATCTTCAGTCATGTATTCGGTTTTTATTTTCCCCTTTTCAAAAATAACAAGTCCGTCTCAAAATCAGAAGACGGAAAAAGAAAGGGCTTACAGAACAGCGTTGCCCTTACAAAGTTCAGCTTTGCCCTTGTACTTCGCCTTGTTTCAATACCCTGGCGCGGTGTTGTTCGCCCCAGCTATACAAGGCTTCCAGCACATCGCTTAATGTATCGCTGTAAGGCGTGAGCGCATATTCTACGGTCACCGGCTTTGTTTCACATACCGTACGGCTCACCAGTCCGTTCATTTCCAGTTCCTGCAACTCTTTCGATAATATTCGCGGCGATATGCCGGTTTCACGCGAAAGTTCCCTAAACCGCCTTTTGCCGTTCCGAAGTACCGTAATCAGTACCAATTTCCATTTTCCGCCCACTACATCCAGGGTATCCCTTACTGCTAATTGTGCCCTTCGGCATGATTCAATGCTATGCATACTATTTTTTTTGTAACTGGTATACAAAATGTAACTGATAACAAAAGTATACCATCTACCGGTAATTTTGCTCTATCAAATTAAAATTTTTATGAAAAAGAAAATGTTTAGGATTACAGGATGGACATTGAGCATTATGCTTGGACTGATTTTTGCCTTTAGCGCGGCTATGAAACTGACGGCCAGTGCCGAAACCATAGCCCAGGCAGGTTCTATGGGACTCAGCCCCGGATGGTTCCGTTTTATTGGCATATTGGAGCTGGCTTCACTGGTTTTATTCCTCATACCCCGCACCGCCATGATAGGTACCTTACTCCTCATTGCTTATATGGGCGGCGCTATAGCCACCCATGTCGAACACAATCAACCCGCCATGGTAGCTATTGCGGTACAGGTACTGCTATGGGTAGCAGCAGCCCTGCGCATACCGCGACTCAGAGCAGGCTTATTATTAAAAAAATCAACCGAACCACTCCAATAACAATAGGAACCAGATACAAACGGCTATACCAAAACCCTTCAGCAGCGCTCTTGTAGCCAGGGCCCTCCGGCCACGGAACTCGTCAAACGACAGAATTTTGCAAAACAGATCCGGTTATACAGCGTACGGACAATCTGAAAGAGCTACAAGGCAATTTTATGGGAAACCGGCGCGGTGGAGGGATATTTCGTACCCAGGGCTCGCCGGGTCCCGACGCACTCCTGTCGTAGGGCAAGGCTTCGTTATTGCCGCCACTGGGCAGGAAAACAAATCGATGTACCAAATTTGCGAGAAGGTAAGCTCATCCCAACTATCTTCCGGAAGAATGCCAACTGAGCTATAAGTAAAAAAACTGCAGGCAACAGATACGGTAGAGATACAATACCGTATTTGCTGCCTGCCTTCCTATTATCCGGGCAAACCTAGATGGAAATGCGGCTTGCATGTAAGTGTGAACCTACGTATATTTGAAGCACCTTACCCAACACTCACAAATTACCGCGCATGCTCTATGTAATTTTTTGCATCACCTTTTTATTATTACCCTATTCCCCACTGCCCTCCCATCTTCAATGGTTGTTATTGCTTCAACTTACGGGCGCATTTCTGCTAATTGTGCGCCGCAATGCCGCCAGGCGACTCAAACCGCTTAACAAGTCACAACGAACCTTGCTGGTATCAGCTGTATCACTGAGTATTATATTCGCTCTGGCGGAGATGGTTTATTTTACCAGATAAGTACAGCAGCATATCAACTGTGATGTACACATAAAAAAAGATTCAAATCTTAATATTTTAATACCTACAATCTTTACAGCTTACATGTAGAGGGTAACATTTTACATCTTCCCGGAGGGCTAAAATGCCGTCCACATCGGCATTTCTCCTAATACTCAGCAGCATATCAGAATTCCTGATAAAATAGGCCGACACATATATTTTCAATTGATTTGGCACAAACTGAATGTGTTATTTAAACAAATTATTATTTTCGTGGCTGGTCACATATAATTTTAAGTACAACCTATCAACCACGCATGTTTCTTACTCTTAAACCCAGGAAAGCCTGTCACCTGGAGACAGGACTTGGCGATCTTACTGCAGAACAGTACCTGGCATTAGCCATTGCTGCTGCTGAACAGCTGGATTGGCATATAACACTATTGAGTGCTAATGGATTTGAAGCCTATACAGATTCCACCCTGGAATCACCCGGCGAGGAGATTCGACTACTTATTAAAGGAAGTGTAGTACACTTATATTGCAGGGCTACGGTCGAAGATTATTCCAGTTTTGAACGCAATAAAGAAAACCTGGAAAGCCTGCAAGCGCACATCAGCCTTCAACAGGCGCAACTGCAACCCGAAGAAATTGAACAAAAAGTAGCTGCACTGCAACTAGATGCGGAGGAAGGACAAACGGCCATTGAAATTCCGGGAGCAAGTTTCTCGGAACGTCTTTCGGAGCTTCTTTCCCTCTTTTTACCATCAACGGGCTATACCGTCACACCATTTCTGGTTTTCATCAATGTCCTGGTGTTCCTCATTATGGTATTTTCAGGTGTTTCTGTATTTCAACCAGCGAACGGCGATTTATTAGCCTTTGGGGCCAACTTCAAACCTTATACACTGGGCGGGCAGTATTGGCGGCTATTCACTGCCTGCTTCGTACATATCGGATTGTTGCACCTGGCAATGAATATGTATGCCCTCCTATTTATTGGTTTACTGCTCGAACCTGTTTTGGGCAAAGCACGCTTTCTTACCGCCTACTTGATTGCAGGACTGGTGGCCAGTATCAACAGCCTTTATTGGAATGATAATGTACTGAGTGCCGGGGCCTCAGGTGCTATTTTTGGCATGTACGGCGTATTGCTGTCGCTGCTGACTACCGGACTGGTTCACAAATCAGTTCGCAAACAGGTTTTAGGCAGTATCGTATTTTTTGTCATTTACAATCTGGCTTATGGCCTCAAATCAGACAGCGGCATAGACAATGCAGCGCATATAGGAGGCCTGGTAAGCGGCGTTATTATAGGCTATGCGCTTTTCCCCAGTGTACGCAGACCCGAAAACCGGAAACTTAATTATATAAGCCTCAGCTTGCTGCTGCTCATTGGTGTTACTGGTACCGGATTGGCAGCCCGGTACGCTGCGCATCAGCCAAGTGCTTTTGGCGGATCTTCTATTGCTGACCTGTACGCTTACGACGAGCGTATGAAAGAATTCGCAAACCACGAACAAATGGCGCTCCAGGTTTTGAACCTGCCGGAGCGTACAGACCCCGTCGTAGTAATGCAAAAGTTAAAAAATCCGGGAATTTTTTACTGGAAAGAAAACCTGTTGCTACTGGACGCAATGAATCCCCTGAAACTTCCCGCCCTGCTCCGCGAACGCAATGCAGTGCTGGCACGGTATTGTCAGACCTTCATCAGTTATTATGAAAAATTGCACGATGCTATCCAAATAGGAAACAGCGACCAATTGAACGATGTCGTTTCAACCTATAACCAGGAAATCAGTTTGATTATTGTTGAAATTAAGGAAATCGACAAGAACATTCAGTCGGCCTACACAGCCGGAAAAACCAGGTAGTTCCCACCCCGTTTGTACCTCGCTAATTGCTATTCCCTACATCGGTAAAGGAAACCTGATAGCGAAAGGAGGCTTGCATCCGGCCACTGTGGTATTCGTAAAATTGTAGTACCATGCTACCGTCGGCTCGTACATCGGCGGTGGCATAACCCTGACCGCTTACTCCGTACAGGGAATGTCGTCCTTTCATGGTAAAGTTTTCCTTCGCGCCACCCCCACTAACCAATTGTAGTTTTGCACCGGGATATTGTATCAGTTGTAATCCGTGTTCATGTCCCGACAGATACATGCCCCGCGGATGCCTGCTAAATACACTATCCACCTGTCGTATCATGGAGCGATACACTTTATGATGCAGGTCCTGCCGATGACTCAGGCCCCGGCGATACAGGGGATACAAACTTCCGATGACCGGTAGCGGTATGAGCAGTTCCGGCTTTATTGCAGTAAGCGGAAACAAATGATCTTTCCAGGAAAAATAACCACCATGACTTCCATAGCTATAGAAGGGATGATGAGTGGCCAACATGACCTGTTGCTGCCTGCAGCTATCCAATATGCCGGCCAGGGCAGCCAATACTTCCGGCTCATTCTGGCAGCTGCAGTTACTACTATCGTCCTGCCGCCTGTAGGCATGCAGCCACCATTGACTATCCAACACAATTACGACCAGCGAGTCATCGAGCGCTACAACCGCCGGGCCCGGACACCCGCGAGCAGGCAACATTAACAAAGCTGTATCCTCTAATGAATTAAGAAATTCATGTTGCCGCCTTATCTTCTGAAGCCCCAGCAAGCCCTGCCGATCCCAGTCGTGGTTACCTGGGATAAAGTATACTTTCGCTCCCGCCAGCCGCAAGGGTTCAAACTGGGAACGTAAAATTGATTGTCCCCGTTCTTCATCTGCACCTTCGTCAATGCCCATTCCCCTTGGATATATATTATCGCCCAGAAAAAACACCGTCGTTTTACCTGGTACTACCTGCTTTGCCGCATGGGGCATCAGCCTTTGCTGCTCCGGCCCCATTTCTCCGGCATCACCTATCAAAATAAGGCGTAAGCGCAGGGAGTCGCCTGCGCTACATGGATGCCAGCAAACCCATAAAACCATCTGCAGGAGCAGGATCGCCAAAATCTTTAAGAATTTCATATAGTTCACACATCAAAACTCATAACTCAATAATACCGGTAAGGCAAGGTTCATATCGGTAGCCTTCGTCGAAAAATTGAACTTTAAGGCCAGGCCCAGTTTGAACCGGTTGTTGAGTCGCTTACGATAGCCAAGAGCAAAACTTCCGTCGGCAAACGAAAAAACGGTGTTCAGCATACTGTGATCTACAGTCAGTATAGAAGCGCGGTTCAGCAGCAATGAAGGACCAAAGCTGAAATGAACATAAAAACTTTCGGACAAGCGCATACCGATCACCAGCTGAATGGGAATGGCCGTGAGGGAAGCCTTTATAGAATCGTTGCGCACACCGCCCACCCTATAGAATTGATTGTAGCCCGTTTCAATACCCAGCGACACTCTATAGCCTGAGTTCCACATAATACTGCCATACGCGCTGTAATTCAATGGCCGCACATGATCCCTGAAAATGCGCATATTATTATAATACCAATTAGGCCCTGCTGAAAGCGCACCCGTAAAATGTGCGTAGCGCTTATTTTCCTGAGCTACAGAACCCGGGCAATTCAACAGCAGCAGCAGTAGGGACAAAGCAATTATGCGCATATTATAGAGATATCGATTTTAATCCTGGCTATAAAAATGGTAGGCAAGCATGGACGGATAATTGGTAAGTATACCATCATAAGCAGTATTGCTCAGTATCTCTTTCATACCCCCCGGGTCGTCGAGGGTCCAGGTAATTACCTTCATACCCCTGGCATGGGCTTCCGTAGCCTCCTCCTCCAATATTCCTAAAGTCCAGCGTGGAGCGTACACCTTACTTCCTGCAATTTTAGCCTTTGCCAGACTTAGTTCACAAAGTGAAGGAATAGCGGTATGCCCGGGCAAGGCTACAAAACGGTCGTAACTCTCCTGATCGGGCATACCTAATAAGAGGCTTACCGACCTTCCCTGCAGGGCAGCGTACTCGCTGGCCTTGCTGACGATGGGTAGTACGCGCTCAAAGAAATCAGCCTCACCTCCGTCTTTGCAATCGATCCATACATGCTCTAAACTGGTGTAATCTATGATGGCCGTCAGCATTTCATCAAGCGTTGGTATTACCTGTCCGTCGACCAGCCGGATATACGCCCGTAGAAATTCAGCATCCACCTGGTTGATATTGCCCACCAGGGGCCCTTTTCGGGTAAGTCGCGGATTAATATCTGCATCGTGATATACTATAGGCACGCGGTCACGGGTGAGCCGTACATCTATCTCCACGCCCGTAGCCCCAAACAATGCTGCGTGTTGTACCAGTTCCAACGAATTTTCGGCATAGGGAATATTGTCAGCATTGCGTCCTCCGGCCCGGTGAGCCGCTATAATAAATGCAGTGTTCCTTACCTTTTCCGAAAAAGGACGGCGATAACTAAGCGTTATAGGTTGCGATTCCTGATCAATATATCCGCGAATCAGAATGCCCTCGGTACTTAAAGCGAAAATCGATCGTACGCCTTCTTCTTTTAGAATAGAAAACTGGGTTTGTCCCTGCTGAGCCAATATCGGATCGTACCAAAAACCCGCCATCTGTATACTACTATCCCCGGGCCGGAATCCAATTTTAAGATTTAAGAAACGACCGTCCTTTTCTGAATACAAGCATAAATAACCATCCGTCCGGCGGGCGGCTAGTTCATTTCCAAAGCGGTCATCTCCCTCTACCCAACCATACAATCCCTCCAGCAGGGAAAAATACATGCTGTCGAGCGCAACCGTATTTTGTAAATTACCTTCGTCAACGCTCGGGAGCGCATTGAATTTCTCTTTATAACAGGCGGAAAAAAACAGCATCAACAAACCAGGTATTAGTGTCGAACATCTTCTCATCCTTTTATTTATTTAAAATTGAAATGCAATATTTATTTCAGGAATAAAAAACTGGCGATCCGCAATCATCAGGGCCGGCCAGCCCAGAATATGGAACTTGTTGAAATTGGCTATAAATCCGAAACATACTGACTTCTGCCTGCTGATGCGTTGCTCGACAAATAGCCCGCAGGAATAGCCATTGAAGGGAGCGCCCGTAACACTTTCCGTACTATACCGGCGCAAGCCGAGCCGCGTGTTAATCAGCCAGTCCATGCGCCCTTGTACTGTAACAGCTACATTTCCCTGCGTATAACCAACGCGCAGGTGTGTGCGGTGATCCCACACATTGATCGTGTTATTGAATCCAAACTCGCGCAATAAGCCAAATCCGTAGCCCAGCTGAATACCGGTTCCTATATAAAATTTATCTGATAAGGCAAGGTTCCAGTAGGGTCCCAACCGTACCTCATTGGCCACCAGCAGCGTCCGTACAGAGCCCGCCATTCCGAAGCCGGCAGGCAGCGAAAAAGTAGCTGCATACTCCAGCATGGGACCTGCAATTGATTGTTCCAGCCATTCATGCGGCAGGTACACCTGCACCAGTCCTGCAGCATGGTGAAAACGTCCGAAGGGTTGCGGAGCAGGCAAATAAAGGGTGTTCGTTCGTATATCGAACGTTGAATCACCTGCTGCCCTGAGTTGCGTACAGCACAGGCTAAATAACCATAGCAGTTTTAAAAATTTTCGCATCAATATATTGGAGCCGTTAGATGTATCAGGACGAAGCACTTATTTTAAAGCGTAGCACATTATTAAATCCTCCCAGATCGCCGGTAACTTCGCGTACAATCACCCATACATCTTCATTTTCACGCTTTACCATCAGGTAATGAAATATAGGCTGACAATCTTCGTTTTCGCAGGCTATACGGTCGTGGCGCGTATTCAATAACTGGCTGATGCCACCTCCGCCCCCTATTACCAGAAAGTGCTTTTCTGAAATTTTGAAATGCTCAAAATTGTGCGAATGACCGCTGAGGAAGAGCATACCCTTTTTGGTTTGCAGAAAGGGTTGAGCAAAAAGTTCCCTGGCCGGCAGGTTACTTCCCACCACCCTGCTATTGGAATAGGGCGGATGATGGCAGGCTACAATAATTACTTTCACAGCTTCATCCTTATCCAGTGAATCCAGTGCGTGTGTATAAAAGTCGACCTGCTGCTGCCTTTCCTGTGGAGTAAGTTTGGAAAAATTCGAATTCAATAATACTACCGCTACCGAATCAGCCATGATAAAGTAGCCCGTTTTCTTGTGCGCCGGAAATCTCTGCTGAAAAGCAGCCAGACCACTGCGGGCGTTATATAAATATTCATGATTGCCGAGGCAGGCCCATACATTTGTCGAACCGGCCCTAAGCCGCATCAGGAAAGAATCTAATAAACGCCAGTGTCGCGGACGCGAGGCTGCGGCTACCAGATCCCCCAGCAGAAATACATTAGACGGGCGTTTGGCAGCAATATCGGCCAGAATCATTTTGGTTGCCGTCTGATTCAACGGTGCTCTCCTGATGAGCAGTTCGGCCCGGAGCGGGGCCTGGGTATCGCTTACAAATACCAGGGTATCGTTGGCCTCCGCTGCAGCGGTGTGGACAGGAATGCAACAAAGACATATCCAGCACAAACAGAAGCCCAATGACCTCAGTGCCGCCCATCGTATATCCTGAATAGTTGTTTGCATCATGCCTCAGTGCCGGCGCTAACGAATGCCGACCTGCGAACCATAACAAGGATGCAGGTACAAAGTTGTGTACCAGGTTCACTTAAGCAATTCTAATACCATAGAAACCAGCCTGCTTCAGAACACATGAAGCAGTTCTGAAAACGGAAAAATTCCGCGCATTTTTTGTAACCCGGCACGGAGTTCCAGCTATACAGAAGCAGTGCATTTACGCGCCAACCTTATTTACATGAGCCATATTCCGATCTATTTCCATTAAAACTTAAAATTATAAGTGATACTCGGAAGTATAGGGAAAATAGAAACCTGTTTCACTTTAATATTGGTTCCTGTGTTAAGGGTGCCTTCGGTATCGACGTACAGGATGTAAGGATTGTAGCGGTTATAAATATTATAAATAGAAAATGCCCAGCTTCCTTTCCATTTCCGTTTGGACTCACCTCTCGGAGTATATATTACCGACAGGTCGAATCGGTGATAAGGGAAAATACGGTACTGGTTTATCTTACTATAATCCTGTATGAGATTTTGTTCGATAAAGTAATATCCTGTGGGCAGCGTGATGGCATTACCCGTTCCAAACACAAATACGCCACTCACTGTCCATTTCTTGTTGAACTCATAACTGCCTACAATAGACAGATCATTTCTGCGGTCGTATTTTGCCGGGAAGCGCATTCCCTGGTTCAGATCTTTAAACTCGCGCCAGGTCCAGGAAAGCGTATAGCCGAGCCAGCCGGTGAATTTGCCCGAAGTTTTATGAATGAAAAACTCGGCGCCGTAAGCATAGCCCCGGCCAAAAACCAGGTCAAGTTCGGCATCGCGGAACGATGTGGGTGTATAGCCGGAGCGGTACTCCAACTGGTTTTGCATGTCTTTATAATATACTTCTACTGAAGTTTCCAGTGCATTGTCAAAGAAGTTTTTGAACACGCCTAAAGAATATTGCCAGGATTTTTGTGGTTGCACCAAATAGGTGCTGGGCATCCAGATATCTGTGGGTAAAGTCGTACCGTTGTTAGATACCAGATGTATATATTGGTACGATTTACTCACGCTGGCTTTAACCGAGGTAGCATCGTTGATACCGAAGCGCATATTCAACCTGGGTTCCAGCCCTCCATAGTCTTTCACCAATTTACCACTACCGAAGGCCAGGCTATCGAGGCGGTTCCCGTTATCATCCAGGTTATACCGGGTATAAGGGCCCACCTGACCAAAGTAGGAATACCTCAGACCGGCGTTTATTTTGAGCCAGGGCGCCAGATCAAATTCGTCGAGCACGTAAAGTCCGGCTTCGTGGGCATACTTAATGAGCGCGTTATTGGGTGCCAGTTCGGTTTCTCCGGTACGCCCCGATACCTGGTTGGGAGTAAAGGTATGATAGGTATAGTTAAGGCCAAATTTGAAATTGTGATGGAAAGAGGAGTAATAATCAAAATCAACTTTAGCATTCCAGTCGCGGATACCTGATGCAAATTTCACGTCAAAGTCGTTCTGCGCACCGTTGAACTCAAAATTATAGTCGTTATAAACAGCTGTGGTGTTTACAAACAATTTATCATTGAACTGGTGGTTCCAGCGTACGGTACCTGTAGCATTTCCCCAGGGAATATGGGCTTTAAAAGTACCTTCGCTACTATTGAAGCTAAACACGTCGCGTCCGAAATAGCCGCTTAAATATACCCTGTCTTTTGGCCCCAGCCGATAGTTGGCTTTCAGATTGGCATCATAAAAATAATAACCTGAACCTTTGGTATTACCCTTTAAAAAAGGCTGCATTATAAAATCTATATAGGTTCTCCTGCCCGACAGCATAAAGGAACCTTTCTCTTTTACGATGGGCCCTTCCAGTGTAAGCCGCGACGCTATAAGTCCAAGTCCGCCTTCGCCATGATACTCTTTCAGATTACCGTCTTTCATCGAAACATCCAAAACCGAAGATAGCCTTCCTCCATAGTTGGCCGGCATGCCGCCCTTTATAAGTGTGGTGCTCTTGATAGCATCTGAATTAAAAATTGAAAAGAAGCCAAAAAGGTGGCCGGTGTTGTACACTACTGCATCGTCCAGTAATACCAGGTTCTGGTCGGGACCGCCACCGCGTACATAAAATCCGGCGTTGCCTTCACCGGCAGACTGCACCCCGGGAAGCAACTGAATAGCCTTCAGGATATCTGATTCGCCAAATACTACCGGTAGCTTTTTAATGGTTTCGGTCGAAAGCGTAACGGTACCCATTTGCGTTCCCTGTACATTTTCGTCCTTTCTGCGATCGGTAATTACTACTTCTTCTATTGCTGAACCCTGCGGTTGCATCGAAAAATCGAGTGCTTTATTCTCAAGCAGGTTGACCTGCTGGGTCTGGGTGAGATAACCCATATAACTAACCCTTACCGAATAGCTACCGGGTGGTACACTCAGCGAGTAGAAGCCGTAAGCATTGGTAATACCGCCCTGTTTGGCTTCATTTACATAAATAGCGGCACCGATAAGTGTTTCACCAGATAATGCATCTTTCACATAACCACTTAGCGACACGTTTTTCTGTGCCAGGGCAGGAAGAAAAGATGCTGTAAGTAACAGTATCAGCAGGAAGTATCGGTTCTTCATATAATTCATTTAAGCATCGCTCTTTTTCGGCTGGCAAATATAACCCTACTTCTCCATCTGTAATCGGCAGTTTTATAGTCAGCGCAGCGTATAAACGGGTTTTCAGCATATTTGTTGCGGTCGATTGATTAACTTTACCCTGTATGCGATTACTCTACTTTTTGCTGGCTTCCATACTGGGCCTCGGCTGGATAATGCTGCTGGACAAGCCTTTGGGTGAATTGCCTGCTTTCGGGCGACTGCTGGATCCGGTAAGCGGATTTTGGGGAAATGCCGAACCGGTCAAAACACCGCCGTTTACCCTGCCTGTACACCGCTATACAAAATCGGTGAAGGTACGCATGGATGAGCGCCTGGTTCCCCATATTACCGCCCCCAGCGACGAAGCCCTTTATTTTACTCAGGGATACCTGCATGCCAGGTACCGGCTTTGGCAAATGGATATGCAGACAAGGGTTGCCGCCGGCAGGCTTAGCGAGGTGGCAGGTAATAAAGCATTTGATCTTGATCGCCTGCAACGCCGGAAAGGAATGCTTTGGGCTGCAGAAAATTCGCTCAGGGCAATGGAACGCGACCCGCTTACCAGACGCATTCTCGATGCTTATACCATGGGCGTCAATACCTATATACAGGAACTTCGTTACCGCGACTTTCCACTGGAATACAAGCTGATGGGTTTTGAACCCGAAGCCTGGACCAATCTGAAGTGCGCGCTGATATTGAAATTAATGGCCGACGATCTTACCGGAAAAGTAAACGACATAGCCATGAGCTACCTCCTCGAACAGCTCTCCACCGAGGAATTCAATAAGTTATATCCGGAATTTATCGAAGATAGTAAGCCCGTAATACCCGCCGGCACCCGCTTTGCCCCGCCCTCCCTGCACAGCTTACCTGCACCCGGCAGTCAGGTATTTGCAACTTTTCCGCTAAAGGATTCGAACTTAACTATTGAAAGAGGAAAAGCCGGAATGCAGTTTGAGGCAGAAGATCAGTTGGCAAAAGGTTCGAACAACTGGGTAATAGCGCCGCAACTGACCACCGATAGCGCCGCTATATTATGCAGCGATCCGCATCTCGGGCTCCATCTTCCTGCTATTTGGTACGAAATTCAGCTGACAGCTCCCGGAATAAATTGTTACGGCGTCAGTATTCCGGGCACTCCGGGTATTACCATAGGATTCAACGACAATATAGCCTGGGGCATGACCAATAATTATCGTGATGTCAAAGATTATTATGAGATCAGATCGGAAGACCCGCGCCTGTATTATTTTGATGGCAAGGAAGTACCCTTCAACGAACGGATAGAATTAATACACATACGAGGCAGACAAACGCCCTATGCAGATACAATGCGGTACACCATTCATGGTCCGGTAGTGTACGACCAACACTTTCCTGAACCTACAGGCAGCGACAAAATGCTGGCCATGAGTTGGATGGGCCACCATGAATCCAACGAACTGCTATCGGTTTACCTGTACAACCGGGCCGGCAACTATAATGAATTTGTCAGAGCCATTCAATATTTTGAATGTCCGGCACAAAATTTTGCCTATGCCGATAAAGAGGGCAATATTGCCATTTGGGGACAAGGGCGATTTATCAATAAATGGAAAAATCAGGGAAAATTTGTGATGCGTGGCGATATATCTGCCACCCTCTGGGGCGATACTATTCCCATGAAAGAAAATCCGCATGCCTTAAATCCGGCCCAGCAACTATTGGCCAGTGCCAACCAACAGGTTACCGACCGGCAGTACCCGTATTGGTATAATGGCGATTTCAGCGAGTACCGAAGCTGGTCGATTCATCAAAAACTGGAGCAGCTGGATTCTTTAACCAGGGCAAGTATAAGTTCTACCGGAACCGGTATACTATCGATGCAACAGCTGCAAAACGATGTACACTCAATCTTAATTCAACAGGTATTTTCTACAATAGCAGAACGCTTTCCGGACCTAACCCGCGAGTTTCCCGAAATCCGCTGGTCGGCATTAGACGGTGTATTGCATGCTGAAAGCCCCGACGCGAGTATGCTGCAGTATGGCTGGAAGTATCTGTACCGGAATATCTGGTACGATGAATTCATACAACCGGAACATATTATCTTCCCCTCACCGGAAGTTACCTGCCGACTTATACTACAAGACAGCAATAGCAGGTATTTTGATATCAAACATACGCAACAGCAGGAAACGCTGGAAGATCTGGTGAGATTAAGTTTGCGCCAGGCTAAAGACAGCCTTCTACGGGCGTTTGGCGATGCTGGTACAGAATGGTATAAGGTAAAGAATACGCAAATAACGCACTTAGCGCAACTACCGGCATTCAGTTACCGGAATTTGAAAACGGGTGGCTGGAAAAATACCATTAACGCCATGAGTGAAAAACATGGGCCCAGCTGGCGTATGATGGTGCGCATGCACCCCGCCGGCGTCAAAGCCCGGGTGGTATATCCGGGCGGTCAAAGTGGCCATCCGGGCTCCCGGCATTATTCGGCATTTATAGATCGCTGGGCTTCGGGGCAGTACTACGATGTGCAGCTCCGCTAGCAGCACGGTTTACCCGGACCTCATCATCGTGACAGGGCGCGGCAAAATGCTGCCCTGTCCGATAATTTTTTCATGCCATTAAGAAAGTGATTCATTGCGGGCCTGCTTATAGGTCTTCCGGTTTTCTTCGATAAGGCGCAACAGCCGAATACGCAACTCCTGACTCAGGGCACCGGCTTCTGTTTTCAGGATTTCACTTAATTCGTCCAATTCTCCTTCGCCTTTACCAAATAATCCGCTCAGGCGCTCCTTCCAGGCCTCTGCCGTTTCCTTTACCTGCTTCCGGGTTTCTTTTCCTTTTTGCGGAGCCAGCAATAATCCCAATACGAAACCGGAAATAACTCCGGCAGTAAATTTCGAACATCTCATAGAATTCTGAATTTTATTAACCTTACCTGCGCACCATTTGCAGGCACATGTGTAACAAGAAATGCGTGCAGGCCGGGAACCAAAAACAAAATCGCCAGGCTAAAGTTTAAGTTCTTGTAAAAATCGCACAGTGTAGGGTTTATATTTACCTTTGCTGACATTATTCAAACATAGTATTATGGAACATATTACCACCGACCAGCTAAAAGCCAGGCTCGATGCAGGCGAAAAATTAAATGTACTGGATGTACGTGAAGCTGACGAATATGCTGAAAGCAATATGGGCGCATTATTGTTGCCCCTGAGCAAACTGAGGCAGATGGATACCGAAGGTATTGACCAGTGGAAAGATCAGGAAGTAATTGTTCATTGCCGCAGCGGTAAGCGCAGCCTGGAAGCCTGTATGTTATTGGAAACTATGGGTTTTCAGCATACGGTTAACATGGTAGGCGGCATTATGGAATGGCAGGAGAAATTTGGCTCCGCTACTGTTTAGTATCGCCGTTCCGAAAATAAAGAGTAGAGGTATAGGAAGCCCATGCATGAATTAGAACCATTTTACAACTGGAGACATCTGTACGAAGCCGAAGCCGACGAACGTTCTCCCTTTTTTGGTGCTGCGCACAGCGAATTCGAGTTTTCGAATACGATTTACAATTTCTATATTCATCCTCAATGGGATGAGTTTGGTTCGCGTACCCTTTATCTGAAAGTTCTGTTTGTAGATTATGATCAGAACTTTGCCATCATCGAGTTTATAGGCGAATGGAACGATGCTGTTGAAAACGATATTATGCAGCTCAAACGCACTGTAATAGACGCCATGATCGCCGAAGGGATTTTCAAATTCTTATTAATTACCGAAAATGTACTCAATTTTCACAGTAGCGACGACAGTTACTATGAAGAATGGTACGAAGATATACGCGACGAGGGCGGATGGATCGTCTTTCTGGAAATGCCCCAGCACTCCCATACAGAAATAAGGGAGGCCGGCATTGCGCGCTATGCTTTTTTGATGGAGTATCCCAAATGGCGTATCCATCAACCACAACATTTATATCAGTATATCGACAATAAACTACTGCGACTGCTGGATTAATTTTCAATCTGCCGTCGTAAGCAAAGTTAAAATCAGACCTTTTTTCATGAAAGTCGAATTATTCATACCCTGTTTTATTGACCAGCTGTACCCCGAAACTGGCATGAACATGGTTAAAGTACTGGAAAAACTTAACTGCGAAGTACATTACAATACCCAACAAACCTGTTGCGGTCAGCCTGCCTATAATGCAGGTTACCGCGAAGAAGCCAAGGCAATTGGTAAAAAATTTCTGAGGGATTTCGCGCCCGGCGACTCCTATATAATAGCACCCAGCGGCTCCTGTGCCGGTTATGTGCGCAACTGTTACCACACCCTGTTTGAAAATACGGCCGAGCACAACGATGCTAAAAAAGTAAAAACCCACCTTTTTGAGTTTACAGAGTTTCTCGTAAATGTTTTGCACGTAACCGATGTAGGCGCAAGTCTTTATACCAAAGCAACCTACCATGATGGCTGCGGCACCCTGCGCGAATGCGGTATCAAACAACAACCCCGCCAATTGCTGGAGCATGTGAAAGGACTGGAGCTTACTGAAATGAAGGAATGCGAAACCTGCTGCGGGTTCGGTGGCACATTCGCCGTAAAATACGAACCTATCTCTACGGGTATGGCTTATACCAAAGTACAAAGTGCCATTGAAGCGGGCGCCGACTGTATTATTTCTACCGACATGTCCTGCCTGATGCATATTGATACCTATATTCAGAAGCAGGGACTAAAAATGAAAACCATGCACATTGCTGATGTGCTGGCCAGCGGCTGGTAAACGCTATCTGCAATCGACAATACTGCCCCGCGAATGGGGCCGTGCCTGTTGATAATCCTATATATTTGCGGCAATTATGACAATTGAACAATTGAAGGAATTACGGGAAAGGCTTCAAAACCTGAACCGCTACCTGAAAACTGAAGAAAGAAAGGCTAAATATGAAAGTGACCGGCAGCTGACGCTTTCGCCCGGCTTCTGGGACGATAATGCACGCGCTACGGCGGTACTCAAAGAACAAAATGCCAATAAATTCTGGCTCGACCTGTACGATCGGGTACGTGGTTCTGTAGAAGACTTTGCCACCCTGTTCGAGTTTTGGAAAGAAGGTGAAGCCAGCGAAGAGGAAGTAAAAGAAGCCTATGAACTGGCGCTTAAAGATATAGACGAAGCCGAATTCAAATCTACCCTCAATCAGCCGGAGGACGAAATGCCGGCGGTAATGGTGATTAACTCAGGTGCCGGTGGTACCGAAAGTCAGGACTGGGCCGAAATGCTGGCAAGGATGTACCGGATGTACGGACAAAAGCAGGGCTGGACAGTAACCGAGGTAGATTGGCAAAACGGGGATGGCGCAGGCATCAAAACCTGCACCTTTCAGTTTGATGGCAGTTTCGCTTATGGCTTATTAAAGGCCGAAAGCGGCGTGCACCGTCTCGTGCGCATTTCGCCCTTCGACAGCAATGCCCGGCGTCATACATCCTTCGCCTCCGTTTATGTATATCCTTTGATCGACGATAGTATAGAAATTGAAGTACGCGATGCCGATGTAAAAATGGAAACATCGCGAAGTGGTGGTGCAGGCGGTCAAAACGTAAATAAAGTAGAAACGAAAGTAATGCTTACACATATACCTACCGGTATAGTGGTAGTGTGCCAGACCGAACGCAGCCAGCTGGGCAACAGAGAAAAAGCCATGCAAATGCTGAAAAGCCGGCTTTACGAAGAGGAGCTGCGCAAACGTCAGGAAATAAAGAATGCCACCAATGCATCCAAAAAGAAAATAGAATGGGGCTCGCAAATACGTTCTTACGTATTCCATCCCTATAAAATGATCAAGGATCACCGGACTGATTATGAAGTAGGGAATGTGGGCCCGGTAATGGATGGTGAAATCGACGATTTTATCAAAGCCTACCTGATGATGCAAAATGAAGACTAGGATTTTTATCCTTTCCTGAAACAATCCATAGTTCCTGCCGTTATTTTTCCATAAACAGAGAAACAGAGCAATATGGAGTATCATATTACCGACGATATAAAACACATTCTGGTGGCTTTGCTCATCGGTGTGCTCATAGGAGCTGAACGCGAATACCGTTCCAAGTCGGCCGGGCTGCGCACCATGATACTCGTAAGCCTGGGGTCCTGCCTCTTCACCATTTTATCGGTGCGCATTGGCTACCCGGCCAGTACCGACAGGATTGCAGCCAATATTATTACCGGAATCGGATTTATTGGCGGAGGTGTTATTTTCAAAGATGATAACCGGATCGACGGCATTACGACCGCCACTACCATCTGGATGATGGCCGCACTGGGAATGGCAGTAGGCTCAGGACATTATCAGGAAGCACTGGTAAGCACGGCAGCTGTACTGGTGGTGCTTATGTTTTTATCTCCCCTGCAAAAAATGCTGGAAACGGTTAATACTACCCGCTCGTACCGCATCACTTGCGCCTTTACCGAGGGTGTGATGGAAAAATACGAAACTATGTTCCGGGACGCCCAACTTAAACCGGTGAAAGCCCGGCACCTGAAACGGGATGGAATAGCCACGGGCAACTGGGAAGTGCACGGCCGCAAAAAGAACCATGAAAAAATAGTGGCGCTTCTGCTCAATGATCCCAATATTACATCGCTGGAATATTAAGTGAAAAGCAAAACCCCAAATCTGAATGGACACTGCCGGCATCACGGAACTGAAAAAAAGGTTGCAGACATTACCGCCCAGGGCGCTCGTGGACATTTGTCTACGGCTGGCCCGTTTTAAAAAAGACAACAAGGAACTGCTGCATTATGTACTGTTTGAATCTGATCAGGAACAGGAATATAAGCGACAACTGAAGCAATGGCTCAACACAGAATTTGAAGAACTAAACGCGGCTAACACTTATCAGGCAAGAAAAACCATCAAACGGATACTGGGCCGGCTAAGCAAACAATTAAGATATAGCGGCATTAAAGAAACGGAAGCCGAATTACTGATTTGCTTCTGCACCCTTTTATTGCAGCATACGGGATTACTCAGGACCAATAGTCTTATCAGGAATCAATTTTTGCGCCAGCTAAAAAAAGCAGAAACAGCGGTGAGTAAATTACATGCCGATCTACAATATGACTTTTCGCAGCAACTGGAGCCCTTGCAGTTATTCGCCGAAAAATACCGCTAAACTTTCTCTCGCGGTGTAATGCCGCGTGCTGCAATATCCTTTGGCAGCCAGCCTGCAATACGCGACTTAAATGTAGCCAGTAAATCCCAGACCCGCCTGTTCGTGTCCACTCCCTTTTCGCCACAATCGATTACTTCGCAATAGCGGGCTATACTTCCTGCCAAATGTTTTAATATCCGGAGGCGAAAACGACGGTGCAGGTGCAGGCTATAGTACTCTACGTACACATGCCCCCAGATCTCAACCGCCAGCGAATCTGCACTTACTCTTAAAGGGCGCCGGTTGTATTGCCCAAAATCTTCCAATACCAACGCAATCAAAGTGTGGGTACGATCTTCCGCCGACTGCCCCAGCAGCTCCCAAAGCTGACGGTCGTTGTCGATGTGAATCGATCGCTCATCGATGCGGACACTGATCCGGCAACCATTGATTTCATATACTTTGTGCATGCAGGAAAAAAGGCTTGAACACCGGCACTTCAGGACTTACTCTTGTCGGCAGGCTTTTTTCTGGGTAAAATACTAAGCTGCCAGCGTTTCATTACAATAATGCGGGAACCCCGCTTTAAATGGTATTTTTCTGTTTCGCCTATCAGGAAACCAAAATGAGCCATCGCGGGAATTTCATCAAATATTACCTTAAGCATTGCCGTCATGGGCAATGCCAAAATAAGTCCGGGGAGACCAAATAATATACCGCCCAGGATAATGCATAAGATGGACATGAGCGGATTGATGCTCACCTTACTGCCCACAATTTTAGGGGTGATAATATTACCTTCCAGAAACTGAACAAACTGGAACCAGCCGATAACGCCCAGGGTATACCAAATACTGTCTTTGGTAGCCAGCGCAAACAGGGCAGGCAGAATAGAGCCGATGGCAATACCGATATAAGGGAACAACATCAGTAAGGATGCAAGTGTTCCGAAGAACCAGGCATATTCGATACCCAGCACCAACAGCCCTACGGTATTGAGCACCGCTACGATACCCATTACGGTAATAAGTCCGAACAGATAACTATGTACCACCCCATACAGGCGCATCAGTACTGCGTTGATGCGGTTCTGGTCCGATGATTTGAAGGCAAAAAAGAAAAATTCACGAAAAAAATCGCGGTAGGTCAGCATGAAAAACACAAATACCGGTACCAGCAATGTATTGCCCAGTAGGCCTCCGATGGAACTAAAGGCCGTTTGCAAATAACTCGTGGCATTCGACATGGCATTATCGGCCGAGGCTTTTACCCTATCTACTATCGCCCGTTGAGACACGCCAAACTGTTGTTCGGCCCAATTCATGATGGTATGGTAGATGCCCTCGAATTTGGTAACCAGATCAGAACCGTTGCGCCCGATAGAAAGCACCTGGTTGACGATGAGGTAAAAAACCGCGACCAATACCACCACCGCGACTATAATACAGACCAGCGAGGATAGGACCCGGGGCAAACGCCATTTTTCTAAGCGATTGGCCAGAGGAAAAAGAATCATGGCCATCATCATAGAAAAAATTAAAAGCAGGACAAGTCCCTGCAGGTAGTATATAATACCCACAATCAGGACCAGACAAATGAGCTGCGCTGCAAGCTTTACAGAATAAGGCCAGGAATCTTTCGATTTTTCTATCATATAATTAAGTTCTGTACCGTCCAAAATAAGCATTTTTTTAGCATCGGAAGCTCATGTCAGAAATTGCCGAAGCTGTCATTAAAAATCAGACAGTTAACCAATGATGAACGCATTTGTTCGTAGCAATCCATTGATTTTGCTGAACAAAAAAAATAATAAGCTGTTTCCCCAAGTACGGGCACCGAACAACTCCATTTTTACAAAACCAAAAAAATCGTATCAAATGAAAGAACAAATCAACCTGCTTATACTATACTACAGCGCCACGGGTGCCAACTTTCAAATGGCCCAATGGGCTGCTGAAACAGCAGAACTGGCCGGAGCACAGGTACGCATGCACAAATGCAGGGAAACGGCACCCAAAGATGCTATTGAACAAAATAAAGTGTGGAAGGCAAACGTGGAGGCCATGGCAAAAGTAAAGGAAGTTAGCCTCGACGATCTGGACTGGGCCGATGCTATATTGTTTTCCTGCCCCACCCGCTACGGTAGCGTGCCCGCCCAGGTTAAAGCATTTCTGGACACTACCGGCGGCCTGTGGAGCAAGGGCAAACTGGCCAACAAGACGGTAAGTGCTATGGCTACAGCAGCCAATCCGCACGGAGGTCAGGAGGCAACCATTTTATCATTATATACCCAGCTCATGCACTGGGGATGCATTATTGTAGCTCCGGGCTATACCGCCAAGGCTACCTTCGAGGCCGGAGGCAACCCTTATGGTACCAGTGGTACAGTAGACGAGAAGGGCCATATAAAAGAGAAGATCGAAGGTGGCGTACGTTACCAGACCACCCGCCTATTGGAGGTAACCCAATGGATAAAAGATGGGGTATAATATAGTTTCAGGAATAGGAACAAAAACGCGCGGAATACTCTATTCCGCGCGTTTTTTTAGATGAAAACCTCTATTCAGGCTCTATATGATACTGAATCAAGGAATCCACATACTTTTCCTCAAATAAACCGTTGGCAATCCGGATATCAAAATCTGTTTTGATAATACCGATACCCCTGGCAAACCACATTGTAGCCGTGCCGCATTTGGTATAAACAGGCGTCAGGGCGATTTTCGCTTCCAGATTATTTTTTATCTCCGTCACATCGGTATAGGTAACGCCGTTGATGCTCATGCTGCCGCCGGCTCCTACTACTTCACCTTTGGTACGTAAATCAAATTTTATACCCGAGTAAGTAATCTCTCCGGTATTTTCCCATTGATCGCCCACCTGAGCATTGTCCTTGTTTACCACAACGGTAATATAATTGGTAGCCGAACCATCAAGGTCAGCCAGCATGATATATTTATCTTCATTTTTCCCAAAATACTCCGGGGTCACGTATTGCGATTCCTCATCGGTCGTTTCGTAGTAGCTATACATTCTCGACTCTTTGAAAGAATCGACCCCTGTAGCTCTCCTCACCAAGGAAGACGAACGGGTGGAACCATATTGCCACCAGCTACCTGCTTTCGTTGACATAAAATCAGAAACCGGCTCATTTTCGTCACCCAGTTTCTTGTTATCACCTTCTTTCTTGCATGCCGTAAAAAGAAGACCGGCAAGCAGTACTACACCAGTAGCTTTCAATAATTTAACCATAGGAATATTTGAGATTGCTGTTTTGTTTGCATGTAAATATAGCGATTCTGCACCGTTTACTCCCAACATAGACGAAGCCCGGCAACGAAATACATGGACAGGGAATGTTAATATCTCCGGGCTGCCGACAGCAAGATCCTTGAAATGGAAAACGAGGTGCGGATTAAAATTGTTCTTTCCCCTGCCCTTTATCTGATACCAGCTGCAATATAAGGCTCATAAACTCAGGCAGTACGCAGTATCTTTTCCATGGCTTTCCCTTTGGCCAGTTCATCAACCAGTTTGTCGAGATACCGGGCTTTGCGCGTAAGCTCATTGTCAATTTCTTCAATGCGGTAACCGCAAATAGTGCCTGTAATTAAATGGGCATTGGGATGGAGACGGGCGCGTTCAAAAAATGTCTGATAGGTTACGCGCTCTTCTATCAATTGCTTTAGATCCTCTTCCGAAAATCCCGTCAGCCATTCTATCACCTGGTGTAGTTCAGCGACCGTTCTTCCTTTCTTTTCCACCTTTTGAACATACCAGGGATATACGGAGGCAAATATCATTTTGGCAATCTTGTTATTATGTGCTTCTGTAGGTTTCATTGGCTAGTGTTATATGGAAAACAATCCTCAAATATAGGCGAATTTAATTTTTCGGAAATGTAAGCGTCGGTTTTTAGCTGTCATTTGCATGTATTGTAAAATGCATTTTTAAAAGCCTTGCCCTAAATCAAATTAGGCTAAACTATTGACGTTAAATATGTTAAAATGTATTTTCTACATTAATTTCTAAGCAAAACAAAAATTAAATTGCCATAAAAATGGTTGAGCATTTACAACTTTAGGAAAAAGGCACTGATTTCATAGAGGTATATTGCTGCCAGGCACAATCATGATGCTCTAAATTTAAAAACAAATAATTGATTTACAGGAAAATAATACAGTCAATTTAATTTAAAATACAATCACACATTTAAACAAAATAAAAGGGCTATCCGGTTACGGAAAGCCCTTTTCAATAAATTTATTGGAATATGCCTAGAAAGAAACAGCTTCGGCTCCTTCGAGCAAAACGGTCGTTTTGTTGTTCAGCGTTTCCACAAATCCACCCTTAATCTGATACGTTTCTGTACTGGACTTGTCTTTCAGGATTTTCATTCTTCCTTCACCAAGAGCAGCTACCATTGGCGCGTGGTTCTGAAGAATCTCAAAAGAACCTTGAACTCCGGGTAATTGAATTCCGTAAACGCTGCCGCTGAATACCTTGTGTTCGGGTGTTAATATTTCTAATTGCATGATTGCAAATTCAAAATTAAAGATTCAAATTAGTTTTTGGCTTGTTCCATCAGTTTCTTGCCTTTGGCAATAGCATCATCGATGGTACCCACCAGGTTGAATGCTGCTTCAGGATACTCGTCTACCTCACCATCCATGATCATATTGAAACCACGGATTGTTTCTTCGATGGGAACCAGTACCCCGGCCAGACCGGTAAACTGTTCAGCCACGTGGAAGGGTTGAGAAAGGAAACGTTGTACACGGCGTGCACGGCTTACGGTCAGTTTATCTTCCTCGCTCAATTCATCCATACCCAGGATCGCGATGATATCTTGAAGCTCTTTATAACGTTGCAGGATCAATTTTACGCGGTTAGCGCAATTGTAGTGTGCTTCACCTACAACAGCAGGCGTAAGAATACGGGACGTAGAATCCAATGGATCCACCGCCGGATAGATACCCAAATCCGCAATTTTACGACTCAATACTGTAGTAGCATCCAGGTGGGCAAAGGTAGTAGCCGGAGCAGGGTCGGTAAGGTCATCCGCAGGTACGTAAACGGCCTGTACAGATGTGATGGAACCTGATTTTGTAGAAGTAATACGCTCCTGCATCAGACCCATTTCGGTAGCCAGCGTAGGTTGGTAACCCACCGCTGAAGGCATACGACCCAGCAGCGCCGATACTTCGGAACCAGCCTGTGTGAAACGGAAGATATTATCTACGAAGAAAAGAATATCACGTCCTTTGCCTTTTCCGTCACCGTCACGGAAGTATTCTGCCATGGTAAGCCCGGAAAGGGCCACACGGGCACGTGCTCCGGGAGGTTCGTTCATTTGTCCGAATACGAAAGTAGCTTTTGATTCTTTCAGGCCTTCCATATCCACTGCATTCAGATCCCAGCCACCTTCTTCCATACTGTGCAGGAATTTTTCACCGTATTTAACGATGCCTGCTTCAATCATTTCACGCATCAGGTCATTACCTTCACGGGTACGTTCACCCACACCGGCAAATACAGAAAGACCACCGTGACCTTTTGCGATATTGTTAATCAATTCCTGGATCAATACGGTTTTACCTACACCCGCACCACCAAACAAACCGATTTTACCACCTTTTGCATAAGGCTCGATCAGATCGATTACCTTGATACCGGTAAACAATACTTCGGTAGAAGTACTCAGGTCTTCAAATTTAGGAGGCTTGGCGTGAATCGGACGACCATTGGCACGGTCGGGCTGAGGCAAACCATCGATAGCGTCGCCGGTAACGTTGAACAAGCGACCATTAATCTGGTCTCCCGTTGGCATGGCAATGGCCTTACCTGTATCGGTTACGGGTAAACCGCGCACCAAACCCTCGGTTCCGTCCATCGCAACGCAACGTACGCTATCCTCTCCCAGGTGCTGCTGTACTTCCAGTACAAGCTTTTCACCTGACTCACGGGTGAGTTCCAGAGCGTTGTAGATTTCAGGTAATTTGCTTTCGGAAGGGAAGTGAACGTCCACTACCGGGCCAATAATTTGCTTGATTTTACCAACGTTAGGCATATCAAAAGTTATTTTTTTATAAAGAGATTTTCAATTCGGCTGCAAAGGTAAGGGATATTATCAAAAAAAGAAAAAGAACGAAAAATAAGCTTTTCGGGTAGGTCCAACTCCCCAATTGGTATAAAAACGAAGCTGATGCAGCTTTGTGCTACAGCCGTATACGCCAGCCATAGCCTTTTTATTACGGTGCTCTATCCTAACGAATGGAAATGCTCTGTTTCAGCGCCGCCGCAAGCAAAAAACAGCCAAGGTAGCCATATCGGTGCTATATTTGTCGGCATAAATATCTTATCAGGTGCAGGTATGCCCATCAAGCGTTTTGTCAACATGAACCGGAAACTGTTTTACCTCTTATATATAGTATCGCTTTTATCACCCGGCGCGCTGAAGGCGCAGGAGTCTTTGTTTGCGGGCGAACGCTCCTTTGCCGGCGGACTGGTACTGGGTGCCAATTTAAGCCAGATAGACGGCGATGCCTATTATGGGTATAATAAATTGGGTTTGGTAGCCGGCGGAATCGTTTACTGGAACTTTAACAGCCGCCTGGGTGCCAGCCTTGAAATACTGTACAGCCGCAAAGGCGTAAGAGGCATTGATCATGCTAACTCACCTTATGTTGGTCCTTATTTCGGCAAATATTACCTGCAGGCCAATTATGCCGAAGTTCCCCTGATACTGCATTACTACATTACGCCCAAATATCACCTGGGTATTGGTGCCTCCTACAACCAGCTGATCAATAGCTCGGAGCGCTACGAAGGCATCGATATTTATGAATTTAAACCGGACCAGTACCCGATGATTAAATCGAATATTGATTTCGTGGCCAATGCAAGTATGGTGCTCTGGCAGGGATTGCTTGTAGATGTACGTTACCAGTACTCGATCACGCCTATCCGGAAGGCAGAACATGTACCGCAGGGTTTGGGTTACGGCGGCCTGGATCAGATGAACAATATGTTTGCGATACGTATGCTGTACCTTTTCTAACTAAGTGCATTAATGGCCAGATAGGCCATAAAGCCTGCGCCGGTCTCCAGACAGCGTTCATCCACATCAAAATGCGGATTATGTACAGGTGCCGTAAACTGTTCATGATTGGTATTGGTACCCAGCCGGAAGAAGCAGCCCGGAATTTGCCGGGTATAGAAAGCAAAATCTTCGGCGCCCATTCTGCGATCCAGCTCGTGCAGCATTTCCGGACCGATATAATCGGCGGCAATACTGCGGGCCTTCATGGTCAAGTCAGGGTCGTTGTATAATGGCGGATAGCCGCCGGGATAGTAAACTTCGACGCCGGCTCCACAGGCTCCGGCTATATCTTCTGCCATTTTCCGGATCATATCCAGGGCCTCCTGCCGCCAGGCTTCGTCAAAGGTACGCAGGGTACCCGCCAGCTCTACCAGTTCGGGAATAACGTTGGTTGTATGGCCACCACTGATTTTTCCAAAAGTCAATACGGTAGGTGATAAGGGATTGCTCCTGCGCGAAACCACCTGTTGCAGGCCGGTAACGACGAGTGCTGCCGTAGCAATAGGATCTACCGTTTGGTGCGGCAAAGCGGCATGTCCGCCTTTTCCCTTTATGGTAATGTATATTTCGTCGGCACTGGCCATATACTGGCCTGGTCTGAAGCCCAGTGTTCCTACCGGCAAATGCGGGTACACATGCAGGCCAAATATGGCTTCCGGAACGGGATCCTGCAATACGCCGGCCGCGATCATGAGACTGGCGCCGCCGGGGCTTTTTTCTTCGCCCGGTTGAAATATAAGTTTGATAGTACCTTCAAAGTCATCGCGGAGTTCCTGCAGTATCATAGCTGCCCCCAACAGGCAGGTGGTATGTACATCGTGACCGCAGGCATGCATTACGCCTTCATGCTGCGACCTGTAGGGCACATCGTTGGCTTCGGTAATGGGCAATGCGTCCATATCGGCCCTGAGTGCGATGCAGCGGCTGGAAGGATTGCGCCCTTCAATCAAGGCCGTAAGGCCTGTGCCCGCTACACCCTTTTGCACGCTGATGCCTGCTGCTTCCAGCGTACTCGATACAAATGCAGCCGTGGCATGCTCTTCAAATGAAAGTTCGGGGTACGTATGCAAATGCCGGCGCAAGCCTACCAGTTGTGGAAAATATGCGGCGGACTTTTCTTTGATCAGATTATTCATCGACTTCATGATCGGCAGACTTTGATTTTTCTTTCATGCCTTTTACCGTATTCACATTTACCACATCCGGCACTACCATACTCGGATTAAAAGTCGATGAAACCTTATTGTAAAATTCTGTTGCTTCCTTGCGGGTCAAAAAATCGCCCACCCTTACCCTGAACTGGGGATTGTTATAGGTCAGGTACGAACGTACAGATGGATAAGCGCGCATAAATTCCAGCTTGGCCTGCGAGGCTTTCTTGCGATCGTTGCCGTTATATATCTGTACCCTATAACCGTTGCGTTTACCAATAAATCCTTTGTTGGCAGCCTGGGGTTTATTTACGACCAGGGCCAGGCGTGGATCGGCATGTATGGTTATGGTTCCGGAATCGGCCGGCTGGGCATTTACCTTCAGGCATAAACCCATAGAAACAGCAACAAATAAAAGCAACAATCTCATAATCCCATCTTTAATGAACAATGCTATGGCACTTTAAGGAGGCCGGGGCCTGCAGAGGTACCAATACGCGTGGCTCCGGCTGCTATCAGTTCCGAAGCGAAGGCAAAGGTACGAATACCACCCGAAGCTTTAATACCTATACTATCGGGCAATAAGCTGCGCATCAACTGCACTGCAGCCAGGGTGGCACCGGTGCCCAACATACCCGTCGACGTTTTTAGATAGTCCACCTTGTGGCGGGCGTACAGATTACAACAAAACCTGAGCTCCTGTTCAGTCAGGTTGCCCGATTCGATAATTACTTTCAGCACTTTCCGGTGCAGACGTACCGGCTGGAGGCAAAGCGCAATCTCCCTGCTGAGGTAAGCTTCATCGCCGTTCTTTAGTGCAGCCAGGTTAACTACCATATCTATTTCATCGGCACCGTCAGCAAGGGCTGTATTGATAGTAGCCAGTTTGGCAGAAACATCATCGTAGCCCATAGGAAAACCGGCTACCGTAGCCACCTGTACACCGGATCCGGCCAGTTCCTGCCTGGCCTGAGGTACATAATGCGGGGGCACACAAACGGCTTTGAAGCCATGCATCCTGGCGCCCGCTGTGAGCTGCGTAATATCCGCCCGGGTCGCAAAGGCATTCAGGTTGGTATGTTCTATATAGGAAGCGAGTTGCATAATTATAGGATTAAGCCCGAACCCAACACCTGCGACCGTCGATCGCGGAAGCGAATTTGTTTTCGGCTGGCGGGCGGAAACTGCAGGCGCTGCATCTCAGGCTCAGTAATGAATTCAATCTTAGGTGTGACCCTTAGTTTTTGTTTCAGCAGGTTTTTTAATACTTCTTCCTGCTCTCCGGCCTCATGGGTCGTGAGTAATAATAATACATCGTCCTGGCCATGAGCATCGGTAAATACATCTACCACATATTCCTTTATAAAGGTACATTGCTGCAGTACCTCAAATATGGCCGGTGGAAACAGGCTGGTACCCTTCAGTTTTATCATTTGCTGTTTGCGACCCAGGACCGGTCCCAGCCGCATGGTATGTCGTCCGCAACTACAGGGTTCTGTATATGCCCTGCATATATCACCGGTGCGGTAACGCAGCAGAGGCATGCCCGTTACGCCCAGGGTAGTAATGGTTACTTCACCCGGTTCGCCCGTACTTACCTGCCTACCTGCATCATCCAGCAGTTCGGTAATAACAAGTTCGGGATGCATATGTCCGCCCTGCCCTGCCCCGCATTCGGTAAAGGCAGCCTGTATTTCTGTTGCCGCATAGGTACTGTATAGTTCAATATCCCATTGTTCAGTTATGCGCCTGGCCAATGCATTGGGTTGCAGGCTGGCATCGCGCAGACTTTCGCCTATGGCCAATACCTTTTTTACGCTTGCTCCGCGGGTATTGATGCCGGCCGTTGCGGCATAGTCCAGCATTTTAAGTAAGAACGATGGAACCGCCACCAGCACCGTGGTTTGTAATCTTTCAATGGTTTCCCATTGCATGGCAGGCAGTCCGGGTCCTGTACGTATGGCAGCTGCGCCCAGTTGTTCCAAACCGCTGTAATAGGCCATGCCTGCCATAAACTGCCGGTCCATGGTTAGCATCAGCTGACAAACATCGGCATTGCTCAGGTTCATGCAGCCAAACGACAGAAGCTCGTTATAGGCAAGGCGCCTGCGGTCGGCCTGGGTCAGCGCAATGGTTACCGCGCTTCCTGTAGTGCCGGTGGTACAGGTATACTCGGCTACTTCGGAAGTGCCGACGCATAAGAAATCAAAATTCCTGTTTTGCAGGTCTTCTTTAGTGGTACAGGGTATCAGTTCCAGGTCCTGCAGGCTTGTGACAGAAGCCGGATCCATGCCCTGCTCCTGCAGCAGCTGGCGGTAAAAAGGCGAATGCGTTTGCAGGTATTGCAATAATTGCTGCAGCCTGTTCAATTGGTATTGCTCCTGTAGGGCCAGGCTTTGTAGCTCTATGGCTGGAATCATGTTGCAAAAATACGTTTAGGATACATACAGGAGGGCCTAAAAACTAAAAGCGTGTCAGAACTGACACGCCATGTAGTATAATATCCGGTAGCTGGCTAATCGGCTGCGCGTGGCGCCATATTAGAAGCCAGTTGGTTGATGAGGTTGTATAGTTTTTCAATATCTACTTCCAGGCGCGCAATAGTTTGTTCGTACATCCGCTTCTCAAAAGAGCTGAGGCTGGGCGGTGTATTGGAATGTACTGCAGGGGGTTGTTCACGCGACAATGCCTGCGCGTAAAAGTTGTCGTTAATACTGATAAGTTCAGAGGGCGTAACCTTAAATAGTTCAGCCAGGGTTTCTATTCGATCCAGAGTGATTTTGGTAGTACCCTTTTCAATCAGACTATAGGCATTTTGAGATATATCCAGAACGCTGGCCACATATTCCTGAGTGTAGTTATTAATCTCTCTTAAAATCTTTAATTTTTTAGCAAATTTTTGATTTAGGTTCATAGAATACTTTTTGATACATACAATTCAGAAATAGTTCCGCTCTTATCTATTCCGTATTTTAGCAAATATAGAATACGTTCAATTATCAACCGTATAACTTTTAAAATTTAAACACTTAAATCTTTCGCAATTTCTCACAAAAATACTGTTTATAGATATACACAGAATATATCTTTTTTTTCTTTACATTAAAATTCTGAAATGCTTAGGTATTTGCAATATATTGATAATTACCTCATTCAATCAGCCACCATATAAACAAAAGAAAATTATCTGTTTAACAGATATTAGATTCCTGAAGCCGCCAGCAGCAGTTTTGTTCAAATTTACACAAATACTTTTCTTGTAGCTACAACAAAAAAAGATATTTCTGCTTTTTGGGGGCCCGGTTTTTTATCCGGGAACGGGATTTACGCGGCAAACAGCGACGCCTTCTGTGGCTAATTTTTGTAAGGCTCCCTGCCGGCTGCGGGGGCATATATATAAGGCAGGTATCTTGCAAGGTATTAACCAATTAGCATGAAATATATATACCCTGGTTTTGGAAAATACAAACCTGCTCTTTACCTTTGCACTCCTTTCAACAGAAAACGAAGCAGTTGATTTCGTAGCTCAGTTGGTAGAGCAATACACTTTTAATGTATGGGCCCTGGGTTCGAGTCCCAGCGGAATCACCTCTTGGGACAAGTCTACAAAAGAAAGACTTGTCCCATTTTTTTTGCCTTGTAACTTACTGTTATTCTGATAAATAAGAGCAATCGCAGAATTTAGTCTCGGAGTTCGATGTTGTGTTCCGTCAAATTCCAAAAAATCGGGGAACATCGAACTCACTATAAGCCTTTTTTCCTCAATATCGCCGTTTTCATAGCGTCTATCAATGTTTGCGACCTTTTTTAAGGTGGATGCTAGCAAGTCTTTTATCTCCGTTCCCACTACTGCCAAGTCGTTTAATCTTCTTTCCAAAACCTCAATCTTTCCTTTGGTCAATTTCTTTACTTCTTGGAAATCGTCATCTGCCATTTCTCCATCGGCATTTTTTAAAAGCGCATTTTGATAGCGTTTGTTCAACGCATCAATCTCACCTATGATATTTGCCCGTTCGGTATTTTGGGCTTTGGTTTTGTTATTGAAGTCTTTTATAAAGGCTTCGATAAAAACATCGACCATGCCCTCTTTTGGCGACATATACCGTAACTGTTTTAAGAAAGCCTCATTGGCGGTTTCGGCTTTGAACCGTACTCCGCAGGAGGAAGTGCAATGATAGTAGTAATAGTAATTGCCCATCTTGCCCTTTGAGGCACTCCCTGTGAGCATCCTATTACAATTAGGGTTAGGGCATTTAATAAACCCTCTAAGCGGTAGATTGTCCATAGCCACGATTTTAGGCTTTACAGCCCTCTTTCTCCCATCGAGAATATCCTGTACATCCGCAAACGTCTTTTCGCTGATTAATGGCTCATGCTGTCCTTTGACAAAATATCCCTTTTCCTCTTTGTACGGAGGAATGAATATTTTGCCACAGTACAAGGGGTTTCGGACGGCTACCCAAAAGTTATTTTTGCTGAACCGACCTTTTCCATCGGCTTTATCCCGAACCATTTTCCATATCTGTTCCGTATTGAAGTTATTGGAAACGATTTGCTCAAACGCCCATTTTAGTATGGGTGCTTCAAAGTCATGCGGAGCATTGTATTTCTTTTTATCCTCTGTTATCTTATTGACATATTCCAATGGAGCAGTACCCATATACCGCCCCTCTTTTTTTGCCCTGCGCATTCCGTGAAAAACATTTAATGCACGCCTGTCGTTCTCAACTTCGGGTGAAGCAAGATAGAACGCAAGCATGATTTTATTTTCGGGAATGGTAAGGTCTAAGGGCTGTTCTATCGCAACAGGCTCAACGCCATGTGTCCGTAACTGGTTAATCATTTGGTACGCATCCCCTGCATTCCTACTGAACCTATCCCATTTGGTAAATAATATTATTGACCCCGCTTTGTTGTTCTTTGTTTTGCGTAGGTTGGATAAATATTTCTGCCACTCTGGACGTTTGAACGATTTTGCAGAATGGTCTTCTATGTAAACATCCCTTACCGGAATGCCTTTTATCTCACAATATTTTCTAATCGGTCTTCTTGGTCACGTTGCGAATATCCCTTGTCCGCTTGCTCGTCTGTCGATACACGTATGTATAAATCTGCCTTTCTCATCACAACAGTTTTCCTTTTTCATTGGGTTAAAGTTTTCCTCTTAGATACTGGTTAACTGCAATGTGAGCTATCTTCTTGACAAACTCCAAGATGGTTTTTGCTTCCTCTATATCGACCTCTGTTCCTTTTTTTTTCAAGATTTGTACAACTCTTTCGGGTGTTAAATCGTTCGCTTTTTCTTTCTCCATCTTCAACTCATTTTTGCCTGTTAACCACACGGATTAATCCGCACAGACAAACTTATTGCACTGATGGAGTGGATATTGGATTGTGTCTTTGGGTTGAATTACTTGGCATAGTCTGCCTGTTTAGAACCATTTCGGCAATGCTGTTCCTCATTACTTCCACGTTTGGTTATGCCTAAAAAGCGGGTATGCCTGTTGTTCACGTTTCATGGAGCAAAGGTATGTCCGTGTTCTTAACGTAGTCAAAAGGTCATGCGAGTTTGGAAAAAAATCTCCAGCCCGTTGGGTGTATTTTTTCCCCAAAACCTTGTGCCTACTAAACACTAACCTTTGATGCTCCCGAAACGAAACATAGCATACTCCGGCTCTTTACACGAATAAAAAAAATGTCAGGCATGAGGAATATAAGCATTGAAAATGGTATTGAAACAAAACAACAGCACCACCTCTCATTGCCGAATAAATCAAAAAAATTAATTCAAAACAGTAAAGAAATGATACAGCAAATAAACACATCTGAAGCAAGGGTATATGTCGGCACATACGCAAAATATAATGACGGTTCAATCTTCGGGGAATGGCTAACACTATCCAACTATACGGACAAAGACGAATTTTACGATGCTTGCAGGGAGTTGCACGATGACGAGGAAGAAGCCGAATTTATGTTCCAAGACTACGAAAATATCCCAAATGGCTTAATCGGCGAAAGTTGGATAAGCGATAGCATATTTGAGGTTTTGGAGGCTTTGGAAGATATGGACGAAACCCGAAAAGAGGCATTTCTAATATGGTGCGACAATGGACACCGTAAGCTATCCGAGGGCGATATTGACGACCTAATAAGCGACTTTGACGATGACTATATAGGGGAATACAAGGACGAGGAAGATTTTGCCTATGAACAGGTAGAGCAAATGGACTTGCCCGAATTTGCAAAAACGTACTTCGATTATGAGGCTTATGCCCGTGACCTGTTTAGCGGTGACTATTGGAGCGATAGCGGTCATGTATTTTATAATTGCTAACCCACAGGCGACCGCCTGCAAAGGTGGTCGCCTATCAAAAATCAAAACCATGATAATAGAAACTTATAGAGCGACCCTAAAGCATGATACGGGCATGATACGGATAAAAGTAGTATCGCTAAGCGGTGAAAGGGGCGCAATACAACAGATAACCACCGCCGAGCATTGCCCCGAATGTGCCATTATAAAATTGAAGAAGATAAACACTAAAAAAAGTATAACGACATGAAAGCATTAAACGAAATGAACAACGTTGAAAAAGGGTATTTGCTTGCTAAGCTATTCCCCGAAAACCTTAAAGATTTGACCCTCTTTGTACAGCAGGAAACAGAACGTTTCAGAGCGCAGGAGGAATATATACGCAGTATTTGGGCTAAAAGAACGTTTCTAACCGCTGATTACTGGTTTAGCTTGGTCAATAATACCGAACAGGTTTTAAAGCGGTATAACGTCATGTTACGTCGTAGCACACGGGTATTTTCTGACCAACTTTTTGACGGTCACAATGCCATATTTCTAATAAACTGCCTTGTTGAGTATGCAGACAGGGAAGAATGTAACCCGAAGCTAAAAGAGGCTATACACTTGCTATTCGGGCATGATAAAATGATTGTAGCCAGTTGAGTTTTACGGGAGCGGTACGCCGTTCCCATTTTTTGCCTCAAAAATTGGACTGCAAAAAGACAGATCCGCCCGATGGTCGGAACAGTCTTTTTGCGGAAAGCGGAACAACCCCTTTGTTAAATGCTTCCGCTCCGCCGTTCCTTACCTGCATTTCCCAAATAGGTTGCATCGAGATAGACTACTTTCTTTCGTGAGTTGAGACGGAAAAGAAAGTAGCAAAGAAACCTGTGATTGTGATTGCTTTTAAAAAAATTACTGAATTTTTTCTAAGTTTAAAATTATTATCGTAATATTGCGATGTAAAGAAAAGAATAATGGGGCTTACGAAATCAGAAATATTTACGGACGAACAGAACAAATTGGCTTCTTTGTTTAAAGTTTTAGGACATCCTGCACGGGTTGCCATTCTTCAATACATCATCAATCAGAAAGCCTGTATCTGTAACGATTTGGTTGATGAATTGGGCTTGGCACAGGCAACCATTTCACAGCACTTAAAAGAGCTAAAGAACATAGGTATCATACAGGGAACAATCGAGGGCAAATCCGTATGCTATTGTATTGATGAAAAACTGTGGAAGCAAATTCAAGCGGAATTTAATGTGTTCTTCAATCAAGAGGTAAAAGTAAACAGTTGCTGTTCATAATATTTTTTTGACCCTTATTATCGTTATATTGCAATATATAGTTTAATATAAATTTTTAAATCGTACTGTTATGAAACTATCACAAATCAAAGAAATCCTGCCAACATTGGACAATGTTGAATTTCAATTAGAGAACGGAACATTTGTTCCCGAACATTTCCACGTTACGGAAATCGGACAGATTACCAAACATTATATTGACTGCGGTGGTGTAGTCCGTACAGAGAAAGCGGTAAACTTCCAATTATGGGATGCCAACGACTACAACCACAGGTTAAAGCCGACCAAGCTATTGAACATTATCATGCTATCAGAAGAAAAATTGGGCATTGAAGATGCCGAAATCGAAGTGGAATACCAAAGTGAAACGATTGGCAAATTTGACTTGGACTTTGACGGTAAGCATTTCATCCTAAAGAACAAGCAGACAGCTTGCTTGGCAAGTGATGCCTGCGGTATTCCTGCGGAGAAACAAAAAGTAAAATTATCAGAGCTGAACAGCACGTGCTGTACACCTAATTCGGGATGTTGCTAAACACTAAAGACCAATCGTCATGTATAAGAATTTAGTCGAAACCATAAAGGGGATTATTGACATCCAAAACGTAAGCGAGGAACGCAAAACGATACTGCAACCGCTGATAGATTTTGTACAGCAAAAAGCAAATAGCGATGCAGATATAGACCTTAATTTCATCTGTACCCATAATTCACGCAGAAGCCATTTAGCACAGATATGGGCGCAGGTCGCAAGTGCGTATTTCAATATTCCGAGCGTACATTGTTATTCGGGCGGTACAGAGGAAACTGCACTATTCCCGAAAGTGGCAGAAACATTGACCAATCAAGGTTTTGCTATTTTCAAGATTGCGGAAACCGATAATCCTGTATATGCCATAAAATACGGGGATAATGCCTTGCCAATCATCGGGTTTTCCAAAAAATATGATAGCCCTTTCAACCCTGCATCGGCATTTGTCGCCATTATGACCTGTTCGCAGGCAGACGGCGGATGCCCGTTCATTGCAGGTGCGGAAAAGAGAATACCCATCACATTTGAAGACCCCAAGATTTCGGACGGTTCACCCGAACAGGCACAGGTATATGCAGAAAGAAGTTTACAGATAGCAACAGAAATGTTCTATGTTTTTTCAATGATTAAGAGTTAGCCGATGCAACCCAAACTAAAATTCCTTGACCGTTACCTTACCCTTTGGATATTCCTTGCGATGGCGACAGGCGTAGGCTTGGGATATTTCTTTCCGAACATTTCCAATGCTACCGATGCCCTATCCGTAGGCACGACCAATATCCCTTTAGCGATAGGGCTTATATTGATGATGTACCCACCATTGGCTAAGGTAGACTATTCATTGTTGCCCAAAGCACTTAAAGACACCAAAGTAATCGGCATATCTTTATTGCTGAATTGGGTTATCGGTACGGTACTGATGTTCGGTTTAGCCGTTCTGTTCTTACGGAACGAACCCGATTATATGACAGGTCTGATATTGATTGGTTTGGCAAGATGTATCGCAATGGTCATCGTATGGAGTGATTTGGCAAAGGGGAACAGGGAATACACGGCATTATTGGTGGCATTGAACAGTATCTTTCAGATAATAACGTACAGCTTCTTTGTTTGGCTGTTTATCAACGTATTACCGAATAGATTAGGCTTAGCCGATTTCAACGTAAGCGTATCCATGAAAGATGTAACCGAAAGTGTGCTGATATATTTGGGTATTCCTTTTTTCGCAGGTTTTATAAGCCGTTATGCGCTTGTAAAATCAAAAGGCATAGAATGGTATAATCGAAAATTTGTACCTAAAATATCACCTATTACATTGTATGCTTTACTGTTTACCATCGTGTTGATGTTCAGTTTGAAAGGCGATAAGATATTGGAACTGCCAATGGATGTGGTAAAAATAGCTGTGCCGTTAATCATTTATTTTGTGCTGATGTTTTTCGTGAGTTTTTTTATCAACAAGTCATTGAATGTTCCTTACGACAAAAACGCATCCATCGCCTTTACAGCCACAGGGAATAATTTTGAGTTGGCAATAGCCGTGTCCATTGCTGTATTCGGCATCCATTCACCACAGGCATTTGTGGGCGTTATCGGCCCACTTGTAGAAGTGCCTATACTGATACTATTGGTGAGGGCAAGTTTATGGCTAAAGAAGAAATATTATGATTAGGAAAATGGGGATTAGAAATTACATCAATAATGCTCTCCGGTATTTCCATGAAAATATTCCGTTGCTATGCCACTAATCCCAACACTGAAATATTTTTTATTTTCACTCAATGCTTTAACGGCGGTTAGCATTTCTTCGGGGTCAGCGAATTTCAGTATATAGCCCGACACACCTGTTTTCAACATATCCGTTACACGTTTCTCGCTATCCTCTGTACTGGAAATTAAGATTTTCAAATCGGGAGGTATTAGGCCGGGAAATTTGAGCAGGTTAAAATTAGAGTTATTTGTTTAACGCTTATTAAATTTAACCTATGAAAAAGATCAAGCACAGTGAATCAGCGATTCTAAACATTCTTAAGCAACAAGAA
>Ga0222427_100328_pt1 | contig 89247 bp, 81 predicted proteins | sample 2B20Ametagenome_FD_182890 | JGI IMG/M metagenome (GOLD analysis project Ga0222427, IMG submission 182890) | Enriched microbial communities from leaf-cutter ant dump, University of Wisconsin, Madison, United States - 2B20A (version 2) | ecosystem: Environmental > Terrestrial > Nest > Insects nest... | reverse complement strand
CCAAACTCGTCCTCATCGCAATAGCAAGGCGCCTGCTCGTCACACTCAATGCCGCTATCAGGGACAACAAACCAGTGCGTACTTGACACCACAAACACAGTTGCTCGGGCTTGACCCGAGGATCCATGCCACAAGCGAGGCGCCGCCGTGAGGGTGGATGCTCGGGTCAAGCCCGACCGTGACGGAGAGGATGAGGGGGAAGAGGGCGAGGGAAACGGCGGCAGTCCGGCTCGCCGGCGCTTCCCGGCTGTTTTCTTTCGGTAACGGGCTGTAACGAATTCTGATGTCAGGGTGGATGCTCTTTTCGCGCTTTTGTGGCAAAGAAGCGCGATTGCTGCACGTCTTTAAGGTTAGGGTTACGGGGGAAGGCGTAGAATATTTCCCCATCCGGTGCCCTGATATATGGCGCCGGGGACGCGGCAGATGGAACGCGTATGCGCGGGGCGCGGCGGAAGGCGCCGCAAGGGCCCGGCGAATTCAGGAGCGAACATGAAACGTCGTTATTTCGGCACGGACGGCATCCGGGGTCAATCCAACCTCTTTCCGATGACGCCGGACCTTGCCATGCGGGTCGGCATTGCGGTGGGCACGATCTTCCGGCGCGGCGCGCACCGCCACCGCGTCGTCATCGGCAAGGACACGCGCCTTTCCGGCTACATGCTGGAAAACGCCATGGTGGCGGGCTTCACGGCGGCCGGCATCGACGCCTTCGTCCTCGGCCCGATCCCGACGCCCGCCGTCGCGATGCTGACGCGCTCGCTGCGCGCGGATATCGGCGTCATGATCTCCGCCTCGCACAACCCGTTCTACGACAACGGCATCAAGCTCTTCGGCCCGGACGGCTACAAGCTCTCCGACGAGCTGGAGATGGAGATCGAGGACCTGCTTGAAAAGGACATGATGGCGCAGCTCGCCAAGGCTGCCGAAATCGGCCGGGCCAAGCGCATCGACGGCGTGCACGACCGCTATATCGAGCATGCCAAGCGCACGCTGCCGCGCGATGTCACCCTGCAGGGCCTGCGCGTCGCCATCGACTGTGCCAACGGCGCGGCCTATCGCGTGGCGCCGGCGGCGCTGTGGGAACTCGGCGCCGACGTCGTGACGATCGGCAACGAGCCGGACGGCGTCAACATCAACCTCGACTGCGGTTCCACCCATCCGGCCGCGCTCCAGCGCAAGGTGCACGAGGTGCGCGCCGATATCGGCATCGCGCTCGACGGCGATGCCGACCGCGTGCAGATCGTCGACGAGAACGGCAAGATCATCGACGGCGACCAGCTGATGGCGGTGATCGCCGAAAGCTGGGCGGCCGACGGCGTGCTGCGCGGCGAGGGGATCGTGGCGACCGTCATGTCCAATCTCGGCCTCGAACGGTTCCTCACCGGCAAGGGCCTCGGCCTGCAGCGCACCAAGGTCGGCGACCGCTACGTCGTCGAGCACATGCGCCAGAACGACTACAATGTCGGCGGCGAGCAGTCCGGCCACATCGTGCTCTCCGATTTCGGCACGACCGGCGACGGCCTCGTCGCCGCGCTGCAGATCCTCGCCTGCGTCAAGCGCTCCGGCAAGACGGTGAGCGAGGTGTGCAACCGTTTCGAGCCCGTGCCGCAGGTGCTGAAGAACGTCCGCATCAAAGCCGGCGCGCCGCTGGAGGACGCCGTCGTGCGCCAGGCGATCGCCGACGCCGAAAGCGAGCTTGCCCGCAACGGCCGCCTGCTCATCCGTCCGTCCGGCACGGAACCGCTCATCCGCGTCATGGCGGAAGGCGACGACCGCGCGCAGGTGGAACGCATCGTCGACGAACTCGTCGGCGTCATCGGCTCTGTGCGCAACGCCGCCTGACGGGGGCGTGATCCTCTTCTTGAAAGGCCGGGGCATTGCTCCGGCCTTTTCTTTGCGCATCAAGTCGAGCTCGGAGCTTTATTTAAAAGTTTACCGGAGTCGTGAACGCCGGTTAACAAATAGGGTAAATCTTCGTAGTTAATCGGGCCTTAACTATTCCCCGCCATTATCCTGCCTGATCGAAGGACTTGGGGACCGGCGTGCCGGCCGTGCCAAGCACAGCCTATTGGAGTGAGGCCATGAGGAAAGTTTTGAGTGGCGTCGTTGCCGTCCTGCTGACAGGCACGTCGGGTTACGCGGCCGATCTGTATCAGCCGCAGGTCATCGAGGCCCCGGTGCAGGAAGCGGCCATCGTCGAGACGGGCGGCTGGTACCTGCGCGGCGATGCGGGCTGGTCCTACAACAAGATGCGCGGCGCGCATTATTTCCAGGGGTCGAACGACCTCGATACCGATTTCGATACGGCAAAGCTCAAGAACGGCTTCACCATCGGCGGCGGTGTCGGCTACCAGATCAATAGCCATCTCCGTACGGACGTGACGCTCGACTATATGTTCAAGTCGAAGTTCCATGGCTCGACTTCTGGCGGTGGTGGTGGCTTTGGCGGTGGTGCTTGTGCTGTCGCGTGCACCTCAACTGACGTCGCATCTCTGACTGCTCTCAGCCTACTCGCCAACGCTTATGTCGATATCGGCACCTATGGTTCCTTTACGCCTTATGTCGGTGCCGGTATCGGCGGCACCTATGTGAAGTGGAACGACTTGGAAAATACTTCCTGCCCCGATGGCGGTGGAGCCTGCGATGATACCTACGTCCACGGCGGCAGGAAGAGCTGGCGCTTCACCTATGCCCTCATGGCAGGTGCAGCAATCGACGTGACCTGCAATCTCAAGGCCGACGTCGGTTACCGCTTCCGCCATGTCACCAAGGGCGACATGTTCGGCTACAATGAGGGCGGCGGCCCCGGCTACGACAAGGGCTTCTACAGCCATGAGGCCCGTGCGGGTCTGCGTTATTCCTTCAACGGCTGCGAAACGGCGTCCTATATCCCGCCGGCCGAAATCCCGATCGAGCAGCCGGTCTACAAGTAAGCCGGCTTTCCGGTTCCCCTTCAGGGCCGCCCTTCGGGGCGGCCTTTTGCGTTCGCGGCAAGGCTTAACGGTTTCTTCATTCCTTAAGAAATATGGTTAACCAAGGGTATAGGCGGCCGTTCTGCGGCCTGCCGCGCCCGTGCGCAACCGCCGGATTGTCCGGGCCGCAGGGAACGAAGAGATGAGCCGCCGTATCGTATCGCTTGGCATTGCCGCCTTCGCCGGCCTCGTGGCGACGGCTGCCGCGGCAACCGATCTCGACATCATCAACGCGCCGGAGATCGACGTGTCCAGGAGCGCGGCGGCGCAGGGCTGGTACGTTCGCGGCGACCTCGGCTATGCCGGCTGGACCAAGGCCGGGCGGGCGAGCGTGACGCAATCCGGCGTGTCGACGGATTTCGACGAGGGGCGATTCTCGCATCCCGTCTCCTTCGGCGCGGGCCTCGGCTATCAGTTCGGCGATATCGTGCGCGCGGACCTGACGGCCGATTTCTCCCGGGACGATTTCGAGGGCAGCGCGGCCTGCGCCGGCGGAGCCTGCGCCTTCAAGGCCGATTATTCCACCGTCGGCCTCATGGTGAACGGCTATGCCGATCTCGGCACGTTCGCCGGCTTCACGCCATATGTCGGCGCGGGGCTGGGCGCGACCTATCTCGACTGGCGCGATGCCGCCTGCTCCGGGGCGGGCTGCACGAGCGCCGGCCTCGAAGGCAAGGACGATTTCCGTTTCACCTACGCCCTGATGGCGGGCGCCTCCGTGGACCTTGCCCCGCGCGTCAAGCTCGACGTCGGCTACCGCTTCTCCGACACCGCCGGCGGCGCGGCCTTCGGTGCCGGGGCCATGGATGTGCAGGACGACGGCCTTCGCAAGCACGAATTCCGCATCGGCCTTCGCGTTCCCCTCTGGTAGATCGGCCACCGTTTCCATTGCGCCGGATTATTTTTCATTTCCGACATATCGCGCTTGACTTCCGGCAAGCCCTCCCATATCCACGGCGGCGGGACACCCTTCCCCAACGAAGGGCTTTCTATCTGGAAGGATAGCCATCATGACGAAGACCGTCACCCCGCCGGACGTGCGTCCGAACAATACCCATTTCTCTTCTGGCCCGTGCTCGAAGCGCCCCGACTGGTCGCTCGAAGCGCTTTCCGATGCTCCGCTCGGTCGTTCGCACCGCGCCAAGATCGGCAAGACCAAGCTCAAGCAGGCCATCGATCTCACCCGCGACGTCCTGGAAGTGCCGGCGGATTACCGCATCGGCATCGTGCCGGCCTCCGACACCGGCGCCGTCGAGATGGCGCTGTGGTCGCTGCTTGGGCCCCGCGGCGTCGACATGGTCGCCTGGGAGAGCTTCGGTTCGGGCTGGGTCTCGGACGTCGTGAAGGAGCTGAAGCTCCCCGACACCCGCAAGATCACGGCCGACTACGGCCTTCTTCCCGACCTTTCCACGATCGATTTCGACCGTGACGTGGTCTTCACCTGGAACGGCACGACCTCGGGCGTGCGCGTGCCGAACGCCGACTTCATCCCGGCCGGCCGCAAGGGCCTGACGATCTGCGACGCCACTTCGGCCGCCTTCGCGCAGAACCTCGATTTCGCCAAGCTCGATGTCGTCACCTTCTCCTGGCAGAAGGTGCTGGGCGGCGAGGGCGCGCACGGCGTCATCATCCTCAGCCCCCGCGCCGTCGAGCGGCTGGAGAGCTACACGCCTTCCTGGCCGATGCCGAAGATCTTCCGCATGACGAAGGGCGGCAAGCTCATCGAGGGCATCTTCCAGGGCGAGACGATCAACACGCCCTCCATGCTCTGCGTCGAGGACTATATCGATGCGCTCCTCTGGGCAAAGCAGGTCGGCGGGCTCACGGGCCTGATGGCCCGCGCCGACGCCAATGCGAAGGTCATCTTCGATTTCGTCGAGAAGAACGACTGGATCGCCAACCTCGCCAGGGACCCGGCGACGCGCTCCAACACCTCGGTCTGCCTGACGATCGTCGACAAGGACGTGCTGGCGCTCGACGCCGAGGCGCAGGCAGCCTTCGCCAAGGGCCTCGTCTCGGCTCTCGACAGAGAGGGTGTCGCCTACGACATCGGCGCCTACCGCGATGCCCCGTCGGGTCTTCGCATCTGGGCCGGCGCCACCATCGACACCGCCGACCTCGAAGCGCTGATGCCCTGGCTGACCTGGGCCTTCGAGACCCAGAAGGCGACGCTTTCCAAGGCTGCGGCCTGATTTCGCGACCGGCTTCGTCCGCAGGGCGAAGCCACCTTTATCTCCATCTCCCCAGACCGATTTAAGGAGGCCTCTCGTGGCACCTCGCGTACTCGTATCCGACGAACTCTCGGAAACCGCCGTCCAGATCTTTCGCGATCGCGGCGTCGAAGTCGATTTCCAGCCGAAGCTCGGCAAGGACAAGGAAAAGCTCGCCGAGATCATCGGCAACTATGACGGCCTTGCCATCCGCTCGGCCACCAAGGCGACGGAGAAGCTGATCGCGGCGGCGACCAACCTCAAGGTCATCGGCCGCGCCGGCATCGGCGTCGACAATGTGGATATCCCGGCCGCCTCGCGCCGCGGCATCATCGTCATGAACACGCCCTTCGGCAACTCGATCACCACCGCCGAGCACGCCATCGCGCTGATGTTCGCCGTCGCCCGCCAGCTTCCGTCCGCGGACGCCTCGACCCAGGCCGGCAAGTGGGAGAAGTCGAAGTTCATGGGCGTCGAGATCACCGGCAAGACGCTCGGCGTCATCGGCGCCGGCAATATCGGCTCCATCGTCTGCTCGCGCGCCATCGGCCTCAAGATGCGCGTTCTCGCCTACGACCCCTTCCTTTCCAAGGAACGCGCCGAGGAGATGGGCGTGCAGAAGGTCGAGCTCGACGAGCTGCTGGCGCAGGCCGATTTCATCACGCTGCATGTGCCGCTGACCGACAAGACCCGCAACATCCTCAATGCCGAGGCGCTGGCCAAGACCAAGCCGGGCGTTCGCATCGTCAACTGCGCCCGCGGCGGTCTCGTGGACGAGGCGGCGCTTGCCGAAGCCATCAAGTCCGGCCATGTCGCCGGCGCCGGCTTCGACGTGTTCGAGGTCGAGCCCGCCACGGAAAGCCCGCTCTTCGGCCTGCCGAACGTCGTGTGCACGCCGCATCTCGGCGCCTCGACCACGGAAGCGCAGGAGAACGTCGCGCTCCAGGTCGCCGAGCAGATGTCGGATTACCTCGTCAAGGGCGCGGTCTCGAACGCCATCAACATGCCGTCGATCACGGCGGAGGAAGCGCCGATCCTGAAGCCCTTCATCCGCCTTGCCGACGTGCTCGGCGCCTTCGTCGGCCAGGTCACGGAAAGCGCGATCAAGGAAATCGAGATCCTCTATGACGGCTCGACGGCGGGCATGAACACCAAGGCGCTGACGAGCGCGGCGCTCGCCGGCCTCATCCGCTCGCAGGTCGCCGACGTCAACATGGTCTCCGCGCCGATCATGATCAAGGAGAAGGGGATCATCCTCTCCGAGGTCAAGCGCGACAAGTCGGGCGTCTTCGACGGCTATATCCGCCTCACGGTGAAGACCGCCAACCAGACCCGCTCGATCGCCGGCACGGTCTTCTCCGACGGCAAGCCGCGCTTCATCCAGATCAAGGGCATCAACCTCGACGCCGATGTCGGCAGCCACATGGTCTACATCACCAATACCGACGTTCCCGGCATGATCGGCTTCATCGGCACGACGCTCGGCGGCGCCGGCGTCAACATCGCCAACTTCCAGCTCGGCCGCGACAAGCAGGGAGGCGATGCCATCGCGCTGCTCTATGTCGACGGCGCGGTCTCGGACGCGGTGCTGGACAAGCTGCGCGCCAACGAGGCGATCCGCCAGGTCAAGCCGCTCGTCTTCAACGTCGACTGATCTTCGTCCTCCCAAGACGGAATGGAGAAGGCCCGCCGGAATCCTCCGGCGGGCCTTTTCGCGTCACGCCTTCTTCGGCCGGCCCCATTCGGCGACCGCGATGCCGCCGAGCACGAGCAGCAGCGCGACGATGTGGAACGGGTGCAGCGTCTCGCCGATCAGGAACACCGAAAGCAGCGTGCCGAAAACGGGAATGGCATTGATGAAGAGGCCGGCGCGGTTGGCGCCGATCATCTCGACGCCGAACACGTAGAGCACCTGCGAGAGCAGCGAGGGGAAGATGCCGGCATAGACGACGATGGCCCAGCCGGTCGCATCGGGAAAGATCGTGGCGCCGCGCGACAGTTCCCATAAGAGGAGGGGAACGGCGCTGACGAGCGCGCCGACGACGGGCGCGGCGATGAAGCTCTGCCAGTGCAGTTCCGGCTTCCAGCGCAGCGAGACCGTGTAGCCGGCATAGACGATGCAGGCGAGCAGCATCAAGAGATCGCCGAAGTTGAACTGCAGTTCGGCAAGCGCCGAGAACTCGCCGTGCGCGGCCGTTACCAGCACGCCGACGAGCGTGACGGTGAAGCCGAGGATCTGGGCGAACGAGGCCTGGATGCGGAACAGCAGGAAATTGAAGACGAAGATCAGCATGGGAATGCCGGCCTGCTCGATGACGGCGTTGATGGCGCTGGTATAGCCGAGCGCTGTATAGAGCAGGGCGTTGAAGGCGGTGAAGCCGAAGACGCCGTAGAGCAGGAGCTGGAGCCAGTGCCGGCGGATGACCGGCCAGTCGCGCCGCACCTGCGGGGCCATGAAGGCAAGCACGAGGAGAAGGGCGATCGTCCAGCGGAACGTGGTCAGCGCCATCGGGCTCACATGGCCGACGGCGAGCTTGCCGGCGACCGAATTGCCACCCCAGAAAAGCGATGTGATGGTCAGGTACAGATAGGCTCTGATGTTCAAGGGCGGGTCGTCCGGATGGAGGGATGGTTCGGGCGGGGTGCCGGCGGGCGCTCCACATAAGGCGAAAAACCATGCGGTGTCATGCAAAAACCGGAGAGCGCCCGCCATAACAGGGTCGCATTCCCATAGACAACACAGTATAGATGCGCGGGTTTCAAGCCCGGCGCATCTCCATGCGCCTCAACGGTAAAGCGCTCGTGCGCGAAAACGGGAAAGATGAAATGACGAACGTGGTGGTTGTCGGATCGCAATGGGGTGACGAAGGCAAGGGCAAGATTGTCGACTGGCTTTCCGAACGCGCCGATATCGTTGTGCGCTTCCAGGGCGGTCACAATGCCGGCCATACGCTCGTCATCGACGGCGTGAGCTACAAGCTCTCGCTGCTGCCGTCCGGCGTCGTGCGCCCGGGCAAGATGGCCGTCATCGGCAACGGCGTCGTCGTCGACCCGCATGCGCTGATCGCCGAGATCGACAAGCTGGAAAAGCAGGGCGTCAAGATCTCGCCGGAGAACCTGCGCATCGCCGACAACGCGACGCTTATCCTCTCGCTGCACCGCGAGCTCGACGGCATCCGTGAGGACGCTGCTTCCAGGTCCAATTCCGGCGTCAAGATCGGCACGACCCGCCGCGGCATCGGCCCGGCCTACGAGGACAAGGTCGGCCGCCGCGCGATCCGCATCATGGACCTTGCCGACCTCGACACGCTGTCCGGCAAGGTCGAGCGCCTGTTGACCCACCACAATGCCCTTCGCCGGGGCCTTGGCGAGGCGGAGATCGCGCATGAGACGATCATGCAGGAACTGACCTCGGTGGCCGATCGCGTGCTGCCCTACCGCGACACGGTCTGGGTGCTGCTCGACCAGGAGCGTCGCCGCGGCGCGCGCATCCTGTTCGAAGGCGCGCAGGGCTCGCTCCTCGATATCGATCACGGCACCTATCCGTTCGTCACCTCCTCCAACACCGTCGCCGGCCAGGCCGCCGCCGGCTCCGGCATGGGCCCGGGCTCGCTCGGCTATATCCTCGGCATCACCAAGGCCTATACGACCCGCGTCGGCGAAGGCCCGTTCCCGACGGAACTGACCGACGAGATCGGCCAGTTCCTCGGCGAGAAGGGCCGCGAGTTCGGCACGGTGACGGGCCGCAAGCGCCGCTGCGGCTGGTTCGACGCCGCGCTGGTGCGCCAGTCGGTCGCCACCAACGGCATCACCGGCATCGCGCTCACCAAGCTCGACGTCCTCGACGGCCTCGACGAACTGAAGATCTGCGTCGGCTACAAGCTCGACGGCAAGGAGATCGACCATCTGCCGGCAAGCCAGGGCCAGCAGGCCCGCGTCGAGCCCGTCTACATCACGCTCGAAGGCTGGAAGGAATCGACCGTCGGCGCGCGGCGCTGGGCGGACCTGCCGGCCCAGGCGATCAAATATGTGCGCCAGGTCGAAGAGCTGATTGGCGCGCCCGTCGCCCTGCTTTCGACCAGCCCGGAGCGCGACGACACCATACTTGTGACCGACCCGTTTGAGGACTAATCTCAAGCTCAACACCAGTTCCGTGACGTATTCCAATGGGATAGCGAGCGGACACGACGGAAAGTTCTGATGGCGGATTTTGTAGCAGTCATTCGAAGGGCCGTGGACGGCCTCTCGGACAACAATGCCGAGATGCGGCAGAAGGTTTACGAGAAGGCCCGCGGCGCCGTCCGCCGGCAGCTCGAATCCATGAACCCGCGCCCTTCCGATGAGCTCATGAAGCGCCAGCTCGACAAGCTCGAGGCGGCGATCGGCGACGTCGAGACCGAACACGCCGAAGCCCTGCCGGCCGAAGAGCCGGCGGAGGCGCTGCCTGTCGAGGAAGAGACCGTCGCCGTCGTCGAGCCGGAGCCCCAGCCCGTCGAAACCGAACCGGAAGAGCACGTCGAGCCCGCTGAAGAAGTAGTGCCGGCCGTCGGGGAAGAGCCCGTTGCCGAGCCGGTGGCGGAAGCCGAGCCGGTCGTCGTGGACGAACCCGTTCACGAGGAGCCGATTGCCGAAGAGCCGGCCTTTGTCGAAGAGCCTGCGGTCGAGGAACCTGTCGCCGAGGAGCCCGTTGCCGAGGAAGGCGTCGTCCACGAAGAAGTGGTCGCCGTCGAGGCGCATACCGAGCCGTCCTGGCAGGTAGAGGCCGAACCGGCCGAAGACTACGTGCCGTCCTGGCACGAACCGGAACAAGCTGCGGCGGCTGCGGACGTCCATCCCGAACTGCCTGTCGAGCCCGAACAGCAGGTCTACCCGGTCCACGACGCCGTCGTGCCCGAGGCGGAGCCGGTCGCCGATGCCCGCATGCCGGCATCCGAAGCCGAATGGGACTGGCAGGAGGCCGTATCCGTCACCACCCCGGCCGAAAAGCCGGAAGAGGCCGTGGCGGCGGACGATCCGCTCGCCTGGGAATGGCCGGACGAGAAGGCAACCCGATCCGACGCCGCGCAGGCTGCGCCCGCCAGGACGAACGAGTGGGGCGATCTCGAAGACCTGATCGGCTTCACGCCGAAGACCGCGGCAGGTGTGGCCGCTGCGACGACGCCCGCGGCGGATGCCGGGCTTGCCGCTGCCGCGGCGGAGCCGGCCCGTGCGCCGCAGCGCGACTTCCGCGCCGAGCCGCGCAAGTCGCGCTTCAGCCTTGCGGCCCTTGCCGCGACCGTCGCGGTCCTTGCCGTCGTCGGCGGAGCGGGGGCGGCCTACTGGTTCAACCGCGATGCGGTGAACGGCTGGGTCGACGCGCGCATCGCCTCCTTCACGACGCCTTCCGAAAAGCCTGTGGAGACGTCCAAGGCCGGGGATACGGCCGAGGGCAGCCGCAGCCTGCCGGCGAATGCGGGCTCCGGGACGGGCGAAGCGGCGGGCAAGGGCAACGGCACCGAGGTGGCGTCCGCATCGCCCGCAAGCGGCGGCAAATTCACCCAGCGCCTGCTGGAGGACGGTTCGGAAGTGGACGAAGGCCCGGCGCCGGCGCTTGACGGCGCGAGCGAAGAGGGCAAGTCCGTCTCCGCACAGACGACGGCCGATGCCGGCGGCGCGGCGGCAGGCGCCACCGGGGGCGCGGCGCAGACGCCGGCCGGCGGCGAGACCGCCACGGCCACCGGCGCCGGAACGACCGCTGCGGCAAGCGGCGATCAGGCCGCTGCCGGCGTGGCGCAGAAGATGTTCCTTTACGAGGAGCGCCTCGGCCAGACGTCGCCGACGGCCATCGAAGGCACGGTCGCCTGGTCGACCGCGGAGGAATCGCCGGGCGGCGACGCCAAGCCCGAGCCCGTGGTGCGCGCGCAGATCAACGTGCCCTCCAAGGGCCTGACGGCGCTGATCACCTTCCGCCGCAACACCGACAAGTCGCTGCCGGCGAGCCATATCGTCGAGCTGGTCTTCTCGCTGCCGGAGAATTTCGAGGGCGGCGGCATCGAGAGCGTCCAGCGCGTGGCGATGAAGCGCACCGAGCAGGATCGCGGCGACGCGCTGATCGCCGTGCCGGCGAAGATCACCGACGATTTCCACATGATCGCGCTCAACGATTTCCCGGAAGCCATCGCCAAGAACACCGAGCTCCTGCGTACGCGGAGCTGGATCGACATTCCGATCACCTACCGCAACGGCCGCCGCGCCCTGCTGACGCTCGACAAGGGCAAGGCCGGCGCGGAAGCCTTCGACAAGGTGATGAAGGCCTGGGCGAGCCTCGGCGGCGGGGCGGCCAATCGGTAAGCGCGAAAAGCAATTTTATCATGAAAAAGGCCCGGCATCGCTGCCGGGCCTTTTTCATGTCTGTTCGATCCGCCTGCGGTCAGGCGTCTTCGATGACGCGCACGGCGCGGGCCTGTTCGGCCGCATACTTTTGCACGGCTTCCTGGACCTTCTCGAAGGCGCGCACCTCGATCTGGCGCACCCGCTCGCGGCTGATGTCGAACTCGGAGGAGAGCTCTTCCAGCGTCACCGGATCCTCGGCGAGGCGGCGGGCCTCGAAGATGCGGCGCTCGCGGTCGTTGAGGACGCCCATGGCGCGGGCCAGCATGGCGCGGCGCGTGTCCAGTTCGTCCTGCTCGATGAGCGTTTCTTCCTGGCTGTCATGGTCGTCGACGAGCCAGTCCTGCCACTGTCCGCTGTCGCCTTCGGATGCCTTGATCGGGGCATTCAGCGAGGCGTCGCCGGACAGGCGGCGGTTCATCGAGACGACTTCGTCTTCCGAGACGTTGAGCTTGGTCGCGATCTCCTTGACCTGGTCGGGGCGCAGGTCGCCGTCCTCGATGGCCTGGATCTTGCCCTTCATGCGGCGAAGGTTGAAGAACAGGCGCTTCTGGTTGGCGGTCGTGCCCATCTTGACCAGCGACCACGAGCGCAGGATGTATTCCTGGATCGAGGCCTTGATCCACCACATGGCATAGGTCGCAAGGCGGAAGCCGCGCTCCGGGTCGAACTTCTTGACGGCCTGCATCAGGCCGACATTGCCCTCGGAAACGACTTCGCCGATCGGCAGACCGTAGCCGCGATAGCCCATCGCGATCTTGGCGACGAGGCGAAGGTGGCTTGTGACGAGCTGATGGGCGGCGTTGCGGTCGCCATGCTCCTGGTAACGCTTGGCGAGCATGTATTCCTGCTGCGGCTCAAGCATGGGAAACTTGCGGATTTCATCGAGATAGCGGTTGAGACCGCCTTCTCCGGCCGTGATCGACGGCAGCGTGTTACGGGCCATTCAGCACCCCTTTCTGAGACGGCTTCCTTGCGGCAAGCCTTGGCACGGAGCTCGATCCCGAAACCGGATCCCCGCCGGAACCATGCTCCCCGTGGGTCATGGCGACCCCACGATCCTATAGATAGGTATGGCGAAACAATGTTTCAAGGTGCCGCAGGGCTTCACGGCTGCGTGAAGGCGGGGTGGAGACGGATTGTGCGACACAGGCTTGAGATGGGGACGCCGCCCGGAAAATCAAGGGTCCGTGGGCGCGTCCATCGTGCGCAGCGCTTCGATGAGGCGTTCCATGTCGGCCGGCGGCGGGGCCTCGAAATGCATGGTCTCGCCGGTCGAGGGGTGCTCGAACTGCAGGAGGAAGGCGTGCAGCGCCTGGCGGCGGAAACCGTTCACCACCTTGCGCGCATCCTCCGGCAGGCGGTTCGCCTTGGTCTTGAAGGCTGCGCCGTATTCCGGGTCGCCGATCAGCGGGTTGCCGATATGGGCCATGTGCACGCGAATCTGGTGCGTGCGGCCGGTCTCCAGGTGGCATTCGACCAGCGAGGCGAGGCTGACGGCATCCTCGCCCTCGCCGAAGCGCTCGATCACCTCGTAGTGCGTGATGGCCTCGCGGGCGTCCTCGGCATCCTCGCGCTTGACGGCGCGCTTGGTGCGGTCGGCGCCGCGGCCGAGCGGGGCGTTGATCGTGCCGCGAAGCTGGCGCGGCCGGCCCCAGACGACGGCCTGGTAGGCGCGCTCCAGCGGGCCGGAGCGGCCGTGGTCGGCGAACTGGTCGGAGAGGTGGCGGTGGGCCGCGTCGTTCTTGGCGACGACCATGACGCCGCTCGTCTCCTTGTCGAGCCGGTGAACGATGCCGGGGCGGCGCACGCCGCCGATGCCCGACAGGCTTTCCCCGCAATGGTGGATGAGCGCATTGACGAGCGTCCCCGTCCAGTTGCCGACGGCCGGATGCACGACGAGGCCGGCGGGCTTGACGAGCACGATGAGGTCGTCGTCCTCGTAGAGCACGTCGAGCGGGATGTCCTCGCCCTTCGGCTCGGGATCGCGCGGGGCGGGCATGGTGAACTCGACGACGTCGCCGGGACGCACCTTGCGCTTGGGCTCCAGCATCGGCGCGCCGTTGACGAGGGCCGCGCCCTCCTCGATCAGCGCCTTGATGCGGCTGCGCGAATAATCGCCGGCCAGCGTGGCGGCGAGCCAGGCGTCGATGCGCCCTTCGGCGTCTTCCGGTACCGTCAGGACTTTTCTTGTGGCGTCGGCTTCTTTAAAGGGGTCGCTCATCGTCTCACTCAAAACGCATTGCCGGAAGGGCCGACATGTCCAACATCGAAACCGACGATCAGGAAGAAAAGCCGCTCGATCCGGTGATGGAGAATGTGCGGCGCAAGATGATCCGCCTCCAGCTCGTCTCGGGCGGCATCATGCTCCTGATGTTCATGGCGGTGCTCGCGGCCATTGTCTATAAGATCACCACGCGGGATGGCAAGCCGCAAGCGGCAGGCGTCACCTCCGGCGTCGCGGTGCCGAGCGATGCGCCCGTCAAGGCGACCGCGGCGCTGCCGGACGGTTTCGCCGTCTCGGCGGTCTCCCAGTCGAACGGCCAGATCCTCTTTTACGGCGTCATGGCCGACGGCGCGCGCCGGGCCTTCCTCTTCGATATCGCCTCCGGCCGCACGGTCGCCGAGATCGATATCAAGGGCAACTGACCGCCATGGCGGCCGATCCCGTCCGCATCGAAGACCCCGAGGACCCGCGCATCGCCGGCTTCGTGTCGATCCGCGAGCGGGACCTGACCGGCCGCGACGGGCTGTTCATCGCCGAAGGCACGGTGGTGCTGCGCATGCTCGGGCAGGCGGCGGCGCGGGCGAACGGCTTTGCCGCCGAGGCGATCCTGCTTCTCGAAAACCGCCTTGCCGGCCTCGCTGACCTGCTGGAAGCCTTTCCGCCGGGCGTGCCGGTCTATGTCGCCTCGGCCGCGGTCTTCGATGCCATCGCCGGCTTCAACATGCATCGCGGCGTGCTGGCGCTCGGCCGCAAGCCGGCGGCGGAAGCGGAGGCCGGCCTTCTCGGCCGCTTGCCCGAAACGAGCCTCGTGCTCGCCGGCTGCGGGCTTTCCAACCACGACAATGTCGGCTCGATCTTCCGCAACGCCGCCGCCTTCGGCGCCGACGCCGTCTTTCTCGACGAGACCTCCTGCGATCCGCTCTACCGCAAGGCGATCCGCGTTTCCGTCGGCTCGGTGCTGGCCGTGCCGTTCGCGCGCAGGCTCCCGGCGCAGGCCATGCTGCACGGGCTTGCCGATGCCGGCTTCGAGATCTGGGGGCTTTCGCCGCGCGGGGAGGTGCCCGTCTCGGCCATTCCCGCGGCGCGGCGCATCGCGCTGGTGCTCGGAACGGAAGGCGAGGGGCTGCCGCAAGGCATCCTCGCCTCGTTCCGCACCGCCCGCATTCCCCAGCGCCCGGGGCTCGACAGCCTCAACGTCGCGACGGCAAGCGGCATCGCGCTTTACGAGATCGCCTCGGCGATGGGGCGGATCGGCTAGCTTTCCTCGCCGTTGAGGCGCTCGCGCACCCGCCGGGCGAGGCTGCGCTCGTCGCCGTCGAGGGCGGGGTCGATGGTGGCGATCAGCTCGTGCACGGGGGAATTGGCGCCTTCGCGGGCGGCGGTCAGCACGATCATCTTGCTGGCGAGATCGGCCATCTCCTCGCGCAGCGCCGTGTCGTTCGTCGTCGAGCCGGCCGCAAGCAGGCGCTCCGTCAGCGCGGTGCCCTGGTTGCGCACGTCCTCTTCCAGCGCGGCGATGTCGAGCGGCGGCTGGGGCTTTTCCGTCCGCCGCGCGGCGATGCGGTTCGTCGCGATCGTGCGGGCAAGGCCGGTCGCGCGGGTCGCCTTGGCCACTTCCTTGTTTTCCGCCGTCAATGTCTTCACCTTGTCGCGCAGGCGGTTGATCTCCGCTATGCGCCGTTCGATCGCGTTGTCCTTGTCGGCGTTGCCGGCAAGCTCGCGCGTCAGCCTCGTTTCGAGCTGGCGCACGCGGCCTTCCTCGCGCGAAAGGCGCAGTTCCAGCCCCTTGGCCTTCTCGATTGCCGCCTTCAGCTCCTCGCGCAGCTTTTCCCGCTCGTCGCGGAGGTTGCCGGCACGGCTCTTGATGTTTTCCACCGCCGTGTCGCGCGTGGCGAGTTCGATCTTCATGTTGTCGAGGTCGGCATTGAGGTGGTTGATGATGCCGTTCAGCTTCTCGATATCGGCGAGCCGGGCGCGCAGCTCCCGGTCGGCGCCGGCAAGCGCCGCCTTCAGCTGCTCGCTCTTCATTTCCTCCCGGCGCAGCAGGGAGCGCATGTCGCCGGCCTCGATGTTCATGTCGGCGATCTGGGCGTGAAGCTCGGCGTTCTCCGTGCCGATCGCCGCGGCCTCGGCGAGGAGCTTCTCGTTGCGCACCATGGTCAGCGTGTGCTTTTCCCGCTCCTGGCGCACGCTCTCGCTGAGGCGGGCGTTTTCCGCGGCGAAGGCGGCGCGCGCCATGTCCTTCTGCGCGCGCACTTCCTGCGGGCTCAGCGGCATGGTGGCCAGCATGCGGTTTTCGGTGAACTTGACGATGCGCTTCTGGATGACCGGCGCGAGAAGCAAGCCGGTCAGCGTGGCGGCCAGGAAGCCGAGCGTGAACAGAAGGGCGTACTCGATCACGGGTCACTCGTTCCAAAACATGGCCCGAACGGGGCGCGGACGAGCGCACTATAGCGGCTCGTCCGGCCTTGCGGGAGAGGGTGCCTGTGCGAATTCGGCACGCGGTTAATGGACGGGCTGGGCCGGCCGTTCATTCGCCTCGAACGATCAGAAGGGATTCCAGGTCGGCTGGCGCGTCAGCTTGAGGTAGCCGGCATTGATGCCGATGCGGGCGCCGATGCCGGTGCGGATCGGCACGAGCACGATGTCGCGGTTGACATGGACCTGCATGCCGAAGCCGGCGATGACATAGGCCGAGCCCGAGACGCCGCCGAAACGGTCGTAGAGGGCGTTCACGTCCGGCAGGTTGTAGACGAGCATCATGGTGCGGCTGCCCTGCCCGCCCCAGTCGAGGCCGAGCGAGGGGCCCTGCCAGAAGACGGGATGCTGGCCGGCATTCTTGGTGTTGAGCGTGCCTTCGCCGTAGGTCAGGCCCGCGAGGAAGGCGCCCGAGCCCTCCTGGCCGAGGATATAGCCGTTCGGCAGGCCGTAGGATTCGAAGGCGCGCTCGACGAGCTTGGCAAGCCCGCCCGAGGTCTCGCCGAAGAAGCCGTGGCCGGCATCGATGATCTCCTGCAGGGAATATTGGCCGTTGTTCTGCTGTGCGCTCGCCGGCGCGGCCAGAAGGAGCGCCAGAAATGCCGCAATCGCGAGCCTGACTGTCGCCGTGACCAGATTTGAAACACTCATGTCCCGTTCGCCTTCCCTGTGTTCGGCCTCCGTTCCATGAGCCAATTTGACCTTAGGGTCTTAACAATCGGTTTACCAAATGTGGTGTCATTATGGCTGTCTTCAAATCGGGCACGCCTCGCGCAATCGTGGCGTGCTATGCGTCGCGCGGAATGTACCCGCGTGCGCCTTCACTAGGCGTCCCGCGATGAATGAATGCGTGGATCTGGGAGAATTTTATGGCGAAAAATCCGAACCTTACGCTCACGGGTCCCGACCTGGCGGCGCTGCTTTGCAGCCGTGTCTGCCATGACGTCATCTCGCCCGTCGGCGCGATCAACAACGGGCTGGAACTGCTCGACGAGGGCGGCGCGGACACCGAGGCGATGGACCTCATCCGCACCAGTGCGCTCAACGCCTCCGTCCGGCTGAAGTTCGCCCGCCTCGCCTTCGGTGCTTCAGGCTCCGTCGGCGCCTCGATCGATACGGGCGAGGCGGAAAAGGCCGCGCGCGATTTCGCCGCCGCCGAAAAGAAGACGGAAATCACCTGGGCGGGCCCGCGCGCCATCGTCGCCAAGAACAGGGTCAAGCTGCTGCTCAACCTGTTCCTCATCGCCTACGGCGCCATTCCGCGCGGCGGCTCCATCGACGTGACGCTGGAAAACCCGGAATTCGACGCGGTCTTCAAGCTCGCCGTGAAGGGCCGCATGCTGCGCGTGCCGCCGAAGTTCACGGAAATCCTCTCCGGCACGCCGGAAGAGGCGGTCGACGCCCATTCCATCCAGCCCTACTACACGGTGCTGCTCGCCGACGAGGCGGGCATGGAGCTGGACGTTTCGGCAAGCCCCGAGGAAATCGTCTTCTCGGCCCGCACGGTTCCGGCCTCCGAATGATTCCGGCCGGCGGCCGTGGACGTTAACCATGGCCGCTAACGCTTTGTTTGCCAGGCGTCGGTAGAGTTGGTCCCGTATCGTTCCCGCTTTTCGAGCGGGAGACCTAGGAGCAGCTCATGCAGCGGTTGATGATCGCCGACGGTTCCGATGTCGTCCGGAAGGTCGGCAAGCGTATTCTTTCCGGTTTCGATTTCCTCGTGCTCGAGGCGTCGAGTTCGCTCGAGGCGCTGGTGCGCTGCGAGGCGGAGCTGCCCAATATCCTCATCGTCGATTCCACCATGGACGGTGCGCTCGAGCTGATCGGCAACGTGCGCAACCTGCCGCAGGGCAAGTCCGTGCGCATCTACTACTGCGTGGTCGAGGCGGACCTGAAGAAGATGATGATGGGCAAGCGCGCCGGGGCGGACGATTTCCTGCTCAAGCCCTTCGACCGCAAGATCCTCACCCAGGTCTTCGGCAACCTGTCGATCGCCGCCTGAGGCAGGACGGGGCCGGCCCGCGCCGTACTCCCCGGGCGGGCAAAACCCGCGAATCCCTCTTTCGTCATGGTCGGGCTTGACCCGACCATCCATCGCCGTTGCGGAAAGTGGATCCTCGGATCAAGCGCGAGGATGACGACGGTGTGCGTATGTGCGCGGAGGATGACAGACGTTTAGCCGCTCAAAAGAAAACCCGCCGGCAAGCGGCGGGTCGAATTCTTGAGCGGGGCAGGGGGATCAGGCGCTTTCGGCGTAGTCGCCGCCGTCGGGTTCACGCAGCACATAGCCGCGGCCCCAGACCGTCTCGATATAGTTCGCGCCGCCGGCGGCGTTGGCCAGCTTCTTGCGCAGCTTGCAGATGAAGACGTCGATGATCTTCAGTTCCGGCTCGTCCATGCCGCCGTAAAGGTGGTTCAGGAACATTTCCTTGGTGAGCGTCGTGCCCTTGCGCAGCGAGAGCAGCTCGAGCATCTGGTATTCCTTGCCCGTCAGGTGCACGCGCTGACCGCCGACTTCGACCGTCTTGGCGTCGAGGTTGACGATGAGCTCGCCCGTGGCGATGACCGACTGGGCATGGCCCTTGGAGCGGCGCACGATGGCGTGGATGCGGGCAACGAGCTCGTCCTTGTGGAAGGGCTTCGTCATGTAGTCGTCGGCGCCGAAGCCGAGGCCGCGCACCTTGTCCTCGATGCCGGCCATGCCGGAGAGGATCAGGATCGGCGTCTTGACCTTGGACAGGCGCAGCGTGCGCAGGACTTCGTAACCCGACATGTCGGGCAGGTTGAGATCGAGCAGGATGATATCGTAATCATACAACTTGCCCAGATCGACACCTTCCTCGCCGAGGTCGGTGGTATATACATTGAAGCTTTCGGACTTCAGCATCAATTCGATGCTCTGCGCCGTCGCGCTGTCGTCCTCAATGAGTAGAACCCGCATATCTGTCCCCTTTTCCGCCGCTCAAGGTACCTGGCCCCCTACGCGATACGGATCCAGTCGTTGCCTGATTTGGAGGCTGCCACGAAATGGTTAACAAATCCTGATTCACTTTGGCAAGGTGTATCGATCTGTTAATTATTGTAGGCAGACTCCTGATTTCATACATGAATCGGAAATGTGTCTCTTAATCTTTCACATTAAGGAACACGACTAACCGACTCTTTCGACTCATCAATGCAGCCACCCTGTTTTTTGTGAACTGCATTTACCGAGCCTTAAATCATCCTCCCTATGATTAACGATGCCCGTAAACGAAAGGTTACCAGCGGTAGGATTTCATTAATCTCGCTGAATTTTTTTGAAAGATCCGGCCGTGTTTGCCGGATTGCGGGCGGAAATGCCGGCTTGCGGCGTGCGGTGGATGCCGCGCACGCAGGCTGATTTGAATGCCGGGGTCTCGCTATCCACGGGAGTATTGCGTATGAAGTCGCGTGAGAGCCTAGTTCGCCTGAAGGAATTTCAGGTGAAAGACAAGAGACGGCAACTGGCCCAGCTCCAGCTTATGATGTCCGAATTCGAACGGATGTCGAAGGAGCTGGAAAGCCAGATCGCCATCGAGGAAAAGAAGTCGGGGATCACCGATCCCAACCACTTCGCCTATCCGACCTTTGCCAAGGCGGCGCGCCAGCGCTCCGACAATCTCCAGGTCTCGATCCGGGAGCTGAAGGTGCAGCAGGATGCGGCGGAACTGGCGCTGGAAGAGGCGGAGGCGGAATTCGCCAAGGCTTCGGCGCTGGAAGAGCGCGACAACGCGGTGCGCATGCGCGCCTGACCCGACAAAGGTTCTGGAGGACCCTCGCGAGCGGCCGGAAGACCGCTCACGAGGGCTCTTCGCGTTTGTCGCGGCCTCTTAAAGATTGACGACGTCCTGCCAGTCCTTGTGGCGCATGGCCTGCGCGCGGAAGAAGGGGCAGAGCGGCATGATCTTCCAGCCGCCCTTGCGCGCCTCGTCCACCGCATGGGCGGCGAGCGCCTGGCCGACGCCCTTGCCGCGCAGCGCATCCGGCACGCCGGTATGGTCGACGATGATCAGGTGAGGGGAGGAGCGGGAATAGGTCACTTCCGCCTCGTGCCCCTCGATGACGGTGGAGTAGCGCCCCTTGGCGCCGTTTTCCTCATGCCGGATGTCCATGCGATGCTCCTCGCTTCGTTGCGTCGGAGCCATCCTTTCCCCTCGCGGCCGATCCCGCAAGCCGCAGAGCGGTGAACGCTGTGTTCCCGCCGGACATTGTCCCAAATACAACTGCGGCCGCGCAAGGCGCGGCCGCAGGGTCTTGAACGAAAGGAAAAAAGCCTAGTGGCGGTACTGCTGGATGCGCGTGGTGCGCAGGCCGGCAAGGCCGTGGTCGTTGATGGAGGACTGCCAGGACAGGAATTCTTCGACCGTCAGCGTATAACGCTCGCAGGCTTCCTCGAGGCTGAGAAGCCCGCCACGCACGGCAGCGACGACTTCGGCCTTCCGGCGAATCACCCAGCGCCGCGTGTTGGCCGGCGGCAGATCGGCGATCGTCAGGGGGCTGCCATCGGGGCCGATGACGTATTTAACGCGGGGTCGTATCAGATCGGTCATTGGACTCTCTACATAAACTCAAGACCATATGAGCGGACTGTAGCCCGCCACATTTAAGATTTGCCTAAGCGCACGCTAACAATTTTCTAATCTTTTGAGCGGCTTCGCCTGTACTGTCGCAGGGCGCAAGCCCCTGCTTTCCGTTACGTAGGGCTGTTTGCCGCCACTACCCGGACGCAGGACAGGCCTGCAAATATTTCATTTCCATTTTATTCAAATACTGCTAATACGCGCCAAAATTTGGAGGCGGCATCGGGTCGATGCTACCGGAAACCTCCAGGAAGCATCCACATGAAGACTAGGGCGCCGCGCGCGAAGACGTGCGAGGAGCGCCGTAGCATTGGGAATTTGCCGGGCCGCAATCCACGCGATCGAGGCCGGCGGACCGCCGCAAGCCGTTTGCCTTCGGGATACGGCTCTCGCGGCGTTTCCGACATCACCCGTGGGACGGGTGCTCCCAAGAAATTTCCGGACCGAGAATGCACACGAGCCCGGCGTTCGCGCCGGCTGCTGGAAAACGGAAAATGAGAGATCCAGACAACATGCTCCTGCAGCAGGGTTGGTCGCCGGAAATCCTGTCCTCGACCAATCTCGAAACCGTGCAGACCGAATACGAGGTGCTGCACCTCATGCGCCAGTGCGCCAACCATTTCCGCTTCAGCCATTTCCTGGTGGCGCGCTATCCGGCGAACGAGCAGCAGCGGTTCGCCGAGCGCCTGATGGTCAGCAACTGGCCGGCCGAGCTGGTGCGCAAGTATGACGCGATGAACCTCTTCCACATCAGCCGGCTGGCGGTGGAGACCGGCATGACCAAGCTTCCGGTGCAGGGCGACAGTGCGCTCTTTTCGCCCGCCGACTGGGAAAGCGGCCAGTCCGGCGAGGCGATTGCGCTTGCCGAGATGCACGGGCTTGCCGCCTCCACGGCCTTCCTCCTGCACTCCACCACCTCCGATCCCTATCTCATGGTGTTTTCCGGCAAGCGCCTGCCGCTCGCCCGCCCGGAGCTGACGGAGCTTCATTTCTCCGCGCTCCAGCTTTTCGAATGTCTCGAAAAGACCTTCGCCGCGGCGACGGCGAGCCGGGAAAAGCTCTCCACCCGCGAGGTCGAGTGCCTGCGCTGGGCGGCGGCCGGCAAGAGCAGCGACGAGATCGCCATCATCCTCGGCATCTCGGTCTATACGGTGAGCAGCTACTTCAAGAGCGCCACGCGCAAGCTGCAGGCCGTCAACCGCATGCAGGCGATCGCCGTCGCGCTGCGCCTCCGGCTCATCTGAGGGTCCGGAGCGCCGCGCCTGCGGGCGCCCGGCTTCTCTTGCTCTCCGGGCGGCAAGTTTCTATATGTCGCCCCGAAGGCGCTCCACAGGCAACGGGGCGCCGCAACGGCCGGTTTCGGCCCCAATTGACAGGTGCCTGCACTCCAGCCCTGCGGCGAGGCGGCACCGGAACGGACCTCGCGTGAACAGTCTCGATTTCGATCGCAAGCCGGAAGATACGCGCGTCGTCGTCGCCATGTCGGGCGGCGTCGACAGCTCCGTCGTGGCCGGCATCCTCAAACACGAAGGCTACGACGTTCTCGGCATCACCCTGCAGCTCTACGACCACGGCGCGGCCGTGCACCGCGCCGGCTCGTGCTGCGCGGGCCAGGACATCGACGATGCGCGCCGCGTCTGCGAGACGCTCGGCATCCCGCACTACGTGCTCGACTACGAGAAGCGCTTCCGCGAGACGGTGATCAATCCCTTCGCCGAGAGCTATGTCGCGGGCGAGACGCCGATCCCCTGCGTTGCCTGCAACCAGACCGTCAAGTTCGCCGATCTCCTCGCGACCGCCAAGGATCTCGGCGCCGATGCGCTGGCGACGGGCCATTACATCCGCTCGCGCCCGAACCCGGTGCCGGGCGCGCCGCATCGCCGCGCGCTCTACCGGCCGGTCGATGCCGAGCGCGACCAGAGCTATTTCCTCTTCGCCACCACGCAGGAGCAGATCGATTACCTGCGCTTTCCGCTCGGCCATCTCTCCAAGGCCGAGACCCGGGCGCTTGCCGAGGAGATGGGCCTCGTCGTCGCCAGGAAGGCGGACAGCCAGGACATCTGCTTCGTGCCGCAGGGCAAGTATTCCGACATCGTCAACAAGCTGAAGCCGAATGCGGCGCTGGCCGGCGAGATCGTCCATATCGACGGGCGCGTGCTCGGCCGCCACGAGGGCATCCTGCACTATACGATCGGCCAGCGCCGCGGCATCGGCATCGCAACGGGCGAGCCGCTCTACGTCGTCTATCTCGACGCCCGCTCGCGCCGCGTCATCGTCGGCCCCAGGCAAGCGCTGGAAACGCGCCGGCTTTACCTGCGCGACATCAACTGGCTCGGCGACGGCGAGCTTGCGGCCGTCGCCGCCGGCGGCTTCGATTGCTTCGCGAAGGTCCGCTCCACCCGCCCGCCGCGCCCGGCGCGCCTTGCGGCCAGCGAGGGCGGCATCTACGTGGAGCTTGCCGAGGGCGAGCCCGGCGTCGCGCCCGGCCAGGCCTGCGCCCTCTATTCCGGCGAAGGCGAGGACGCGCGCATCTACGGCGGCGGCTTCATCCTGCGCTCCGAGCGCGAGGCGGCGGCCGAGGACGCGCTGAAGCGCATCCTTTCCACCCCCGCGGCGGCCTGAGGCGCCCCGCCCGGCAAGGCCTTTGCGGACAAGGCGATTTTTCCTGCGAACGTCGCTTGACACCCGCGGGAACAGCACCTTATAAGCCGCGCACCGGACGGAAACGGGTGATCGTTCTCGATCATCCCCTCGGGCGGCGGAGTAGCTCAGTAGGTTAGAGCAGAGGAATCATAATCCTTGTGTCGGGGGTTCGAATCCCTCCTCCGCTACCAACCGGCCTTCCCGACAGGAAGTCGCTGGCAGGGCATTGCGGCAAGTGCCAGCCATAGAACGCGCTTATTTTTTCCCAATTTCATAGCGAAAACGTGCCCGGATGGTTCCGAGCCGGCGTCACGTTCGTGCAGTCATTGACTGCAATTATTTTGCGCTGTCGGCGCATTTAATTCCGTTTGCGTTCCATTCATGAGGTGCACACACTTCTTTCGGTTTGCCGGCCCGGGCGGCGGCGGCGGGGAGAAACGTGATGTCACATGCAAGCGAAGCTACAACGCATCCGCGGCCGGGGTTTGCCGGCCGATGGCTGTTTTCCACCAACCACAAGGACATCGGCACGCTCTATCTGCTGCTCTCCATGCTGTCGGGCGTTCTCGGCACCGGCCTTTCCGTCGCGTTGCGCATGGAACTGCAGGAGCCGGGCATGCAGATCTTCTCCGATCCGGGCGTCTTCAACGTCGTCGTCAGCGCGCACGGGCTGGTGATGATCTTCTTCGTCATCATGCCGGCGCTGATCGGCGGCTTCGGCAACTGGTTCATCCCGATCATGATCGGCGCGCCGGACATGGCCTTCCCGCGCATGAACAACGTCTCGTTCTGGCTGCTGGTCGCCTCGCTCGTCCTGTTCATCCTGTCGATGTTCGTGCCGGGCGCCACCGGCGTGAACGGCCATGGCGGCGGCTGGACGCTCTATCCGCCCTATTCGAGCGGCGGGCAGCCGGGACCGGCGGTCGACCTCGTCATCCTGTCCATCCACCTTTCCGGCGCATCGTCGATCCTCGGGGCGATCAACTTCATCACGACGATCCTCAACATGCGCGCGCCGGGCATGACGCTACACAAGATGCCGCTCTTCGCCTGGGCGATGCTCGTCACCGCCTTCATGCTGCTCTTCTCGCTGCCGGTGCTGGCGGGCGCCGTCACCATGCTCCTCACCGACCGCAATTTCGGCACCACCTTCTTCGCGCCGGACGGCGGCGGCGACCCGATCCTCTACCAGCATCTCTTCTGGTTCTTCGGCCACCCGGAAGTCTACATCATGATCCTGCCGGCCTTCGGCATCGTCAGCCATGTGATCTCGACCTTCTCGCGTAAACCGATCTTCGGCTATCTCGGCATGGCCTATGCCATGGTGGCGATCAGCGTCATCGGCTTCGTCGTGTGGGCGCACCACATGTTCACGGTCGGGCTGTCGCTGGATTCGCAGCGCTATTTCGCCTTCGCCTCCATGGTCATCGCCGTGCCGACGGGCATCAAGGTCTTCTCCTGGCTTGCCACGATGTGGGGCGGCTCGATCCGTTTTGCGACGCCGATGCTCTGGGCGACCGGCTTCGTGCTGCTCTTCACCATCGGCGGCGTCACCGGCGTGGTGCTCGCCAATCCGGGCCTCGACCGCGAGCTGCACGATACCTACTACGTTATCGCGCATTTCCACTATGTCCTGTCGCTCGGCGCCGCCTTCGCCATTTTCGCGGCCTGGTACTACTGGTTCCCCAAGATGAGCGGCTACTTGATGAGCGAGACGCTCGGCAAGGTGCATTTCTGGCTGACCTTCATCGGCGTCAACCTCGTCTTCTTCCCGCAGCATTTCCTCGGGCTCGCCGGCATGCCGCGCCGCTATGCGGACTATCCGGATGCCTTCGCCGGATGGAATTTCGTCTCCTCGACGGGCTCCTACATCTCCGCCGCCGGCCTCCTCGTCTTCTTCATCGCCGTCGCGGAGGCCTTCGCGCGGAAGCGCGTGGCCGGCGACAATCCCTGGGGGGACGGGGCCACCACGCTCGAATGGTCGCTTTCTTCCCCGCCGCCCTTCCACCAGTTCACGTCGCTGCCGCTGATCAAGTAGGGGCGACGAGCCGCGCGCCGTCTCTTCTCTTTGCGCGCGGACAAACGGGCATCCGCAATCTGTTCGCAACCGCTCCGGGGAGATTGACGCGCCCGGTGCCCGTGACTAGGGTCCGCGCTGGAAACGGCTCCGCCCGAAAGGCGGATTAAAAGGGAACACGGTAAGGCCGATGGACGGCCGAAGCCGGGACTGCCCCCGCAACTGTGACCGTCGAGTCTTCTTCCATTTGCCACTGGCCGCATTCGGCGGCCGGGAAGGCGGAGGAAAGACGTAGAAACGGAAGTCAGGAGACCTGCCGCTCCAGTCACCCATGCCCGGTACGAGGGGTGCCGAGGCGCGGACGTCCGTAGCGGTGACACATTGTGTTGCCGTGTGCCGGGCGGACCGGGGTGGACCTTCTTTCGCTCCCAGTTCCAGGCCGGATCGCGGTTCGTAGCGAACCAGGGCGCCCACGCGCCCGAACTTGCCTTGGGGGCAGATTTTGAAGACCATCCTTATCATGACGGGCATCGTCACCCTGGCGGTGGCGGGGCCCGCCCGCCCGGCCGCCGCACAGGACGCCGCCGGCGACGGCGTCACGCAGCTTGAAAGCATCGTCGTCACGACGCCGCTCCGCCGCGAAACGAGCCTGGAGCGCTCGACGTCTTCCGTGACGATCGTCACCGAGGAGGAGATCCGGCGGTCCGCCGCGTCCGACCTCACCGCGCTGCTCAGGGGATATCCGGGCGTCACCATCACCTCGAACGGCGGCATGGGCGCCGATTCCACCGTCTCGCTGCGCGGCACAACGCCGGTGCAGACGCTGGTCCTCGTCAACGGCGTTCGCGCCAGCTCGGCGACGGCGGGAACCGTCAATCTCTCCGCGATCCCGCTTGCCTCGATCGAGCGCATCGAGATCGCCAAGGGCGGGCATTCGGCGCAGTACGGTGCGGATGCCATCGGCGGCATCATCAACATCGTCACCCGGCAGGGCGGCGCCTGCGCCGACGGCAGCGCGCGCTGCGGCACGGCCACCGTGGGCATCCTTCATCCCTGGGGCGGCTACGTTTCAGGCAATGTGCAGGGGCAGAGCGAGGACGGCGTCGACTATTCCGCCGGCGCTGAGCTGTTCGGGACCGAGGGATACGACTTCACCCTGCCTTCGACATACGGGCACGAACCCGATAAGGACGGCTTCCGCCGGGGCTCGTTCACCGCTTCGCTGTCGAAGGATTTCGACTGGGGACGCCTCTATGCCGACGGGCACTATGCGCGCGGCCGCAACCAGTACGACCGCCAGCCGGCGAACGTCGTCGACACGGACAATTTTTCCGGCCGCCTCGGTGCGCGTATCGACCATTCCGATAGCTGGTTGTCCACCGTGGAGATAATGAGCGCGCTCGACTATTCCGCGAATTTCGGGCCGGGCGTCATCGGCGACACGTTCGATACGGTGCGTTACGGCCTTCTCGCCTCGACGCGGAAGACCATCGAGAAGGACGAGGCGAAGCACACGCTGGTGGGCGGGGTGGAAGCCTATCGCGACACGGTAGGCGGCTCGTCCGTCTCGAATGTCGGCTATGCCACGACGGAGCGCGATCTTGCCGCCGTCTTCGGGCAATATTCGTTCGAATATGAGGGGCTGACGGTGGACAGCGGCCTGCGCTACGACCACGACGAACAGTTCGGCGGTGCCACCACCTACAATATCGGCGCGAGCTATGAATGGGCGGAGGGCTTGGTGACGCGCGCCTCCTACGCGACGGGCTTTCGCGCGCCGACCTTCAACGATCTTTATTATCCGGACCCCTACCTATCCGGCAATCCGGACCTGAGGCCGGAACGGTCGCGGTCCTACGAGGTGGGGCTGAACTGGCGGTTCGCGGGCGAAACGAGCCTCGACATGGCGGTCTACCACACGCGGGTGAAGGACCAGATCAACTGGGCGCCGGTCGATCCGGCCAATACATTCGGCGCCTGGCATCCGGACAATGTCGAGAACGTGCAGATCACCGGCTTCGAGGCGACCCTCATGCATCGGTTCGATGCGGAATGGAGCGGCAATCTCGGCATCGACATCCGCGAGCCGCTGAACAAGAGCCCGGGCACGCACGGCAAGTATGTTTCCTACAGCGAGCGCTTCAAGGGCACGGTGGGGCTCGCCTACAAGCCGACGGCGGATCTCGAATTCTCCGCCGCCGTCCTCTATGGCGGCTCGCGCTATGCCGATGCCGCCAACACCCGGAAACTGCCGCACTACGTCACGGCGGATTTCACCGCGCTCTATGCGCTCGACGGGCAGTCGCAGTTCAAGCTTTCGGTGGCCAACATCCTCGACGAGCAGTATCAGACGAAGGAAGGTTACAGGGCTCCGGGCCGGACCGTCGATTTCAGCTTCACGCGGTCGTTCTGAAAGGGCTTGCCGTCATGATCCCTGCCCGAATGCGCAGAACCGGGGCCGCCGCCGTTGCGGCGGGCCTCCTCGCGCTGGCGCCGGCCGCGGCCTTGGCCGGGCCGGCGCCGCAGCGGGTCGTTTCCATCAACCTGTGCACCGACCAGCTCGCGATGCTGATGGCGGCGCCCGGCCAGCTCAGGTCGGTCTCCTCGCTCTCGAGCGAGGAGGGCACCTCCGTGATGGTGGAGGAGGCCGGGCACTACAAGCCGAATAGCGGCCAGGCGGAGGAGATCTTCCTCATGCAGCCGGATCTCGTGCTTGCCGGCACTTATACGGCCAAGGCGACGGTCGCCCTGCTGCGGGAGCTCGGCTTCCGGGTCGAGCAGTTCACGCCGGCCGCATCCTTCGACGATGTCCGCGAAAACCTCACGCGCATGGGCGGCCTGCTCCACCGCGAGCAGCGGGCCGCCGAACTCGTGGCCGAGCTGGACCGGGGCCTTGCGGACCTTGCAAGCCACCGCCCGCCAAGCAAGAGCGTCGCCATCTACTACGCCAACAGCTACACGTCGGGCTCCGGCACGCTCGCCGATGCGATCGTGCGGGCGGCGGGGCTCACCAATATCGGCGATACGCTCGGCTTTACCGGCATGACGCGCCTGCCGCTGGAACTGCTGGTTTCCGCCGATCCCGACATCATCCTCGAAGGCGACAGCCAGTACAGCGCGCCCGCGCTCGCCAAGGCGAATTTCTTGCATCCCGCCTTCAGGGCGCTTTCCGGCCGGACCGTCGCCATTCCCGACAAGTACACGATCTGCGGCGCTCCCTTCACGCTGGAAGCTTCGCGCATGCTCCAGCGCGCGGCGTTCGGCGGAAACGGCGGAACGCCATGAGCGATGCGATACGTTTCCGGCTGGTGCTCGCAGGGCTCGGCCTCCTCACTCTTCTTCTGTTCTTCCTGTCGCTGATGACCGGCCCGGCGGCGGTGGCTTTCGGCGACAGCCTGCATGCGCTCTTTTCCGACAAGGGCGATACCGTCGCCCTCGTCATGCAGGAGATCCGGCTGCCGCGCGCGATCCTCGGCCTGATGATCGGCGCCACGCTGGGGCTTTCGGGGGCGGTGCTGCAGGGCTGGCTGCGCAATCCGCTCGCCGAGCCGGCACTTCTCGGGGTGAGCGCTTCGGCCTCGCTCGGCGCGGTGATCGCCATCTATACCGGCTTTTCCGCCCTGTTCCCGCTCGGCCTGCCGCTCGCCGCGCTTGCGGGGGCGGTGGCCGCCGTTCTCGTGGTGCAGGCGATGGCCGGGCTTCGCGGCGGGGCGCTTGCGGTCATCCTCGCCGGCATCGCCGTCTCGAGCCTTGCGAGCGCCATGACCGCGCTTGCGCTCAACCTGTCGCCCAATCCCTTCGCGGCGCTGGAGATCATGTTCTGGATGCTGGGCTCGCTCAGCGACCGCTCGATGACCCATGTCTGGCTGGCGGCGCCGTTCATGGTCGCCGGCTGGGCCATGCTGGCAAGCCTCGGCCGCGCGCTCGATGCGCTGACGCTGGGCGGCGACGCGGCGGCGAGCATGGGCGTCGACATGCGCCGGGTGCAGTTCCTCGCCGTCTTCGGCACAGCCGCCAGCGTGGGGGCGGCGACGGCGGTCGCCGGCGTCATCGGTTTTGTCGGGCTGGTGGTGCCGCACATGCTTCGCCCGCTGGTCGGTGCGCGCCCGTCCCGGCTGCTGCCGGCCAGCGCGCTCGGCGGGGCCTGCGTGCTCCTTGCGGCCGATACGCTGGTGCGGCTCATCGCGCCCGAACGCGACCTCAAGCTCGGCGTGCTGACGGCCATCGTGGGGGCGCCGTTCTTCCTGTGGCTGGTCTACAAGACGCGGAGGAGCATGCTGTGACGCTGCTTTCGGTAAAGGCCCTCGGCGCTTCTCTCGCCGGCAAGGAAATCCTGAAGGACGTGTCGTTCGACCTTCCCGCCGGGGAGTTCGTCGGCCTGATCGGGCCGAACGGCGCGGGCAAGTCGACGCTGCTGCGCACCGTGCTTGGCCTGTCGCCCCATAGGGGCGAGGTTTCCATCGACGGCCGCGCCGTCGCATCGATGAGCGCGCGCGAGCGGGCCCGACATGTCGCCTACCTGCCGCAGGAGCGCGATATCGCCTGGCCCGTTCCGGTCGAGATGATCGTGGCGCTCGGCCGCGACGTCCATCGCCCGCTCTTCTCCAGGCAAGACACGGCCGACCGGGAGATCATCGACCGCGCCATGCGGCGCATGGAGGTCGAGGCGTTCCGCGACCGCCCGGCGACGGAGCTTTCAGGCGGCGAGAAGGCGAGGGTGCTGATCGCGCGTGCGCTTGCGCAGGATGCGCCGCTGCTTCTTGCCGACGAGCCGGCCGCCGGGCTCGACCCATCGCACCAGATCATGCTGATGAAGACCTTCGCGGCGCTTGCCGGCGAGGGCCGCAGCGTCATCGCCTCGCTGCACGATCTCGGGCTTGCCGCGCGCTGGTGCTCGCGGCTGATCCTCCTGGACAAGGGACGGATCGTGGCCGACGGCCCGCCGCAAACGGTGCTGACGCGGGAGCGCCTGCGCTCGGTCTACGCCGTCGATGCCCATCTCGGCGAGGCCGGGGGGAAGCCGGTCGTCATGCCGCTCGACCTTGCGGATCGAAACGGCCCGTAGGCCGCGGCAGGACTGGGCGGTCCCGCCGCGGGCCGGCGGCCGGGCGTTATTTCCCGGCGTTGTACTTGGCGTCGACCTCGTTGATCGCCTGGACGTTGCCGGCCGAGCGGCCCTTCTCGTCGAAGGTCTGGGCGAGGTAGGCGTCGGCGATGGCTTTTGCCAGTTCCGAACCGATGACGCGGGCGCCCATGGTGATGATCTGCGCATTGTTGGAGAGCGCGGCGCGTTCGGCCGAATAGGTGTCGTGCGTCAGCGCGGCGCGGATGCCGGGAACCTTGTTGGCCGAGATGCAGACGCCGATGCCGGTGCCGCAGACGAGGATCGCGCGATCATATTGCCCGGCGACGACGGCGGAGGCGACGCGGTCGGAGAGATTGGCGTAGAAGGCGTCGGGGCCCGCGTCGGTGCGCGAGACCTCGTGCACCTCGTGGCGGTCCTTCAGGTGGTCGGCGAGAACCTTTGCAAGGCCTTCGCCCGCGCTGTCACCGGCAATAGCGAGTTTCATGGGAGATCTCCTTTCAGATTGTGGCGGCTGAGCGCGCCAGGATGTCGAGATAGCCTTCAACCTTCCAGGCTGAGCGGCCGATGAAGAGCCCGTCGATATTCGGGCAGGCGATCAGCTCCTCGCAGTTCTGCGGGTTCACCGAACCGCCGTAGAGGCAGGGGATGCGCCGGCCGAGGACCTCTTCCGCCACCCTGGCGATTTCGGCATGGCGCGCATCGGCATAGTCGGCGGTCGCGGGAATGCCCTTCTCGCCGATCGCCCAGACGGGCTCGTAGGCAAGGAGGATCTCGGCGTCCTTCTCGGCGCCTTCGAGCTTACCGAGGGCGCCGCGCACCTCGCGGGCAAGCACGTCGTCGGCGCGGCCGCTCTCACGGTCGGCCAGCGTCTCGCCGATGCAGATCAGCGGCACGAGGCCGTGGCGCACGGCGGCCTTCGTCTTGAGGCCGACCGTCTCGTCCGTCTCGCCGAAATGCTCCCGGCGCTCGGAATGGCCGAGCTCAACGAGGTCGAGACTGCAGTCCTTCAGCATGACGGGCGAGATCTCGCCGGTCCAGGCGCCTTCGTCGGCCCAGTGCATGTTCTGCGCGCCGACCTTGACGGAGGTGCCGGCAAGCATCGCCTTGACCTCGCGCACGGCGGTGAACGGCGGAATGACGAAGCGCTGGATGCGGGGATCGCGCCCGCCGTCGGCGGCCTTCAGGCCCTCGGCGAAGACCCTTGCCTCGGCCAGCGTCTTGTTCATCTTCCAGCTCGTGCCGACCCAGAAGTGGCGGTCCTCGCTCATGTCGTCGTCTCCTTGGCGATGCGCACCACGGTCTTGCCGCCGCCAAGCTCGGCGGCCGTGTCGTGGGGCAGGGGTTTGTCTGAAATGACCGTGTCGAATTCGGCAAGGTCGGCCAGCACATGCAGCGCCGTGTGGCCGAAGCGCCGGCTGTTGACGAGAAGGCAGGCCTGGCGGCTGGCGGCCATCATCGCCCGCTTGGTGCGCACCACGGCCTCGTCCATGTGATAGGAGAGGCGGCCGGATGCAGCCGGGGCGGAGATGAAGGCGATGTCGGCGCGAAGGCGCGACAGGGCCTCTTCCGTGACGATGCCGAAATAGGCGTTGAACTTGGCGGAATAGACGCCGCCGAGCGCGATCAGCGTGACGCCGGAAAGGCCCTTGGCGCGCTCCATGATCGCGGCATTGTTGGTGACGATGGTGATCGGCTTCTTTTCCGCCAGCACGTCGCCGAGGACGGAGGCCATCGAGCCGTCGTTGATCATCACCGTCATGCCGGGCTCGACGAGGCCGGCGGCCTCCTCGGCCAGCGCGTGCTTCACGTCCGCCTCCTGCAATTCGCGGAAGCGGAAATCGCTCTCGAACTGCGTGCCGGCATCGATGGTCGCGCCGCCGCGTACCTTGCGCAGCACGCCGGCCCGTTCGAGGTCGTCGAGGTCGCGGTGGACGGTCATTTTCGAGACGCCGAAGCGCGCCGCGATGTCGTCGAGTTCGACGGCCCGGCTTTCGACGAGAAGATTGATGATCTCCTGCCTGCGCTCTTCCCGTTTCACGGCTTCTCCCCCGCGTCTCCGCTACGGGTGTTTCATAACATCGTTTCCGATAAGATGTAACATAAAAAATGTGATTTTGTTATGATGGACCTTGCAGGAGCAGGCGGGCCGTCCGCTCGTCCGTGATGAGGCCGTGCAGCTTGTTGCTGTGCAGAACGGCGCGGATGGCCTCGGTCTTGGCGGGGCCGCCGGCAATGGCGACGATCCGGTCGCCGCCGGTCTCCGAGAAGGAGGCGGCAAGGGTGCGGGCCGTCACCGAGGTTTCGAGGATGCGGCCCTTGCCGTCGAAGAAATGGCCGAGCAGTTCGCCGACGCCGCCGAGCGCGGCGATCTCCTCCAGCTCGTCCGGCTGCAGCATGCCGGAGGTGACGAGATGGGCCTGGTTGTCGACGGTGCCGATGCCGACGATCTTGAGGTCGGCGCTGCGGGCAAGGTCGAAGACCTCGCTGACGCCGCGCTGGGAAAGCAGCACCTCGCGGTCCTCCTCCGTATTGGCGAAGAAGGGCACGGGCATCACATAGGCCTGCGTGCCCGTCTTGGCCGCGAGGCGGTGCATGACGTCGTAGGGGTTGGCCGCATAGTTGCGGGTGAGGCCGCCGAGCAGGGAGACGAAGCGTATGTTGCCGGCGCCGATGCGCGGCAGGTGGCGGACGGCGGCCGAGAGCGTGCGGCCATGGCCGAAGCCGATGACGGCCGCTTCCCCGCGCTCGATCTCGCGGCGCAGGAAATCCGCGCCGACATGGCCGAGCGTCGTCAGCGCCAGCGCGTCGTCGTCGACATCGGGCGCGACCTCGCAATAGTCGAGCCCGTAGCGCTCGGAAAGCGCCACCTCCAGGTTGACGCATTCGGCGATATCGCCGTCGATGCTGACCTTCACCACGCCCTCGGCGACCGCGCGCGCGATCAGCCGGTGCGCCTTCACCGAGGGAATGCCGAGCCGCTTGGCGACGGCGGACTGGGTGAACCCCCCGATATAGTGCAGCCAGGCGGCGCGGACGGCGAGGGAATCTTCGTTGTCGGTCATCGGCGATGTCCTGTCTTGCGCTCCCGGTCGGGCTGTCCTAGCCGCCGCGGGTGGAGACGATCAACCTATATTGAGATCGGCCGCGCCGGTATCGATATGCGGGGCCCAGAAGGCGATGCTTTCGGCGATCTGCGGAATGACCTCGCGGTCGTTCGGCTCGCGCTCCTTGAAGGAGAGCTCGAGGCAGATCTCGTTGTCGGCGGCCCCGCCCTCGGCGAAGGCCTTCAGCAGCGGTTCCGGCTGGATGCGCCCCCTGGCGTTGAAGGCGGCGGTGAAGGGCCGGTGCCCGCCCTTGTCCATCAGGCTCTGCTTGATGTGGATGATCGGCGAGACCTTCGGCACCGCGCGCGCCCAGGCATAGGGATCGTAGTCGTCGGGATTGTCGGAGGTGACGTCGCCATGGTCGATGTCGGCCATCATCCACATGGGGACGGCCATGCCGGCGGCGGTCAGCCGGTCCTGGAGCGCAAGACAGCTTTCGATCGTCTCGCCGAATTCGCGGCCGATGCTCATCGGCTCCCAGAAGACATAGGAAAGGCCGGCATCCTTCGCGTGCTCGGCCACCTCGGCCCAGCAGTCGATGGCGATGCGGATCAGGTCCTCGCGGCGGGCCGGGTCGTCGTAATCCCTGTAGGTGAAGATGGCGAACTGGGTGCCGACGGAGGCGCCGCCGAGGTCGCCGATGATGTCGGCGAAGGTCTTGAACCAGTCGACATAGTAGCGCCGCACATCCGCATCCGGATGGCCGAAATGGTTGAGGCGGCCATAGGGGCCGGTCATGCCGGAGGTGACGCGAACGCCCGTGCGCCGGAGGGCTCGTCCCATCTGCCGCGTCAGCCGGCGGATCGTCGCGCCGCTCCAGCTCGGATTGATGAATTCGTGGGTGAGCTGGAGGTCGCGCAGCTTGAGGTCCCGCGCGACGGTCTCGATCAGGTCGTCGGGATCGGCGAAGCGGTTGACCAGCGGATTGGTGTTGAGCGAGAGCGTCAGCGGCATGGTCGTTCTCAGGCCGCGGCGAGCCGGGCGGCGTTGAACCAGTCGGCGAAGGCCGCGCGCTCGCCTTCCGTCAGGTGGAGGTAATGTTTCGTGCGGCGGTAGAGGATGTCCTCCGGCGTTTCCGCCCATTCGCTGGCGACGAGATAGCGCGCTTCCGCCTCGTAGAACCGGCCGCCGAAATGCCGGCCGAGCCCTTCGAGGCTCGCGGCGCTGCCGACGACCGCCTTCGTGCGGGTGCCGTAGAGGCGGCCGTAGTGATGCACCAGACTGCGCGGCATCCAGGGATAATTGTCGCGCAGGCTGTTGGCGAAGGTCTCGTAGTCGGCGTTCGGCATGTCGCCGCCGGGAAGCGGGGCCTTCTCCGTCCAGTCGCCGCCCATGTTCGGGAAGATGTGCTTGAGGCGGTGCATGCCGCGCTCGGCAAGCTCGCGGAAGGTGGTGATCTTGCCGCCGAAGACGTTGAGCAGCGGCGCGCCGCCCGTCTCGTCGAGGTCGAAGACATAGTCGCGGGTGACGGCCGAGGGGTTGCCCTTGCCGTCGTCGAAGAGCGGGCGCACGCCGGAGAAGGAATGCAGCACGTCCTGCCGGCGCAGCTTCTCCTTGAAGTAGCGGTTCACGGCCTTCAGCAGGTAGTCGATTTCGCTCTCGTCGGCCGAGACGTCCTCGGCGCGGCCTTCGTAGGCGATGTCGGTGGTGCCGACCAGCGCCTTGTCGCCCTCGTAGGGGTTGATGAAGATGACGCGCTTGTCGTGGTTCTGCACGAGATAGGCGTTCGCCCCCGCCCAGAATTTCGGCACGATGATATGGCTGCCCTTGACGAGGCGCACGTTGCGCGTGGAATTCGAGCCGGCGACGCGGTTGATGACGTCCGACACCCAGGGGCCGGCGCAGTTGACGAGGCATCTGGCGCGGAAGGTGCGGGTCTCGCCGGTCACGCTGCTCTTCGTCGTCACAGTCCAGCCGCCGTTCTCGCGGCGGGCGGAGACGGCGGGCGAGCGGGTCAGCACAAGGGCGCCCTTCTCGGCGGCGCCGACGGCGTTGAGCGTGACGAGGCGGGCGTCGTCCACCCAGCAGTCGGAATATTCGAAGCCGCGGGTATACCGGTCGAGGATGGGCGTGCCTTCGGGATCGCGCGAAAGGTCGAGCGTGCGCGTGCCCGGCAGCTTCCTGCGGCCGCCGAGGTGGTCGTAGAGGAAGAGGCCGAGCCGCACGAGCCAGGCCGGCCGGTCCTCGGGGCTGTGCGGCAGCACGAAGCGCATCGGCCAGATGATGTGCGGGGCGGCGTTGAGCAGCACTTCGCGCTCGATCAGCGCCTCGCGCACGAGGCGGAATTCGTAATATTCGAGATAGCGAAGGCCCCCGTGCACGAGCTTGCCGGAGCGCGAGGAGGTGCCCTCGGCAAGGTCGTCCTTCTCGCAGAGCACGACCTTCAGCCCGCGCCCCGCCGCATCGCGCGCAAGGCCGGCGCCGTTGATGCCGCCGCCGATCACGAAGAGGTCGATGGGTTCGGGCTCGTTCATCTCTAGTCTCCTTCAGCGCCGGCCAACGGGCGGCGCAATCGTCGTTTCGTCAGCGCGCGGCGAGGATGTCCCAGGCCGGCGCGATGCCCCGCCGCACCTCGGAATAGGCGGCGAAGAGCCGTGTCATGCGGTCGATGTCCCCGGGCTTCGGCCGTTCGGCCTCGCCGAGCTCGGGCGTCACCCAGTCGGCGATGCAATCGTCCATCGTGCGGTAGGCGCCGATGGCGACGGCGGCCATCATCGAGGCGCCGGCAGCGCCCGCCTCCTCGCGCGTCGAGACGCGCACCGGCGCGCCGAGGGCCGCGGTAAGCGTGCCGCGCAGCGATGCCGATCTTGCCGCCCCGCCGCTGATGCGCAGTTCCGGGGGCAGGGCGCCCATGGCGGCGTAGCAGTCGCGCGTCGCCATGCCGAGGCCTTCCACGACGGCCCGCACGAGGTCCGGGTAGCGGTGGCGGCTGGAAAGGCCGGTGAAATTGGCGCGGGCGCGGGCGTTCACGAACGGCCCGCGCTCGCCGGCCTCGGAGATATAGGGGTGGTAGAGCACGTTGCCGGGCTTGCTCATGGCGAACCACTGGTCGACGCGGCCGATCATGTCGGTAAGGCTTACCGCGACGCCGAACTCGCCGAGAAGGTCGGCGCCGAGCTGCAGCAGCCAGTCGAGGTTGATCGTCGCGCCCATGTTGGTCTGCACCTGCGTGACGATGCCGGGGATCGGCAACGCGATGACGTAGCCGGTGCGCTCGGCGTTCAGCACGACGTCGGCGACGGCCTTCGCCTGGAGATGAACGCCCGTCGAGCCGATGGCGGAGCAGGCGGCGTTGCGGCCTTCGCTGCGCACGCCCGCGCCGAGCGCCGTCATGCACATGTCGACATAGCCGAGGCAGACCGGCGTGCCGGCTTTAAGGCCCGAGGCGGCAGCCGCCTCCGCCGTCAGCGGATGGGAGATTTCCGTGCCGTCGATGACCTCCGGCAGCAGGCGCCGGAGATGCGTGAGGCCGAGGGCGGCGAGCACGTCGCCGTCATAGCGGCGGGTGCGGAAATTGCCGAAGGTGAAGCTGACTTCGGACGGATCGGTGGCGCGCACGCCCGTCAGGTTCAGGTAGAGCCAGTCCTTGCAGTGCATCGCGGTTTCCGCGCCGGCGATGAGGTCCGGGCAATGGCGGTCCATATGGGCGAGCTGCGCGCCCTGCTGGCAGGTGTTGAGGCCGGTGCCGGTCGCCTCGAAGCGCTGGCGGTCGGCCTCGCTTGCGGCAAGGCGCTCGACGGTCGGCGCCGCGCGGGCGTCGAGCCAGAGCCAGGCATCGCCGACGGGACGGTTTCCCGCGCCGACGAGCCAGGTGCCGTCGCCCTGCGCGGTGACGGCGATGGCGGCGGTGCGCGCCGCCAGATTGTCCACCTTCTCGCCGAGCCCGCGCAGGGCGCGCGTGCAGTCGAGCCAGGTCTGGTCGAGGGATTGGGTGACGGAGCCGTCGTCGCCGGTCGTATAGGTGTTGCGGACGGAGGCGCTGGCGATCTGCCGGCCGGCGAGCGTGAAGGCGACGGCCTTCATGACGGAGGTGCCGGCGTCGATGCCGACGATCAGGTCCATCGTCTCAGTCACGGCGCAGCTCCATCGATCCCGCGCCGGCATCCGCCGCTTCGCCCGACCTCAAACAAGGCATTCGATCCTCCCGACCGTCTCCCGCGAAAGCGCGTGCGGTTCCTCTGGCTTCTCCTGCCGTGGAACGTAACACGGGCCTTCCGGATTTCGCAAAAGAACATACCATAAAGTTATCATGTGTCTCGAAAAATTTTTCGTGCTTTGAATTTTTTTTCAGATATGATGGAAGAACAGAAGGTATGAGGCGCGGCTGGGTTTCCGTCGATGCCTGACATTGCCGAGGCCGTTCTTCGCTGCCGCCATGCGGCTGATCTTGCTTGGCCATGTCGGTCGAAATCTTGTGTTTTTACAATTAAATCAGTGGAATGCCGCAATCGCCCCTGCTTTCCCGGCTGAAGGCGTATGGGGAGAGGCCATTTGTCGCCGGATTTCCGCAGGGGCGCGAATGCCTGCATGGAAAAGAGCGGTTGGAAAGCGCTTCCGCTGCAAAAGGCCGATTGACAGGCTGTGTTAATTTAACATATATATTGCGACATATAACACGTATATATCGCAAGTGCGAAAATATGTGCAATGCAGCGCAAGGCGGATGAGGAGATCCGGCCGGCGCCGTTCAGGGAGGACGTCATGACAGGTTCTGCTCGGAAAGCGTCGACATGCGGCCGGTGCGCCGTGGATGCGGCGTCGATCCCGCTCCCGCCATCGTCCCCGTGCGGGCGCTCCCGCTGACGCTTCCACCGTTCAACCGCAAGGCCGACCGACATGACTGACGCCACGCTCTCCAAATCGCCCCGCCCCGCTGCGCACAGCTATCGCTGGTTCGGTGTCGCCGCCGCGGTCGTGCTGGTCGGCGCCATGGCCTTCGACACGAAGATCGTGCGCATCGGCTCGGAAAACGACGTCCGGGTGCAGAAGTTCTCCCCGCAGGCCTTCGGTGCCGAGCAGTTCCCGCTGATCCAGCAGAGCGTCGAGACGCGCGCCGTCGATGCCGTCGAGCTGGCGCAGGCGATCGCCGCCGACAAGAAGGCCGCCGGCGAGAAATACGGTGTGGCGACCTCCACGGGTCCCGTTCTTCCGGTCAAGTTCACCGGCGTGATCGGCGAGCGCAAGGCGAACTACAACGTCGTCGCCGTCGAGGGCCTGCCGCCGGAGCTGACGGTGCGCGTCCAGACCGGCCCCGCCCTCAACGGCACGGACCTGCGCGATGCGACGGGCCAGATCGAGTTCGGCCAGTTCCGCAACCAGATCGAGTACCAGGACGCGGGCTCGGCCATCAACAACGAGGTCAAGACGGCCGTTCTCGGCGGCATCGACCCGGCCTCGCTTTCCGGCAAGACCGTTTCGGTGATCGGCGTCTTCAAGCTGGTCAACCCGAAGAACTGGGTCGTCACGCCCGTGAGGTTCGACGTCAAATGAGCGCGCTCCCCGAAACCGGCCGGACGGACGAAGTGGTGCTTGCCGCGCGCAATGTGGCGAAGTCCTACGGCAGCGTGCGCGCCCTCAAGGGCGTCAATTTCGACATTCATCGCGGCCAGGTGACGACGCTCTTCGGCGAGAACGGCGCAGGCAAGTCGACGCTGATGAAGATCCTCTCCGGCGTCGTGCAGCCGACCTCGGGGGAAATCATTCTCGATGGAGAGCCAATCGTCTTTGCGTCGTCCTCCCAAGCACGCGATCACGGTATCTCCATCATCCATCAGGAGCTGAGCCTGGCTCCCAACATGAACGTTCGCGACAACATCTTCATGGGTCGCGAGATCATGACGGCGACGGGCGTGGATTTCGCCGAGGAAGAGCGCCAGACGCGCCTCCTGATGGAAGAACTCGAGGAGGAGATCGATCCCCTCACGCCCGTCGAGGACCTGCGCCTCGGCCAGCAGCAGATCGTCGAGATCGCCCGCGCGCTCTCGGTCAATTCGCGCATCCTGATCATGGACGAGCCGACCTCGGCGCTCTCCGCCTCGGAGGTCGAGGTGCTGTTCAAGGTCATCCGGGACCTCACCGCCCGCGGCGTTTCCATCGTCTATATCTCCCATCACCTGGAAGAGGCGCTGCAGATCACCCACCACGCGGTGGTGCTGCGCGACGGAGCGATGACGGCCTATGCCGACCGCAAGGACATCGACCTCGAATGGATCGTCCGCCACATGGTGGGCGAGAACTTCGACCTCGGCTCGCCGCCGGCCGGCTACGAAATGGGCGATGTCTCGCTGGAGATCGAGGGGCTGACGGTGCCCGACCCGGGCGGTGCGGATTATTCGGTCGTCGACGGCATGTCGCTCTCGGTGCGCGCGGGCGAGATCGTCTGCATATACGGCCTGATGGGCGCGGGGCGCACGGAGCTGCTCGAAACGGTCGCCGGCCGCCTCAAGGCGACGTCCGGCAAGGTCGTGCTGAAGGGCAGGGACATCACCGGCCGGTCGATCGCCGAGTGCATCCGCGCCGGCCTCGTCCTCGTTCCGGAAGACCGCCAGCGCGACGGCCTGGTGCAGACCATGACCGTCGGGCGCAATCTCTCGCTCGCCAGCCTCGGCGCCTTCACGCGCGGCCTCTTCACCTCCGCCGCCCGCGAGGCCGACCTCGTCGGCCATGCGATCCGCAGGGTGCACATCAAGACCGACGGCGGCGCGGCGGCCATCGGCTCGCTCTCCGGCGGCAACCAGCAGAAGGTGGTCATCGGCAAGATGCTGGCGACCGACCCTGAGGTGATCCTTCTCGACGAGCCGAGCCGCGGCATCGACATCGGCGCCAAGGCCGAGGTCTTCAAGCTGCTCGCCGAGCGGGCGCGGCAGGGCCTTGCCGTCGTCTACACCACGTCCGAGCTCGGCGAATGCCTCAGCATCGCCCACCGCATCATCGTCATGCGGCGCGGCCGCATCGCCGCCGAATTCGGCCCCGACGCGACCAAAGAACAGATCATGGCCGCCTCCGGCGAAGCCGTGCATGCCCATTAGGAGCGCTCCAGCATGTCAGTCACACCTGCAATGGACACGAAAGCGGCGGTAAGCGGCGGCAAGCGCAAGAAGAGCTTCGTCGAGCTCCTGTTCGAGGGCCGCGCCTTCTTCGCGCTGATCGCCATCGTCGTCGTCTTCTCGCTGATGTCGCCGAACTACTTCACGCTCAACAACTTCCTGATCATGGCCTCGCATGTGGCCATCTTCGGCCTGCTCGCGGTCGGCATGCTGCTCGTCATCCTCAACGGCGGCATCGACCTGTCGGTCGGCTCGACGCTCGGGCTTGCCGGCGTCGTCGCCGGGTTCCTCATGCAGGGCGTGGCGCTGCCGCAGCTCGGCGTGATCCTCTATCCTTCCGTCTGGGTCGTCGTGGTGCTGACCTGCCTGCTCGGCGCGGTCGTCGGCGCGGTCAACGGCGTGCTGATCGCCTATCTGCGCGTGCCGGCCTTCGTGGCGACGCTCGGCGTGCTCTATGTCGCCCGCGGCATCGCGCTCCTGATGACCAACGGCCTTACCTACAACAATCTCGGCGGCCGTCCCGAGCTCGGCAATACCGGCTTCGACTGGCTCGGCTTCAACCGCCTCGGCGGCGTGCCGATCGGCGTCATCGTGCTGCTCGTCTTCGCCATCGTCTGCCATATCCTGCTCTCCCGCACGGCCTTCGGCCGCTGGCTCTACGCGTCCGGCGGCAACGAGCGTGCGGCAGAACTTTCGGGCGTGCCGGTCAAGCGCGTGCAGATCACGGTCTATGTGCTTTCCGGCATCTGCGCGGCCGTCGCCGGCCTCGTGCTCTCCTCGCAGCTCACCTCGGCAGGCCCCACGGCCGGCACGACCTACGAGCTGACGGCGATTGCCGCCGTCGTCATCGGCGGGGCGGCGCTGACGGGCGGGCGCGGCACGGTCGTCGGCACCATGCTCGGCGCCTTCGTGATCGGCTTCCTGTCGGACGGCCTCGTGATCATCGGCGTCTCGGCCTACTGGCAGACGGTCTTCACCGGCGCCGTCATCGTCACCGCGGTTCTTCTGAACAGCATCAAATACGGCCGCCGCTGAGAAGCGGCGCCCGACTGGAACTGACCGCGGCCGGGAGAGGCGGACCATCGAATGGCCCGGAAGCGGAAAGTATTGCCGGAAACCGGCGCAACCGAACTCAACAAAGGGAGTGAGACCATGTTCAAAAAAGGAATGCGTGTACTTTTCGCCGCAACGGCCGCCTTGCCGCTGCTTTTCAGCACCGCATGGGCCGAAGGCCTCATCACGGTCATCGTCAACGACCCGTCGAACCCCTACTGGTTCACGGAAGGCGAAGTGGCCAAGAAGACGGCCGAGAGCCTCGGCTACACGGCCAATGTCGGCGCCCACAAGGGCGACACCAACACCGAGAGCAACCTGATCGACACGGCGATCACCAACAAGTCGGTCGCCATCATCCTCGATCCGGCGAATGCCGACGGTTCGGTCGGCGCGGTCAAGAAGGCCGTCGCCGCGGGCATCCCGGTCATCCTCGTCAATGCCGAGATCAACCAGGAAGGCCTTGCCAAGGCGCAGCTCGTCTCGAACAACGCCCAGGGCGCAGCCCTCGGTGCCCAGCAGTGGGTCGAGGCTGTCGGCGACAAGGGCAAGTATGTCGAGCTCTTCGGCGCTCCCTCGGACAACAACGCGGCGACCCGTTCGAACGGCTATGAAACCGTCCTGACGCAGTATCCGGACCTCGAAAAGGTCGCCAAGGAAGTGGCCGACTGGGACCGCACCAAGGGCCATGACAAGATGCAGTCCATGCTGCAGGCTCATCCGGACATCATCGGCGTGATCAGCGGCAACGACGAAATGGCCCTCGGCGCCATCGCCGCCCTCAAGGAAGCCGGCAAGCTCGACCAGGTGAAGGTCGGCGGCTTCGACGGCTCGCCGGACGCGGTCGCCGCCATCAAGGCCGGCGAACTGCAGTACACCGTCCTCCAGCCGGTCGCCGTCTTCTCGGAACAGGCCGTCAAGCAGGCCGACAACCTGATCAAGAACGGCTCCACGGGCGTCGATACCGAAAAGCAGCTCTTCGATTGCCTCCTGATCACCAAGGACAATGTCGACAAGTACACCGCTCCCTTCGTCCTGAGCGAGTAAGTCGATCCGGGGGCGCCCTTCGGGGCGCTCCCGACCCCAACCCGGACCAGCTTGGCATTTTCCTTGCCGCCCGATACGAGATACGAAACCTCTATCTTCGCAGCATGGCAGGGTCTCCCCGTGAACAAGAAAGTCGACGTCAAGGATTTGCTTTCGGAAGAGTTGCCGAGTGACAGCCGGCATGCGCGCCAGCTCGTGCGCCGCCGCATGATCGCCGAGACGGTCATCGCCGAAGGATCCATCCGCATCGAGGACCTGACCGAGCGCTTCGGCATCAGCCTCATGACGGCGCACCGCGATGTCGACGAGCTCGTCAGCCGCGGCCTCTTCCGCAAGACGCGCGGCATCGTCTCGGCCGCGCCGACGAGCCTGATCGAATCCTCCGACGTCTATCGCGCCACCAAGCAGGCGAGGGAAAAGAAGGCGGTCGCGAAGGCCGCCATGCAGTTCGTCGAGCCGGGGCAGGCGATCTTCATGGACGACGCCACGACCGTGCACGAGATGACCCGTTTCCTGCCGGCCAAGGTGCCGCTGACGGTCATCACCAATTCGCTCGTCCTCATCAACGAGCTGAAGGAGGTGAGCGACCTCAACCTCATCTGTCTCGGCGGCCAGTTCTACCACTGGTGCAATGCCTTCATGGGGCACATCACCACCAACGAGATCCGCCGGCTGCGCGCCGATACCGTTTTCATGTCGCTGTCGGCCATCGTCGACGACGTGGTCTACCACCAGTCGCCGGAGACGGTGGAGACCAAGCGGGCGATGTTCGAAAGCGCCTCGCGCCGCGTGCTTCTGGCCGACCACACCAAGTTCGAGCGGCGCGCGCTGCATCACTTCGCGACGCTCCAGGAGTTCGACGCGGTGATCGTCGACGAGGATATCCCGATTTCCCACCTTTCGCGCATGCGCGCCAAGGGGATCAACGTCATCGTGGCGGACGGGGAACGGGCCGGCTGAGGCTGCCGCTGCCGCGGTTGCCCGTCATGCCGGTCGCCGTTCCGCCATTCGCTTGAGAATGGAGGCATGGATGCCCTGCATCATGGGTATAGACAGCGGCCTGACGGTGACCAAGGCCGTCATCTTCGACGCGGACGGGACGGTGCTTGCCATCGCCCGGCGCCGCGTTCCCCAGTTGATCCCCGCGCCGCAGCATGTCGAGCGCGACATGGACGGTCTCTGGTCCGCGACCGCCGATGCCATAAGCGAGGCGGTGGCCGCCTGCGGGCGCCCGGCTTCCGATATCGTCGCGATTGCCGCGACGGCGCACGGCGACGGCATCTACCTGCTCGACGAGGACCGCCGGCCGCTCGGCAATGCCATCGTCTCGCTCGACACGCGCGCCGGCGCGATTGCCGATGCGTGGAACGAGGGCGAGGTGGGCGCGCGCTCGCTGGACCTGACCGGCCAGAAGCCGCACGCCTCCGCGCCCTCCGCGATCCTCTACTGGATCCGCGAGAACCAGCCGGAGCGCTATGCCCGCATCGCCCATTTCATCGCCGCGAAGGACTGGCTGCGCTTCTGCCTCACCGGCACCATCGGCACGGACCGCACGGAGGCGAGCACGTCCTTCACCGATGTGCGCACGCAGGACTATGCCGACGATGCCTTCCACCTCTTCGGGCTGGAGCGCCTTGCCGGCCGGCAGCCGCCGATGGCGGCGTCCACCGAGGTCGTCGGCGGCGTGACGGCAGAAACCGCGCGCCTGACGGGGCTCGTCGCCGGCACGCCCGTCATGGCCGGCCTCCACGACGTCACGGCCTCCGCACTCGGCATGGGCGGCTACGGCGAGGGCGTGGTGGCGGTCATCGCCGGCACCTATTCCATCAACGAGACGGTGTCCCGCGCGCCGAAGGTCGACGGCCGCTGGTTCTGCCGCAACGGCATCCTGCCCGGCGAATGGAACAGCATGTCCATCTCGCCCGCCTCCACGGCCAATTACGACTGGTTCATCGACCAGTTCTGCGCCGCCGACGCGCGGCAAGCCGAAGCCGCCGGCGAAAGCATCCATGCGGTCCTCGGCAGGGAGTTCGAGGCTGCCTGCAAGCGCCCGTCGGGCGTCTTCTTCCATCCCTATCTCTTCGGCTCGCCCTTCGGCGGGGCGTCGAGCGCCGGCTTCTACGGTCTCAATGCCTGGCACGACCGGGGCGATCTGGTGCGTGCGGTGCTGGAAGGCATCGCCTTCAACCACCGCGTCCATGTCGATGCGCTGCGCGACGGTTTCGCGCCGGCCGCCGCGCGGCTGACGGGCGGCATCTCGCGCAATACCGCCATGGCCGGCCTCTTTGCCGATATCCTCGGCATGCCGGTCACCGCAACGCGCACCGAGGAGGCGGCGGCCTGGGGCGCGGCGCTCTGCGCGGGGGCGGGCGCCGGGCTCTTCGCCTCGCCGACCGACGATCCGCGCGACCTTGCCGCCATCGAAACGACCTACCGGCCCGACCCCGCCCGGCAACGGGCCTATGACGAGAAATACCGCGTCTTCCTCGATCTCGCCGAGGCGATGAAGCCGCTCTGGCCGACGCTCCGGCGTCTCGGCGCGGAATAAGAGCAGGAATACCCATCATGACGGACATCACAGCCGGCACGGTCGAGACCTTCGACGTCGTCATCCTCGGCGCCGGCATCAACGGGGCGGGGCTCTTCCGCGACCTCTGCCTTCAGGGCCTCAAATGCCTGATCGTCGACAAGGCCGATTTCGGCTCCGGCACCAGCGCCGCGCCCTCGCGCCTCATCCACGGCGGCATCAAGTACCTGGAGACGGGCGAACTCGGCCTCGTCGCGCAGTCGACGCTGGAGCGTAACCTCTTGCTGCGCAACGCCCCCCATTGCGTCGAGCCGCTGCCGACCTTCATTCCCTCCTTCTCGCTGATGAAGGGCGCGTTTGCGGCGCTGCGCACGCTCTTCGGCTCTACCACGGCCCCGCGCAGCCGCGGCGCCGTGCTCATCAAGATCGGCCTTGCCCTCTACGACCTCTACGGCGCGCGCCATCGCGTCATGCCGAAACACCGGTTCTTCTTCCGCCGCCGGGCGCTTGCGGAAATGCCGGCGATCACCCCGCGCATCGTCGCCGGCGGCATCTATTACGACGCCAAGATCAGCCGGCCGGAGCGGCTCGTCTGGGAACTGGTGCGCGACGGCCTTAATGCGAGCCCCGCTTCCGCCGCCATGAACGATACGGCGCTGCTCGGGCAGGCGGACGGCGTGCTGCGGCTGCGAGACGGGGACGGCGGCGAGCGGCTGGTCCGCGCCGGCATCGTCGTCAACGGCGCGGGGCCGTGGATCGACCATGTCAATGCGACGCTCGGCATTCTCGGCAAGCTGATCGGCGGCACCAAGGGCTCGCACATCCTGCTGCGGCATCCCGAGCTCGTTAAAAGCCTCAAGGGCCGCATGATCTATTTCGAGGCGGACGACGGGCGCATCTGCCTCGTCTACGATTTCCTCGGCCTCGCGCTCGTCGGCTCGACGGACATCAAGGCCGACAATCCGGATACGGTGCGCTGCGAGGAGGAGGAGATCGACTACTTCCTCGCCAGCCTTCGCTCGCTGCTGCCGAAGCTGGAGTTCGGCCGCGAGCAGATCGTCTATGCCTATAGCGGCATCCGCCCGCTGCCGGCCTCGGATGCCAGCCAGCCCGGCCTCATCAGCCGCGACCATTCGGCGCCGGTGGCCGAGCCGGCCGAAGGGCGGCCGTTCCCGGTCATCTCGCTCGTCGGCGGCAAGTGGACGACCTTCCGCGGCTTTGCCGAGGAGGTGGCCGATACGATCCTTTCCCGCCTCGGCCGCAGCCGCAAGGTCAGCACGCAGAAGCTGCCGATCGGCGGCGGGCGCGGCTTTCCCGCGGACGGCAAGGCCCGTGAGGCCTGGCTCTCCGAGCGCGCCGGGCGGAGCGGCCTGCCGGTGGCGCGCGTTTCCGCGCTGCTGGCGCGCTACGGCACGACGGCCGATGCCGTGCTTGCCCATATCGCGGCGGCCGGCGATGCGCCGCTCGCCCATGTCGAGGGCTACGGCCGCGCAGAGATCGACTGGATCGCCCGCAACGAGATGGTTTGCCACCTTGCCGATATCGTCATGCGCCGAACGACGCTCGCCATCGAGGGCAGGCTGACGGCGGCGGGCATCGGGGAGATCGCCGGCGTGGCGGCCGCGGCGCTCGGCTGGAGCGACGAGCGACGAAAAGAGGAGATTTCGGTGGTCACGGCGCATCTGGCAAGGTTCAACCGCGTCGCCCTTTGAGGCCTTTGCCCTTTCCGCGGGCCGATCCATGTTGCATCTTCGGGGTCTGATCGCCCGCAGGAGGATTTCATGACCAAGATCGTCGACGACCCGGAGGCCTTCGCCTCGTCCGCACTTGCGGGCTTTTCCCGCGTCTATGGCCGCTATGTCCGGCTGGTGAAGGGCGGCGTCGTCCGCTCGACGGCGGTGCCGAGAGGCAAGGTCTCGGTCATTGTCGGCGGTGGGTCGGGCCACTATCCGGCCTTCGCCGGCTATGTCGGCCCCGGCATGGCGGACGCGGCCGTGGCGGGCGAGATCTTCGCCTCGCCCTCGACGGCGGCGGTCGCGCGGGTCTGCCGCAATGCTGACCATGGCGGCGGCATCGTCCTTGGCTTCGGCAACTATGCCGGCGACGTGCTCAATTTCGGCGTCGCGGCGGAACGCCTGCGCGCCGAAGGTATCGACGTGCGCATCGTCACGGTGACCGACGACGTGGCGAGCGCGCCGCCCGACCGGCACCTGCAGCGCCGCGGCATCGCGGGCGATTTCGTGGTCTTCAAGGTCGCCGGCGCGGCGGCGGAGGCCGGCCTTTCTATCGGCGAGGTCGAGCGCGTCACCCGGCTTGCCAACAGCCGCACCTTTTCCTTTGGCGTCGCTTTCGGCGGCTGCACCCTGCCGGGCGCGAAGGAACCGCTCTTCACCGTGCCGAAGGGCATGATGGCGCTCGGCCTCGGCATCCACGGCGAGCCCGGCATCCGCGATACGGACATCGTGCCGGCAAGCGACCTGGCAAGGCTCCTGGTGGAGACCGTCCTTGCGGAACGCCCGGCCGGCGCAGGCCGCGCCGCCGTTCTGCTCAACGGCCTCGGCGCCACCAAGTACGAGGAGCTCTTCGTCCTCTGGGGCGCGGTGGAAAGCCTGCTGCAGGCATCGGGCGTCGATCTCGTCGCGCCCGAAGTGGGCGAATATGTCACCAGCCTCGACATGCAGGGCTGCTCGCTGACGGTGATGTGGCTCGACGAGGAACTGGAGCGCTATTGGCTCGCGCCGTGCGACACGCCCGTCTTCCGCCGCGGCGAGACGCTTCGCACGCAGCCGGCGGCGGCAAGGGCCGATGTGGAGGACGAGGCGCTGCGCTTCGGCCCGGCCTCTCCCGCGTCGCAGGAGAGCGCCCGCTGCCTTGCCGGCATCCTCGACGCCATGGTCTCCGTCCTCGGCAAGGCCGAAGCCGAACTCGGCCGCATCGACGCCTTTGCCGGCGACGGCGACCACGGGCAGGGCATGCGGCGCGGAGCCGGCGCCGCGCGTGAGGCGGTCCAAAGGGCCGTTGCCGGCGGCGCCGGTGCAAGGAGTGCGCTTGCGGCCGCGGGCGATGCCTGGGCGGACCGCGCCGGCGGCACGTCCGGCGCCATCTGGGGGCTGCTGCTCCGCTCGTGGAGCTCGGCTTTCTCCGACGGGGAAACTGTCGGCGAGGCGGATGCGGTGCGCGGCGCGCGCCTTGCGCTCGACGACGTGATGCGGCTCGGCGGAGCGAGGGAGGGCGACAAGACGCTGGTCGACGCCTTCGTGCCCTTCGTCGAGGCGCTGGAAACCGGGCACGCGGAGGGCCTGCCGCTGAAGGCCGCATGGCAGAAGGCGAGCGCCATCTGCGAGGAGGCGGCGCAGGCGACGGCGCCGCTCGTTCCGAGGCTCGGCCGCGCTCGCCCGCTCGCCGAGCGCAGCGTCGGCCATCCCGATGCCGGCGCCGTCTCCCTCGCACTGATCGCAAGGACCATCGCCGAACGCCTCTGAGCGGCTTTCCTATTATCCGGATCATCGGGCCGAACGTCGCAGGACGTTCGGCTTTTTCGTGCTGCTCACGGAGACATCACATATTTACAGAGATAGTCATTGACATGTCATACCAGTTGGAGGATATAGCTCACGCCGGGTTGCCCGGAGGAGGAAATTCCGGCCGGACAGGCTCATCGTCCGGTCGTGCGCATTCAGGGAGGTCTTCGATGACATCGATCGCGCTGTTCGGTGCTGGTGGCAAAATGGGCTATCGGCTGGCCAAGAATCTCAAGGGTTCGCGTTTCGATGTCCGCCATGTCGAGGTGAGCGAGGCCGGCAAGGCGCGCCTTTCGAATGATCTCGGCATTGCCTGCGTTTCGCCCGAAGAGGGCCTTGCGGGCGCCGACGTCGTCATCCTGGCGGTTCCCGATACGGCCATCGGCAAGGTCGCCGCCGGCATCGCCGACAAGCTGGAGCCCGGCACGATGGTCGTGGCGCTCGATGCGGCCGCGCCCTTTGCCGGCCACCTGCCGGAGCGCGCGGACCTCACCTATTTCGTCACGCATCCCTGCCATCCGCCGATCTTCAACGACGAGACGGACCCGGCGGCCAAGCGCGACTTCTTCGGCGGCATCGCCGCCAAGCAGCACATCGTTTCCGCCCTGATGCAGGGCCCGGAGGAGGCCTATGCGCTCGGCGAGGAGATCGCCAAGGTCATCTGGGCCCCGGTCATGCGCTCGCACCGCGTCACGGTCGAGCAGATGGCGCTCCTGGAGCCCGGCCTTTCGGAAACCGTCTGCGCCTCGCTGCTCGTCGTCATGCGCGAGGCCATGGACGAATGCGTGCGCCGCGGCGTTGCCAAGGAGGCCGCCCGCGACTTCCTGCTCGGCCACATGAACGTGCTCGGCGCCGTGATCTTCGAGGAGACGCCCGGCGTCTTCTCCGACGCCTGCAACAAGGCGATCGAATTCGGCAAGCCGGTGCTGATGAAGGACGACTGGAAGCGCGTCTTCGAGCCTGCGGAAATCGCGGCCAGCATCCACCGCATCACCTGATTTGCAGCGGGCGCCAGCCCAAGAGATTGCACCGGATCGGCCAGTTTCCATGGAGGGATGGCCGGGGAGGCCGGTGCTTAACCGGGAGGAAAATATGAAGGTTACCCGTAGACTGATCACCGTCGGTTTTGCTGCCGTCATGGCCGCAGGCGTCGCCATGCCGTCGTTCGCCGCCGACCTCATCGCCATCATCACGCCGAGTCACGACAACCCCTTCTTCAAGGCAGAGGCCGTCGGCGCGGAAGCCAAGGCCAAGGAACTCGGCTACGAGGCCCTCGTCCTCGTGCATGACGACGACGCCAACAAGCAGTCGCAGCTCATCGACACGGCGATCGGCCGCGGCGCGAAGGCGATCATCCTCGACAATGCCGGCGCCGACGCTTCGGTCGCCGCCGTGCAGAAGGCCAAGGACGCGGGCATCCCGTCCTTCCTGATCGACCGCGAGATCAACGCGGCCGGCGTCGCCGTCTCGCAGATCGTCTCGAACAACTACCAGGGCGCCCAGCTCGGCGCCGAGGAATTCGTCAAGCTGATGGGCGAGAAGGGCAACTACGTCGAGCTCGTCGGCAAGGAATCCGACACCAATGCCGGCATCCGCTCGAAGGGCTACCACGACGTCATCGACGAATATCCGGACATGAAGATGGTCGCCCAGCAGTCGGCCAACTGGAGCCAGACGGAAGCCTATTCGAAGATGGAGACCATCCTTCAGGCCAATCCGGATATCCAGGGCGTCATCGCCGGCAACGACACGATGGCGATGGGCGCCATCGCCGCCCTCCAGGCGGCCGGCAAGAAGGACGTGATCGTCACCGGCTTCGACGGCTCGAACGACGTTCGCGACTCCATCAAGTCGGGCGGCATCAAGGCGACCGTGCTGCAGCCGGCCTATGCACAGGCCCAGCTCGCCGTCCAGCAGGCGCATGACTTCATCACGAGCGGCAAGAAGCCGGCGGAAGAAAAGCAGCTCATGGACTGCGTGCTGATCAACGCCGACAATGCCGACAAGCTCGAGACCTTCGCGCTGAAGGACTGATCTTCGAAAGAAGCGGGCGCGGGGTGATCGCCATCCCGCGCCCTGCCATATGCCGGAGTACCGACCCATGCGCTTCAAGGCCGCCGCCGTCATCGTGTTCGCCGCAGCTCTCGGGCTCGCCGGCTGCAAGTTCGTGAAAACCGCCGACAAGGAAAAAGAGGATCAGGCCGGCGCCTTCGATCCCGACACGCTCGTTGCCGAAATGTGGGACGGCAAGGTGCTGCCCTATCTCGAAAAGCGCGCCGCCCCCCTTGCGGAGGTGCTGGCGGCGACGGCCGCCGATCCCGACGCGGCGGGCCGGAAATACGGCTACAAGGCCAGGCAGGGCAATGCGCCCTGGACCTTCATGGCGAAGGTCGACGGCGTGATCGTCGCGGAAGAGACCAAGTCGCGTGCGGCCTATGTCGACGTCGATGTCGACGGCGATGCCAAGGCGGATGTGCGCGTTTCCATCGGCCCGGCCATCCGCGGCACGGCGCTGCGGGATAGCCTCGACTTCGTCGATTTCAACGCCTTCAAGAACCAGATCGAATGGGCCCAGTTCGGCAAGGCGTTCAACACCCATGTGAACGCCACAATTCTGGAAAAGCTGCCGCGCGAGGGGTTGACCGGCAAAACGATGAAGGCGACGGGCGCCTATCCGCTGCCGGCCAAGGGACAGCTGCCGCAACTCGTTCCCGCCATCATCGCCATCGGAGGCTGACATGAGCGGCAGTAACGATGGCGACGTCATTCTCGAACTGAAGGCCATCACCAAGGCCTATTCCGGCATCGTCGCGCTGAAGAAGGCGGACCTGAAACTTCGGCGCGGCGCGGTGAACGTGCTCGTCGGCGAGAACGGCGCCGGCAAGTCGACGATGATGCGCATCATCGCCGGCGTCGAGCGGCCGACGCTGGGCGAGATCTGGATGGACGGCGAGCGTATCCACCTCGACAGCCCCGCCGACGCGGTGCGCCATGGCATCGGCATCGTCTTCCAGGAGCTGAACCTCTTCGGCAATCTCTCCGTCGCCGAGAACATCTTCGCGACCCGCGAGATCACGCGCGGCATTCGCGGCATCGACCACAAGGCGCAGGTCGAGAAGGCCAACGAGTTCCTGAACCGCCTGGAAGCCGGAATTTCCGCCGATACGCTCGCCGAGGACCTGCCGATCGGCCAGCAGCAGCTCGTCGAGATCGCGCGCGCCGTCTCGCTCGACACGCGCATCCTCATCATGGACGAGCCGACGTCGGCCCTCAGCGCCGCCGAAGTCGACGTGCTCTTCCGCGTCATCGCCGACCTCAAGGCGCGGGGCGTCGCCATCGTCTACATCTCGCACCGGCTGGAAGAGCTGATGCGCATCGGCGACTACATCACCGTCCTGAAGGACGGGCAGATCACCGGCCATGCCATGGTCAAGGACATCGACACGCGCTGGATCGTGCGCTCGATGATCGGTTCCGACGCCAAGGATTTCGCCAAGGAGATCGACCACGAGATGGGCGCGGAAGTGTTCCGCACGCAGGACATCTGCCTGCCGCGCGCGCAGGGCGGCTATGCGGTCGACCATGTCTCGCTCGGCGTGCGCAAGGGCGAGATTCTCGGCATCTACGGGCTGATGGGCGCGGGGCGCTCCGAGCTGTTCGAATGCATCATGGGCCGGCACGAGCATTCGACCGGCAAGGTCTTCGTCGACGGCGAGGAGCTGAAGGGCCGCGACACGACGAAGCGCATCCGCGAGGGGCTGGCGCTGATCCCGGAGGACCGCCAGCGCGAAGGCCTCGTGCAGTCCATGTCGATTGCCGACAACCTTTCCATGGCGAGCCTCGGCCAGTTCCTCAAGGCCGGCTTCCATATCGACCTGAAGCGCGAGAAGGCCGCGATCCTCGAGACGATCCGCAGCCTTTCGATCAAGGCGAAGAACCCGGAGCTGGACGTCACCTCCATGTCGGGCGGCAACCAGCAGAAGGTCGTCATCGGCAAGGCGCTGATGACCGGGCCGAAGGTGCTTTTGATGGACGAGCCGAGCCGCGGCATCGACGTCGGCGCGAAGGCGGACGTCTTCCGTACCATGCGGCAACTGGCGGGCGAGGGGCTTGCCATCCTCTTCTCCACCTCCGACCTCGAGGAGGTCATGGCGCTTTCCGACCGCATCGCCGTGATGAGCAACGGGAAGCTGGTGACGGTGGTGGACCGCAAGGACGCCACCGAGGAGATGATCGTCTCGGCCTCCGCGGCAGGGCACAAAACCAAAAGGATGCATGCGTGATGACGACAGCAACGCAAACTGCCGCCGGCAACAGCCTGTCCACCGGGGCGGCCCTGCTCACGCTCATGAAGCTGAGGACCTTCATCGCGCTCTTCGCGGTGATCATCTTCTTCTCGATCTTCGCGCCGAACTTCCTGTCGACCGCGAACATGATCCTGATGTCGAAGCACGCGACGCAGAACGCCTTCCTCGCCATCGGCATGACCTTCGTCATTATCACCGGCGGCATCGACCTTTCGGTCGGCTCCATCGTCGGCCTTTGCGGCATGATCGCCGGCGGCCTCATCATGTACGGCGTCGCCCTGCCGTTCGGCTACACGGTCTATTTCAACGTTTTCGAGGTGGCGGTCATCGTCATGGCGGCGGGCATCGTCATCGGCGCGGTCAACGGCCTCCTCATCACCCGGCTCAACGTCGCGCCCTTCATCGCCACCCTCGGCACGCTCTATGTGGCGCGCGGCATGGCGCTGCTCTATTCCGACGGCCAGACCCTGCCGCACCTTACGGGGCGCGAAGACCTCGGCAACCAGGGCTTTTCCTATCTCGGCTCCGGCACGATCCTCGGGCTTCCCGTCTCGGTGTGGATCCTCATCGTCGTCGCGCTGGGCGCTGCCTATTTCGCCCGCTTCGTCCCGCTCGGCCGGCACATCTTCGCCGTCGGCGGCAATGAGCGCGCGTCGCGCATGTCCGGCATCCGCGTCAACCGCGTAAAGATGTTCGTCTACATGTTCTCCGGCTTCTGCGCGGCCATCGTCGGCCTCGTCATCTCCTCCGAGCTGATGGCCTCGCATCCGGCGACCGGCACGAACCTCGAACTCAACGCCATTGCGGCGGCCGTTCTCGGTGGTACATCCATGTCGGGCGGGCGCGGCACGATCGGCGGCACGATCATCGGCGCCTTCGTGATCGGCATTCTTTCCGACGGGTTGGTGATGATGGGCGTCAGCTCCTTCTGGCAGATGGTGATCAAGGGCCTCGTGATCATCGTGGCGGTCGTGGTCGACCAGGCGCAGCGCCGCCTCCAGCAGCGTGTGACCCTGATGCAGATGGCAAAGGCTGGCTGAGATGGCGAGGTTCAAGGGCGCGCTGATCGGCTGCGGTTTCTTCGCCGTCAACCAGATGCACGGCTGGCAGGACCTTGCCGGCGTGGAGATCGTGGCGATCTGCGACCGCGATGCGGAGCGGCTTGCCATCGTCGGCGAACAGTTCTCTGTCGCGCGGCGCTATTCGTCGGCCGAGAAAATGTTCGCCGACGGCGGCTTCGATTTCGTCGACATCGCGACGACCGTGGGCAGTCACCGGGCATTGGTGGAGCTTGCCGCGAAGCACAAGGTTCCGGCGATCTGCCAGAAGCCTTTCGCGCCGACGCTGGCCGATGCCAAGGCCATGGTCGCCGCGGCCGAGGCGGCGGGCATTCCGCTGATGATCCACGAGAATTTCCGCTGGCAGACGCCGATCCTCGCGGTGAAGCAAGTGCTGGAGAGCGGCGCCATCGGCACGCCCTTCTGGGGCCGCGTCTCCTTCCGCTCCGGCTTCGACGTCTTCTCCGGCCAGCCCTATCTCGCCAGGGGAAAGCGCTTCATCATCGAGGACCTTGGCATCCATTCGCTGGATATCGCCCGCTTCCTCTTCGGCGATGCCACAAGCATGACCGCGCGCACGCGCCGCATCAACCCGGATATCGCCGGCGAGGACGTGGCGACCATGCTGCTCGACCACGAGGGCGGCATCACCTCCATCGTCGATGTCAGCTATGCGACGAAGCTGCCGGAGGAACCCTTCCCGGAAACTTTTGTCGAGATCGACGGCGACAAGGGCACGCTGCGCCTCGGCAAGGATTACAGGCTCACCGTCCACGGCCCCGAGGGCACGGTGGAAAGCGTCGTCGCGCCGAACCTCCTGCCATGGGCCTCGCGGCCCTGGCACAATATCCAGGAGAGCGTGGCGCTCATCCAGAAGCACTGGATCGAGCGTCTTGCGGCGGGCCGCGAGCCGGACACGTCCGGCCGCGACAACCTCAAGACCTTCGCCCTCGTCGAGGCGGCCTATCTCAGCGCCGAACGCGGCGAGACCGTCGCCCTTGCGGACCTCCTGGCATGAGCGCGGACCTCGTCAGGCTCTACGGGACGAGCGAGCGCGAGCCGGAAAGCCGCATTCTCGTTGCCGGCGACCTGAGCGTGACCTTGCAGGACGGCAACCTTCGCACCCTGCGGTTTCGCGGCCACGAGGTGCTGCGCGCCGTCGCTTTCCTCGTGCGGGACAAGGATTGGGGCACCTGCGCGGCGACGATCACCGATCTCTCAGTGGGGGAGACAGGCGATGGCTTCTCCGTCGCCTACAAGGCGCGCTTCACGGCGCCTTCCGGCACCAACCTCGATTGCACTGTGGCGATCTCCGGCACGGCCAAGGCCGTGACCTTCGCTGCCGATTGCGTCAGCGACGCCGATTTCGAGACGGCCCGCGCGGGCTTTGCCGTGCTGCACCCCATCGTCGGCGTGGCGGGCGAGCCCGTCGAGGTCCGGCACAGCGACGGCAGCGTCGAGCGGTCGCGCTGGCCGGATCAAATCGAGCCGTGGCAGCCGTTCAAGGACATTTCCGCCATCACGCACGACGTCGCGCCCGGCATTGCGGCGATGACGGCGTTCGATGGCGATATCTTCGAGATGGAGGACCAGCGCAACTGGACGGACGGGTCCTACAAGACCTATGTGCGCCCGCTCGCGCTGCCCTGGCCCTACCGCGTGGCGAAGGGCGAGCCCTTCCGCCAGTCCGTCACCGTCACGGTTGAGGCAGCGGCCGATGCCGCACCCGCTGCCGGTGCGTCCGGCGCCGTCACGATGCAGCTTTTGCCGACGAACCGGCGCTTTCCCGAGATCGGCGTCGGCCTCAGGCCGGAATGCCTCGCGCAGGAATTGTCCGCGCTCGACATGCTGGAAACCATCGGCGCCCGGCATCTGATCGCCCATTTCGATCCCGATGCGGGCCATGGCCTTTCAGCCTTGCAGGGCTATGCGCAGGTTGCGGAAAGATCCGGCCTCAAGGTGACGCTGGAGCTGGCGGTGCCCTGCAAACGCCCGCTGGACGAGGAGATGGCCGGGTTCGCCGCGCTGGTGCGCGCGGCCGGCCTTCACCTCGATACGCTGTTCGTCTGCCCGTCCGTCGACCGCCAGTCGACGCCGCCGGGCAGCGCGTGGCCGGATTGCCCGCCGCTGGAAGATGTCTATGCCGCGGCGCGCGCCGCCTTCCCGGGCGTACGGCTCGGCGGCGGCATGATGAGCTATTTCACCGAGCTCAACCGCAAGCGCGTGCCGGGCGGGCTGGTCGACTATGTCAGCCATTGCACGAACTCCATCGTGCATGCGGCAGACGATCTTTCCGTCATGCAGACCTTCGAGGCGCTGCGTTTCGTCGTGGGCTCGGCCCGCGCCATCTATGGCGAGAAGCCCTACCGCATCGGCCCTTCGACCATCGCCATGCGGCAGAACCCCTATGGCAGCGCGACGAAGGACAATCCGTCCGGCGCACGCATCCCCATGGCCAATGTCGATCCGCGGCACAACGGCCAGTTCGGCGCGGCCTGGACGCTGGCCTATGCCGCGACGGTCGCTTCCGCCGGGCTGGAGGTGCTGACGCTCTCGACGCTCGCCGGCCCGTTCGGGCTGGTTGCCGGGACGGGCGAGGCGACGGCGGAGGGCAATATGCGGCCGCTTGGGCATGTGCTTGCGTGCCTCGGCGCACTGGCGGGCGAACCGGTGCTCTCGGTGGAGACGTCGCGGCCGGATGCGGTGCTGGGCCTTGCCTCGCCGGAGCGTCTGCTCTTGGCGAACATCACGCCGGAGCCGCAGGCGGTGGTCCTGCCGGCGGGTAAAGAGACGACCTTGCCGTCCTATGGCTGGGTCGAGATCGTGCTCTAAAACTTAGTTCTGCCCCTTGAGGGCATAGAGCGCGCGGGAGCGTTCGAGGTGCTTGATCATCGCCTTTTCGGCCAGGTCCGCATTGCCCTTTTCAAGGGCGCGGATGATCTCCTCGTGCTCGGCGAGGGTGACGTTCTCGCGGCCCGTCCAGATGAGCATTTCGGTGTGGTAGGATTTCAGCCAGCCGAGCATCGCGCCGCTGACGGCCGCGAAGATCGGATTGCCGGAAATGGCGGCGATGGACTGGTGGAACTCCATGTCGGCGTCGATGAAGGCATCCGCATCGCCGAGGCTCTGCCTCTGCTTGTCGAGGAGGGCCTTGAGGTTCGCGATATCCTCGGGCGTCGCCTTGCCGGCCGCCTCGCGGATCATGCCGCGCTCGAAGAAGATGCGCGCGCTCTTCAGGTGTTCCAGCGTGTCGGAGGAGCCGGAGAGCATCAGCTTGGCCGGCAGGTCGACCTGCCGGATGATCGTCTCGGCGGTGATGCGCAGCACCTTGGCGCGCTCGCCCTGCGAGATCTCGACGAGGCCCTTGCCGGCGAGCGCCTGCATCGCCTCGCGGATCGCCGGGCGGCCGACGCCGTAGCGCTCCATCAGCTCGCGCTCGGAGGGCATGTCGTCGCCGGCCTTCAGTTCGCCGGTCTCGATCATGTGCTTCAGCCGGGCGAAGACTTCGTCGGAGAGTTTCTTGCGGACGATCGGTTCGGAAGCGACGTTCATGGTTCACCTGATTTCGTCGGGTTTGAATATGCAGCAATAGGCTTCGCCGCAACAACTTTCACCGCAATCGGCTTGCAATAACATAAATACTCATTATACCAGTTGTCCTGTTTTAACAAGCGGCAAGACCCGGCTGCGGGAGGAGAAAACGTGATCCGTCTGACCTATCGGATAGAGACGCCCGGTTCGGTGGAAGCCATGGCGAAGAAGATCGCCAGCGACCAGTCGACCGGCACCTTCGTGGCGCTGCCGGGCGAGACGGAAGAGCTGAAGGCGCGCGTCGCCGCGCGTGTCGCCGCCATCCGCCCGTTGCCGCCGGCGAGCCATGCATCCTTTCCGGACGAGGCGGGCGGCGCCACGCGGTTCAACCGCGCGGATGTCGATATCGATTTCCCGATGGATGCCGTCGGCACCGACCTTTCCGCGCTGATGACCATCGCCATCGGCGGCGTCTTCTCCATCAAGGGGCTGACGGGCATCCGCATCGTCGACATGAAGCTGCCGCAGGAATTTTCCGCCGCCCATCCCGGCCCCCAGTTCGGCGTCGCGGGCAGCTTCGCGCTGACGGGTGTGAAGGGCCGGCCGATCATCGGCAGCATCGTCAAGCCGGCGCTCGGCCTTCGCCCGCACGAGACGGCGGAGATGGTCGGCGAGCTGATCGAGGCGGGCGTCGATTTCATCAAGGACGACGAGAAGCTGATGAGCCCAGCCTATTCGCCGCTCAAGGACCGGGTGGCGGCGATCATGCCGAAGATCCGCGACCACGAGCAGAAGACCGGCAAGAGGGTGATGTATGCCTTCGGCATCAGCCATGCCGATCCGGACGAGATGATGCGCAACCACGATATGGTGCTGGAGGCGGGCGGCAATTGTGCCGTCGTCAACATCGCCTCCGTCGGCTTCGGCGGCCTTGCCTTCCTGCGCAAGCGCTCCGGCCTCGTGCTGCACGCGCACCGCAACGGCTGGGACCTCCTCACGCGCCATGCCGGGCTCGGCTTCGAGTTCTCCGTCTGGCAGCAGTTCTGGCGGCTGCTCGGCGTCGACCAGTTCCAGATCAACGGCATCCGCGTGAAATACTGGGAGCCGGACGAGAGCTTCGTGCGCTCCTACAAGGCCGTCACGACGCCGCTGTTTTCCGGCAGGGACGTGGCGCTGCCGGTCGTCTGCTCCGGCCAGTGGGGCGGGCAGGCGCCCGATACCATCGCCGCGACGGGCGGATCGATGGACCTTCTCTACCTCTGCGGCGGCGGCATCGTCAGCCATCCGGGCGGGCCGGGGGCGGGGGTGAAGGCGGTCAGGCAGGCCTGGGAGGCGGCGTCCGCCGGCGTGCCGCTCGAAACCTATGCGAAGGATCACCCGGAACTGGCGCAGTCGCTCGCAAAATTCGCCGACGGCAAGGGAGCCTGAGCCATGGCGCGGCCGCTGATCAGCTATTACGGCGACGATTTCACCGGCTCGACCGACGTGATGGAGGCGCTCGCCTCCAACGGCGTCGAAACGGTGCTCTTCCTGAAGGTGCCGGATGCGGACCTCCTGTCGCGCTTTTCCGGCGCGCGCGCCTTCGGCCTTGCCGGAACCAGCCGCAGCGAGACGCCGGGCTGGATGGACGTCCATCTTCGCGAGGCCTTCGGCTGGCTGAAGACGCTGGATGCGGAGCTCTGCCACTACAAGGTCTGCTCGACCTTCGATTCGGCGCCCCATGTCGGCAGCATCGGTCGGGCCATCGAGATCGGCCGGGAGGTCTTTGGGGAAGTGACCGTGCCGCTCATCGTCGGCGCGCCGCAGATCCGCCGTTATACCGCCTTCGGCGAGCTCTTCGCCGCCTATCAGGGCCGCAACTACCGCATCGACCGGCATCCGGTCATGTCGCGCCATCCGGTCACGCCGATGGACGAGGCCAACCTGCTGCTGCACCTTTCGCGGCAGACACGGCTCACCTCGGCCGATCTCGACAATGTGGCGCTGCTTGCGGGGCGCGCGCCGGAAGCCGCCGACATCCTGCTTCTCGACGTGCTCGACGCGGCGACGCAGGCGGCGGCCGGCCGGCTGGTATGGGAGACGCTTCGTGCGGAAGGCCGGTTCGTCTGCGGCTCCTCCGGCGTGGAATATGCCCTCATCTCCGCATGGCGGCAGGCGGGGCTGATCGGCGAGAAGCTGGTCTTTCCGGCTGCCGGGCCTGTCGACCGCATCGCCGTCGTCTCCGGCAGCGTCTCGCCCACCACCGAGCGCCAGATCCGCCACGCCCTTGCCAACGGCTTCGACGGCATTCCGGTCGATCCGCTCGCCCTCACCGGCGAGGGGGCGGAGGGGGCCATCGACAAGGCCGTCGAAGCGGGGCTGCGCGTCCTCGAAAGCGGGCGCAGCGTCGTGCTCTATACCGCGCTCGGCCCTGCGGCCGACCGGGGTGGCGAACTGGATGCGGCTTCCGGCGCGCGCCACCGGCTCGGCCGGGCGCTCGGGCGCATCCAGGCGGAACTCGTCGCGCGCGCCGGCCTTTCCCGCGCCGTCGTCGCCGGCGGGGATACGTCCAGCCATGCGCTCGGCGAAATGGATATCTCCGCCCTCACCCTGAAGATGCCGCTGCCCCAGACCCCCGGCTCGCCGCTCTGCATCGCCCATGGCGGGACTGCCGACGGGCTGGAAATCGCCCTCAAGGGCGGCCAGGTCGGGGGCGACGATTACTTTTCCATGATCCGCGCCGGTTCCGCCTGATCCACGGCGGAACCAAAACCGCATTCCGCGAATTCCCGCGCAGGGCGATCAGTCTTTCGGGACCCGGCGCCGAGAGTGCAACCGGAGGGTTTTCGTTGAGCGGTACAAATTCCATCGTCCAGCCCGGGCGGAATGTCTGGCGCGTCGCTTCGGCCGACCGGCTTCGCGTGCTCATCGACGGCCAGGCTTATTTCGAGGCGCTGGAGACGGCGCTGGCGCAGGCGAGGCGCGAAGTGTGGATCGTCGGCTGGGACTTCAACCCGGATATCCGCATGCGGCCCGATGAGCCGCAGTCCCCGACCCTCGGCGCCTTCCTCCTGAAGCTGGTGGAGGAGAGGCCGGAAATCGTCGTGCGCGTGCTCGTCTGGGCGATGGGGCCGATCTATTCGGGCAAGTCGCTGAAGATGTTCCGCAAGCGCCGCTGGTCCTCCCATCCGCGCATCGTGCTTGCCTTCGACAGCCGCCATCCGCTCCGGGGCTCGCATCACCAGAAGCTCGTGGTGGTGGACGACCGCGTCGCCTTCGTCGGCGGCATCGATCTTACCGCCAAGCGCTGGGACACCCCCGACCATCGGGTGGGCGATCCCCGCCGCACCATGCCGGGCGGCAAGCGTTACGATCCGGTGCACGACATGCAGGTGGCCCTCGACGGGCAGGCCGCGCGGCTTGCCGGCGACATCGCCCGCCGCCGCTGGCTCTTCGCCACGGACGAGGCGGTGCCGGCGCCCGATGCGCCCACGGACATCCGCTTCGACGGGCAGGTCCCGGACATGACGAAGGTGGACGTCGCCTTCGCGCGCACGGAGCCCGCCATCCGCGGGCGACCGGCGGTGCGCGAGGCGGCGGACCTCACACTTGCCGCCCTCAGGGCCGCCCGCCGCCATATCTATATCGAAAGCCAGTATTTCGCTTCGCCCAAGGTCTGCGACGTGCTGTGCGAGCGGCTTGCCGAGCCGGACGGGCCGGAGGTCGTCATCGTTTCGACGCTGAGTTCCCACGGGCTCATTGAGCGCCTCGTCCTCGGCATCAACCGCGACCGCCTCATTCGCCGCCTCAGCCGATGCGACCGGCATGGCCGAGTGCGCGCCTTCTATCCCGTGGTGCCGAAGCCCGACGGCACGAAGCAGGAGATCGTCGTGCATTCCAAGCTCGTCATCGTCGACGATCTCTTCCTGCGCATCGGTTCCTCCAATATCAACCAGCGCAGCGAAGGGCTGGACACGGAGCTCGACATCGCCGTCGAGGCGCGCACGGATGCCGAGCGCCGCAGCATCGTCATGCTGCGCGACCGGCTGCTGGCGGAACATCTCGACGCGGACGCCGAAGCCTTCGGTGCCGCCGCCCGCGCGGGCGGCCATCTCGGCAGGGCCATCGATGCGTTCAACACAAGCGAGCGCGGCCTGCAGCCGTTCCGCGATGCGAAGGGAAGGGGCGCGATCGTCCCCGTCCCCGGCACGGGCATCGTCGATCCCGCCGCGCCCTGGTGGCCTCTTTCCGCCTGGGCGGGGCGTCTGAGCCATCAGTTCGGGTTGTCGCGCAGGCGTGCTGTCTCCCCGTTCGTGGCCAGCACCTCGCCGGCCAGCAGGCAGGCGAGCCCCAGCGGCAGCGGAATGAAGAAGTAGACGACGCGGAAGGCGATCAGCGCGCCGATCGACGTCGCGCTGCCGAGCAGGAAACCGATGGTCGCCTCCAGCACGCCGAGCCCGCCCGGCACATGGCTGACGAGCGCCGTCAGGTTGCCGACGACATAGGCGGCCGTCGTTTCCAGGTAGCCGGCATCGCCGTTCAGAAGCTGATGAAGGCAGGCGGCGACGAGCGCGAAGTTCACCGTTCCGGCGAGAATCTGCAAGGCGGCAATGCCCGGCGCCGGCAAGCCGAAGCGCCATTTCCACACCTTGATCTCGCCGCGCAGGAAGGCGGCGAGCGCCACATAGGCCGCGCTTGCCGCAAGGCAGGCGATGCCGAGCGCGACGGAGGCAGCCGTTCCGAGCCCGGCCACCTTGCCGGCGGTGCCGGGCAGGACGAGCAGGCACAAGCCGGCAAGCGTTACCAGCCCCAGCCCCACCGTCACGCCGCAGAAGACGACCAGCCTGGCGACGTCCCCGGCATCGAGCCCCCAGCGGGAATAGAAGCGGTAGCGCACCGCGCCGCTGCTGAGGCCCGCCACGCCGATATTGTGGCCGAGGGAAAGGCTCGAGAAGGAGGCGATGGCGGCGCGGGGATAGGAGAGCGGCTTGCCGACATAATGGAGGGCGAGGAAATCGAAGAATGTCAGGCAGAGATAGGAGCCGGCCGCAAAGGCGAGCGCGAGGGAAAGGTTCAGCCTGGGAATGGCAAGGACGGAACTGCGGATGTCTTCCCAGGAATACTGGCCGAGCGTGCGGTAGATCAGCCAACCGCCGAGGAGGGTTGCGCCTGCGAGGAGCGCGTGAAGGATATGGGTTCGGTTCATGCCGTCTCCTTGGACTGTCGCAAGGGAACGAAATGGAGGCTTTTCGTGTTCCCGTGGCACAGGCGGAACGAGAGGAAGGCATGGGCAGGCGGCTCAGGATCGTGACCTATAATGTGCACAGTTGTTTCGGCACGGACCGGAAGCTCGACCCAGGCCGCATCGCGGATGTGATCGCCGAATGCGAGGCGGATATCGTCGCCCTGCAGGAGGTCGACGTCGCGCGCGCCCGCAGCGGCGGCGTCGACCAGGCGCAGGCGATCGCCGGCCATCTGCAGATGATCTCGCATTTCCATCCGGCGCTGCATCTTGAAGAAGAGCGCTATGGCGATGCCCTCCTGACGGCGCTGCCGACGCGCCTCGTCAAGGCCGGCGCCCTGCCGTCGCGCGGCGAGCCGCGGGGGGCGCTCTGGGTGGAGGTCCCGCTCGAAGAAGCAAGACTCCAGGTCTTCGTCACGCATCTCGGCCTTTTCGGCGCCGAGCGCGTCAGGCAGGCGGAGGTGCTGCTCGGGCCGGGCTGGCTGGGCGCGGACATGCCGGAGGATGCGCGCATCGTCTTTGCCGGCGATCTCAACGCAATCCCGCGCTCGGCCTCTTACCGGCTTTTGGCGCGGCGTCTCAGGGATGCCCAGGTCGAGGCCGGCGGGAAGCTCAGGGCGACCTTTCCCTCACGCCTGCCGCTGCTGCGGATCGATCATATCCTGCTCGGCGACGGGCTCGGCGTGCACCGGACCTTCGTCCACGACAGCCCGCTCGCCCGCCGCGCGTCCGATCATCTCCCGCTCTGCGCGGATATCGAGATCGGGTGACGCGCTTCCGTCATTTCCGCGTCTTCAGGGCGTCCGAGGGGCGGTTGCGTTCGGGGTTGCGGTTGGTCTCGCCCACGGCGTCCGGGTTCCTGTCCGGGTCGTCCTTCGCCGGCAGATAGCCGCGGGGCCGGCTCTCCTCAGGCCCTTCCCAGCGCGGGGATTGCTCGGTGGTGCCGGCAGCGCCGTCCTTCGGTTTTGCGATAGCCATGTCGGTTCTCCTTTCGGGATACTAACCGGCCGGCATCGGCGAAGGTTCCTCCCGCGGGTCGCCCTAATTCAGCCTGTGGCGGAACATCCAGGCGGCAAACGGCATCGTCACGGCGGCAATCGCGACGAGGGCCAGCATGTCCGGCAGGAGCTCGGCGAAGCGGCCGCCTTCCAGATAGACGACGCGCGTGATGCGGATCGCATAGGTCAGCGGATTGATCATCGTCAGGTATTGCAGGACGGCCGGCATGTTCTCGGTGGGCGACATCAGGCCGGACAGCAGCATGAAGGGCATGAGGAAGACGAAAGCGAGGATCATCGCCTGCTGCATGTTGCCGGCGAGCGAGGAGAGGAACAGGCCGAAGCCGATGGCCGCGGCGAGGAACAGGGCAAGGCCCGCATAGAGCGTGAAGAAGGATCCGGCGAAGGGAATCCTGAACCAGAAGAGCGCGACGAGCAGCACCGCCGAGGCCTGGGTGATGCCGACGATCATGGAGGGGACGGCCTTGCCGATCATGATCTCCGTCGGCGTGAAGGGCGCCACAAGGAGCTGGTCGAACGTGCCTTCCTCCCGCTCGCGCGCCACCGACATCGCCGTCAGCATCATGGTCATCATCATGGTGATGGTGCCGATCAGCGACGGGATCATGCTCCACCGGGTCTCCAGTTGCGGGTTGAACCAGGCGCGCGTCGAGACCGTCACGCCGGCGGCGGGAAAGCCTCTTTCGGCCCGCCACGCGGCGGCGAAATCGCCGATGATGGCGCCGGCATAGCTCTGGGCGATGCCGCTGGTGTTGGAGTTCCTGCCGTCGGCGATCACCTGCACGGGGGCGGGCACGCCGGTCTCGAGGCTGCGCTCGAAACCGTTCCCGATGACGACGATGAGAAGCGCGCGCCGGGCATCGAGCTGCGGCACGGCCTCCGTCATCCGCGCGAACGTGCCCTCGCGCTGGAAGATGCCGGAGCCCTCCAGCCTTGCGACAAGCGCGATGGAGGCGGCGCTGCGGTCCTGGTCCACCAGCGCATAGGGCACGCTGTTGAGGTCGTAGGTCGCCGCATAGCCGAAGATCAGACATTGCAGGATCGGCGGCAGGACGAGGCTCGCCCGGCTCTTCGGGTCCTTCAGAAAGACGAGCAGTTCCTTGCGGATGAGCGTGAGGATGCGCAGGAGCGACACGATCATCACGCGATCCTCTTGCGGGTGAGGCGCACGGCGAGCGCCAGGAGCGCGGCCGCCATGCCGGCAAGCACCGCCGCATTGGGCAGGATGACGCTCCAGTTGTTGCCGGACAGGAAGAGCGTCTGGAGCAGGGTCACGAAATAGCGTGCCGGGAAGACATAGGTGATCGCCTGCACCGCGAGCGGCATGCTGCGCGGATCGTACATGAAGCCGGAGAGCATCATGGCCGGCAGGAAGGTGACGAGCACCGTCACCTGGCTTGCCACGAACTGGCTCTTCGTGGCCGAGGAGATGACGAGGCCGAGCCCGAGCGCGACGAGGAGATAGAGCATCGACACGAAGGTGAGGATGACGAGCGAGCCGCGCAGCGGCACGCCGAACAGCAGCTTGCTGCCGACAACGCAAAGCGCAAGGCCGATCAGGCCGAGGACGAAATAGGGCACGGTCTTGCCGAGAAGGATCTCGGCCGAGCGCACGGGCGTCACGAAAAGCGCCTCGAAGGTGCCGCGCTCCCATTCGCGCGCCATCACCAGCGCGGTAAGAAGCGCGCCGATCAGCGTCATGACCAGCACGATCAGGCCGGGCACGAGGAAATAGCTGCTGTCGTTCGCCTCGTTGAACCAGAGGCGCGGTTCGACGGCGATGCCGCCGGTAGCGCCCGCGTTGCCGGTGCGCTCGGCCTCCTTTGCCGCCCATGTCGCGACCGCGCCCTGCGCATAGCCCAGCGAGATGCGCGCCGTGTTGGCGTCGGCGCCGTTGATGATCAGCTGCACGTCGGCCGCACCGAGATCGATGCTGCGGGCGAAGTCGGAGGGGATGCGCACGATGGCCCGCACGTCGCCGGCCATCAGCATGCGCTCGGCATCGTTCATCGTGCGCACGCGCTGGGTGGAGAAGTAGGGCGAGAGCTCGAAGGCGGCGGCAACGCCCCGCGCCGGGGCGGAATCGTCTTCCATGAGCACGGCGACGGGCACGTTCCTGACATCGAGGTTGATGCCGTAGCCGAAGAGGACGAGCAGCGTCACGGGCATGACGATGCCGATCGCGATGCTGCTGAAATCGCGCAGGAGCTGGCGCGTTTCCTTGCGGATCAGCGCGCGCGTCCGCCGCAAAAGACCGGCAAGGCCGCCGGCCATGGTGCGGGGGGCGCTCATGCGGCCTTCTCCGTCCGCTTTGCCCGCTCCCGCTCGACGATGGCGATGAAGGCCTCTTCCATCGAGGGCGCGGTTTTACCGGAGACGGCGCGCTCGCGGATCTCGACGGGCGTTCCCTCCGCAAGGTTCCTGCCGGCATCGAGGATGATCACCCGGTTGCAATATTCGGCCTCCTCCATGAAATGGGTCGTGACGATGACCGTCACGCCCTGTTCCGAAAGGGCGGTGATGCGCCCCCAGAACTGCCGGCGGGCGAGGGGATCGGCCCCGCTCGTCGCCTCGTCGAGGAAGAGGATGTCGGGCTCGTGCAGGAGGGCTGCGGCCAGCGCGAGGCGCTGCCGGAAGCCGCCGGGAAGCTGGCCGCTCGGCAGGTCGCGGAAGCGTTCTAGCTCGAAGGCCGCCGTCAGCGTGGCGATCCGCTCCTTCTTGCGATTGCCACGCAGCCCGTAGGCGCTGGCGAAGAATTCGAGGTTCTCCCCGACCGTGAGCTGGCCGTAGAGCGAGAATTTCTGGGCGACGTAGCCGAGGCGTTCGCGCGCCTTCGCGCCCGCCTTGAGGAGATCGTTGCCGGCCACCCGCAGCGTGCCGGCGGTGGCGGGCAGGAGGCCGCAGAGCATGCGGAAGGTCGTGCTCTTGCCCGCGCCGTTCGGCCCCAGAAGCCCGTAGACCTCGCCGCGGCGGACGCTGAAGCTGACATGGTCGACGGCGGTGAAATCGCCGAATTTGCGCACGAGGTCGCGCACCTCGACGACCGTCCCGTCCGCCGCGTTCTCCGGGCTTGCGGCAAGCGGCGCGGGGCTCGTGTGATCCCGCTCCCCCGCCACGCTGTCGAACAGCATCATGAAGGCATCCTCGAAGCGGGCCCCGGTCGGCTCCGTTTCGAGCTGGAGGCCTTCGAGCGCCAGCGGTTCCTCCAGCCGGTCCGGCCGGCGCACGACGCGCACGCGCCCGGCCTCCGGCACGGCGTCGACGACGCCGGGAAGGGCGAAGAGGCGGGCCTGTAGCGAGCGGGCCGGAACGCCTTCCGGCCCCCTGACGAGGAAGCAGCAGCCGTCCGCCTTCGCCGTGATCTCCGCCGGCGGGCCTTCGGCGAGGATTTCCCCCGCATGCATCAGCACCGCATGCTCGCAGCGTTCCGCCTCGTCGAGATAAGAGGTGGCGACGACGACGGAAAGGCCGTCCTCGCGGATCAGCTTGAACACGATCTCCCACAATTCGCGCCGCGAAAGCGGATCGACGCCGACCGTCGGCTCGTCGAGCAGCAGGAGTTCGGGCGCGCGGACCAGGGTGCAGGCAAGGCCGAGCTTCTGCTTCATGCCGCCGGAGAGCTTGCCCGCCGGGCGGTCCTTGAACGGGCCGAGCTGCGTCATCTCGAAGAGGCGCGGATAGACCGTCCGGCGCTCGGCGGGGGAAACGCCGTTGAGATCGGCGTAAAGGTCGAGGTTCTCCTGCACGCTGAGGTCCTCGTAGAGGCCGAAGCGCTGCGGCATGTAACCGATCCGGTCCTGCACGGCCTGCGGCTTTTCCGCCACGTCGAGGCCGACGACCGTGAGGCTGCCGCTATCGGGAAGGATCAGCCCGCTCGCCAGCCGCAGAAGGGTCGTCTTGCCGGCGCCGTCGGGGCCGACGAGCGCCGTCAGCGTGCCCTTGCGGACGGTGAGCGATATGCCGCCGAGCGCCTCGACCGTCTCCTTCGCGTCGCGGCGGAAGCTTTTGCGCAGGTCCCGCGCGACAAGGGAGAGCGGGCGGTCCTCCATCGTTTCTCACCCGCCCTGTTGCGTGGCGGCCGGTGCCGTGTCGCCGGCCAGCGGGCGCACGGTGGCGGGCATGCCGAGGCGCAGCACGTTGTCCGGGTCCTCGACGAAGACGCGCACCTCGAAGACGAGGCTGGTGCGCAGCTCCTCCGTCTGGACGGTCTTGGGCGTGAACTCGGCGACCGAGGAGATGAAGCCGATCCAGCCGGGGATGGTGCGGCCGGGTAGCGAATCGACCAGGACCTCGGCCTTCATGCCGGGGTGGATCTGCCCGAGCTGCGTTTCCGAGACATAGGCGCGGATCCATTTCGGACTGACGGTGGCGAGCGAGAAGGCGGCGCGCGTCGGCGAGGCCATCTCGCCGGGCTCGATGAGCCGGGAGCGCACGACCGCGTCCACCGGGGCCTTGAGATCGGCATCGGTAAGCTCGGCCCTCAGAAGCGCGACCTGCGCCTCGGCGGCCCGCAACTGCGCGGCGGCCTGCTGGATATCCTCTGCCCGCGGCCCGGCGACGACAAGGTCGAGCGCCTTCTGCGTCGCGACGACCTTGGCTTCCGCCACCGCCGCGTTCGAGCGGGCGTTGTCGAGCGCCTGCTGGCTGACGGCCGCGCGCGGCACCAGCGCGCTCTGGCGCTCCAGTTGCAGGCGCGCATTGGCGGCTTCCGCCTCCGCGGCGGCGAGATTGGCGCGTGCCTGGGCGATCTCTTCCGGCCGGCTGCCGTTCTTCAGGCGGGTGAGGCTCGCCTGCTGGGCGTCCACCTGGGCGAGGGCCTGATCGATCTGCGGGCGGATCCTGCCGGTGTCGAGCCGGGCGATGACCTCTCCCTTCCTGACTGCGGCGCCCTCCTCGACGAGGACCTCGGCCACCGGCCCGCTGCCGTTGAAGGCGAGCGTCACCTGCCGGAAGTCGACGTTTCCATAGAGGACGAGCTCCGCCGGCCCGCTGTCGCGGTGCCGATACCACCAGGCGCCGGCGGCAAGCGCGGCGATGAGGAGTGCGACGACGATGAGACGCTTCATTCCGTTTCGCCTCCGGGGCGGGGTTCTGTTCCCTAGCCTAAGGACGATCGGAAGGGATTGTCAAATCCAAATTTGAAATCTAGATTTGAATTTGCACGGAGAGGAAGGAATATGGCGCGAGGTCCAAGACGGTCGTCGGTTTCCGGGCCGCGGCCGGATGGCGCGGCGACGCGGGCAAGCCTGCTGGAGGCGGCCGGCGCGGTGTTCGCCGAATGCGGTTTCGACGGGGCGACGGCCAAGGCGATCGCCCTTCGCGCCGGCGCCAATGCCGCCGCCGTCAACTATCATTTCGGGGGGATCGCGCCGCTTTACGAGGAGGTCTTGGCCGAGGCGCACCGCCGCCTCGTCAGCTATCAGAGCCTTGCGCGCGCCGCTTCCGCCGACACGGACCCGAAGGACAGGCTGCGGCGCCTGATCGGCCTTCTCGTGCGCGTGGTGCGCTCGCAGGGCGATGCGTCCTGGCCGGCGAAGGTGATCGTGCGCGAGCTGATCTCGCCGACGCCGCATTTCGAGAAGCTGCGGCGCGAGGAGCTGGAGCCGAAGAAGGCGCTCCTCTTCGGCGTCGTCGCCGGGATCATGGGCGTTTCCGTCGATCACCCGCTCGTCGCCCAGTCGGTCTTTTCGATCCTCGCGCCCTGTTTCATGCTGCTGATCGCCGAAAAGCGGCTGTCGGAGGTGATGCCGCCGCTCGCCCGCGACAATGTCAGCAACGAGGTGTTCGCGGATCGGCTGACGAACTTCGCCCTCGGCGGCATCGCGCAACTGGCTTCAGGAGAGGGGGGCGGCTAGACGGCGCAAAAGGGCCCCAATGCGTTCTATCGGCGCAGCGGGGATGCTGCGCCGCTTTCGCAAGGCCTGCGGGGCGGGGATAGGGCCGATTACTTCCGCTTCTTCGTCGGCAGGGGCGTCGGCGTCGCGGCTTCTTTTGCCAGCCGCAGCGCCCTTAGCTTTTCCGTCTTCTTGTCCCGCGCAGCGGTCTCCTGGGCGATGATGCCCTTGGCGACGGAATTGGTTTCTTCCGCCTTCGCCGCGGCGCTGGTTTTCGCCGGCTTGAAGAACTGCTCTCGTGTGGCGGTGGTCATCTACGGTCTCCCTGGCATGGCATGTCCGGCCGCCTAGCGGGCCCGGCCGGCGGGCGCTTTCTTCTTGGGGCCGGGCAGCAGGCCTTCGCGCTGCGCCTTCTTGCGGGCGAGTTTGCGTGCCCGGCGGATGGCTTCAGCCTTTTCCCGCGCCCTCTTCTCGGAAGGCTTCTCATAGGCGCTGCGCGCCTTCATCTCGCGGAAGAGTCCCTCCCGCTGCATCTTCTTCTTCAGAACCCGGATGGCCTGTTCGACATTGTTTTCCCTGACGAGAACCTGCAAAACATATCCTTTCCATGCGGCCGTGCCGCTTTCCTGTGGTTATTTCCTGACGCGGATGCTCGCGGGCTTGAGCCAGGGCTCGCCCTGCAAGCGCTTCGGCGCCGTAGTCTTCGCCGGCTCGCCCGCGGCCCCTTGCGGGGCGTCGATGTCGCTGGCGACGACCCTTCGCTCGTGCGTCTCGGTGCCGATCCGGATCCGGTACTGCACTTCGCCGTGGTCGGCCGGAAGGATCGCGACGATCCTGCAATCGCGTCCGGCATCGCCGGAGCGGAAGAGGTCGGTCTTGAGCGTCACCGTATCGCCGACCGCATAGGTCTTCTGGCTCATGAGCCTGTCCTTCAATCCCTGACGCCGGAAACAAAAAGGCCGGGCGTTACCCCGACCTCTCCTGTCGCTCTCCGTCTTGCTGCCAGTACATCCGTGGTCAGCGAGAGGGGCAACAATCCTTATGCGGCGCGCAGGTTGTCGGCCGAGCTCTTGCCCGAGCGGCGATCCTGGACGATGTCGTAGCTCACCTTCTGGCCTTCGGCGAGACTGCCGAGACCGGAGCGTTCGACGGCCGAAATGTGGACGAACACGTCATTCGTGCCGTTGTCGGGCGCGATGAAGCCGAAACCCTTGGTGCTGTTGAACCACTTGACGGTGCCTGAATTCATAACGATATCCTTTCAATCGTTGGAGGAAGCGGCAGGTATTGCCGCGGATAGATCGACGATGAGAGGAAATCTGACCGGCTCGCCGAAGCGATAGACAAAGGTCACTAGCAAAGTTCGATACCGGGAAGGTAGGTATTTTTCCCGCATTCTGCAAGGTATTTATTTCACGGCAGGCCGGAAACGACATTGCCGATATCGATTTAATCGCATCAAAACAGCGGCGTAGCCCGGATTTTATTTTTCCCCCTCGCGGAATGATTGAGGCGCGGGATCGCCCCTTCACTGCCCCGAAAGGCTGATCCAGTAGGCGCCCTCGAAGGGCACGGCGGCAAAGCGGGTGTTGATCTCCTTCATCGTCTCGTCCGGATCGACATCGGCGAAGATCTCCGGGCGCAGCCAGTGCGCGAAGGCTTCCGCTGCAAGGATGTTGAGCGGCACGGCGTTGAAGAAGTTCCACAGGCCATGGACGCGCCCGTTCTTGACCGCCTTCAGATTGGCGAGGAAAGGGTTTTCCACGGCGCGGGCGAGCGATGCGCGCGCCTCGTCCGGGTCGACGCCCGGGCCGACGGAAAAGCCGCTGTAGATGCCGCCCGGCGAGGCGGTGGCGATATAGACCTCGGGATCGGCCGCGACGATGAATTCCGCACTGACGGTGCCGCCCTGCGGCGGCAGGCTCTCGGCGATGTTGCGGCTGCCGGTGATGGCGATGAAGGCGCCGAGCCCGCCGGTGCCGTAGGCGAAGCAGCACCGCTCGGGGTTCGGGAAGGCGTCCATCACCACCGTGGGGCCGGGCTCGGAATGTGCCGCGACCCGCTCGCGTATCCGCTTCAGGCGCGCCTCGTAGAAATCGGCGAAGGCATCGGCCTCGTCCTCGCGGTTCAGCACGCGGCCGAGCAGGCGCATGTTGTCCGCCGTGTTCTGCAGCGCGTCGCTGTTGAAATCGACCACCACGACGGGCACGCCGCTTTGCTCGAGATAGGCGATCGCCTGCCTGCCGAGGTCGGTTTCGGCCTGCCAGTTCGCAAGGATCGCAAGGTCCGCCTTGAGCGACAGGACCGCCTCGAAGGAGACAGTGATGCCGTCGCCGATGACCGGGACCTTCGCGATGGCCGGGAACTTCTCGCGGAAGCGCTCGTAGATCGCCGGATTGTCGCCCTTCATGTCGTTCGCCCATCCCGCGAGCAGGCTGACGGGATCGGGGTGGATGAGCGAGAGCGCCACGAGATTGAAGCCCGAGCCGAGTAGCACCGCCTTCGGTTCAGCCGGAATGGTGACCTCGCGGCCGATGGCATCCGTGACAGTCAGCGGATAGCGGACCTCGGCGCGGGCGGGCAGGGCGGCGAATAGGAAGGCGGCGGCGAGGAGGGCGGCAAAACGCAGGATCATTGCTTTCTCAGTTCCGGGAGGGCGCAAAGCTCGCCGCAGCCCGGAATGCCGGGCAGCATGTAGCGCAGGCAGCAGACCTTGCGGCGACAGTGGACGGTGCCTTCCTCCCTCTCGTGGCGCAGGCAGCCGTGGAAGGGGTTGCGGCTGCCGTTGCCGAGCACGGGGCAGTCGAAGAGCGGGCGCGAGGGCCAGTCGTCGTCGCCGTCCGCCGGCGTGCGGTCCGTCACGTTGAAGGCATAGTCGATATAGACGGCGGCATTGTTCCAGGCGAGCTTCGGCGCGATGCCGGACTTTTCCTTGAGGAGGGCGACGGCGCGGGACAGGTGGCAATCCACCAGCGGCGTCACGACGTCAAGAATATCCTCGTCCTCGCTCCAGTCGCCCTCGTGCGGCACGCCGAAGGCGCGGGGCAGCCCGTCCTCCCCGAGTGCGATGGTCATCTCGTCGAAGGCGACGGGAAGGCGCGTCTCCGCCCGCCGGGCCACGACATAGGGAATGGTCAGCGCCGAGAAATAATAGAGCGACCAGAAGGACGCGGCCGCCCGCCGGTCGGCCTTGCCGTGGCTTTCCGCATAGCGGTCCAGCGTCCTGGAAAACCCGTCCCCCTCCAGGAAATCCCCGAGCGGCACGGCGCCCTCGAGATCCGCCGAGAGCATCATTTTCTCGCCGCACCAGGCATGCTCGCCGGAAAAGACCGCCTTCAGGCCCTGCGGCCGGAAAGCGGTCTCACCGTCCCGGGAGGATATCGTCGTCAAGGCCTCACCACGTATATCTCAGGGTGCCGATGACCGTGCGGCCCTGGTCCCGGTAGCAATAGCCGGAGGAGCATACGGTGCCGCGGCGGTCGAACAGGTTGGTCGCGTTGATCTGCAGCTTGAGGCCTTCGTATTCCTTGTCGATCGCCGCGAAGTCGAAGTCGATGGCGGCATCGACGAAGGCGCGCGAACCGTTCTTGGCGGAGTTGTCGTCGCCGGTATAGCTGGAGCCGAGGAAGCGCACGCCGGCGCCCAGGCCGAGGCCGTAGAACGGGCCGTCCTCCGGCATGTCGTAGTGCCCCCAGAGCGAGGCCATGTGGCGCGGGATGGAGGAGATGTCGTTGCCGACGGTGCCGCCCGGGCCGTCGAGGATCTTCGCCTGCGTGTAGGTGTAGGAGGCGATCAGCGACAGGCCGTTGTCGAGGCTGGTCGTGGCTTCGAGTTCCACGCCGCGCGAGCGCAGCTCGCCGCGCTGCACGAGGATGTTCTTCATCGTGCCGCCGACATTCTCGTAGCTGTAGTAGAGGCTGTCCGTCTGGTCGATGTCGAAGAGCGCGGCCGTCAGCAGCACGTTCGCATCGGGCAGCAGGTACTTGACGCCGATTTCCTTCTGCTCGCTTTCCGTCGGCTTGAACGGCAGGTGCGTCTGCTCGCTGACGCCGGCATTCGGCAGGAAGGCCGTCGAGTAGCTCGCATAGGGCGTGATGCCCCATTCGGTCTCGTAGGTCACGCCGGCGCGCCAACTGAAGGCGCGGTCGCGCTGTTCGGTCGTGGTCACGTCGCCGGTCGCCAGGTCCGTGCTGTCGGTATCGGAATTGGCCCAGTCGTAGCGGCCGCCGAGCGTGAAGGTGAGCGCGTCGTAGCGGATCTGGTCCTGCGTGTAGATGCCGGTATTGAACTGGTTCTGCACGTCCATCGTCTGGAAGGCGATGGGCGAGACCGGGCGGCTGGCCGTCGGGTTGTTGGTGTCGTAGGGCGGGGCGATGCCGTAGCCGTTGAGGGATTTCCAGTAGACCTTGGTGAAGTCGATGCCGGTCAGCAGCGTGTGGTCGAGCGGGCCGGTGGAGAACTTCGCCTCGATCTGGTTGTCGAGATTGTAGGCGTTGAGCCATTCCTCGAACGTGCCGGCATCGCTGTCGATCAGGGTGCTGTCGAGCGCGTTGGGCTCGCTGAGGAACGCCCAGTCGGCATCGATGTTGAGGCGCGAGGCGCGGGCATTCTGGCGGAAGACGAACGTATCGTTCAGCCGGTGCTCGAATTCGTAGCCGATGCGGCCCTGGTTCTGGATGGAGTCGTTGTAGTCCGGGTCGCCGCCGAAGATATCGGTCACTTGCCCGGTTGCCGGGTCGTTGTAGAAGGCGGCGGCGCCGCCGGTCTTGGTGCGGGAATATTCGCCGAGGATCGTGAGGCGCGTATCCTCGTCCGGTTTCCAGGTGAAGGCCGGCGCGATGTAGATGCGATTGTCCGGCACGCCGACCTGCTCGGTGTCGGCGTCGCGGAAGAGGCCGGTCAGGCGATAGTAGACCGGGTCCTCGTCGTTGAGGGGACCGGAAAGGTCGAACTGGCCCTGGTAGCGGTTGTTGCTGCCGTACTGAGCCTGGACCTCGCGCAGCGTCTCTTCCGTCGGGCGCTTGCTGATGAGGTTGTAGAGGCCGCCGGGGCCCGAGGCGCCGTAAAGCGCGGAGGAGGGCCCGCGCAGGATCGAGACGCCCTCGATGCCGTAGGGTTCCGTCTTGAAGATGGACGAGCCCGTGCCCGGCTGGCGCAGGTTGTCGCGGAAGATGCCGCTATAGGTCACGTCGAAGCCGCGCACGGTGAAGGAATCGAAGCGCGGATCGAAGCCGAAAGCGCCGACGCGCGTGCCGGGCGTATAGGAGAGCGTGTCGAGCAGGTTCTGCGGATTTCGGTCTTCGATCTGGTCCTTGGTGACCGAAGAGATGGACTGCGGCGTCTGGACGAAGGGCGTGTCGGTCTTGGCGCCGGTGGCGCTGCTCTTGCCCACATAGCCGTCCGCCTTGATCACGCCGCCGCTGCCGCCGTCGACGATGATGTCCTCGAGAACCGTGGCGCCGCCGTCCGTCGTCGCGGGCGTGGTCTCCTGCGCCATCGCAACGGCGGCAAGGGTGAGGAAGGAGGTGCCGGCGAGGGCGATGCGGAGGCTGCGGGATCTGGGCATTCGGAACGGCTTTCTATGCGGAACGGAATAAGATGACTTATTCCATCATGTTTATGCTCCCGCAATTATATTCATGACAATTGCTGTCATGTTTATGCCGTAGTTGCGTCATTGCCACAGTGGATGTGGCCGCAACAGAAAAGGCCGGCCGTTGCGGCTTCACGCAAGCCGGCCGGGTTTCATGGAGGGGGATGGGTGTTCGCCGGCAGGTCGCCTGCCGGCGGCGGGGGTTACATGACGGCGCCGATCTGCCAGGGGACGAACTCGTTGCGGCCGTAGCCGAGCAGCTCGGATTTCGAGGGCTTGCCGGAGGAAATGGCAAGGATCGCCTCGAAGATCTCGCGGCCCTTCACCTCCAGCGGCACGCCGTCGATGACGTCGCCGCAGTTGATGTCCATGTCGTCGGTCATGCGGGCGTAGAGCTCGTTGTTGGTGGCGAGCTTGATCGAGGGCACGGGCTTGCAGCCGTAGGCGGAGCCTCGCCCGGTGGTGAAGCAGAGGACGTTCGCGCCGCCCGCGACCTGGCCTGTCGCCGCCACCGGGTCGTAGCCGGGCGTGTCCATGTAGACGAAGCCCTTGCGGTCGATGCGCTCGGCATAGCGGTAGACGCCGCGCAGCGTCGAGGTGCCGCCCTTGGCGACGGCGCCGAGCGATTTTTCCAGGATGGTGGTGAGGCCGCCGGCCTTGTTGCCGGGGGAGGGGTTGTTGTTCATCTCGCCGCCGTTGCGGCTGGTGTAGTCCTCCCACCAGTGGATGAGGTCGACGATCTTCTGCCCCACCTCGGCGCTCTCGGCGCGGCGGGTGAGCAGGTGTTCGGCGCCGTAGATCTCCGGCGTCTCGGAGAGGATCGCGGTGCCGCCCTGGCGCACCAGCATGTCGGCGGCAAAGCCGAGCGCCGGGTTGGCGGTCAGCCCCGAATAGCCGTCCGAACCGCCGCATTGCAGGGCGAGCGTCAGTTCCGAGGCGGAGATGGGCTCGCGCTTCGACCGCGCGGCGAAGGGCAGCATCTCGCGGATGCGCGCCACGCCCGCCTCGACCGCCTTGCGCGTGCCGCCGATCTCCTGGATCGTCAGCGACTGGAAATGGTCGCCCTCGGCGATGCCGTAGGTGTCCTTCATGCGCGGGATCTGGAAGACCTCGCAGCCGAGGCCGACGAGGAGCACGGCGGCGAAGTTCGGGTGGCTGGCATAGCCCCATTGCGTGCGCGAGAGCACGTCGAAGGCCTCGCCCCGCCCGGCCATGCCGCAGCCCTGTCCGTGCGGCAGCGGAACGATGCCGTCGATGCCCGGATAATCGGCGAGGATGCCGGAGCGGTTGATCTCGTCGGCGACATAGTCGACGACGGTGGCCGAACAGTTCACCGAGGAGAGGATGCCGATATAGTTGCGCGTGCCGGCGCGCCCGTCGGCGCGCTTGTAGCCCTCGAAGAAGGCGGGCGTCTCGTCGGCGCGCGGGCCCTCCGGCGGGCGGGCCTCGCTCGCGAAGGCGTAGTCGCGGTCGAAATCCTCGCCCATGGTGACGTTCTTCTCGTGCACCCAGTCGCCGGGCTCGATATCGGCGCTGGCAAAGCCGATCACCTGGCCGAACTTGCGGATCGGCTCGCCCGTCGCGATGAAGCGGCTCGCCGTCTTGTGGCCGCGCGGCACGCGGGCGCGGGTGACGATCCCGCCCTCCACGGCGCTGCCGGCCGGCAGGTCGGCGATCGCCACGACGATATTGTCCTCGGGATTGAGACGCAGCGTCTTCTTCGCGTTCATGGCATCAGACCTCCAGGATGGCCTTGATCACGCCCGCCTCGGGGCGGGCCCATTCTACCAGCAATGCGGCGCCGTCTTCCAGGCGGCCGCGATGGGTGTTGAGTGCGCGGGTCGGCACCTTGCCGGCCTCGATCTGCCGCACCACCTCGGCGAAATCGTCGGGCTGGGCGTTGCGGCTCGCAAAAAGCGTCGCCTCGCGCTTGTGGAATTCCGGGTCGGAGAAGGTGATGTCCTGCCGCACGACGGAGAGCAGCACATAGCGCGCGCCGTGGGCGAGGAAGCCGAAGCCGCGCTCGATGGGGCCGGCATTGCCGGTGGCGTCGATCACCACGTCGAAACCGTCGCCGCCGGTGAGGCGATTCACCTCCGCCTCGGCGGAAGCGTCTGCCAGCAGCGTGGCATCCGCGCCGAGCCGGTCGGCGGCGAAGGCGAGGCGGTCGGTGCGCGTGTCCATGACGGTGACGTTCGCGCCGCGCGCATTGGCGAAGATGATTGCCGACATGCCGATGGGGCCGGAGCCGGTGACGAGCACGCGGTCGGCGGCAGCGATATTGCCGCGCTTGACGCCGTGCGCGCCGATGGCGAGGAACTCGATCATCGCGGCGTCTTCCAGCGCGATGTTGCCGGTCGGCACGACATTGCTTTCGGGCACCGACACATAATCGGCCATGCCGCCGTCGCAATGGACACCGAGCACGCGGATCGACTGGCAGGCATTGGTGAGGCCCTTGCGGCAGGCATGGCACTGTCCGCAGGAAAGATAGGGCACGATATAGACCGGCTCGCCGGCCTTCAGGCGGCTGCCTTCCGGCGCTTCCTCGACCGTGCCGGAAAGCTCGTGGCCCATGACGCGCGGATATTCCAGGAAGGGGTGCTTGCCGGCGAAGATGTGGAAATCCGTGCCGCAGATGCCGACATGGCGGATGCGCACGAGAACCTCGCCCTGCCCGCGCACGGGCGCCGGGCGGGAGACGAGGGAGAGGCGGCCGGGTTCTTCGCAGAGGAGCGCTTTCATGGGGTCCTGTCCTTGGGAGGTATGGGGAGCGGCCGCGTATCGGCCGCTCCGGTATGGTGTCGATCCGTGTCCCACCCCCTGCGTCATCCTCGGGCTTGACCCGAGGATCCATTCTCCCCGGAGACGATGGATGGTCGGGTCAAGCCCGAGAATGACGAAAGAGAGGACATCGGACTTCAGGCATTGCGGGGCGGCCCGCACCGCCGCCCCGTCCTTTCGTCAGGGCTTCGGCATTTCGGTCGGCAGGTCGACGTTGTTGTACTTCTTGTAGATCGCGTTCAGCTTGCCGTTGGCAAGGTCCGTCTTGACCCAGTCGTTGATGGCCGCCTTCAGGGCGTCCTCGCCCTTGCGCAGGCCGACGGCGTAGGGGTTGACCTTGAGCACGAACTTGACCTCCAGCGGGTCGTTCGTGCGGCGCTCGTTGACGGCGTTCATGATCTGCGGGGCGGAGATCATGATGTTGTTCTGGCCGGAGACGAGGGCGGTGACGAGCGTCGCGTCGTCGTCGTAGCGCACGATGTTGGCGTCCTTCGCCTGGGTCGTGGCTTCCTTGTCGTTGGTGGTGCCGCGGGTGGTGGCGACGTCCTTGCCCTTCAGGTCCTCGACGCTCTTGATGTCGACGTCCTTCGGCGCGGCGGCGATGACCTGGATGACGCCGTGCGGATCGGCGAAGTCGATGACCTGCTTGCGCTCCTCGCTGATGGAGAGCGAGGCGACGACGACGTCGGCCTTGTTGGTGAGAAGGAACGGGATGCGGTTCGGGCTCGTCACCTCGACGATCTCGAGCTTGACGCCGAGATGGTCGGCGAGGAGCTTGGCGCTTTCCACTTCCGAGCCGGTCGGCTGCATGTTGGCGTCCTGCATGCCGAAGGGCGGCGAGCCGAGGTCGATGGCCGCGCGCAGCGTGCCGCGGGCCTTGATGTCGTCGAGCGTGTCGGCGACGGCGAGCGCCGGGACGGCTGCGAAGACGGCGAGCGCCAGGGCGCTGGTCATCAGGGTTCTGCGTTTCATGTCTATCTCCTCCTTGAGACGTTGCGATGGGTCAAAGGTCGTTGCTCAGGAACTCGGTGAGTTCCTTCGTCTGCGGGTTGGCGAGCATCGCGCCGGGGCCGGTTTCCCAGACCTTGCCCTGGTGCATGAAGATCACCTTGCTGGCGACCTTGCGGGCGAAGGCCATCTCGTGGGTCACGAGGATCATGCTCATGCCGCCGCGGGCGAGGTCCTCCATGACGCGCAGCACCTCGCCGGTGAGCTGCGGGTCGAGCGCCGAGGTCACCTCGTCGAAGAGCATCAGCTTCGGCTGCATGGCGAGCGAGCGGGCGATGGCGACGCGCTGCTGCTGGCCGCCGGAAAGCTGTTCGGGGTAGTTGTCGGCCTTTTCGGCAAGGCCGACCTTTGCCAGCACCTCTTCGGCAAGCCGGCGCGCCTCGGCCTTGCCCATGTCCTTCACGCAGGTCGGGGCGAGCATGATGTTCTGCGCCACCGTCAGGTGCGGGAAGAGGTTGTAGCTCTGGAAGACGATGCCGACGTCGCGGCGAAGCGCCCGCCGGTCGAGCTCCGGGTCGTGGACCTTGTGGCCGCACACGACGATCTCGCCGCTGTCGATGGTCTCCAGTGCGTTGATGCAGCGCAGCGCCGTCGACTTGCCGGAGCCCGATGCGCCGATCACCGCGACCACCTCGCCGGCGGCGACGTCGAAGCTGACCCCCTTGAGGACCTGCAGGGCCCCGAAGCTCTTGTGCACATTGCTGAGGCTAACGACGGCCGGCATTGAGTTTCCTTTCCAGGCTGCGGCTCCAGGCCGAGAGGGGATAGCAGATGACGAAGTAGAAGGCGGCGACGACGATGAACACCGTGAAGGGCTCGAAGATCGTGTTGTTGACGAGCTTGCCGGCCTGGGCGAGCTCGACGAAGCCGACGACCGAGGCGAGCGAGGTGTTCTTGACGATCTGCACGAGGAAGCCGACCGTCGGGGCCGTCGCGATGCGCATGGCCTGCGGCAGGATCACCCGCACCATGCGCTGCCAGCGGGTGAGCGCCAGGCATTCGGCCGCCTCCCACTGGGTCTTCGGCACGGATTCGAGGCACCCGCGCCAGATCTCCCCGAGGAAGGCGGAGGAATAGATGACGAGGCCGAGGCCGGCGGCGACGATGGCCGGCAGGCTGTCGAAGCCAACGACGGCAAGGCCGAAATAGAAGAGGAAGAGCGTGACGAGCAGCGGCGTGCCCTGCACGATCTGGATATAGGTGCCGGCGCAGCGCCGGACGAACGGGACCGGCGAGATGCGGGCGAGCGCCAGGGCGAAGCCGAGGATGGAACCGCCGACGAAGGCGATGGCCGAAAGGCCGACGGTCCAGAGCGCGCCGGTGGCGATGAACTCGATATGGACGGGTGTGAGCGACATGGCCGGTTCCCCCTCAGATGGCCGTGCCGAGCTTGCGCCGGCGCGGGAAGATGACGAGGGCGAAGAGGGTGAAGGCGAGCCGCACCACGAAGGACAGGATGATGTAGAGCACCCCGGTGACGATATAGGTCTCGAAGGAGCGGAACGTGTCCGACTGGATGCGGTTGGCGACCGCCGTCAGCTCCTCGGCGGAGATCTGCGAGGTGATGGAGGAGGCGAGCATCAGCAGCACGTACTGGCTGGTGAGCGCCGGATAGACGCGCTCGATGGCCGGTCGGACGATGACGTGCCAGTAGGTCTGCGTGCGCGTCAGGCCGAGACATTCGGCGGCTTCCAGCTGCGATTTGTGGATCGATTCAAGGCCGGCGCGCACGATCTCGCAGGTATAGGCCCCGACATTGACGACGAGCGCCGCGACGGCGGCGGTGTTCGCCGTCACCTTCAGCCCCAGCGAGGCGAAGCCGAAATAGACGAGGAAGATCTGCACGAGCAGCGGCGTGTTGCGGATCATCTCGACATAGATCGCCACCACCGTCTTCAGCCAGCGCGGGCCTTCCGCCCGCGCGACGGCGCAGAGCGTGCCGACGACGAAGCCGAAGATCGTTGCGAGCGCCGAGAGCTTCAGCGTGAGCCAGACGCCCTCCAGGAAGAGCGGCCAGTAGGGCAGGAGGGCGGAGAAATCGAACTGGTAGGTCATGCCGCCGCCCTCTGCCCGGAAACGATGGAGGAAAGGACGGGGGCGGGTGTGCCGGCCCAGTCGAGGAAGGCGGCGATGCGCCGCTCGACCTTCAGCGCATGGTTGCCGGCGATGTCGGCGATGCGGTGGTCGAGATAGGGATTGCGGAAGCGGTCCATGGTGGTGGCGACGTAGGCGCGCGCCGCGTCCTCCATGCCGTGTACCGCAAAGCCCGGCAGGACCTCGTCGGCGTAGATCGCGGCAAGGCGCGGGGCGACGGCGGGGTCCGCGAGGATTTCCCGCACGGTCTCGCCCTCCGGCCGGCCCTCGCGCCGCCAGATTTCGGCAAGCACGGTATGGCCGAGGTTGAGGATGTGCAGCTTCAGCCGCTCGAAGGGTTCGAGGTCGTCCGTCAGGACGATGGAGGGATGCTCGCAGGGCAGGCGCAGGCCCGGCGCGCGCTCGATCGCCCAGAGCGCATAGGGCTCGGCGACGGCCCCGGCCGGCTCCAGCGGCGCGGAGACGATGCGGTCGACCAGCGTGTTGGCGAAGAGCACGTCCTCATCGAGATAGCGCAGGAATTCCGCGGAGGCGCCGGCCGTTACCGCGAGGTCGCGGACGATGGCTTTGAGCACCGGGCCGTTGCGGTTGACGAGCTCGCAGGGCAGCACCGTCAGCGGACGGCCGCCGCGCTGCCAGCGGGCGTGGAGAAGCTGGAGGAGCTTGCCGGGGAAAGAGGCGAGGGGGGCGTCGAGCGCAAGGCCTTTGGCGGCCTCGTCCGGGTCGGCCGCATAGCCGGCATCGCCCGTGTTGGAGAGGATGAAATCTGCCTCGCCCGCGAAGAGATCGACAACCTCGGCCCAGTCGCGGCTCGTCGAGAGCCCGCGCGAAACGCTTCTTACCGCCACGCGGCGCTCGACCGGCGCGCCGTTCTCAAGGCCGCGGATGACGACCGGGAAACCGGCGGGATCGGCGAAGGCGGCCAGCCGGCCGGCCCGCTCGGCCGAGCCCGAGGTCTGGACGATGACGACCGGCGGCACGTCCTGGCCGGCCTCGCGGGCCTCGTGCAGGAAGAGGTCCGCATGGGCCTGGAGGAAACGGCTCGTGCCGAACTGGAGGACAAGCCCCGTCATCGGCCGGCACCGGGCGCGCAACAGCAAGGGAAATGGATGCAAGGGCGCGTTGCGCGCCCGTTGGCCGTTTGCATGAACTCCTCCTTCCATACAGGCGGTCTGTTCTTTTTGAATAAAAGACATTCCCTTGACAGGCAATCTGTTTTTTATATAAAAAAATCACATTAAAAAACAGCGTGGCCGGAGGGGGCTCCATGAAGACCAACACGCTCTACAAACGGACCTTCAACCAGTGCCTCGACCTTCTGGCGCGCAGCACCCCGGGTACGGTGCTTGCCTCCGAGCCTGCGCTCGCGGCAAGGCTCAAGGTCAGCCGGACGACGCTGCGCGCCGTGCTGGCGGGGCTTGCGGGCGCCGGCATCGTCGCGCTGGAGGGGCGCTCGAAGGTGCTGCTGCGCCTGCCGCGTGCGGAGGATTATCTTGCCGGCACCGACCTGGAGCCGCTTGCGGACATGGTGGAGCGCAAGTTCATGACCTGGATGGTCGGGCCCGATTGCAGCCCCGGCCAGAGCATCAATGCGCTCGACCTTGCGCGCCAGTTCGGCGTCTCAACCTCGGCGATCCGCGAATGCCTCAGCACGTTCAGCCATTTCGGCCTGCTGGAGCGGCAGAGCAACGGGCGCTGGCGGGCGCTCGGCCTGACGGTGGATTTCGTCGCCGAGCTCTTCGACATGCGCGAATTCATGGAATTCCGGGCGATGGAGCGCTTCGTGGCGCTGCCGTCCGATCATCCCGCCTGGCGCACGCTGGCCGGACTGGAACAGGAGCACCGCGACATGCTGGCCGACATCGACCGGCGCTACCGGGATTTCTCCAATCTCGACCACCGTTTCCACCGGCTGGTCAACGGCACGGCGCCCAACCGCTTCTTCATCAACATCCAGGGCGTGATGTCGGTGATCTTCCACTACCATTACCAATGGAACAAGAAGGACGAGCGGGAGCGCAACAAGGTCGCCGTCGAAGAGCACCTTGCCTATATCGCCGCCTTGCAGACCGGCGACCTGCAACAGGCGCGCCATGCCTGCGGCGAGCACCTGAAGACCGCCCGCTCGACGCTCCTCACCTCGATCGAGATCGCAACGGACTGAGACGGCGGCAGCGCAGCCCTGCCGAGCGAGCCTTCGCACACAATAGCCGAGCCGCTCCCGTCCTCATGCCGGCGGAAAGTGCGATGCGCGCGGGGCGCATCGCAGCCGGGCATGGCGGCGCCCTCAGAGCGCGGCTTCGACCTTGGCGGCGGCTTCCGGGGAAACCCACTCCTTCCAGATGTCGGGGTTTTCCTCGAGGAAGTGCTTGGCGCCGTCCTCGCCGCTGGCCTGGTTGTCGGTCATCCAGGCCATCAGCTTGTTGATGGTCGCGTTGCTCCACGAGCGCTTCTTCAGGTAGTCCATGACCTCGGGGCCTGCCTTTTCGGAGAACGGCTTGGCGACGAGCGTCACGATGGTGTCGACCGGCCAAGCGCTCGGCTTCGGATCCGGGCAGTCGGCAACGGTGTTGCAGCGCTTCCATTCGGCCGCATCGTAGGGAACGCCGGCTTCGAGCTGCACCATCTCGTACTTGCCGAGGAGGGCGGTCGGCGCCCAGTAGTAGCCGGCCCAGGGCTGCTGGCGTTCATAGGCCTTGGCGATGGAGCCGTCGAGGCCGGCGGCCGAGCCCGTGTCGATCAGCGTCCAGCCGGCCTTCTCCGCTTCGAAGGCCTTGTAGAGCTGCGCGGTCACCACGGTGCCGCCCCAGCCCTGCGGGCCGTTGTAGATCGCGCCCTTGCTCGGGTCCTCCGGCGCGGGGAACAGGTCGGGATGCTTCAGGAGATCGGGAATGGTCTTGATGTCCGGGTGGGCGTCGGCGAAGTATTTCGGGATCCACCAGCCCTGCACGCCGCCGTCGGGAAGCGGCGAGCCGACCGTGATGATGCGGCCTTCCTCCGTGCCCTTCTTGACGACGTCGGGCAGGAGGTCGATCCAGGCCTCGGGGGCGATGTCCGGCTCGCCCTTCTCGGCCATCGAGGTGATGGTCGGCACGGTGTCGCCGATGGTGATCTCGGCGTTGCAGCCGTAGCCTTCGTTGAGGATGATCTTGTCGAGGTTGGAGATCACCTCGGCGCTCTGCCAGTTCATGCTGGCGATGGTGACGTTTCCGCAATCGGCTGCGTTGGCGAACGAGGATCCGGCGATGGTTCCGAGAAGGAGGCATGTCGATGCAAGCAGTTTGTTCATTATCGTTCCCTCTGTGTGCGGCTTGTCTTGCCGGGCGGGGTGCCGCGTAGGCCCGCCCGCAACGGCGCTAGGGCGTTTTTCCCATGCGTGCCGATTTCTCGAAGGCCGCGGTGAGGCCGCGCGCCACGGCGGTGCCAAAGCCCGCCGCATTCATCGCCTCGATCGCCGCCGCCGTGGTGCCGCGATAGTCGAGGAAGGTCCTGACCGTCTCGGCGGGACAGTCGTCCCGCCGTTCCAGGAGCCTCCCGGCGCCGACGAGGACCGTGTTGACCGCGCGCCGCGCGACCTCCCGGTCGAGGCCGTGCGCGACGGCATCCGCCATCATCGCTTCGGCGAGCAGCGCGGGAAAGGCGGGGCCGGAGCCGGTGAGGCCGGTGAGATAGTCGATCTCCGTCTCGGAGCGCACCTCGTCCTCTACCCCGCAGGCACCGAAGATCGCGCGGACGATCCTGCGGTCGTCCGCGCCGGCACCGTCGCTGGCGATCCAGGGCGTATAGGATTTGCGGACCTCGGCGGCCGCGTTCGGCAGGGTGCGCACGGCGCGGCGCGTCCGGTGCTGCGCGCGGAGGGCGGAAAGGCGGATGCCGGCCATGACGGAGATGACGAGCTTGTCTTTCGCATCGACGGCGAGAGGCTGCCAGTCGGCCGGGCGGACGGAAAGGACGATGACGTCCGAGCGGTCGGCGAGCGCCTGGTTGTCCGTGGTCCAGAAGGCGCCGGGAAAGCGGTCCGGGCGCTGCCGGCGATAGGAGAGGGCAAGGTCCGAAGGGGCGGCGATACCCGCATCCAGCACGGCGGCGGCGATTGCCCCGCCCAGCCAGCCGGCACCGCCGATCACGCCGATCCTCAAGCCCCTGCCTTCGTCCACCCTGTCCTCACTCCGGTTTGTATCCATGCCGCGCGAAGAAACGGTCGAGTTCCCGTTGCTGGGGGATCTGGCCGGTATAGATCGCGATATATTCGGGGATGCGCTTCATGCGCAGCGCAAGGTCCTCGCGGGACTGCATCGAGATGTAGCCGATCTGGACGAGGTAGGTCGTGCGCGCGCGGACATCCGCCGGCCCTTCCTCATAGCCGAAGCGCATGAACATGCGGCCGAGCGCTTCCACGCGCACCCGGTCGGCCTCCTGCACCTCGGTCAGGATGTCCGGCGATTGCAGCGCCCAGCTACGCACGGCGAATTCGAACTGGGAATCGAAGAGGTCCTTGTTCAGCCAGCAGTCGAAGACGTTCAGCATCGCCTCGGCAAGCGATTCCGCATAGGCCTCGGACTGTCTGACGAGGTTGCCGGTGTTCTTTTCCCGCCAGCGCGTAATGAGCGCGCCCAGCAATTCCTCCCGGTCCTTGAAGAACCAGTAGAAGCTGGTGCGGGAGAGATTGAGCCGCTTGGCGAGCGGCAGGATCTTCACCGAATCCACGCCGGATTCGAGCAGGGAGTCGTAGGCCGCCTCCAGCCAACCCTCCTGAGAACCTCGCCAACCGCTGTCGCTCGTCGCCTGTTCCATGATCGTCTCCTAACAAATCCCGCCGATGCTGACAAGCAAAATGTACATGAGTGTTCATATGGAGAACTGCCGTGTCAATTTATCTTGACACTTGTGTACATTCGCGCTTACCGTTTTGATGAAGTCCCCTTAGACCGGAGCCCGTCGCATGTCGAACGATCCTCTCCTCCAGCCCTTCCAACTGAAGCACCTGACCCTCAGAAACCGCATCATCGTCACCTCGCACGAGCCGGCCTACCCCGAGGACGGCATGCCGAAGGGCCGCTACCGCGCCTATACGGTGGAGCGGGCGCGCGGCGGGGTGGCGATGACGATGACGGCCGGCTCCGCGGCGGTCTCGAAGGACAGCCCGCCGGTCTTCAACAACCTCCTCGCCTACAAGGACGAGATCGTCCCGTGGATCCGGGAGATGACCGACGCCGTGCACGAAGCGGGCGCGGCGATCATGATCCAGCTCACCCATCTCGGCCGGCGCACGCGCTGGGACAAGGGCGACTGGCTGCCCGTCGTCGCCCCCTCGCATCACCGCGAGGCGGCGCACCGGGCCTTTCCCAAGAAGCTTGAAGACTGGGACATCGAGCGCATCATCAAGGATTTCGCCGATGCCGCCGAACGCATGAAGGCGGGCGGCATGGACGGCGTGGAGCTGGAGGCCTACGGCCACCTCATCGACCAGTTCACCTCGCCGCTCACCAACGAGCTCGACGGTCCCTATGGCGGCGATCTGGACAACCGCATGCGCTTCTGTTTCGACGTCTTCAGGGCGATGCGGAAACGGGTCGGCGACGACTTCATCCTCGGCGTGCGTTACACGGCCGACGAATGTCTTCCCGGCGGGACCGGAAAGGCAGAGGGCCTTGAAATCTCCCGCCGCCTCAAGGAAAGCGGCCTCATCGACTATCTCAACGTCATCCGCGGCCATATCGATACGGACCCGGGCCTGACCGACGTCATCCCGATCCAGGGCATGGCGAGCGCGCCGCATCTCGATTTCGCCGGCGAGGTGCGCGCCGCGACGAAGTTCCCGACCTTCCACGCTGCCAAGATCCAGGATGTGGCCACCGCCCGTCATGCCATCGCGGCCGGCAAGGTCGACATGATCGGCATGACACGCGCGCACATGACCGACCCGCATATCGTGCGCAAGATCATCGAGAAGCGCGAGGACGACATCCGCCCCTGCGTCGGCGCGAACTACTGTCTCGACCGCATCTACCAGGGCGGCCTTGCCTTCTGCATCCACAACGCGGCGACCGGCCGCGAGGAGACGATGCCGCACACCATCCCGAAGGCGGAGGTGCGCCGGAAGGTGGTCGTCGTCGGCGCCGGCCCGGCCGGGCTGGAGGCGGCGCGCGTTTGTGCCGAGCGCGGCCACGAGGTCGTCGTCTTCGAGGCGGCGAACGATCCCGGCGGCCAGATCCGGCTGACGGCGCTAAGCGAACGCCGGCGCGAGATGATCGGCATCATCGACTGGCGCACGAGCCAGTGCGAGAAGCACGGCGTCACCTTCCACTTCAACACCTGGGCGGATGCGGACACGGTGCTGGCCGAAAAGCCGGACGTCGTCATCGTCGCGACGGGCGGCCTGCCGCATACGGACGTCCTCACCAAGGGCAACGAGCTCGTCGTCTCCTCCTGGGACATCATCTCGGGCGACGTGAAGCCGGGCGCCAACGTGCTCGTCTTCGACGATGCCGGCGACCATGCGGGCCTGCAGGCGGCCGAGTTCATCGCCAGGGCCGGCGGCAAGGTCGAGATCATGACGCCGGACCGATCCTTCGCGCCGGAGGTCATGGCGATGAACCTCGTGCCGTACATGCGCTCGCTGCAGAAGCTCGACGCGACCTTCACCGTCACCTACAGGCTGGAATCGGCGGAGAAGAGCGGCAACCAGATCATCGCCCATGTCGGCAGCGACTACGGCGGCGTTTCCAGGCAGCGCACGGTCGACCAGATCGTCGTCAACCACGGCACCATTCCGCTGGACGACCTCTATTTCGAACTGAAGCCCGGCTCGAAGAACCTCGGCGCGGTGTCCTACGACGCGCTGGTCGCCGGGAAGCCGCAGGGCCTCGACCGCAATCCGGACGGCGCCTACCAGCTCTTCCGCATCGGCGACGCGGTCGCCGCCCGCAACACGCACGCGGCGATCTACGATGCGCTGCGCCTTGCCAAGGATCTCTGACATGGCCCGGAGCGGCGCATTGCAGGATTTCCTCGACGCGGCCTTCGCCGCCTACGACAGGTTCGCAAAAGACCCGGAGGGTCGCCGGTCGCTCGCGCGGATCGTGGAGCGCCTGAAGACGCCCGGGCCGGAGCGGCCCGGTATCGGAAAACGGCTCGCCGTCTGCGACGCGCATCTCGATACGGTCCTTGCGGCCGGGACCGGCGAACCCCTGCTCGACACGCTGGCCGAACGGTTCCGGGCAATCGAGCCGCTGCTGGAATGGAAGGCGCGGCCGGGCGACGCCACGGCGAGCGAGAATTTCCCGGCGGGCCATGCCAATGCGATGATCGTCGGGCCGGGCGGGCTGGAAGACCGCAGGGACGTGTGGCTCGGCGTGAGCCTGCTGGCGCCGGATGTGCGCTATCCCGATCACGACCACGCGCCGGAGGAAACCTACCTCGTCCTGACGGAAGGCGAGTTCATGCACGGCAATTCCGGCTGGTTCACGCCGGGCGTCGGCGGCTCCTTCCACAACACGCCGGGCATCCGCCACGCCATGCGCTCGGGCGGCAGGCCACTCTTCGCCTTCTGGGCGCTCCTGCCGCAAGAAGCCTAAAGGCCGTCAGAGCTTGTATTCGTTTGCGAGCGTGACATGGTGGTGGATGCGGCCGTCGAAGAATTCGGCGAGCACCGCCTCGGTGGCCGCGCGGGCCTCGGTTCGCGCGGGGCTGGCAAGCGCGGCCTCCACGGCCTGAAGGCTCGGATAGTTGACGGCGAGGATCATCGGATATTCCGGCGCCCCCTCGTCACGGCTCTCGGCGAAGCAGACGCGCACGTCGGTGGCATGCGGGAACTCTTTCCACTTCGGCAGGATGCGCTCGATCACAGCCTTGCGGAAGGCCTCCGTCCTGCCCTCCTTCACCTTGCCCTCGAACA
>Ga0222427_100325_pt1 | contig 89903 bp, 88 predicted proteins | sample 2B20Ametagenome_FD_182890 | JGI IMG/M metagenome (GOLD analysis project Ga0222427, IMG submission 182890) | Enriched microbial communities from leaf-cutter ant dump, University of Wisconsin, Madison, United States - 2B20A (version 2) | ecosystem: Environmental > Terrestrial > Nest > Insects nest... | reverse complement strand
ACCTGCGCATACTTTCAAAGAACCTTGGAATCGGCCTCAGCGCCTTCTTCCCTTGCCCGACGTCTCCGTCCAGCGAGCCGCCCATCATAGCGGCTTTTTCCTTGCCGTCAACACCTCGTTGAGAGGAGGTTGACCCTTCAGCCCAGCCCCAAAGGGCCAGCGCCGAAGCGAGCCGCCTATTATGACCGGCTTTTCGCTTCCGTCAACACCTGAAGCAGTGGTGACTTCGACTCTCCTCGTCGTTGACCACATGGGTCGGCGGCGAGGGAGCGGAAGTATGTGCCTGTGTTGCAACTTTGTGAAGGGGGCAAGGGAAATTTCCCGCGCCTCGCCCCATTGCGGTTCAGCTTGCGTGGCGCAGCTGCCTCAACCCGCGACCAACAGGACCCGCGCGAAGTTGCGCTTGCCCACCTGCAGCAGGCCTTCGAAACCAGGCTGCAGCACCGTCTGGGGATCTTCAACGACGTTGCCATCAACCTTGACAGCGCGCTCCTTCAGCTTGCGCGAGGCTTCCGAATTACTCGGCGTCAGGCCGGCGGCGGTGAGCAACGCGCCGATGCGCAGGCCCTCGGCGGGGATGGCCACTTCCTGCAGGGGCAGCTGGGTGATGTCGCCCTGCCCGGTCACCGCGGCGTTCCAGCCGGCGATGGCCTGTTCGGCGGCGGCGGCATCGTGGAAGCGGGTGGCCAGTTCACGCGCCAGGCGCAGCTTGATCTCGCGCGGGTTGATGCTCCCGGCCTCGACGTCGGCGCGCAGCTGCGCGGCCTCGGCGATGGAGATGTCGAAGCTGAGCAGATCGATCCAGCGCCACATCAGCGTGTCGTCGATCTTCATGGTCTTGGTGACGATGTCGATGGCCGGCTCGCTGATGCCGATGTAGTTGCCCAGCGACTTGGACATCTTGTTGACGCCGTCCAGCCCTTCCAGCAACGGCATGGTCAGCACGATCTGCGGCTTCTGCCCGTAATGCTCCTGCAGGCCGCGGCCCATCAGCAGGTTGAACTTCTGGTCGGTGCCGCCGAGTTCGACGTCGGCCTCCAGCGCCACCGAGTCATAGCCCTGCACCAGCGGGTAGAGGAACTCGTGGATGGCGATGGACTGCTGGGCGGCATAGCGCTTGGCGAAGTCGTCGCGCTCGAGCATGCGCGCCACGGTGTGCTGGCCGGCCAGCTTGATCATGTCGGCCGCGCCCATCCGGCCGAACCATTCGGAATTGAAGCGGACTTCGGTGCGCTCGCGGTCGAGCACCTTGAACACCTGCTCCTCGTAGGTGCGGGCATTGGCCAGCACGTCCTCGCGGGTCAGCGGCTTGCGGGTGACGTTCTTGCCGGTGGGGTCGCCGATCATGCCGGTGAAGTCGCCGATCAGGAAGATCACCTGGTGGCCCAGCTGCTGGAACTGGCGCAGCTTGTTGAGCAACACGGTATGGCCCAGGTGCAGGTCCGGGGCGGTGGGGTCGAAACCGGCCTTGACCCGCAGCGGACGCCCGCTTTCCAGGCGCTGGCGCAGTTCGTCCAGCTTGAGGATTTCGTCGGCTCCGCGGCCGATCAGGGCAAGGGCTTCATCAATCGAGGACACGCTGCAGGACTCCCGGCTTGGCCGTAGATGGTGTTAAGTGGGGGTTAACCGCGCCAATTCAGCAAAAAGCCATGCGGCTCAATGGTTTGACGCGGTATTTGCAGGTGTCTATGTTACCCGCGTTTGGGCCCACGATCCGGGCCGGCCAGAGAAACGCGAGATGTCCCAATCCGATCACGGCCATGCGCGCAAACAGCGCTTCCAGGAACGACTCCATGTCCTGCACGACACCGCCCTGCATCGGAAGCTGAAGCAGCACTTCCCGGCCGCGTTCAACGAGCGCTGGACGCGCCGGCACTGGATCCACGCCAGCCTGTTCGCGACCATCGGCGCGCTGGCGGCGACCATCGTCCCGGGCTTCTCCAATTCCATCGAGCCGGTGCTGCCGGTTTCGCAGGCAACGCTGGCGCTGCCGCTGCCGCCGCTTCCTCCCACCCACCGCAGCGAGGTGCCCGGCGACAGCTGGCAGGTGCTGCAGGTGGAGCCGGGGCAGACGCTGAGCGGCCTGTTCGCGGCGGTGGGCGTGCCGGCCACGGTGATGCACCAGGTGCTGGAGCACCCCGGCACCCGCGAGGTGCTGACCCGGTTGCGCCCCGGCGCCGAGATCGCCTTCGACCTGCCGGTGAACGGCGAGCTGCGTGCGCTGCGCTTCGACCGCGACGCCAACCACCGCGTGCAGCTGTCGCTGCAGGACGGGAAGATCCAGGAGCAGGTGCTGGAACGCGTCACCAGCACCCGCACCGTGGTCACCAGCGGCGAGATCACCAGCTCGCTGTATGCGGCCGCGCGCAAGGCCGGGCTGAGCCCCTCGGCCATCGCCACGATGACCGAGGAGATATTCAACTACGACATCGACTTCTCCCGCGAAGTGCAGCGCGGTGACCGCTTCAGCGTGGTGCTGGACGAAACCTGGCGCGAAGGCGAGCGCATCGACACCAGCAAGATCCTCGCGGCCACGTTCACCACCGGCGGCAAGACCTACACCGGCTTCCGCTACGAGCATGGCGGCAAGACCGAATACTTCGACATCGACGGCCGCCCGCTGAAGAAGAGCTTCATGCGCATGCCGGTGAGCTACACCCGCATCAGCTCCACCTTCGGCATGCGCAAGCATCCGGTGCTGGGCACGATCCGCGGCCACAAGGGCATTGACTACGCCGCACGCACCGGCACGCCGATCATGGCCGCCGGCGATGCCCGCGTGCAGTTCGCCGGGGTGCAGCGCGGCTACGGCAACGTGGTGATCCTCGACCACGGCCGTGGCTACAGCACGCTGTACGGCCACATGTCGCGCTTCGGCAAGATCAAGACCGGGCAGCGCGTGAGCCAGGGCACGGTGATCGGCTACGTGGGCATGACCGGCCTGGCCACCGGCCCGCACCTGCACTACGAATTCCGCGTCAATGGCCAGCAGCGCAACCCGGCCTCGGTGACGATGCCGCCGCCGGAACCGCTCAAGGGTGCCGCACTGGTCGCGTTCCGCGCGCAGACTGCGCCGGCGATGGCGCGCATCCGCAGCATGGAGGAGATGCTCTATGCCCGGGCCGGCGACAAGCCCGCCGCCGCCGACAAGCGCGGCTGATCCAGAGCAGTCATGCATTGACGATGCGGGCAGGGAGCCTCGAAGCTTCCCTGCCCGTTTTCTTTCCGGACGTCCCATGCCTGCCGCCGATACACGATTGCCGCTGTTCCTCGGCCTGATGTCCGGCACCAGTGCCGACGGCATCGATGCGGCGCTGGTGCAGTTCCCCGCCGAAGGCGGCTGCCGCTTCGTGCACGGGCACACGTTCGGCTGGTCGCCGGCGCTGCGCGCCGAACTGGTCGCGCTCGGACAGGGCCGCGAGCCAGCGTCGCTGGACGCGCTGGGGCAACTGGATGCACGGGTCGGCATCGCCTTCGCCGAGGCCGCCAACGGGTTGCTGGCGCGGGCGGGGGTGGACCGCGCGCAGGTGCGTGCCATCGGCTCGCACGGGCAGACCATCCGCCACCGCCCCGCCGCCGAACCGGCCTTCACCTGGCAGCTCGGCGACGCCAGCCGCATCGCCGAGCTGACCGGCATCACCACCGTGGCCGACTTCCGCCGCCGCGACGTCGCCGCCGGCGGGCAGGGCGCGCCGCTGATGCCGGCCTTCCACCTGGCGATGCTGGGCAGCGGCGACGAGGACCGTGCGGTGCTGAACCTGGGCGGCATCGCCAACCTGAGCCTGATCGCGCGCGACGGCGGCCTGCGCGGGTTCGACACCGGCCCGGCCAACGCGCTGCTGGACGGCTGGTGCCAGCGCCACCTCGGCACCCCTTTCGATGCCGATGGCGCGTTTGCCGCCGGCGGGCAGGTCGATGCGGCATTGCTGGCGCGGCTGCTGGCCGAGCCGTGGTTCGCGCTGCCGCCGCCCAAGAGCACCGGGCGCGAGCAGTTCCACCTCGACTGGGTGCAGGCGCAGTTGAGCGAGCCGGCGCTGGCGCCAGCCGACGTGCAAGCCACGCTGCTGGAGCTCACCGCCGCCACCGTCGCCGACGCGCTGCTGGCGCATCTGCCCGGGGTGAAGCGGCTGCTGGTCTGCGGCGGCGGCGTGCGCAACCCGCCGTTGCTGCGGCGGATCGGCGCGCGGCTGCCCGGCGTGGCGGTGGTGTCCAGCGCCGAACATGGGCTGGACCCCGATTTCATGGAAGCGATGGGCTTTGCGTGGCTGGCGCGCGAAACCCTGGCCGGGCGTCCCGGTAACCTGCCGGCGGTCACCGGTGCGCGCGGGCCGCGGATCCTCGGGGCGATTCATCCGGCGTGAGATCCTGACGCATCATCGGGCAGACGCCGTGCCGGGCAAGCCCGACACCTACGTCGATCCGTGAAGAATGGTCAGCCGAACTCGGCTCCGGCCGGCAGCGCCTGCAGGGCGTGGATGGCCTCGGACAGCGCGTCCACCTCGATATTCCCGAAGCCGTGGCTCATTTCGTGCTCGCCCGCGAACAGACCCTGTTCGAGCAGCACCATGCAGGTGTATTCGCGAGTCCAGCCGCGCGCCACCGCCAAGCGGCGGATGCGCTCAAGCAGCAGCGGGTCGACATCCCGCAAGATCAGATCGGCCATTTCATCGCGCCCGCCATCCAGCCGGTCCCCCCGCCCCGGATCATCGGCGAGGCCGTGGCTGGTTTCAACGGGCGCGGCACCAAGCTGCGACGTCCCGCTCATACCGGCGCGGCCCGCCTGCGCGCCTGCATCGCCGCCAATGCCAGGCACAGCAACAGTACCGGGATCGCCAGCAGCGCGGTGCCGACGAAGAACAGCGCATAGCCCTCCAGCAGGGTGCGGCCCTGCGCCAGGTGCTGCACGGTCATGCCGGAGAAGCCCTTCAGCGCCTTGCCCGGCATCGCGTAGAAGGAGCTGAGCAGGGCATATTGGGTGGCGGTGTAGCCGATGCTGGTCAGGCTGGACATGTAGGCGACCAGCGCGGTGCCGGCGAAACCGCTGGACAGGTTGTCCACCGCCATCGCGATGGCGAACTCGGGCTTGCCGGGGCCGACGTGGGCCAGCCATGCGAATGCCAGGTTCGAGCAGGGGCCGAGGATGGCGCCCACCAGCAGCGCCGCCATCACTCCCCAGCGCACCGACACCACCCCGGCCAAGACGATGCCGACGAAGGTGGCGACCAGCCCGACCGAGCCGCGTACCGCGCCCACCGTGTCCTCGTCCATGCCCAAGTCGACATAGAACGGGTTGGCCATCGGCCCCATCACGAAGTCGGCCATGCGGTAGATGCTGATCGCCGCCAGGATCAGCAGCGCGCCGCTGCGGTGCTCGCGGAAGAACATCAGGAACGGGCCGACCAGCGCGTCGAACAGGCCGCGCGGGGTCCACAGGCGTGCGGCCTGTTCGTGCACGGCGACCACCGCCCGCACCGGCTCGCGCGCCAGCGCCACCGCGGCCACGCCCAATCCCAGCAACACCGCCATGATTTCGTAGGACAGCTGCCAGCCCACGCGCGCGGCGATGATCAGGATCAGCGCGTCGGTGACCAGCAGTGCGGTGCGATAGCCCAGCGCCGAGGAGGCGGTCAGCAGGCCGAGCTGCTCGCTGTTGTCGGCCACCTCGATGCGCCAGGCGTCGATGACGATGTCCTGCGTGGCCGAGGCGAAGGCGACCACCGTGGCCAGCACGCCGAATACCAGCAGGTGTTCCAGCGACAGGCCCAGCACGAGCAGGTTGCCGCCCTTGGGCTGGACCAGCGCCATGCCCACCAGCGCCAGCGCCGCGACCAGCTGCGACAGCAGCATCCAGCCGCGCCGCCGCCCGAGCATCCGCCCCAGCACCGGCACGTCGGTCTTGTCGACGATCGGCGCCCACAGGAACTTCAGCGAATACGCCAGCCCGACCCACGACAGGAAGCCGATGGTGTCCAGTTCGATGCCTTCCTTGCGCATCCAGAAGCCGAGCGTGTTGCCGACCAGGTAGATCGGCAGCCCGGAGCTGAAGCCCAGCAGCAGCATCGCCAGCACCTTGCGCTGGCGCAGGTTGCCCAGCACCTCGCGCCAGCCCTGGCGGCGCTTCACCGCCGCTTCGGTCACAGGTCGTAGTCCACGGTGAAGGGAGCGTGGTCGGAGAAGCGTTCGTCGCGGTAGATCGAGCAGCCGCGCAGGCGCTCACGCAGGCCGGGGGTGGCGAACTGGTAGTCGATGCGCCAACCGACGTTGTTGGCACGCGCCGCGCCACGGTTGCTCCACCACGTGTAGTCCTGCCCTTGCGGGTGCAGCGCGCGGTAAGCGTCCACCCAGCCGCGGCCGCTGGCCGGCTCGGCGTCGCCGGGCTGGTCGGCGCACAGGCCGTTGAGCCAGTCGCGCTCTACGGGCAGGCAGCCGGAATTCTTCTGGTTGGATTTCCAGTTCTTGATATCCAGCGCGGTACGGACGATGTTCCAGTCCCCGCACAGCACGTAGTCGCGGCCGCTGGCCAGCCATTCGGCGAGAATCGGCCGCAGCCACTCCATCACCTCGAACTTGAAGCCTTGGCGCAGTTCGCCCGAGGAACCGGACGGGATGTAGAACGAGACCACGCTCAGGTTGCCGAAGCGTGCCTCGATGTAGCGGCCTTCGTCGTCGAACGGCGCCCAGCCCAGTGCGGTGCGCACCTCATCCGGCTCGCGCCGGCTCCAGATCGCCACCCCGCTGTAGCCCTTCTTGGTGATGGCGTCGCGGTAGAAGCAGTGGTGACCGTCGGGGCGGAACAGCGGGTCGGCCAGCTGCGCCTCCTGTGCCTTGGTCTCCTGGATGCACAGCACGTCGGCCTGCTGGCGGGCGAACCAGTCGCCGAAACCCTTGCTGGTGGCCGAACGGATGCCGTTGGCGTTGAAGCTGATGATGCGCATGGAAACCCGCTGGCGGCCTGTGGGAGCGCCACAGCATACCGCCGGCGCCAGCATTCGCCGAAGCCATGCTTTACCCTAGTCGCCTTTACCAGACGACAAGAAACCGCAGCACCATGAGTGACCATCGTTCCCGTTTCCTGCAGCTGGCGCTGAATGCGGACGCCCTGCGCTTTGGCCAGTTCACCCTCAAGTCCGGCCGCGTCAGCCCGTACTTCTTCAATGCCGGCCGCTTCGACACCGGCCTGGCGCTGGCCCAGCTGGGCAACTGCTACGCCGACGCCATCGATGGCGCCGAGATCGCCTTCGACCAGCTGTTCGGCCCGGCCTACAAGGGCATCCCGCTGGCCACCGCGATCGCCTGCGAGTTCTCGCACCGTGGCCGCAACCTGCCGCTGACCTTCAACCGCAAGGAGGCCAAGGACCACGGCGAGGGCGGCAGCCTGATCGGCGCGGACATGGCCGGCAAGCGCATCCTGATCATCGACGACGTGATCACCGCCGGCACCGCCATCCGCGAGGCGCTGGCCACAATCCGCGCCGCGGGCGGCATCCCGGCCGGTATTGTCGTTGCGCTGGACCGGCAGGAGATCGCCTCCGAGGACGACCGCCGCTCGGCCGCGCAGGCCGTGGCCGCCGAGACCGGCATCCCGGTGATCGCCGTGGCCAACCTGGCCGACCTGCTTGCATTCGCCTCCGGGAACCCGGAACTTGTCGGCTACCGGGAACCACTGCTGGCCTACCGTGGCCAGTACGGAAGCAATCCAACGAGCTGACCGCAGGGGGCTGCGATGATGCGAAATCCATCCAGGACCGGCGCCACGGCGCTGCTGGCGCTGGCCGCACTGGCCCTGCCGGCGCTGGCGCAGAACAAGCCGGAAGCCGGCAAGAAGCTGTATTGCTGGGACGAGGGCGGGCGCCGCATCTGCTCGGACACGCTGCCGGCAGAGGCGGTGAACAACGCACGCGAGGAGTTCAACGCGCGCAGCGGCCTGCGCAGCGCCGAGGTGCAGCGCGCGCTCACCGCCGAGGAACAGGCCGACGCCGCGCTGGCCGCGGCGCAGGCGCAGGTGGATGCGGCCGCGGTGGAGACCCGCAAGCGCACCGAGCAGGCGATGCTGTCCACCTACGGCAGCGAGGACGCATTGCGCCGCGTGTTCAACGAACGCGCGGCGATCGTCGACAACAACATCAAGACCGCCGCCTACAACGTGGCCAGCCTGCGCGACGCGCTGGCCACGCAGTTGCAGGCGGCCGGCAACAAGGAGCTGTCCGGGCAGAAGGTCGCCGACAAGCAGGCCGACGACATCCGCCAGCGCCACCGCGAGCTGCAGGCGCAACTGCGGCTGCAGGCCGCGTTCGAGCGACAGCGCAAGGCGCTGGACGTGGAGATCGACGAAACGCTGGCCCGCTACCGGGTGCTCAAGGGCACCGCTCCGCAGTAGCGCCGCACGGCGCCCGGCGGGGTGTTGCCACGCGCTGTGCAGTAGGAGCGACGTGAGTCGCGACGGGGCCTTGCCGAGAAAGCCCCGTCGCGACTCACGTCGCTCCTACAGGGGTCGGCTCAGAAGGACAGCTCGACGTCGGGCAGCACCTTCCTCAGCTGTTCGCGGAACAGCGCCTTGATCCGCTCCAGCGCGGTCTCGTCGTCGCCCTCGAAACGCAGCACCAGCACCGGCGTGGTGTTGGAGGCACGCACCAGGCCCCAGCCATCGGGGAAATCGACGCGCAGGCCGTCGATGGTGGAGATGCGCGCGGCGGCGAACGGTGAATCCTCGGCCTGCGCGGCGGCTACCACCAGCGCCACCTGCGCATGCTGGGTGCCCTCGGCCACCGGCACCTTCAGTTCCGGAGTGGCGACCGCGTCGGGCAGCTCGGCCAGCACCTCGTCCGGGGCCTCCTCGCGCTGGGCGAGGATTTCCAGCAGCCGCGCGGCGGCGTACAGGCCGTCGTCGAAACCATACCAGCGCTCCTTGAAGAAGAAGTGGCCGCTCATCTCGCCGGCCAGTTCGGCGTCGGTCTCGCGCATCTTCGCCTTGACCAGCGAATGCCCGGTCTTCCACATCATCGGGCTGCCGCCGTTGCGCAGGATGTAGTCGGGCAGCTTGCCGGTGCACTTGACGTCGTAAATGACCAGTGCGCCGGGGTTGCGCACCAGCACGTCGGCGGCGAACAGCATCAGCAGGCGGTCGGCGAATACGATCCGGCCATCCTTCGTCACCACGCCGAGGCGGTCGCCGTCGCCGTCGAAGGCCACGCCGAGGTCGGCGTCGAAGCGCTTGACCATCTGCACCAGGTCCTCGAGGTTGCGCGGCTCGCTCGGGTCCGGGTGGTGGTTGGGGAACTCGCCGTCGACCTCGCAATACAGCGGGATCACCTCCGCGCCGATGGCTTCCAGCAGTTGTGGCGCCACCGCGCCGGCCACGCCGTTGCCGGCGTCGGCCACCACCTTGAGCGGGCGGTCCAGCTGCACGTCGTCGCCGATGCGTTGCACGTAGTCGTCGATGACCTCGCGCTGCTGCAGGCTGCCCGGCGCGTCGGCAAGATGCAGGCGGCCGTCGCGGATGCGCTCGTACAGCGCGGTGATCGCCTCGCCGGCCAGGGTTTCGCCGCCGATGACGATCTTGAAGCCGTTGTAGTCCGGCGGGTTGTGGCTGCCGGTGACCGCCACGCAGCTGCCGGCGCGCAGGTGGTAGGCGGCGAAGTACACCACCGGCGTCGGCGCCATGCCGATGTCGATGACCTCGCAGCCGGCGCGGCGCAGGCCGTCGATCAGCGCGTTGGCCAGCTCCGGGCCGGACAGGCGGCCGTCGCGGCCGACCACCACGTCGCGCAGCCCCTGCGCCTGCATCTGGCTGCCGATGGCCTGGCCGACCAGCCGGGCCACGGTGGCGTTCAGCTCGCTGCCAACCACGCCGCGGATGTCGTAGGCGCGGAAGATCCCCGGCACCACCGCATCGGCTTCCGGCACGGCGGGGGCGGCAGCCTCGCCGTCGTCGTCGCCCGCCCCTTCCACTGCCGGTGCCATCGGCAGCGGTTCCTGTTCCAGCGCCTGTTGCAGGGTGACGCCGCCATCGGCCGGCTCCGCCGCAGCCTTGCGGCGCAGCGGCGGCAGGCGCTTGCGGCCGACCAGCAGCAGCAACGCCACCAGCGCCAGCAATGCGGCCACCACCGCGCAGGCGACCGTACCCAGCCCCAGCGGGCCTTCGGTGGCATCGGGCAGCTCGGCGACCACGCGCAGGCCGGTATCGGGCACCGGCCGGGCCAGCGCGTCGGCACCGCTGCCGAGGCCGCTGTTGCCCTTCCGCACCACGGTGAAGGCCCCTTGGCGCAGGCCGAGGAAGGCGCTTTCCGGCGATTGCAGCATGTCGAACACCGCGGTCAGCCGGGCCAGCGGCTGGCGGACGTAGGCCACCGCCGCGCGGTCCTGCAACTGCACCGGCGCGGCCAGCCCCAGCCGCGGGCCGTTGCCGTCGCGCACCACGCGCGCCACCGGCTTGCCTTCGCTCATCGCCAGTTCCAGCAGCGCCAGCCGCGAATAGCCGAAGGCGGCCGGGTCGGCGTAGGCGGCGGCCAGGGTGGCGTCGAGCACCTGCACATCGTCCACGCCGGTCCAGGTTTCCCGCAGCGCACTGGCGGCGGCCTCGGCGTCGCCGGCGGCCAGCGCGGCCTTCACCGGTTCACGCTCGAGCTGGCGGGCGAACTGCGCGTTCTGCTCGGCCACGGCCTTGCCGACGGCGGTCACGGCCTGGTCGCGGGCCTGCTCCAGCGCGGTACCGGTATCGGCTTGTTGCCACTGGTCGAAGGCGCTCCAGCCGAACCAGCCGGCCAGCAACAGCAGCAACACCGCCAGCAGCGGCGCCGAGCGCCCCAGCCCGGTGGCCCGACGCTGGCTTTCATTCCCCTCGCTCATCGCGCATCCCCCCTGTCAGCGCACGCCGGTATGGCCGAATCCACCCGTTCCCCGCGCACTGTCAGTGAAAGTATCCACCACCTGCAAGGCCACGCGGGCGATGGGCATCACCACCAGCTGCGCGATGCGGTCGCCCGGTTCGATGGTGAACGGCTCTCGACCGCGGTTCCACACGCTGATCAGCAGCGGCCCCTGGTAGTCGGCGTCGATCAGGCCGGTGCCGTTGCCGAGCACGATGCCGTGGCGGTGGCCCAGCCCCGAGCGTGGCAGCACCACCGCGCACAGGCCGGGGTCGGCGATGTGGATGGCGATGCCGCTGGGCAGCAGCGCGGTGTCGCCCGGCTGCAGCGTCATCGGCGCCTCGGTCGCCGCGCGCAGGTCGAGCCCTGCGCTGGCCTCGGTAGCGTAGGCCGGCAGCGGCCAGGCGTCGCCGAAGCGCGGGTCGAGCAGTTGTACCTGCAATGGCTGCAATGCGTTGTCGGTGCTCATGCGTCCAGCCTCTCGGTGATCAGGTCCAGCAGTTGTTCGGCCAGCTGGGTCTTGGCGGTGCCCGGAAAGTCCCGCTGGCCGTCGGCCCAGTAGGCGGTGGCGGCGTTCTGGTCGCTTTCGAAGCCGCCGCCGGCGATGCCGACCTGGTTGGCGATGATCAGGTCCAGGTGCTTGTCGACCAGCTTGCCGCGCGCGTATTTCTCCACGTCGTGGGTTTCGGCAGCGAAGCCGACCACCAGCTTGAGCGCGTCCTCCTGCGCGGCCACCTCGGCCAGGATGTCGGCGGTGCGCACCAGTTCCAGCACCAGCGTGTGGCTGCCGGGGGTCTTCTTCAGCTTCTGCGGCGATACCCGCTGCGGCGTGTAGTCGGCCACCGCGGCGGCGCCAATGTAGATATCGGCCGGCAGCTCGGCCAGTACCGCCTCGCGCATCTGCGCGGCCGAGCGCACGTCGATGCGGCGCACGCCGGGCGGCGTGGCGATCTGCACCGGGCCGCTGACCAACACCACCTGCGCACCGCGGCGCGCGGCGGCGGCAGCCAGTGCGTAGCCCATTTTGCCGCTGGAGCGGTTGCCGACGTAGCGCACCGGGTCGAGGTCCTCGTAGGTCGGCCCGGCGCTGATCAGCACGCGCACGCCGTTCAGGCGGTCGGGCGCGGCCGGGGCCACGGGCGTGAGGTTGGCGGCCAGCGCGGCGACGATCGCGTCCGGCTCGCTGAGCCGGCCGGGGCCGGATTCGCCTTCGGCCAGCGGGCCGTCCTCCGGCCCGATCACCTGCACGCCGCGCCCGCGCAGCAGCACGAGGTTGGCCTGGGTGGCCGGGTGCAACCACATGCGGTGGTTCATCGCCGGGCATACCGTCAGCGGCGCGGTGGTGGCCAGGCACAGCGTGGTCACCAGGTCGTCGGCATGGCCATTGGCCAGCCGCGCCAGCAGGTCGGCGGTGGCCGGGGCGATGACCACGCGGTCGGCCCAGCGCGCCAGCTCGATGTGGCCCATCGCCTGCTCGGCGGCGCTGTCCCACAGCGTGGTACGCACCGGCTGGCCGGACAGCGCCTGGAAACTCAGCGGGGTCACGAACTGCTGCGCGCCCTCGGTCATCGCCACCTGCACGCGGGCACCGGCATCGCGCAGCCGGCGCACCAGTTCCAGCGATTTGTAGGCGGCGATGCCGCCACCGACGCACAGCAGCAGCTTGCGTCCTTCCAGCGGCCGCGCAGGCGCCTGGGCATGGGGGAGTGGGCCAGTCACGGGGGAAAAGTTCCTACCTGCACAAGAATCTTTAGCTTACCCGAAGGGTCTGCCGCCGCTTATTACTCCGGGTGCACGCCGCAGCCATGCTGCGGGCATGCACATCCGCGACTGGCCCAGCACCGAACGCCCCCGCGAGAAGCTGCTGGCGCACGGCGCCGGCAGCCTTTCCGACGCCGAACTGCTGGCGATCTTCCTCGCCTCCGGCCTGCGCGGCCGCGACGCGGTGCAGACCGCGCGCCACCTGCTGCAGCACCACGGCCCGCTGCGCCGGCTGCTGGACCGCAGCGCGCGCGAACTGGCGCAGCTGCCTGGGCTGGGGCCGGCCCGCGCCTGCGCCATCGCCGCCGCGCTGGAGCTGGGCCAGCGCCACCTCGCCGCCGACCTGGAGCGCGGCACCGCGCTGACCGACCCGGCCGCGGCCGGGCGCTACTTCGCCCAGCGCCTGCGGCCGCGCCCGCACGAGGTATTCGCCGTGCTGTTCCTCGATACCCGGCACCGCGCGCTGGCCTTCGAGGAATTGTTCACCGGCACCATCGACAGCGCCGAGATCCACCCGCGCGAGGTGGTGCGGCGAGCGCTGGCGCACAATGCCGCGGCGGTGATCGTCGGCCACAACCACCCCAGCGGGAACCCCGAGCCCTCCGCCGCCGACCGCACCATCACCGTCCGCCTGCGCGAAGCGCTGGGGCTGGTGCAGGTGCGCCTGCTGGACCATTTCGTCATCGGCGACGGCCTGCCGGTATCGCTGGCCGCGCGCGGCTGGCTGTAGAGGCGGGGCTTGCCCCGCATGGCTTCCCGGCAAAGCCCCATGCCGGGCAAGCCCTGCGTCCACGCTCCGGCGGCATCCTCGCTGCAGGGCTGGCCCCGCAGAGGCCGCATGCAGTCTCCTGCACCCTCCGTTGACCTTGCTGACCGCCGCATCAGCAAGGCCGGAGCGGCCATCACGCCGGTCAGGTAAAATACGCAGTTCCGCGCTCCAAGCAGACCGTCAACGTGAAAGCCCTCCTCCGCGCCCTGATCGGCCAAGGCATCGAAGCCTTGCGCGCCAACGGCACCCTGCCTGCCGACACCCTGCCGCCGGATTTCGTGGTCGAACGGCCCAAGACCCGCGAGCACGGCGATTTCGCCACCAACGCCGCGATGCTGCTGGCCAAGGCCGCGCGCAGCAACCCGCGTGCGCTGGCGCAGGCGCTGGTGACGGCATTGCCGGCCAGCGACGACGTCGCCAGCGTCGAGATCGCCGGGCCGGGCTTCATCAACTTCAAGCTGGCGCCGGTGGCCTACCAGCGCGAGGTGGTCAACGTGCTGCGCCAGGGCGAGGACTACGGCCGCAACCTGAGCGGCAACGGCCGCAGCGTCGGCGTCGAATACGTCTCGGCCAACCCGACCGGCCCGCTGCATGTCGGCCACGGCCGCGCCGGCGCGATCGGCGACTGCATCGCCCGCGTGCTGGAAGCCAACGGCTGGAACGCCAAGCGCGAGTTCTACTACAACGACGCCGGCGTGCAGATCGAGAACCTGGCCCGCTCGGTGCAGGCGCGTGCGCGCGGCTTCAAGCCCGGCGACGCACAGTGGCCGGCCGACGCCTACAACGGCGAGTACATCGACGACGTGGCCAAGGCCTACCTGCTCGGCCAGAGCGTGGAGCTGGAGGGCAGCACCGTCACCGGCAGCGGCAACGCCGAGGACATCGACTCCATCCGCCGCTTCGCCGTGGCCTGGCTGCGCAACGAGCAGAACCTGGACCTGGCCGCGTTCGGCGTGGATTTCGACATCTACTTCCTCGAAAGCTCGCTGTACAAGGACGGCAAGGTCGCCGAAACCGTGCAGCAGCTGATCGCCTCCGGCCACACCTACGAGGAAGGCGGCGCGCTGTGGCTGCGCAGCACCGATTTCGGTGACGACAAGGACCGCGTGATGCGCAAGTCCGACGGCACCTATACCTACTTCCTGCCCGACGTGGCCTACCACCTGAGCAAGTGGCAGCGCGGCTACGAGCGCGCGATCACCGAACTGGGCGCCGACCACCACGGCTCGCTGGCGCGGGTGCGCGCCGGCCTGCAGGCGCTGGGCGTGGGCATCCCGCAGGGCTGGCCGGAATACGTGCTGCACCAGATGGTCACGGTGATGCGCGGCGGCGAGGAAGTGAAGCTGTCCAAGCGCGCCGGCAGCTACCTGACCCTGCGCGACCTGATCGACGAGGTGGGCGCCGACGCGGTGCGCTGGTTCCTGATCGCGCGCAAGCCCGACTCGCAGTTGACCTTCGACATCGACCTGGCCCGCCAGCAGAGCAACGACAACCCGGTGTTCTACGTGCAGTACGCGCATGCCCGGGTCTGCTCGCTGCTGCGCCAGGCGCAGGAGAAGGGGCTGGACCACGACCAGGCGCAGGGCCTGGCCGCGCTGGCACAGCTGGACGACGTCCTCTCGCTGGAATTGATGAACGAGATCTCGCGCTACCCGGAAGTGGTGGAAGCGGCCGGCGTCGCGCTGGAACCGCACCTGGTCGCGCAGTACCTGCGTGAATTGGCGCACGCCTTCCACACGTGGTATCACGGCACGCCGGTGCTGGTGGACGATGCCGCCGCGCGCAACGCCCGGCTCGCCCTGGCCTGCGCGGCGCGGCAGACCCTCGCCAACGGCCTGGGCCTGCTGGGCGTGAGCGCACCGGAAAAGATGTAAGCAAGGAGAAGTGGCGGAAATGGCAGCACGACGCGGCAAGAGCCAGGCGCGGCGCAACAGCAGCAACGGTACCCCCGGCTGGGTATGGCTGGTCGCCGGCGCGGCGATCGCGGCCGTGGTGTTCCTGGCCGCACCCGGCCTGTTCAAGAAAGACGGCGACGGCTTCCTGCGCGTGGGCCCGCAGCCCAACCCCGATGCCCGGCCGGTACCGGTGGCCGACGCCGACCTTGACGCCGGGGTGGACCTGCCGCGCCCGGCCACTGGCGACGGCAAGCCGGCGGACAAGCCAGCGACCCAGTACGACTTCTACACCCTGCTGCCCGGCAAGGAAGTGCAGATGACCGACGCCGAACTGGCCGCCAGCGCCAAGGCCGAGGCACAACGTCGCGCCGCCGCCGAGCGCGCCGGGCAGGACAGCGAGGCCCAGCGCGCGCAGGCTGCCTTGGAAGGCCGCCCGGTGCCGCCGGCCGCCACGCCGCTGCCGACGCCGGTGAGCGAGGCACCGCGCCCGGTGGCGGCAGCGGGCACCGCGCCACAGGCGACCACCACCGCGGCCAGCGACCGCAAGCCGGCCGAAACCGCCCCGGCCACGGCTGCCACCCCAACGGCAGACAACGTGCGCTACATCCTGCAGGCAGGTGCCTTCGGCGCTTCCGGTGACGCCGAGGCGACCAAGGCCAAGCTGGCGATGATGGGCCTGAGCGCACGCGTGGAATCGGCGCAGATCAACGGCAACACCGTCTACCGCGTGCGCATGGGGCCATACGGCAGCGCCAGCGAGCTGGCCGAGGCCAAGGCCAAGCTCGACGGCAGCGGCTTGCAGGCGATGGCGATAAAGGCGCAGTGACGTCGCCTGCGGCGGCTTCACCCCAAAGTTTGTGAAACAAACTTTGGGCCCCGTGCCCGTTATCTCCACATCCCCGCGCCTGTCGGCGCGCCCCCTTGACTCAAGGGGGCTGTTTCTCCGGTTGGATCACCGTAGGTGCGGGGCTTGCCGTGGATGCGCCATGTCGGTCATGTCCCGCATCCACCGGCGCCGGTGGCCCGCGAAGGTGCGAAAATCGACGGCCCCTTCCCCTGGAAATCCGCCATGTCCAAGACCGCCCTGATCACCGGCGCCACGTCCGGTTTCGGCGCCGCCGCCGCCCGCCGCTTCGCCGCCGCCGGCTGGAAAGTCATCGCCACCGGCCGCCGTGCCGAGCGCCTGCAACCACTGGTCAATGAATTCGGCGCGGACACCGTACATGCCGCCGCCTTCGACATCCGCGACAACGCCGCCATGCAGGCAGCGCTGGCCGCATTGCCGGCGGCCTTCACCGGCATCGACCTGCTGGTCAACAACGCCGGCCTCGCCCAAGGCACCGCGCCGGCGCAGCACGCCAGCCTCGAGGACTGGCGCACGATGATCGACACCAACGTCACCGCGCTGGTCACCCTCACTCACCACCTGCTGCCGCGGCTGGTCGAGCGCCGCGGCGCGATCATCAACATCAGCTCCACCGCCGCCATCCACCCGTACCCCGGCGGCAACGCCTACGGCGGCACCAAGGCCTTCGTCAGCCAGTTCTCGCTGGGCCTGCGCGCCGACCTGCACGGCACCGGCGTGCGCGTGACCGCGATTGAACCGGGCATGGCCGAAACCGAATTCACCGTGGTGCGTACCCACGGCAACCAGGCCGCCAGCGACCAGCTCTACAAGGGCGCCAACCCGATGACCGCGCAGGACATCGCCGAGCAGATCTTCTGGGTGGCCAACCTGCCGCCGCACCTGAACGTCAATCGCCTGGAGATCATGCCGACCAGCCAGTCCTTCGCCGGCTTCCAGGTACACCGCAGCTGAGCCAAAGCGCCAAAGGCGGGACACGATTGTCCCGCCCGCACGGCCTGGAGACCGAGTAGGAGCGCAGTTCACTGCGCGATGGGCATTACCGGCAAAGCCCCATCGCGCAGTGAACTGCGCTCCTGCAACGCGGTGACGCTGCTGCGCTGCTGCAGTTGGTCTGGCCGGCAAAGGCGTGCCGACCAACGGTCGGCACCTACCGGGATCTGCCTGCCCCACGGCCGGAACAGGCCGTGACGCCGGTTCCGGCACCGCCGGATGGCGCGTGCCGGCCAACGGTCGGCACGCGCCAATGCGGTTTCCGGCAACGCTCCGGCTGGTGCCCGGCCTCAGCCCAGCGGCTCGTCGGACAGGTAGGTGTAGCCGGTGAGCCCGGCTTCCAGCGCGGCGTCCAGCTCGGCGGCGCGCCCGGCCGGCAGGTTGGCCGCCGCCACGCGCTGGCGATAGGCCGCGCGCAGGTCGTCCAGCCGGTAGCCGACGTAGTCGAGCATCACGTCGGTGGTGTCGCCGCGGCGCTGCTGGGCGATGCGGTAGCCGTCGCTCCCGACGGTGACCTCCACCGCGTCGGTGTCGCCGAACAGATTGTGGATGTCACCGAGGATTTCCTGATACGCGCCGACCAGGAAGAAGCCGATGCGGTAGCCCTCGCCGTGGCGCAGCGCGTGCAGCGGCAGCGAGCTGTCCAGGCTCTCGTTCTCGACGTAGGTTTCGACCATGCCGTCCGAGTCGCAGGTCATGTCGGCGACGATGCCGCGGCGGTCCGGGCGCTCGTCGAGCCGCTCGATCGGCACGATCGGGAATACCTGGTCGATCGCCCACACGTCGGGGATCGACTCGAACACGCTGAAGTTGACGAAGTACTTGTCCACCAGGCGCTCGTTGAGCTCGTCCAGCACCGGGCGGTGACTCTTCTCGTCGAAGCTCAGGCGCGCACGCACGCCGTGGGCGATGGCATAGAACAGGTCGTCGATGCGCGCGCGCTGCGGCAGGTCGATCTGGCCCAGCGCATAGGCGCTCAACCCTTCGGCGTGGAAATGCTGGGCCTCGTGGAACAGCTCCACCGCCGGGCGTACGTCCAGTTCGTCGTGGATTTCGCGCAGATGGCGGATCGCCGCCGGCTCGTCGTCGTGCGCTTCCGGCACGCGGCCTTCCGGTGCCTGCTCGACCTCGGCGACGTTGGCGATCAGCACCGCGTGGTGCGCGGTCATCGCGCGGCCGCACTCGGTGACGATGCGTGGCTGCGGCAGGCCGTTGGCCTCGCAGGCCTCGGCCAACGGCTGCACGATGTTGCCGGCGTAGGAATCCAGCCCGTAGTTGATCGAGCAGTAGCTGCGCGAGCGGGTGCCTTCATAGTCGATGCCGAGGCCGCCGCCGACGTCGACATGGCTGATCTTCGCGCCCAGCCGCGACAGTTCGACGAAGTAGCGGGTGGCCTCGCGCATGCCGTTGGCGATGTCGCGCACGTTGCTGATCTGGCTGCCCATGTGGAAGTGCAGCAGGTTCAGGCAGTCGGCGTACTCGGTGTCGCGCAGAGTCTTCCACAGGTCCAGCAGCTGCCGCGGCGACAGCCCGAACTTGGCCTTGTCGCCGCCGCTGTTCTGCCACTTGCCGGCGCCCAGCGAGGCCAGGCGCATGCGCACGCCGATGCCGGGCTTCACCTCCAGCGCCTTCGACTCCTCCAGCACCAGCTTCAGCTCGGAAGGCTTCTCGATGACGATGAAGGTCTGCAGGCCGAGCTTGCGGCCGATCAGCGCCAGGCGGATGTATTCGCGGTCCTTGTAGCCGTTGCAGACGATCAACCCGCCCGGACGGCTCAGTGCCAGCACCGCCATCAGCTCCGGCTTGCTGCCCGCCTCCAGCCCGAAGCCTTCGCCGTGGTGCGAGGCCAGCGTGCCGGCCACGCCCTGGTGCTGGTTGACCTTGATCGGATACACGGCGGTGTAGCCGCCGGCGTAGTCCCAGTCCTGCTGGGCCTGCGCGAAGGCCGCCTGCAGCTTGCCCAGGCGCTGGCCGAGGATGTCGGGGAAGCGCACCAGCAGCGGCAGCTTGGCGCCGGCGGCACGGGCCGAGTCGACGATTTCCGGCAGCGACACGGCCGGCCCCTGCATGCCGATGGGACGCACCACGACATGGCCGTTGCCGTCCACGTCGAAATAGCCATCGGACCAGTGCGGGATCGAATAGGTCTTGCGGGCCTGGTCGAGGGACCAATTGCTCATCGGTGTAGCGGCTCGGTGGGGGCGAAAGAGCACGCATTCTAACGTCTGCGGGGCAAGGGTCCGTTACAATCCGCGCCCACCTTCCCCCTCTCCCACCGGGGCGAGACCCCACGGCTTGCGCGCCACTGGCGCGCAAGCGGTTGAGCGCCCACGCCGCTGGCGTGGGCCGGGGCGCGGAGCGGGGGTTGGGGTGAGGGGCAACGGAGTCACGATGGTTCAACCATCATGGACTGCGTTCGCCCCTCATCCGCCCTTCGGGCACCTTCTCCCGAAGGGAGAAGGGTCAGCACATCTTTCCTCCAAGGACCATCCGCCCATGACCACCCACGACAACTGGTTCATCGAACACTTCCAGCCGACCGGCTCGGCCATCGGTTTCCGCATCACCGGCAAACTCGATGAAGTGCAGTCGCCGTTCCAGAAGATCGAGATCTACGACAGCACCGACTGGGGCAAGCTGATGGTCATCGACGGCGCGATGATGCTGACCACGAAGGACAACTTCTTCTACCACGAGATGATTTCCCATCCCGTGCTGTTCACCCACCCGAACCCGAAGCGCGTGGTGATCATCGGCGGTGGCGACTGCGGCACCCTGCGCGAGGTGCTCAAGCACCCGGGCGTGGAGAAGGCCACCCAGTGCGACATCGACGAGCAGGTCACGCGCATGGCCGAGAAACATTTCCCGGAACTGTGCGAGTCCAACAACGACGCGCGCGCCGAACTGCTGTTCGACGACGGCGTGGCCTACATGGCCAACTGCGAACCGGGCAGCGTGGACGTGGTGATCGTGGACTCCACCGACCCGGTCGGTCCGGCCGAGGGCCTGTTCAACAAGGCGTTCTTCGAAAGCTGCTTCCGCGCGCTGAAGGACGACGGCCTGCTGGTGCAGCAGAGCGAGTCGCCGCTGGCGTTGCTCGACCTGATCCGCGACATGCGCGCGGAGATGGGCAAGGCCGGCTTCCAGAGCTTCAAGACCCTGCCGTTCCCGCAACCCTGCTACCCGACCGGCTGGTGGAGCGTGACCGTGGCCAGCAAGCAGGCCGGTTTCGGCTTCGGCTTCCGTGAAACCGACGCGGCCGCCAAGCCGTTCGACACCCTGTACTACACCGCGCCGCTGCACACCGGCGTACTGGTCAGCCCGCCGTTCGTGGCCAAGGCACTGGGCGAATAAGCCCGCACGCCACCGCAGCGTTCCACCCCAGCCCCGCGCCGGCCACCGGCGCGGGGTTTTTGTTGTCCCCATCCACGACGACACCCCTTCAGGCCATCGGCAGGCGATGCCAAAGCCGCTCCCGGCGATGTTTCGTCGTGACGCCCCCATGCCGGCGCCGGAAGTGAACGCCACCGCAACAATCCGTTGCGCGATTCCGGCTCTTACATTTTTTTGACATTCATGTTTTGTGGACTGTTCAGTTCTAAAATTCAGCCCACGTTTCATCCCCCGCAAGACCGGCAGCCCCCGGCGCTTTCCGCGCCCCGCGCCGGATCAGGAAAGCCTTCATGAACACCTTGTCCGCCTGCTGCGGCGATATCGCCGTTCCCGCCCCCGTCCAGCTGCTCAAGCGCGGCGAACGGCTGCTGGAGCCCGACGTCTATTGCACCGAGTTCAACGGCCAGCCGGCCGTGTTCAAGGACTACCGCCGCTACCGCGGCACGCTGCTGGCGCCGGTCGCGCACCTGCTGGTGCGGCGCGAGGCCGGGGTGCTGCGGCGGTTGCAGGGCTGGAAGCACGCGCCGGCCCTGCTGGGCACCATCGGCGGGCTGGCGCTGGGCATGGAGTTCGTTCCCGGCGACACCCTGAGCAGCGTGCAGCACGCCGGCCAGGAGGTGTTCGACCAGTTGCAGCAGGCGTTGTCGCGCCTGCATGCGGCCGGCATCACCCACAACGACCTGCACGGCACCAACATCGTGGTCAGCGCCGGGGTGCCGGTGCTGCTGGATTTCACCTCGGCCCTGCGCACCCCGCGCTGGCTGCGCAACGGCCCGATCAGCCGCCAACTGCGCCGCAGCGACATGAAGAACCTGGTCAAGATGCGCCAGCGCCTGACCGGGCTGGCGCCAACGCCGGAACAGGCGGCGCTGCTGGCCGAACCGGGCTGGGTGCGCACGCTGCGCAATGTCTGGAAGCGGCTGTACCGGCGGATCAAAGGGCAGGACTGAGCGACCTCTCCCGCAGTTGCCGGGCTTGCCCGGCAGGAGCCTCACCGGCAACACCCCGGCACGGCAAGCCCCGCCGCTACAGGGCAGGGCGGGCGCTCAGAGCGCGTCGGCGTCCAACTCGCCGGTGCGGATGCGCACCACGCTGCCCAGGTCGTAGACGAACACCTTGCCGTCGCCGATCTTGCCGGTGCCGGCGGCCTTGACGATGGCTTCCACCACCTCGTCGGCCTGGGTGTCGGTGACTGCCACCTCGATCTTCACCTTGGGCAGGAAATCGACCACGTACTCGGCGCCGCGGTACAGCTCGGTGTGGCCCTTCTGCCGGCCGAAGCCCTTGACCTCGGTGACGGTGATGCCGGCCACGCCACGTTCGGCGAGCGCTTCGCGCACGTCATCCAGCTTGAACGGCTTGACGATGGCCATGATCATTTTCATCGGTCGGTTCCCTGTCGGTGTGCCGTCGAAGGATACCTCGCGCCACCGCGGGCAGGGCAAACGATCAGGCGAGGGATTATCCTTACCGCCCGACGCAACAGAGCCTGATGGCCGCGCGTGCCGGCACCGAGCAACATCGGCCGGCCCCCTGCGGAGACTGCCCATGATCGACCTGAACCACATCGACGCCCTGGCCCGCCGCCTGAGCGAACTGGTGCCACCGGGGCTGCGCGAATCGCGCGAGGAACTGCAGGCCACCTTCAAGGGCGCGCTGCAGGCCGGCCTGTCCAAGCTGGACCTGGTGACCCGCGAGGAATTCGAGGTGCAGCGCGCGGTGCTGCTGCGCACCCGCGAGAAGCTCGACGCGCTGGAACAGGCCGTCGCCGCGCTGGAAAAACACCCCGCCAACGACGCCTGAGGCACCGGCCGTGAGCCTGGCGCTGGTGCACGCCCGCGCCCGTGCCGGCGTGCACGCGCCGCCGGTGCGGGTGGAAGTGCACCTGTCCGGCGGCCTGCCCTGCACCCAGATCGTGGGCCTGCCCGCGACGGCGGTGCGCGAGGCGCGCGACCGCGTGCGCGCGGCCATCCTCTGCGCACAGTTCGAGTTCCCGGCGCGGCGCATCACCATCAACCTGGCCCCGGCCGACCTGCCCAAGGACGGCGGCCGCTTCGACCTGCCGATCGCATTGGGCATCCTCGCCGCCAGCGGCCAGATCGACCGGCGGGCATTGGCCGAGCATGAATTCATCGGCGAACTGGCGCTGACCGGCGAACTGCGCGGCGTCGATGGCGCGCTGCCGGCTGCAATCGCCGCCGCGCACGCGCAGCGCACGCTGGTAGTGCCGCCGGACAACGCCGAGGAGGCCGCGCTGGCAGGCAACGCGCAGGTGAAGGTGGCCCGCACCCTGCTGGAAGCCTGCGCCGCGCTGGCCGGTGAAAAGGCGCTGCCGGCGGCGCGGGTGGCCGCCGTACCGCCCGCGCCGCTGCCCGATCTTGCCGACGTGCGCGGCCACGCGCAGGCGCGGCGCGCGCTGGAGATCGCCGCCGCCGGTGGCCACCATCTATTGCTGGTCGGCTCGCCCGGCTGCGGCAAGACCCTGCTGGCCTCGCGCCTGCCCGGCATCCTGCCCGAAGCCAGCGAGGCCGAGGCGCTGGAAACGGCCGCCGTCGCCTCGGCCGGCGGGCATGGCGTGGACCCGGCACGCTGGCGGCAGCGCCCCTTCCGCTCCCCGCACCACACCGCCAGCGCGGTGGCGCTGGTCGGCGGCGGCCCACAGCCGCGGCCGGGCGAGGTATCGCTGGCCCACAACGGCGTGCTGTTCCTCGACGAGTTGGCCGAATGGAAGCGGCATGCGCTGGAAGGGCTGCGCGAGCCGCTGGAATCGGGCGTGGTCACCATTTCCCGGGCCGCGCGCAGCACCGCCTTCCCGGCCCGCTTCCAGCTGGTCGCGGCGATGAACCCCTGCCCCTGCGGCTGGGCCGGCGACCGCAGCGGGCGCTGCCGCTGCTCGGCCGAGGCGGTCGCCCGCTACCGCGCGCGCATCTCGGGGCCGCTGCTGGACCGCATCGACCTGCACCTGCAGGTGCCGCGGTTGCCGCCGGCCGAGCTGCATGGCGATGCGCCGGGCGGCGAAGCCAGCGCCGTCGTGCGGGCGCGGGTGGTGCAGGCCCGCGCCCGCCAGCTGCAGCGGGCCGGCAAGGCCAATGCCTGCCTCGACCCCGGCGAGACCCTGCGCGACTGCGTGCTGGCCCGCCCCGACCAGGCCCTGCTGGAACAGGCGATGGAACGCCTGCAGCTGTCCGCGCGCTCGATGCACCGCATCCTGCGCGTGGCCCGCAGCATTGCCGATCTCGCCGGCGCCGACGCCATCGAACGCCCGCACCTGGCCGAAGCCATCGGCTACCGGCAGCTGGACCGCGCCGCCGAGTGATGCCCGCTGCCGGAACCCCGTAGGAGCGACGTCAGTCGCGACCGGGCTTCACCGGGAAAGCCCATCGTGACTGACGTCGCTCCTACGGGTTTGGCGGATGCCGGCGCCACGGTCGCCGCCAATGCGACGACAATGGGCGACGATCGCCTTTCCCCCGCTACGGAGCCGGACATGGACAGGATCGAACGCCCGTACTACCCGATCATCTACGTGCGCGGCTACGCGATGACCCGCGCCGAGATCGTCGAGACCACCTCCACCCCGTTCATGGGCCTGGAGGCCGGCTCGACCAAGATCCGCCAGGCGCAAGACGGCTCGGTGGTGAAATTCGTGTTCGAGTCGCCGCTGGTGCGGCTGATGAAGGACCACGGCTACCGCGACGTCTACGACGGCGGCGCCGAGCTGCGCAGCGGCATTTCGCCGCGCAGCATCGTCATCCACCGCTACTACGACGTGGCCGACCCCGCCTTCGGCGGCGACAAGGCGCCGTCGATCGCCGAGGCCGCCGCCAGCCTCGGCAAGCGCATCCTGGAACTGCGCGACAGCGTGTGTGGCGGCAACGCCACGCTACGCCGCGATTTCCGGGTGTACCTGGTCGCGCACTCGATGGGCGGGCTGATCTGCCGCTGCCTGCTGCAGAACCCGGAGGTGGCCAGCGCCGAGGCGCGTGCGCTGGTGGACAAGGTGTTCACCTACGCCACCCCGCACAACGGCATCGACATCGCCGGCATCAACGTGCCCGACCTGCTCTCGCTCAACGACCTGAACAACTTCAACCGCGGCAACATGGCCAGGTACCTGAAGGTGGCCAAGGACAAGGTCAACACGCTGGGCGACTCCGGCTTCCCGCCATCGCGGCTGTTCTGCCTGATCGGCACCAACAGCCGCGACTACGCGGTGGCGCGCGGGCTGTCCTCGTTCGCGGTCGGCGCCTTCAGCGATGGCCTGGTGCGCATCGCCAATGCCTGGGTGGAAGGCGCGCCGCGCGCCTTCGTCAACCGCAGCCACAGCGGCCACTTCGGCATCGTCAATTCGGAAGAGGGCTACCAGAACCTGACCCGCTTCCTGTTCGGCGATACCTGCGCCACCGCGCAGCTGGACATCGCCGCGCTGCCGCTGCCGCCGGAGATCGAAAATGCGCGCAAGCGCGGCAAGAAGGTACGTTCCTCGTACTACATCGAGGCCACCGTGGCGCCGCGCGGCGCCTACACCTACCAGCTCACCGCGCGCACCCAGGCCAACGAGTGCGCGGTGCGCCGCGAGTATGGCGAGCTGTTCGACGACGACGGCCTGCTGCGCCGCGACGCGCGCTCGCCGGTGCTGTTCTCGGTGTTCCTGGACAGCCGCCGCATCACCGCCGGCAGCGAGATCGCCTTCTCCATCGAGCTGGCGGTGTGCAACGCCGGCTACGAGGTCGATGGCGCCCTGTTCCTGAAGAACCATATCCCCGGCGAATACCTGTTCCGCAACACGCTGGTGCTGTTCGCCAAGCCCGGCGAGGACGGCCAGTGGCGGCTGCGCTACGTGTGGGGCGACGACCAGTGGGCCGGCGGCCCGAAGACGCAGGCCGAACTGGACAGCGCGCGCAGCCGCGCCATCGGCATCGTCCAGCAGGCACCGGACGTGTTCTCGGTGCCGCTGTCCTCGGCCAAGGGCTTCGCCGCCGAACTGAAGATCGCGCTGTCGGCGTGGGCGTAAGCGGCGCCGCGGAAAGGGTGCGTACCTAGCACGACCCCAGGCGCACGAAGCGCTCCACCTCGTCCAGCCAGACGATGTGGATGCCCGCATCGCCGGTGTCGATCCGCAGCTGGCCGTTGGTGCCCTCGTTGCCTTGCGGATCGAGGAACTGCTGGAGCGTCGGCCGGTCGGGAAGCGTGCCCACCCGCATCGTTCCATCGCGCAGGTGCAGCTCGACCATCAATTCCGCGTCGAGCGCCAGTTGCAGTTCCTTCAATCGTTCGATGGTGGCCTGGTCCACATGGACGCGTGGGGCTGTCCTGCTCATTGCATGCCTCGCCTGTCATTCGTTGCGTGGAAAGGGGAAATCCGGTGGTCACGTGCCGGCCGCTCCGTGCTCACGTGCCGGTCTGCGAAGCGGGCGCCTGCAGCGGCTTGGATTGCGGCGACTTGTCCTGCCGCAGCCAGATACTCAACACGACGATGGACAGCACCGCGAGGAATTCGCTTTGCCAGTTCTGCATCGACTCGAACCAGAACCGCGCGCTGCACAGGTGCTCGAACAGGCTGATCGCGGCCCGGCCCTGCATGACCCGCTGCTCGTTTTCGTGCAGCCAGCTGCCGCAGGCGTGCCCGGCGAAACTCAGCAGGAACAGCAGTGCATACGCCAGTGACAGCGAGTTGGCGTACAGCACCTCCCAGATACCGCCGCGGCGCAGCGGCCACGGCCGGGTGCCGGCTTCCACCCGTTCCCGTTCCCCGCCCGGGTCCAGCGGCCGCGATTCGGCCGAGCCTTTCTGGCGCAGGGCCACGGTCAGCAGCACGTACATGCCCATCTGCAGGAACTCGCTTTCCCAGTTCTCGAAGGTGGCCGACAGGAAGTGCCCGCTGGCCAGGTACCGCCGCAGCGATTCCGGCGCGGCGCCGGCATCCAGCAGCTCCGCGTTGTGCACCAGGAACCCGGACCACACCTGCGCGGAAAGGAACACGGCGAACAATGCCAGCAGCACCAGCGACAGGCCATTGCGGCGGAAGAAGGATGACGGTTCGTTGCCCACGTGCGGTCTCCGGCGATGACAACGCAAGCTGGACGCCGATGCTGCAAGGACGCGTAAAGGAATCGCGGCGGACGTCGCCGCCCCGGTCACATCCATGAACCGGCGCGCGTGGAGACGACGGCGTGAACGCAGGCGGCGCCGGCTTCACGTGCGGATCAAGCGGCGACCGGAACAATCGCCGGTACCTGCCAGGAGGTTGTGCCATGTCCAGAGACCGCAAGGATCCGCCGGATCCGTCCGAAGACCGCGAGTGCGGGGAAACCCGCAAGCAGCACCACGAACGCAAGCAGCACGAAAGTGCCAACCACGACGAGGCACTGGAGGAAACATTCCCCGCCAGCGACCCGGTATCGCCCTTCGTCCCGGCCAGGACGCCCGAATGAACCGTGCCCGGCCACGGCCGTCCCGGCGCGTGGCCGCAGTGGCGATGCCGCGCAGCGCGCGGCGCTAGAACCAGCGGCGATGGCGCCCGAGCAGGAAGGCGCCGGCGGCCAGCAGCAGCAACCCGCCGACCACGGCGAAAAAACCCGCGTCGTCGGTCTTGAAGAAGCCAGCGCGGAAGTTCATGCCCAGCGCGCCGACGATGGTGGCCAGCAGGCCGGTGACCACGGTGACGAAGGTGAGCACGCGCATGGCGTCGTTGGTGCGCAGCGCGGTCTGGTTGCTGAACAGCTCGAAGCTGCCCAGCACCAGTTCGCGCGCATTCTCGACCATGTCCATCGCCCGCTCGAAGCGGGTATCGAGCGCGACGAAATGGCGCTCGGCGGTGCGGTTCTCGTCCGGGCGGAAATCCGGCCGCGACAGGGCGCCGAACACGCGGCGGTGCGGCGCCAGCATCCGCCGCAGCCGCGAGGCCCAGCGCCGCAGCCGCTGCAGCTCGGGCAGCATGTCGCGCGCGCGCTCGCCGAGGATGCGGACCTCCAGGCGCTCGATGGCGATCTCGTAGTCGTTGATCGCCGTGAAGTAGCTCGCCAGCTGGCGGTCGAGCAGGGTGGCCACGAAGCTCTCGGCACACAACACGCCCAGCGCGCCGTTGCCCCACTGCCGCCCGCGCATGTCCTCGACGAAGTCGATCGGCTGCCGGTGGAAGGTGACCACGCGGTTGTCGCCGGCGATGCACGTCAGCACGCTGCCGGCGAGCTTCTCGCGGTTGCCGCTGCCGTCGGCGACGATGACCCGCACCCAGAAATGCGGGCCATCCTGCCCCATCTCCGGCGCGGTGCCGCCGTCCATGAAGGCACGCGCCGCCGCCGGCAGTTCCCAAGCCTGCCATACCGCATCCAGCATCGCGGCCGGCGCGTCGCCCAGGTCCGCCCACGCCAGCGCGTCGTCGCCGGGGCAGCATTGCGCCAGCGCCTCCAGCGCGACCGCGCGGAAGTGGCCATCAGCATCGAACACGCGGCAGAAGAACGCCCCGTCCACCGGGGGATCGTCCGCCATGCTGGTCGCCGCGGTCGCCACGCGCGGTTACAGGTAGTCCTTGCGCGCGTTCTCCGCCCGCGCCGCGCCGATGGCGGTCTGCACGTCCTTGCGTTCCTCCGGCGGGGGCAGCACCGCCGGCATGCCCAGCTGCTGGATCCACAGTTCCCGCGCCCAGCCCTTGGTGTGGTACAGGTGGTGGTCTTCCTGTTTCTCCACGGCCTCGTAGGCCTGCATCAGCACCTTGGCATGCGGACCACGCCTGCCGGCGACCTTGCCGATCAGTTCCCAGTTCAGGTGGTCCTTGGTTTCGGCGAGGACGACGCATTCGGCTGCCACCAGCTCCGCCTCGGCAGGTTTCGCGTTGGCCAACGCCATGTCGATCGCGGCCACCAGCGAAGCGCCCAGGTGGGCGACGACCTCGCGGCCGGGGCTGGCGGTTTCCGTATCCAGGCCAAGCTGCTCGAACACCCGGGTCAGGATTTCCTCGTGGGTGCGGGTTTCGTCCAGGTAGCCCTGCCACTCCTTGCGCAGGTCCTCGTTGCCGGTAGCGCGCAATGCGGCGGTATAGACCTGGATGCCGCCACGCTCGGTTTCCAGCGCCTGCAGCAACAACTCGGTGGCGGATGCTTCATCTGCTTTCGTGGCCATGCCTGCTCTCCTCGTCGGGGACGGCCGGTATAGCCGGCCATCCGCAAAGCACGCGTGAGCTGGCGTGAACGGCAGGTATTCGCCGTGGCGAGGCCTCCCGTGCGGGCAGGCCCCGCCCCGTCAGCCGACCACCAGCGACCAAGGGATTTCCGATCCGTTGAACTTGAACTTGAACCCGTCGCAATCCACCTGCCTTGCCAGGTTGCCGCGCTCGTCGACCAGCGTGCTGACCTCTATCCGCGTATCCGCCGCGGCGGGCCCGCTCCTGCTCGGGATGCCGGCTGTCCTGATGTCGGCCATTTCCTTGGAAACGATCGTGACCGGGCGCAGTTCCCGCCCCGGGCCCTCCAGATAGAATTGAATGCCTTTCACGGTGCGATGTCCTCGAGATCATCCCCCCATCCAGCGCCACCTTTTCTACAGGTGGCGGGGTTAAGGCACCGGGTACGGCATGCCTTGCATTCGTTAAGCGGCAACATGGATCGCGGCATGGATCGCGACATGCCCTTCACGCCGATACGCCACCGCCGCGCTTTCCCACCGGCCGCGCGTGCACGCGCTCCTCACCAATGGCTGCATGTTCTTAATCCATGTCCCGACACGATGGCGGCGGAGCATTCCTGCTCCCCAAGTGGAGGATCGACATGAAGACGCGCAAGCTCAAGCAACTCCTGTTCGCCACCTTGGTCGCGGCCGGTTGCGCGGGAACCGCCATCAGCGTCCAGGCCGCCGGCCAGGCCACGGCCGGGCAGGAATCCGTGCAGCCCGGCAGCGACACCTGGATCACCACCAAGGTCAAGGCCGAACTGCTCGCCACCAAGGACGTTTCCGGCCTGGACATCAAGGTCGAGACGGTCAACGGCGTGGTTTCCCTGAGCGGCACCGTGGACACGCAGGTCGAGGCCGACCGCGCGGTGGCGGTGGCGCGGGCCATCGAGGGTGTCAGCCGGGTGGATGACAGCGGGCTGGTGGTGCGCAACAAAAGCTGAGCACACCACCCGCGGTGGTCCGCTGGCCATGCCGGCCGGCGGACCCGCCCGCGCCTTCGGCGCGATCATCCGCGCCGCTTGCGGGCCAACCGCGAGACGGTCCTGTCCAGATCCTGTTCCATCGCGGCGATGTCGCCCCACGGATGCGCCTTCATCCGCGCCATGCGCCGCGGCGCGGAGGCCAGCGTGCAGGCATCGCCGCGCTTCACTCTTCCCAGTTCCTCCCAACGCAACGGCATCGCCACCGGTGCTCCCACCCACGCGCGCAGCGAGAACGAGGCCACGCTGGTCGCGCCGCGGCCGTTGCGCAGGTAGTCGATGAAGATGCGCCCCTTGCGCTGCGCCTTGCCGGCGGTGGCCACGTACGACAACGGATCGGCCGTGGCCATCGCCTCGGCGAAGGCGCGCGCGAATTCCCGCACCCGCGGCCACGGGCAGGCCGGCCGCAACGGCACCACCACGTGCAGGCCCTTGCCGCCGGAGGTACGTACGAACGATTCCAGGCCGAGCGCGCGCAGGCGGTCGCGCACCTGCCGCGCGGCCGCCACCACCCGTGGCCAGGCCACGCCCGGCGCCGGGTCGAGGTCGAACACCATGCGGTCGGCCTTGTCCGGGTCATCGGCCAGCGCGCCCCAGGGATGGAATTCCAGCACGTTGAACTGCACCAGTTCCAGCAGCGCACCGGCGTCGCGCACGACGAGGTAGTCGGCGTGGGTGCCGTCCTCTTCCTCCAGCGGCAGTGCATCGACCCGCGCCATGCCCGCCAGCAGGTGCTTCCGGAAAAAGCACGGCTGCTGCGCGCCCTGCGGACAGCGCACCACCGACAGCGGGCGGCCGGCGATTTCCGGCAGCAGCCAGGGCAGCATGGTGCGGTAGTAGGCGAACACGTCGCGCTTGCGGATGCCCGCGTCCGGGTACACCACGCGGGCCGGGCTGGTGAGCATCACCGCGGCTTTGGACTTCCCCGATCTGGTGGTGGCTGCAGGCATTTCCGGCTCCCGGTGGGTGTGTATCTCCGCCGCACGCAGGCCGGTGATCATCCTGTCGGCCTGGATCGTCTTGAATGCGGCCTGCCGTGGTGGCGCACCCCCACCACCAGCATGGGCCTGGTCCCGCTGCACCCGAGAGCCGCCACCAATGCCGACCGGGGTGAAAAAGCACCACGGCGATTTCACGGCGGCGCCGGGAACAGGCCGGGCACCGAGCGCGACGAACGGGTGTCGCCGCCCAGCGACTGCGCGACGACGGCCAGCGCGGCGCGCTTGCGCCGTGGGGTGATCGCCGCCACGCAGTCGCCGGGCACCCACAGCACGAACTCGCGCATGTTGGCGTCCTGCGCGGTGGCCAGCACGCAGGAATCGGCGGCCACGCCGGTCAGCACCAACCGCCGCACCTGCAGCTTGGCCAGCAGGATCGTCAATGGCGTGGCGAGGAAACCCGAGTGCTTGGGCTTGAGCACGTGGTAGTCGTGCGGGCGCGGCGCCAGCCGCCGCGCCACCGCCGCCGCATGGCCGCCGGCATCGGCGCAGGCCGTCACCAGGTCGCCGAACTGCCCCTGCCAATGGGCGAAATTGTCGTTGACGTGGATTACCGGCGCCGCGGCGGCGTCGAACCGGCGGCGCAGGCGCACGATGCCCGCGCAGGCCACCTCGGCGGCGGCGCCGAGCGTATCGCCGCCGGCGAAATCGAACAGGTTGATCATGTCCAGGATCAACAGCGCGGTCGCATCGTCGTGGCAGGAGGCAAGGGCCTGCCCGCCATCGTCGCCGCCCGACTTGCGCTTCGTGCCCATGACCGGCCGCCGCCGCTCAGCCGCGTGGGCCGCCCATCACCGGCAGGATCGCCCCGCTGATGTAGCTGGCGGTCACCGGCGAGGCGAGGAAGACGTAGGCCGGCGAGAGTTCCTCCGGCTGCGCCGGCCGGCCCATGTCGCTGTCCCTGCCGAACCTGGCGACGTCCGGGGCCTGCTTGTCGGCCGGGTTCAGCGGCGTCCATACCGGCCCCGGGGCGACGCAGTTCACCCGGATGCCGCGGCCCAGCAGCTGCGCGGCCAGCGCCTTGGTGAAGGCATGGATGGCGCCCTTGGTCGCGGTGTAGTCGAGCAGCGACGGGCTGCCGAACAATGCGGTTTCCGAGCCGGTGTTGATGATGCTGGCGCCCTCGCCCAGATACGGCAGCACCGCGCGCGCCATCTGCACGTAGCCGGCGATGTTGGTCTGCAGGGTTTCCTGCAGGTGCGCGTCGTCGAGGTCCTCCAGGCGGTGGCAGTGCAGCTGGAAGGCGGCGTTGTTGACCAGGATGTCGATGCCGCCGAGCGCCTCGTTCACCTGTGCGGCCGCCGCGTTGCAGAACGCCGGGTCGCGCACGTCGCCGCTGATGGCGATGCAGCGGCCGCCTTCGGCCTCGACCGCCCTGCAGGTTGCCTCCGCGTCCTCGTGCTCGTCCAGGTACAGCACCGCCACGTCGGCGCCTTCGCGCGCGAACAGCAGGGCCACCGCGCGGCCGATGCCCGAGTCGCCGCCGGTGACCAGCGCGCGCATGCCCTGCAGCTTGCCGCTGCCCCGGTAGTCGGGCGCCAGATAACGCGGCTGCAGTCGCAGGTCGTGCTCGTTGCCCGGCTTCTTCAGGCTCTGCGCGGGCAGTTTCGCCGGCTGGCGGCGGGTACCCGCCTGCACCCCGCCGGACGGCGCCGGCTTCGGCTTGCCGGCGCCCTGCTTCTTCGTCTTCGCCTGCATGCGGCGCTGGCGCTCGGCCGTCGCCTTCGCCCCGGCGCGGGCGGAGCTGGCGCTCTTGCCGGCGGCCTTGCGGGCAGGGGTTTTCTTGCTGGCGGTCATGGGCTCGATCTCCGGTGTGGGTTCGCGGGCATGCCGTGGCGGGCGCTCAGCCCGCGGCGGCATGGCGGGCGCAGTGTTCGCAGCAGAAGACCGCCTTGCCGACCTCCACGCCGTGGCCGATGACGGCGCACTCGCAGTGCGCGCAGCGCGGTGCCATCGAATGGATGGCGCATTCGAACGAGTCGAAGGTGCGCGTCACCGCGCCCTGGGTGACGGTGAAGCTCCTGTCGTAGTTGTTGCCGCAGACGTCGCAGGTGGCCATGGGCATTCCTCGGTTGCTTGCTTGCCGGGCAACCGATTCTTCGCGGGCCGGTGCTGCGCGGCAGTGAAAAAACGTGGAAGCGCCGTGTAGGCACATGCCCGCTCAGCGCGGCGCTGGACGGGCCTGCAGCACCTTCAGCGCCGCCCGTTCGCATCGGCGGATGCCGCGCAGCGCGCGCAACGGCCGCAGCGCGCCGTCCTGCCAGGCACGGAACACGCGCGGGTCGATATAGGACTTCCGGCAGACCGCGGGGGTATTGCCGAGCGTCGCGGCGACCGCGGCGACGACCCGGTTGCGCGGCGGCGCCAGTGTCCGTTCGTCCGCATCCGCCGGTACCGGCACCCGCGCCAGTTCGATCATCGCGGTCAGGGTGGCGCCCCAGGTGCGGAAATCCTTGGCGGTGAAATCGCTGCCGGTCAGCCGCTTCAGGTAGGCGTTGACGTCGCCCGAATCGACCGGGCGCACCCTGCCCGCGGCGTCGCGGTACTGGAACAGCGGCTTGCCGGGCAGGTCGTGGCAGCGCCGGATCAGCGCCACCAGCCGCCGGTCGTCTATCCGCAACCGCTGGGAGCGGCCGGATTTCCCCGCGAAGCACATCTCCGCGCGCGTGCCCGCGCACAGGCGGAGGTGGCGGTTGCACAACGTGGTCAGGCCGTAGGAATGGTTGCTGCGCGCGTAGGCATCGTTGCCGATGCGCGCGTAGGTCCTGCCCATCACCGTGACCACCAGGGCCAGCACCTTGTCACGCGGCAGGCCGGGCAGCGCCAGGTGCCGGCGCAGCTTGCCGCGCAGCGCCGGCAACGCCCTGCCGAAGGCGAGGATGCGGGCGAACTTGTCCGCGCCGCGCCGCCGCACCCAGTCCGGGTGGTAGCGGTACTGCTTGCGCCCGCGCGCGTCGCGGCCGGTGGCCTGCAGGTGCCCGTCGGCGCGCGCGCATATCCACACCTCGGCGTAGGCCGGCGGTATCGCCAGCCGGCGGATCCGTTCGAGCACCGCGCCGTCGCGTACCGGTGCGCCGTCGCTGTCCACGTAACGGAAGCCACGCCCGGCACGCTGCCGGGAAATTCCCGGCTGCCGGTCGTCGCTGTGGCGCAGGCCGGCGCCACGCAGCGTGCGCGAGGGCGTTTCACGGGCGTTGGCGCTTGGCATCAGGCTGGTTTCCCCTGCGCCTGGAGGGGCGGCATCACCAGGGCGGCACGCTCAGCACCACGGCCAATGCCAATACGACGATAACGATGACGATGATCCATCGACGGGGAAACCGGCGGTGCGGCGGCATGTGCGGAGCCCTCTGGCGGGTGTCGATGGCCCGAGGGTGCGGCAAGCGGCGTCAAGATGGCGGGAAGCGCGGCGCCGTCGTCGGCTCGGAGGGAGGGTCGCGATGCGGGGGGGTGCGGTTACGCCTCCAGGTCGGTACGGCCCGTTACCGCGACGCGATCGACGAACGCTTCGATTCCCAGCGGGCGCGCCAACGCATAGCCCTGCCCGTAGCGCACGCCCGCCGCCAGCAGCAGTTGCACCTGCTCCATCTTCTCGATGCCCTCGGCAACGGTCTGCGCCTCGACGGCGCGGGCGATGTTGACGATTTCGGGAATCAGGTTGGAGCGCACCGTGGCGTCTTCCAGCTCGTAGACGAACGAACCGTCGATCTTCAGCAGGTCGGGGGAAAGCTGGGTGACCGACCTGAGGTTGGAGTAGCCGGTACCGAAATCGTCCACCGCGATCAGGAAGCCCCGGGCCTTCAGCCGCTGCACTTCCGGGATCAGCTCGCTGGACAGGCTGTGCTCGGTGATCTCGATGCAGACTTCGAGGTCGTCGCGCCCGGTTGCCTGCAGGGCCTGCTCCAGGAGCGGGATCAGCACGTCCGGCTCGATGCTTTCGGGAAAGCAGTTCAGGGCGATGCCGAACCTGCCCTGCCATGCCGGCAGGTGCGCCGCCAGTTCCCGGACCGCCTTGCGCGCAACCGCATGGTCGAAGCGGCGCTGCAGGCCGGCGCCGCGGATGGCCGGGATCATCCTGTCGGGCGCCCAGGTCGTTTCGCCCTCCCGCAGGCGCGCCAGTACCTCGCAGCCGACCGGGCGCAGCGTCGCCAGGTCGAACACCGGCTGGTAGACCAAGGCCAAGTGGGCTTCGTCGCAAAGCAGGCCGATGCGGTTGCGCAGGCTGCCGAGCCGGTACACGAAAGGCGTGACCGTCCCGATGACCAGCCCGGCGATCAGCAGCGACCCGGCCAGCAGCACCGGCAGCAACGCGTTGCCCTGCACGATGGCCGGCAGGCTGCGCCGCGTCTGCAGCACCACGTCCTGGCCGGGCACCATGCTGACCCGCTCGTAGCCCAACCCCTGCCGCGAAAGGCCGGAGCCCTCCAAGCGGCCGGCGCGCGCCTGCATCGCCGGCAGGGCCCGGGCCTCGATGCCGTTGGCATTGAGCAGGAGCAAGCCGTCCGTGGTGCGCAGCCACACCACGTCGGCGCTGGCATACAGGTCGTCGGTGGCATAGGGGCTGACGACGACGTTGACCGGCGGGCGCTGGATGATGGTGGCGGCCACCTTCCTGCCCGCCATCGTCAGCGGGACGTTGGTCAACAGCTCCAGCCCCGACCGCGAGACATGGACCGGGTAGTCGTCCTTGATCGGCACGGACAACCGTCCCAGCGCCGTGGAGCAGATCAACTGCCGGTTTTCGTCCAGCACGCCGATCTCGCGCAGGTAGCGGGAGCCCAGCAGTTCGGCATTGAGGTCGACCAGGCCCTGGTCGCTGCAGTTCAGCCGGCCCTTGCGGGCCAGGCGGTCCAGCAGCCCGCTGCCTTCCGCGGTGACCTTCTGCATCAGCTGCAGGGCCGCATCGTGGCGCTGCGCCGTCCGGCTCTGGTCGAGCCATGCAACGGCGGCCACCGAGGCCAGCATCAACGCGAGGGAGACGAATATCCCGATGCCGCAGATGAAGAGCCTCGGCATCCTGGCGATCTTCAGGAGCAACCAGTGGCGCACCTTGTGCAAGAAGCCTCCCGACCTTGCCGCGCGGCTCGAAGCCAGCCACTGGAATCGTATGCGCTGTTCAACCGGGCGACAACGCCGGCTGGACGGCCCTGCGCCAACCGCAGCCGATGACGACCGGGAAATGGTCTGGAAGATGGCGCGCCCGGAGGGATTCGAACCCCCGACCAATGGCTTCGGAAGCCACTACTCTATCCGGCTGAGCTACGGGCGCGTTGTCTGTTGCGACGGGAGCATTGCGCTCCCGGGCCGGCCGGCATCGCCGGGCGGAGGCGCATTCTAACGGCAAATGCCCGCGCAGGTCTGCCCCCGTGCGCCGAGGGCGGCGGGTGCTGCTGGTAATCTTCGCGCATGGGTTACGAACGACACGAACAGCAGCCGGCTCCGGCACCGTCACGGCTGCTGCCTTACTGGAAGCTGATGCGCGCCGACCGCCCGATCGGCACCCTGCTGCTGCTGTGGCCCACGTGGTGGGCGCTGTGGCTGGCGGCCGGTGGCCTGCCGCCGCTGTGGACGCTGTTCGTGTTCACCGCCGGGGTGTGGTTGACCCGCTCGGCCGGTTGCGTCATCAACGACTACGCCGACCGCTGGCTGGACCCGCACGTCAAGCGCACCCGGGACCGCCCGCTGGCCACCGGCGCGGTGTCCGGGCGGCAGGCGCTGGCACTGTTCGCCGGGCTGATGCTGGTGGCATTCGCGCTGGTGCTGACGATGAACCGGCTGACCGTGCTGCTGAGCTTCGTCGGCGTGTTCCTGGCCGCCACCTATCCGTACCTGAAGCGCTACACCCACCTGCCGCAGGTCTATCTGGGCATGGCCTTCGGCTGGGGCATCCCGATGGCGTTCGCCGCGGTGCAGGGCGAGGTGCCGCCGCTGGGCTGGGTGCTGTACGGCGCCAACATCCTGTGGTCCACCGCCTACGACACCTGGTACGCGATGGTCGACCGCGACGACGACCTGAAGGTCGGCTCGCACTCCACCGCCATCCTGTTCGGCGATCTGGACCTGGTGATACAAGGCATCCTCTACGCGCTGTTCCTCGGCGCGATGGCGCTGGTCGGGCAGCGCGCGCAGCTGGGCGCGTGGTACTGGCTGGGGCTGCTGGTAGCGGCCGTGCTGGTGGGCTGGGAATTCTGGCTGGCGCGCAACCGCGAACGCGAACCATGCTTCAAGGCATTCCTGCACAACAACTGGGTGGGCGCAGCGCTGTTCGCCGGCATCGCCGCCGCGCTGTAGGACGCAGGTCACTGGCCCGCGGGCGGCTCCCACAGCTCGACCTTGTTGCCGTCCGGGTCGATGACCCAGCCGAACTTGCCGAAGTCCGAGGACTCGGTGGCATCGAGGACGTCGCAGCCCTCCGCACGCAACGCGGCCAGCAGCGCGTCGAGGTCGTCCACGCGGAAGTTGACCATGAAGGTCGCCGAACCCGGTTCCATCTTCTTCGTATCGCGCGCGAATACGCTCCAGATGGTCATCCCCGGCGCGCTGCCGGGGCCGCCCCACGGGAATACGGCGCCGCCCCAGTCGCCCACGTCCAGCCCCAGGTGGTCGCGGTACCAGGCGCCAAGGCGTACGGGGTCCGCGGACTGGAAGAAGATGCCGCCGATGCCTGTCACGCGCTTCATTGACCTGTCTCCGGATTGGCTCGCGCCTGTGGTCCGGCAGCATGCCACGGCGCCGTTGCCGCCCGGCATTCACGGCACCCGCGCGCAGACCCAGGCATCGACCCGCGCCACGCCGGCCCGGCGCAGTGCGCGGGCGGCCGCGTGCAGGGTGGCGCCGGTGGTCATCACGTCATCGACCAGCGCCACATGCGACGGCAACGACCCGGCGGCGACGAAGGCCGCGCGCAGGTTGCGGCGGCGCGTGGCTGCATCCAGCTCCGACTGGGCGGCGGTGGCGCGCACCCGGCGCAACCCGGCCAGCAGCGGCAACTGCAGGTGGCGGGCCAGCGGCCGCGCCAGTTCCAGCGCCTGGTCGTAGCCCCGTTGGCGTAGCCGCGACCGGTGCAGCGGTACCGGCACCAACGCCTGCGGCGAGTCGGCGGCGGCCAGCCGGTCGCCCATCAGCTGCGCCAGCAGGCGCCCGGCGGCAAGGTCGTGGTGGAACTTGAAACGGCGCAGCAGGCCATCCACCGGCGCGGCGTACAGCATGGCGGCGTGCACCTGCTGCAGCGGCGAGCGCGCCTGCCGGCAGGCGCCGCACAACGTGCCGGCGCTTTCCGCGGCCGGCAGCGGCAAGGCGCAGCGGCGGCAGGCGCTGTCCAGCCACGGCAGGCCGGCGGCGCAAGCGGTACACAGGTCGCGACCGGCGGCCGCCGGTTCGGTGCAGACCAGGCAGGTCGGCGGGAACAACAGGCCGGACAACCGGCCACCCCATATGTAAACCCGCCCTGAAATCGATTGGTTGACAGGGGTGGCCATGCTCACCAGACTGCCGCGTTTCCCCTGCCCGAATCTGTCAGGAAACCACGATGTCCGCCGTCATCCGCCACGACTGGAGCCGCGAGGAATTGCTGGCGCTGTTCGACCTGCCGTTCCCCGAGCTGCTGTTCCGCGCCGCCAGCGTGCACCGCGAACACTTCGACCCGACGCAGGTGCAGGTGTCCACGCTGCTGTCGGTCAAGACCGGCGGCTGCCCGGAGGACTGCGCCTATTGCCCGCAGGCGCAGCGCTACGACACCGGCGTCGATGCGCAGAAGCTGATGGACACCGACGCGGTGGTCGAACGCGCGCGCGCGGCCAAGCACGCCGGCGCCTCGCGCTTCTGCATGGGCGCGGCGTGGCGTTCGCCGAAGGACCGCGACATCCCCAAGGTGGCGGCGATGATCGCCGAGGTGAAGGCACTGGGCCTTGAAACCTGTGCGACGCTGGGCATGCTCGAAGGCCACCAGGCGCAGGCGCTGAAGGACGCCGGGCTGGACTACTACAACCACAACCTCGACACCGCGCCGGACTACTACGACTCGATCATCCACACCCGCCAGTACCAGGACCGGCTGGACACGCTCGAACACGTGCGCAACGCCGGCCTGAAGACCTGCTGCGGCGGCATCGTCGGCATGGGCGAGACCCGCGAACACCGCGCCGGCCTGCTGCTGGCGCTGGCCAACCTGCCGGCGCACCCGGATTCGGTGCCGATCAACCGGTTGGTGCAGGTGGCCGGTACGCCTTTGCATGGAAGTGCGGAGCTGGACCCGTTCGAGTTCGTGCGCATGATCGCGGTGGCGCGCATCGCGATGCCGCGCTCGATGGTGCGGCTGTCGGCCGGGCGCGAGAGCATGAGCGACGAATTGCAGGCGTTGTGCTTCGCCGCCGGCGCCAACTCCATCTTCTACGGCGAGAAGCTGCTGACCACCGGCAACCCGGACACCGGGCGCGACCAGGCGCTGTTCGCGCGGTTGGGCATCACCCCGATGCAGGTGAACGTCGATGCCGAGGACCATGACCATCCGAACACGGTGCACCTGGACATCGCCCCGCAATGCGGCTGCGCGCAACCGGCCTGACAACCACCGGCCGGTTATCCCGCTAGACTCGCCGACACCATCGGGGGGGAATCGGCGGATGATGCGTCGCATCGGGCTGTTGTCGTGCGTGCTGGTGCTGTGTGCATGCACGGGCATCCACTCGGATTTCACCCAGTCGTTCGTGGATGCCAACCGCGGCCTTGACGACGATGCATGGGCTGCGGCGTACTCGCCGGAAATGAAGCTGCTGGCGGTCGGCCGCGATTCGGGCCGGCTGGAGCTGTGGAATGCCCGCAAGCCCGACGCGCGGATCGCGGTGCAGGCGCACGAGCTGCGTACCCAGGGCTTCGCCTTCGGCCCCGGGGACGGCATCGTCATCACCCACTCGGCCAGTGGCAACATCGACATCGGCGACATCGTCCAGCTCGAGAACGGGCCGAAGGTCTGGGACGCACGCAGCGGCGAGCTGCTGCACGCCTTCCGCGAACCCGACTGGCTGCCCGGCGCGGTGTCGGCCACGCCGCTGCGCGGCCTGTACCTGCTGGCCAGTTACGACGTGTTGCATATCTACGACCACGCCAACCGCACGCTGGCCGGTGAGCCGCTGCAACTGCAACAGGACGGCGGCATCACCTGCCTCGACTGGGACCAGGCTTCCGGCCTGATCGCCGCCGGCACCGACAAGGGCGTGATCTTCCTGCTCAGGCTGCACCGCGATGCGGGCGGCCCACGGCTGGAAATCGTCGACCGCCACGCCCCGCACGGACCGGGGCCGCGCAACGACATGCTCGCGGTGATGCTGCTGGACGACGGCACCCGGCTGGTCACGGTGCAGCATTCGCCGGAGCGGGTGCAGGCGCTGCGCGACGCGGTGCCGCCGCTGTACCGCGGGCTGCAGCACGAAACCGTGCGCTGGAACCTGGCCGGCTGGCAGCGCGAACACGCGTACTCCAGTTCGCTGGTCGGCGTGCACCAGGCCGGCTTCACCCGCGGCGAGGACTGGCTGATGCTGGCCGGCGTGGCCGGCGGCAGCGCGCGGATCGAGGGCAAGATCGAGCTGCTGGACCTGCGCAGCGGCGTGGCCTGGCGGTACAAGGCCAACACCACCCATGCCACCGCGGTGCTGCTGCCGGCCGCGCGCGAAGGGCTGGTACTGGGCAGCGGCCGCGCCACCCGCGTCAAATACCTGGACCAGGCCGACGACGTGCCGTGGTCGGCGCCGCGCTGAGCGCGGCGACCCGCTGGTTCAATCGGCCAGCACCGTACGCCCGCGCGCCCAGTCGCGCAGCGCCTGCACCTGCTCGGCCATCAGCACCGACAGCGGCCGGGTGTTGCGGATCTCGGCCATCAGCAGGTCGGTGTCCAGCGGCTTGCGCTCGGCATGCGCGGCATACAGGCCGGCGACCACCGCCTGCTCGATCTCGGCGCCGGAAAAGCCGTCGGCCGCCGCGGCCAGCGCCGGCAGCGCGAACGCCTCGGCGTCCAGCCCGCGCTTGCCCAGATGCAGGCGCAGCAGTTCCACGCGGGTGTCCGGCGACGGCAGGTCGACGAAGAAGATTTCGTCGAAGCGGCCCTTGCGCAGCAGTTCGGCCGGCAGTTCGTGCACCTGGTTGGCGGTGGCGACGATGAACACCGGCGCCTTGCGCTCGGCCATCCAGGTCAACAGGTAGCCCAGCACCCGGCGCGAGACGCCGCCGTCCTCGCCGCTGCTGGCCAGGCCTTTCTCGATCTCGTCGATCCACAGCACGCACGGCGCCAGCTGCTCGGCCGAGGCCAGCGCCTGGCGCAGGTTGTTCTCGGTTTCGCCGTGGTACTTGTTGTAGAGCGTGCCGAAGTCCAGCCGCAGCAGCGGCACGCCGAAGCCGGCGGCGGTGGCCTTGGCCAGCATCGACTTGCCGCAGCCCTGCACGCCGAGCAGCAGCATGCCGCGCGGCGGGTCCAGCCCCGGCGGCGCGTCGCCGCCGACGAACACCGCGCGGCGCTGCTCGATCCAGCGCTTCAGGCGCGCCGCGCCGGCCACCTCGCCGAAGCGCGCGCTGTCGTACTCGTAGTGCAGGTGGCCGCTGCGGTTGAGCAGCTCGAACTTCAGCCTGGCCAGCTGCGGCAGGTCGTCGGCATGCAGCGCGCCGTCGCCGTGGATCAGCTGGCGGGCGATGCGCCGCGCATCGGTCAGGCTCAGGCCCTGCAGGTTGCGCAGGATCTGCCGCACCGCGTCCTGGTCCACCTCCACGCGGCGGCCGCCGTTCTCGCCGGCATAGGCCGCCGCTTCCTCGCGCAGCATCTTCAGCAGCGCGTTGGCGTCGGGCAGGCGCGGGTTGAAGCGGGTCGCCAGCGGTTCCAGTTCGGCCGGCAGCTCGACCTTGGCGCCGACCAGCACCAGCACGTGCGGCTGGCTGTGGCGGCGCTGCACGATGTCGCGCAGCAGCCGCTGGTGGCTGGCGTAGCCGAGGTAAGGGTGGAAGTCGAGCAGCAGGTAGATGCCGCGCTGGTCGGCCTCGTGGATCATCCGCAGCACCGAGCTGGCGTCCGGCGGGCCGCTGGCCTCGTCCTCGCGGTCCATGTCGATGCGGCGCAGGCCCTCGGTGATCGACCAGCGGTACAGCGCGCGCCACACGTTCATCAGCGCCTGCCGGAACAGCTCCACGATCCGCGCCTCGTCCCGCGTCTCGATGACGATCAACGGCGTGCTGGCGCGGATCAGCGCGGTCAGGTCCTGCAACTCGCTCATGGGGGCTCCGGCGGCGGGGCCGACAAGATAGCAAAGCGGCAGGGGCGTCGTGGTTGCACCCGGAGTGATGCAGGAGCGACGTCAGTCGCGACCGGGCCGTACCGGGAAAGGCCCGGTCGCGACTGACGTCGCTCCTACGGGTTGTCTCCCAGCACGGGCTTCGCCCGGCGACTACCGCGGCCATCGCTTCGCGGTGTACGCTGCCGGCCAGTCCCGCGCAAAACGAGGCGTGCATGAAGACGATCCTGGTGGCCGGTTCCAAGGGCGGTGTCGGCAAGACCACCATCGCCACCCATCTGGCCGCACATTCGGCGCTGGCCGGGCAGGCGACGGTGATCGCCGATGCCGATCCGCAGGGGTCGAGCACGCGCTGGGCGCAACGCCGCGCCAACCTCGAGAGCGCGGTGCTGCCGGTGGACGTGCACCGCAAGAAGAACTGGGAAAAACTCATTCCCGACGGCGCCGAGCAGGTGATCGTCGACGCCCCGGCCGGCGCCTACGCCGAGGACCTGGAGCGCTTCATCGATGCGGCCGACGCGATCGTGGTGCCGGTGCTGCCTTCGGCGCTGGACATCGAGGCCATCGTCGGCTTCCTGAACAGCCTGTCGAAGATCAAGCGCGTGCATTCGCGTGCGTTGCCGGTGGGGCTGGTGCTCAACCGCACCCGGCCGTGGACGCAGACCTCGCAGCAGGCGCGGCAGATGCTGGCGCAATGGCCCTACGAAGTGGTCGCGCAGCTGCGCGACAGCCAGAGCTACGTGGTGATGGTCGGGCTGGGCCGCAGCTTGTTCGACTACCACTCGGCGATGGTCCGCGAGCACCAGCAGGACTGGGCACCGCTGCTGCACTGGTTGAACAAGGCCTGACCTGGAGTGATGCCCCGCCATGCGTGAACTGATCCTGCTGCGACATGCCCATGCCGAACCGGCCGACAACGGCCTGGCCGACATCGACCGACCGCTTTCCCCGCATGGCCTTGCCGAGGCCGAGGCCGCCGGGCGCTGGCTGCTGGAACAACGGCTGGTGCCCGACCGGGTGCTGTGCTCGCCGGCGCGGCGCACCCGCGAAACGCTGGAGGCGGTGCTGGCGCTGACCGGCTACGTCGAGCAGCGGCTGGACCAGCGCGTCTACGACGCCACCCCCGGCGCGCTGGCGGCGCTGGTGGACGAGCACCGCGAAGTCGAGCGCCTGCTGCTGGTCGGCCACAACCCCGGGCTGGAGCAGCTGGTGGCGCTGATGCACAGCGGCCAGTCCGGCGACTACCGCGGCATGCCGCCGTCGGCGGTGGCGGTGCTGGCGCTGCCGAAGGAGGCGAGCATCGAGCCGGGTGTGGCCCGGCTGGCGGCGTTCTGGTGGCCCTGAGCCCATGCCGGCGGTACGCGGCGCCCTGCTTGCCCTGCTGCTGGCGGTAACCGGCGCTGCGTCGGCGACGCAGCCGCTGCCCTTCGACACCACCCACTCGCGCTTCGGCTTCGAGATCCGCACCCGCTTCGGGCAGCGCATCGAGGGCGAGTTCCCGCACTTCGAGGGCTGGCTGACGGTGCTGCCGGACGGCCGCCACCAGGTGCGCCTGCGCATGTATTCCCGCTACGTCGAGATCCCCGGCAAACCGCGCTACACCAGCTGGATGCGCGGCGAGGATTTCTTCGACGCCGCCCATTACCCGCTGGTCGAGTTCGAATCCGAGCCGTTCGAGCCGGACATCGTCAACCAGGGCGGCGACGTGCAGGGGCAGCTGTCGATCCGCGGCATCAGCCGGCGCGAGACGCTGCACGTGGGCGAACCCGAGTGCACCCGGCCCGGCTATGATTGCGACCTCGTCAGCCGGGGTACCGTCTTGCGCGGCCGTTACGGCATGGACAACTGGCAGTTCGCCCTGAGTGACCGAGTGACCTTCATCCTGCGCACGCGCCTGACCGGCGCGCCCCAACCGTGACCCTGCCCACACGCTTGCTGCTGCTGGCAGCCGCCATGCTGGCCGGCGGCTGCGCCTCGCTGTCGCCGCAGCAGCGCGAGCGCGCCGAGGGTATCGCCGTGGCCGCGCGCTCGACCGCGGTGGATTGCGGGCGCCCGGACCGCTGCGCGCTGGATTCGCCGCTGCGCGCGCTGGGTGGGCAGGCGATGGCCGAAACCGCCGCCGCCGGCGCGCCGCGCCACTACGCCACCCTGCTCGACGAAGGTGAGCTGTCGCTGGTGGCGCGGCTGAACCTGATCCGCAGCGCCACCCGCAGCATCGACCTGCAAACCTACATCTTCGATACCGACGACAGCGCGCGCATGGTCATTGATGCGCTGCTCGACGCCGCCCGCCGCGGGATCAAGGTCCGGGTGCTGATCGACCAGCTCTCGGCCATTTCCAACCTGCAGATGCTCGGCGCGCTGGCCGGCGCCCACGCCAATTTCGAGCTGCGCATCTACAACCCCACCTTCGGCAAGGCGGTGCCGAGCTACTTCGACTACGCCGGCAGCGTGCTGTGCTGCTTCCGCCGCTTCAACCAGCGCATGCACAACAAGCTGCTGGTGATCGACGACGTCATCGGCGTGGTCGGCGGGCGCAACTACCAGGACGACTATTACGACTGGGACGCCGAGTACAACTTCCGCGACCGCGACGTGGTGGTGGCCGGCCCCGAGGTGCGGGAGATGGCCACCAACTTCGACGCATTCTGGAACGCGCGCCGCAGCGTGCCGGCCGAGCGCCTGAACGACGTCGGCCGCAGCCTGCTGCGGCAGGGCGTGCCGCCGTTGCCTGACCCGGCATTCCTGCGCCCGGAGCGCATCGCCCGGGTGGATGCCGAGGCCGACGATGCGGCGTTCGTCGCCAGCCATTTCGTGGACACCGCGCTGCCGGTACGCGCGGTGAGCTACGTCGCCGACCTGCCGCGCAAGCACCGCCGCGAGCGCGCCGGGCAGCCACCGCCGCCGCACCTCACCGAACCGCGGCTCGACGCGCTGATCGCCGGCGCGCAGTCCGAGGTGCTGCTGCAGACGCCCTACCTGGTGCTGTCGCGGCCGGCGCGGCGCCTGTTCGAGGACCTGCGCGAGCGTGAGCTGCCGCCGCGCGTGGTGGTGTCCACCAACAGCCTGGCCGCCACCGACAACCCCATCGTCTATGCGATGGCCTACAAGTACAAACGCCGCAACCTGCGCGAGCTGGGCTTCGACATCCACGAATACAAGCCGTTCCCGCAGGACGCGCCGGTGGACTACGCCAACCTGCTGCCGCCGCCGTCGGGCCGCAACCCGCTGCTGGGCGCCAGCGCCGCCGGCAGCAACGCCCGCGGCAGCGCTCGCCCGTTGGCCGGCAACGAGATCGAGCGCGAGGTGCTGCGTACCGAGACCCGGCCCTCGTTCCTCGGCAGCAAGGCGGTCAACCGCCCGCTGCCGGTGACGCGCGAGGGCGCGCGCATGGGCCTGCACGCCAAGTCGCTGGTGGTGGACCGCCGCATCGGCGTGGTCGGCACCCACAATTTCGACCCACGCAGCGAGAACTACAACACCGAAGGCGCGGTGATCATCGACGACCCGGCCTTCGCCGAAGCGCTGGCGCAGAGCATCCTGCGCGACACCCGCCCGGAAAACGCCTGGGTGGTGGCGCCGCGGCAGAAGCCACCGCTGCTGTCGGGCCTGAACTACAGCCTCGGCAAAGCCTCCGAGGCGCTGCCGGTGCTGGATTTCTGGCCGTGGCGCTACGCCACCAACTACGAGTTCCACCCCGGCCCCGACTGCCCGGCGCCGCTGCCGCGCCAATCCCCGGACTTCCACCGCTGCTACGTGGCGGTGGGCGATTTCCCGGAGGTGGCGGTCGGCCCGAAATGGCTGCTGGTGCGAATGCTGACCGCTTTCGGCGCCGGGCTGGTGCCGATCCTGTGATCCGGCCGGGTCGCGGTGCCCACCGGGGGAGTGCGCTCGGCGTCGACCCTCATCGGGCGCGGCTGGCGTGCGGTTTCGGCGCGCGATCCATCCAGCGTCGCCGGCACGCTTCCGGCAGACCGCCGCCACAGCGAGGAAACCGACCGTGAGCATGGAACAAAAGCACAACCCTTCCGCTTTCAAGCACAGCGTGGGCCCGGCCCTGCTGGAACGCATGGGCCGTGAGATCGAGGCGGTCCATCCTGCCTTCGATCGCAGGGCCTTCGAAGGCATCGCCGGCGACCTGGAGCGGCTCGAACTCAAGCCGCGCATCGCGCGGGTCCGGGACGAGCTCGCGCAGCGGCTGCCTGCCTCCTACCCGGACGCGCTGGCCATCCTGCTCGCCGCCGCCGGGAGAGGGAACCTGCGCGGCTTCGACATCTGGCCGTTCACCGATTTCGTGCAGACGTTCGGCCTGGACGACCGCAGGCGCTCGCTCGATGCGCTGACCGTGCTCACCCGGCTGTTCACCGCCGAATTCGCCGTCCGGCCCTTCCTGCGCCTGCACCCGGAGGAAACGCTGGCCCATCTCCTGCGCTGCACCGCATCGGACAACGAGCACGACCGGCGCTGGGCCTCGGAGGGCTCGCGTCCGCGCCTGCCGTGGGGCGAGCGCCTGCAGCGGCTGGTCGCCGATCCCACGCCGACCCTGCCCATCTTGCGCGCACTGGTCTTCGACGCGTCCCTCTACGTGCGCAAGAGCGTGGCCAACCACCTGAACGACATTGCCAAGGATCATCCCGGGTACGTGGTGGACACCCTGCTCGCCTGGCGCAGCGAAGCGACGACCGCTGACGAGAAGGCGCGGCTGGAATGGATCACCCGGCATGCGCTGCGCACCCTGATCAAGGCCGGCCATGCGCAGGCCCTGGAGGCGATCGGCGTCGATGCCGGTGCTGCCGTCCGCGTGCATGGCATCCGCTTCGAGGAGGCGGTCTACGCGATGGGCGACACGCTCGTCTTCGCCATCGACCTGGAATCACGCTCGGCCCGGAGCCAGCGCATCGTGCTCGACTACGCGGTGCACTACCGGAAGGCGAACGGCATGCTCAGCCCCAAGGTCTTCAAGTGGAAGACCTTCGAGCTTCCTCCCGGCGGACGGGTGCGGCTGGAGAAGCGCCACGCCCTGCGGCAGGTGACCACCCGCGTGCATCACCCGGGCGCGCACGCGCTCTCCGTCCAGCTCAACGGCAGGAGGCTGGACACGCTGCGCTGGACGCTGGCACCGTGAACCGCGCGCCGCCCTTGACCGGGAATTCACGGCGGGGACCTATAAAGCATGGGTGGGCCGCGACACGGCCCGCGTTCCGGCAGTCCGCCCGCCCACCGTTCCCACGCTGTGGAGAATGGGCCCGCTCCGCCTTCGTTGGAGCCGCGGCAGGGGCCGGCAGCGCTCTGCGCACGACGCGCATCCCGCCGCTGCCTGCCGGAACCGCCTTCCGTTCCTACCCGGAGCATTGCCATGAGCCACGCCTTCAAGGTCGGCGACCACGTCCGCTGGAATTCCGAGGCCGGCCACGTCAGCGGCCACATCACCAAGGTCCATACCCGCGATACCGAGTACAAGGGCCACATGCGCCGCTGCAGCCCGGACGACCCGCAATACGAGATCCGCAGCGACCGCACCGAGCACATCGCCATGCACCGCGGCGCGGTGCTGGAGAAGATCGGCTGAGATGGGCGACGCCGCCACCCTCTGGACCATCGGCCATTCCACCCGCGACTGGGAGGAATTCCTCGCCCTGCTGGCGGCGCAGCGCATCGAGGCGATCGCCGACGTGCGCCGCTTCCCCGGCTCGCGCCGCTACCCGTGGTTCGCCGGCGAAACGATGGCCGCGAACCTGCCGGCCGCCGGCATCGACTACCTGTGGCTGCCGCAACTGGGCGGCCGCCGCCGCGTGCAGCCTGGCTCACCGAACGGCGGCTGGCGCAACGCCTCGTTCCAGGGCTATGCCGACCACCTGTACAGCGCCGAGTTCGCCGAAGGCCTGGAGCAGCTGCTGCAGCTGGCCACCCGCCGCCGCACCGCGGTGATGTGCGCCGAAGCAGTGTGGTGGCGCTGCCACCGCCGCCTGATCGCCGACGTACTGACCGAGCGCGGCGTCCCGGTCCTGCACATCCTCGACGCCGGCCACGTGCAGCCGCACGTGCTGACCGGGAACGCGCGGATGGTCGATGGCCGGCTCGTCTACCCACCCGAACAGCAGGACCTGTTCGGCGCCGGGTGAGCTGCCTCCGTGCCGTTGCTCCTGACCCGAAGGCCAGCAAGGAACCGGCAGCGATAAACTGCCCGATCCCGGTACTCACTCACCCAAGTCAATGGCCTTCCGCGCCCCAGTCTCCCTCGAAGAACTCAACCGCCTCAGCCAGGGCACCCTGATCGAACACCTCGGCATCGTCTTCACCGGCGCCGGCGAGGACTGGCTGCAGGCGACCATGCCGGTGGACCCGCGCACCCGCCAGCCCTACGGCCTGCTGCACGGCGGTGCCTCGGTGGTGCTGGCCGAAACCCTCGGCAGCAGCGCCGGCAACCTGTGCGTGGACACCACCACCCACATCTGCGTCGGGCTGGAGATCAACGCCAACCACCTGCGCGCGGCCCGTACCGGCACCGTCACCGGCACCGCCCGCGCCGTGCACGTCGGCCGCACCACCCAGGTCTGGGACATCCGCATCGAGAACGAGGCCGGCAAGCCGGTCTGCGTCTCGCGGCTGACGCTGGCGGTGGTGCCGGCCTGACAGCGCATGGCGCCGTGCGGAAACGCTTCTCATCCAGCTGGCGGAAGCCGGACCGCATCCGGTATCGTGCGCGGATGACTTCCCCCCGTCCCGCCCGCCAGGGCCGCGTGGCGCGTGCCTTCCGCTACCTGTACCGCGTGCCGCTGCTGCTGGTCCACGTCCTCGTGTTCCTGCCGTTGATCCTGCTGCTGATGGCACCGCCGTTCGGCCGCCTTGGCGCGCCGGCCGACCCGCTGGAACACAAGGTCGTGCGCTGGTGGTCGGGCGGGCTGATGTGGATCTTCGGCTTCCGCCTGCAGCGCTGCGGCCAGCCGCTGCCGGGCGCGGTGCTGTTCGTCGCCAACCACGTCGGCTGGGTCGACATCAGCATGATCCACAGCCAGCAGATGGTCGGCTTCGTCGCCAAGCGCGAGATCGCCAGCTGGCCGCTGGTCGGCTGGGTGGCCAGCCGCGGCCACACCATCTACCACCAGCGCGGCAACACCGAGTCGCTGGACGGGGTGATGGGGGAAATGGCCAAGCGCCTGCGCGAAGGCCGGCCGGTGGCGGTGTTCCCGGAAGGCCGCACCCGTGGCGGCCACGAGGTCGGCCCGTTCCACGCACGCATCTTCCAGGCCGCGGTGGAAACCGGGGTGCCGGTGCAGCCGGTGGCGCTGCGCTACGGCGTGCGCGGCGACGCGCAGACGATGGTGGCATTCGCGCCGGGCGAGAGCTTCGCCGGCAACTTCCTGCGCCTGCTCGGTGAGCCGGCGCGCCGCGCCGAAGTGCACTTCCTCGCCCCCATCGGCAGCCACGATGGCGAAGGCCGCCGCCACATCGCCGAAACCGCGCGCGCGCGCATCGTGGCGGTGATGGAGGGCGCGTGAGGCGATGGCGGTGGCCCGGCCCCTTTCGCGCACGCATCGCCCGGCATGGCCACCATGCTGAGCGCTACCCAGTACCGACCGCCGCGCTGGCTGCGCAACCCGCACCTGCAGTCGATGCTGGCCTCCAGCAGCATGCGCCTGCGCCGCGGCCAGCGGCTGCTGGCCGGCAGCGGCGCGGCCACCCGTGAACTGATCCTCGGCGGCGGCGACGACGTGCGCCTGCAGGCCTGGCACAGCCACGTGCCGGGCACCACCCCTGTCGGGCTGGCGCTGCTGCTGCACGGCTGGGAGGGCAGCGCCGAATCCAGCTACATGCGCATGGCCGCCGCGCGCCTGCTTGGGCAGGGCTTCGACGTGGTGCGGCTGAACTTCCGCGACCACGGCAACACCCACCACCTCAACCCCGGCATCTTCCATTCCTGCCGCATCGGCGAGGTGGTGCACGCCGCCGCCGACGTGGCCAGCCGCTTCCCCGGCCTGCCGATGGTCGCCGCCGGCTACTCGCTGGGCGGCAACTTCGTGCTGCGCCTGGCCCTGCATGCGCCGGACGCCGGCGTGCCGCTGCACCACGTCGCCTCGGTCTGCCCGGTACTGGACCCGGCGGTGACGATGGAGAGCATCGAGCGCGGCCCGGCGATGTACGACTGGTATTTCCGGCGCAAGTGGACCGGCTCGCTGCGGCGCAAGCGCGCGCTGTTCCCGGAGCTGGCCGACTGCGACGACGACGTGCTGCGGCTGGACATCCGCGCGCTGACCGGCTGGCTGGTGGAGCGACATACCGACTTCGACTCGCTGCAGGACTATTTCAACGGCTATTCCATTGCCGGCCAGCGGCTGGCCGGGCTGCGGGTGCCGGCCAGCATCCTGATGGCGCAGGACGACCCCGTGATCCCGTTCGCCACCTTCGAGCACTGGCAGCTGCCGGCGCACGCGCAGCTGGAAACCGCGCGCTGGGGCGGGCACTGCGGCTTCCTCGAAAACCTGCGCGGCGACGGTTTTTCCGAACGCTGGGTGGCGCAGCGGCTGGCCGCGGCCATCACGTAGGGGCGGGGCTTGCCCCACCCATCCACATCGCTGAAGGCATGCGGAGCAAGCTCCGCATCTACAATGCCCGCTTTGCGCTCACGCCGGACCACCATGCAAGACACCATCATCCAAGCCCTGCGCCGCAACGCCACCGACGAGGCCGTGGCCACCGCCCGGCAGTGGGTCGTCGCCGAACCGCAGCAGCCGCAGGCCCACCGCTGGCTGGCGCTGGCGCTGCAACAGCACGGCGATGTCGATGCCGCGCAGGCCAGCCTGGAGCAGGCACTGGCACTGGCCCCGGACGATGCCGCCCTGCACCTGCAGCACGCCGGCCTGCTGCTGGCGCAGCGCCAGCTCGACGCCGCCGGTGCCGCGCTGGACCGCACCACCGCGCTCAACCCCAACGAATTTTCCGCCTACCTGATGCAGGCGCACCTGGCGCTGGCGCGCGAGGACATCGACGAGGCCGACCGCCTCGGCCGCCTCGCCGCGCGGGTGCAGCCGGACAGCCCTGAGCTGGGCGCGGTCGAAGGCATGGTCGCGCTGCGCCGCGGCGACGTGGACCGCGCGCTGGCGGTGCTGTCGGCTGCCAGCCAGCGCCTGCCCGACGACCCGCGTGTGCTCTACGCGCTGGGCTTCGCCTACCTCGGCAAGGGCATGCTGGCCTTCGCCGAGCAGGCGTTCCGCCGCGTCCTCGAACTGAACCCGGCCAACCACGCCCTGCGCGGCCTGCTGGTGCAGCTGGCGCTGCGCCAGGGCCATGCCGACCGGGCCGCCGAGGCCATGCGCCAGGTGCTGGCGACGCCGCAGGGCGACAGCCCCGGCATGCACCGGCTGGCCGGCGAACTGGAACTGGCCTCGGGCCAGCCGCTGCAGGCGCTGGAACACCTGCGCCCGCTGCTCGCGCAGCTGCCCGGCGACCGCGCCACCCTGCAACTGCTGCTGCTCGCGTGGCAGCGGCTGGGCCGCGACGAGGAAGCGCGCAGCGAGCTGGACGCCGCCCTCGCCAATCACCCGCAACTGCACGACCTGTGGCTGGCGCGGCTGGCGGTGGCCGCGGTCGGCAGCGACGAAGCGGTGGAGGTGGTCGAACGCTGGCTGGCGGTGATGCCCGAACACATCCCGGCGCTGGAAGCGCGCATGCGCCTGCACGACATGAAGGACGAAGCCGACGCCGCCGAAACCGTGGCCAGGCACATCGTCGCGCTGGAGCCGGGCCGCACCAGCGGCGAACAGCGCATCGTCGAAGCCCTGTTGGCACGCGACCCGGCCGCCGCCATCGCCCACGTGCAGGCACTGCTGGACAATGCCCCGGAAGCGGCCCGGCCACTGCTACGCGGCTGGCTGGGCGTGGTGCAGGACCGCGCCGGCGAACCGGCCGCGGCGCTGGCCACCTGGCTGCAGCAGCACGCCGAGCAGGCCCCCGCGCGGTTGCCGCTGCCGCCGCAGGCCAGAGCCCCGGGCGAATGGCCGGCGCTGGGCGAAGTGGCGCAGGACACCCCGGTACGGCCGATGTTCGTCTGGGGCGCCCCCGGCTCCGGCGTCGAGCGTGTGGTCAGGACGATGGCCGCGGCCAGCCCGGTGCTGCGCGGCGACCGTTTCGGCCCCACCCCTCCAGACGACGCCTTCCAGAATTTCAACACCCTGCAGCGCCTGTCCGACGGCAGCCTCGATGCGGCGCAGTTCGTGCAACAGTGGCGCGACGGCCTGCCGGCACGCGGCATTGCCGACGGCAACGTCATCGACTGGCTGCTGTGGTGGGACAACGCCCTGCTGTGGGCGCTGCGCCCGCAGCTGCCGGAGGGCCGGCTGGTGGTGGCGCTGCGCGACCCGCGCGACATGCTGGTGGAGTGGCTGGCGCTGGGCGCCCCGGCGCCGCTGGCGCTGGCCTCGGCCGACGAAGCCGCGCGCTGGCTGGCGCGCGCGCTGGAACAGGTGGCCGACCTGCACGAACAGGACCTCTACCCGCTGCTGGTCCTGCGCACCGACGCCGCGGCCAACGACCCGGCGGCAATGGCCGCGCTGCTGGAACAGGCCTTCGGCTTGCGTTTCCCGGTGGTGCGCAGCCTCGGCCCGGCCACCATCGAAGGCGGCCACTGGCGCCGTTTCGCGCAGGTGCTGGCTGCCGAATTCGCCAAACTGACCCCGGTCGCGGTGCGGCTGGGCTATCCCGAAGCCTGACCCGCAGGAGGACACGATGAAACTGAGCAGCCAGAGTTTCGGCAACGGCCAGCCGATCCCGGCCGAATTCGCCGCCGGCGGCAGCGATGGCTTCGCCGGCAACCGCAGCCCACAACTGGCGTGGAGCGAGGTACCCGAGGGCACCCGCTCGTTCGCGCTGGTCTGCGTGGACCCGGACGCACCGACCGTGCCGGAGCTGGTCGGCCGCGACGACGTGACCATCCCGCTCGACCAGCCACGCGGCCACTTCATCCATTGGGTGATGGTGGACATCCCCGCATCGCTGCGCGAACTGGCCACCGGCAGTTGCAGCGACGGTTTCAGCGCGCGTGGCAAGCAGCAGCCGCCCGGCCCGGCCGGCGCCCGCCAGGGCCTGAACGACTACACCGGCTGGTTCGCCGCCGACCCGGACCTGTCCGGCAGCTACCGCGGCTACGACGGCCCGTACCCGCCGTTCAACGACGAACGCGTGCACCGCTACTTCTTCCGCCTGTATGCGCTGGACGTCGAACGGCTGCCGCTGGAAGGCGACTTCACCGCCGCCGACGCCCACCGCGCGATGCACGGCCACGTGCTGGCCGAAGCGGCGATCCACGGCACCTACACGCTGAACCCCGCGCTGGGCTGAAATCCGTCCGATGCAGGCCGGGGGCAAGCCCCCGACCTGCCATCCCCGCCGGGCCGGGCCCGCAAGCGGTTCCGCCTGCAACCGGTTAACCTAACGGGCCGCCCACCCCGCCACCGACGTCATGGCCCGTCCCGACCTCCACGACCGCATCCAGAACCAGCGCCGCCTGCGCGAGGCGCAGGGACGCGTGCGCGTGCGCCGCACCGTGGGCCGCCGCGACGGCGTGCGCGTGGAAGTCGATGGCAAATGGCTGGCCGGCTTCTGCAGCAACGACTACCTGGGCCTGTCGCAGCAGTTCGAGGTGACCGCCGCGCTGCAGGACGCCGCCTCGCGCGAAGGCGCCGGCGGCACTGCCTCGCACCTGGTCTGCGGCCACCATGCGCTGCACGAGCAGTTGGAGCGCGAAATGGCCGACTGGCTCGGCTACCCGCGCGCGCTGCTGTTCGACAGCGGCTTCATGGCCAACCTGGCCGTGCAGCAGGCGCTGCTGTCCGAAGACAACGACGTCTGCGTGCAGGACCGGCTCAACCACGCCAGCCTGCTCGACGCCACCCGCCTGGCCGGCTGCCGCCTGCGCCGCTACCCGCACCTGGACAGCGAGGGCGCGATGCGCCAGCTGAAGAACGCCGCCGACGGCGCGGCCATGCTCGCCACCGACGGCGTGTTCAGCATGGACGGCGACATCGCCCCGCTGCGCTCGCTGTCGCTGGTCGCGCGCATGCAGCAGGCGCTGTTCTACGTCGATGACGCCCACGGTGTCGGCGTGGTCGGCGAACACGGCCGCGGCAGCGTCGCCGACGCCGGGCTGGGCGTGAACGAAGTACCGCTGCAACTGGCCACGCTGGGCAAGGCGCTGGGCAGCCACGGCGCGGTGGTACTCGGCGAGGAAAACCTGATCCGGCACCTGGCCGAAACCGCGCGTCCCTACATCTACACCACCGCATTGCCGCCGGCACAGGCCGCGGCCTCGCTGGCGGCGGTGAAGCTGGCACGCCGCGACCACTGGCGCCGCGACAAGCTCACCGAGCTGGTCGCCGCCTTCCGCGAGCGCGCACGCCACCACGGGCTGGAGCTGATGCCCTCGTCCACCCCGATCCAGCCGCTGCTGTGCAGCGACGACGCGACGGCGGTGGCCCTGGCCACCGCGCTGGAACAGTCCGGCTACCTGGTCGGTGCGATCCGCCCGCCCACCGTGCCCGAGGGCAAGTCGCGGCTGCGCATCACCCTGTCGGCGCTGCACGGCGCCGAGCAGGTCCGGGCGCTGGTCGATGCCATCGCCCGCGCGCGCGACTTGCTGGCCTACGAGCAATCGCTCAACACCGCCAACGCCTGAGCGGAATGCCATGCACATCCACGTCACCGGCCGTGGCCCGGCCCTGGTCCTGATCCACGGCTGGGCGCTGCACGGCGGCATCTTCGCGCCGCTGGTCGAGCGCCTGTCGCCGCACTTCCAACTGCACGTCGTCGACCTGCCCGGCCACGGCTTCAGCCGCGACGACGCCACCCCGCTGCGCCTGCCCTACCTGGTCAACGCCATCGCCGCGGCCACGCCGGCGGCGGTATGGTGCGGTTGGTCGCTGGGTGGGCTGGTGGCGCTGCACGCGGCGGCGACGCTGCCGCAGGTGCGCGGGCTGGCAATGCTGGCCGCCACCCCGCGCTTCGTCCGCGACGACAGCTGGCCCGACGCAGTCGAGCGCAGCGTGTTCGGGCAGTTCGGCCACGACCTGGAACAGGACTACCGCGGCACGCTGGAGCGCTTCCTCGCGCTCGACGTGATGGGCTCGCAGCACGCCCGCAGCGAACTGCGCGCATTGCGCGACGCCCTGGTCGAGCGCGGCGAACCGGCCCCGCGCGCCCTGCACGAAGGCCTGGCCCTGCTGGAACGCGGCGACCTGCGTGGCGCGCTGCCGACGCTGCGCAAGCCGGGCCTGTGGATCGGCGGCCAGCGCGACCGGCTGGTGCCGGCCAAGGCCATGCACACCGCCGCCGCACTGGCGCCGGCCGACCTGCACGTCGCCCACACCATCGACGGCGGCGGCCACGCGCCCTTCCTCGGCCATGCCGACCACGTGGCCGAACTGCTGCGTGCCTTCGTCGACCGCTGCTCCTGAATCCCGCTCCACACCGCCAGACCGCCATGCCCTCCCTGTTCGACCCCAAGCACGTCCGCCGCGCGTTCTCGCGCTCCGCCGCCAGCTACCACGCCGCCGCAGCGCTGCAGCAGGAAGTGGCCAGGCGCCTGCTGGAATCGCTGGACTACCTGGACGACAAGCAACCGCAGGTGGTGCTCGACGTCGGCAGCGGCCCGGCGCACGCCAGCGCGGCGATGAAGAAGCGCTGGCCGAAGGCGCAGGTGATCGCGCTCGACCTCGCCCTGCCGATGCTGGCCGAAGCGAAGAAGCAGGCCGGCTGGTGGCGGCCGTTCTCGCGCGTGTGCGCCGATGCGCGCGCGCTGCCGCTGGCCGACAACAGCGTCGACCTGATCCACAGCAACCTGTGCCTGCAATGGGTGGAAGACCTGCCGGCGGTGTTCGCCGGGTTCCGCCGCGTGCTCAAGCCCGGCGGCCTGCTGCTGTGCTCCACCTTCGGCCCGGACACGCTGATGGAGCTGCGCGAAGCCTTCGCCCAGGCCGACGACCGCGCGCACGTGAGCCACTTCGCGGCCATCGCCCAGTTCGGCGACGCGCTGATGATGGCCGGCTTCCGCGACCCGGTGCTGGACCGCGACCTGTTCACCCTCACCTACGACGACCTGCCGGCGCTGATGCGCGAGCTGAAGGCGCTGGGTGCGACCAACGCGATGAACGAGCGCCGCCGCACCCTCACCGGCCGCGGCCGCCTCGCCGCCGCGAGCCGCGCCTACGACGCCATGCGCCGGCCCGACGGCAAGCTGCCGAGCAGCTGGGAAGTCATCTACGCCCATGCCTGGGCGCCGGAACCGGGCGCCCCGATCCGCGAGCACGGCCACGACATCGCCGCGGTGCCGGTGTCGGCGATCCCGATCCGGCGCAAGAACCCCTCGTAGGCGCGTACCTCGGTGCGCGCCTACGGGCAACTCAGCCGCCGACCTGCGCGATCCAGTCCTGCAGGTTGTAGTAGTTGCTGACCCGCGCGATCGCGCCGTCGCGGACCTCGAAGAACGCGCCGCCGGGCAGCACGTAGCGCTGGCCATTGGCCGGCGGCAGCCCCTCGTCGGTATGGTGGTACTGGCCATGCACCACGTACTCGGCGGCCACCCGCGTGCCGTCGTCGCTGGCCATCACCACCACGTCGTGCAGCTGCTCGCGGTAGCTGGCCTGCATGCGCCGCAGGAACGCGGCGAACGCCTCGCGCCCGGTTTCGCGCGCGCCCTGGTTCAGGTCATGGGCGACGTCGTGGGACAGGCAGCGCAGCATCCCGTCCCAATCGCCACGGTTGAAGGCGGCGTAGTAGTCGCCGACAAGGGTGGCGGCCCGTTGCCGGGCGGAGGAGGCGTCGTGGTTCATGGCTGTTTTCCGGAAGTGGCGCGGCTCAGGCGCCGCGGATGAACAGGTCGCGGTGGAAGAAGTAGATTTCCTGCGCGAGGAAGCGCCAGCTGGTGTGGAAGCTGCGGAAGCGCGTACTCGGCGTGGAGCTGGCCAGCGCGTCGATGCCCAGCTCGTCGGACAGGCGCAGCGCACGCGCCATGTGCAACGGGTCGCTGACCAGGATCACCCGGTGCATGCCGTGCGCGGCCATCAGCCGCTTGGCCTCGACCAGGTTCTGGCGGGTGGTGCGTGAGCGGCTCTCGATCAGGATGTCCCGCGCGGGGATGTCCTGCTTCAGCGCATAGCGGCGCGCCACCTGCGATTCGGAGAAGCGCGCGCCGGCGCCGCCGAAGCCGCCGGTGAAGATCAGCTTGGGCGCGTAGCCCTGCCGGTACAGGTCCAGGCCGTGGCGGATTCGCTCCTCGAACACCGGCGACGGCTTGGCGTCGTAGGCGGCCGCGCCGAGCACGATGATCGCGTCGGCCGGCGCGGCCTGGTCGCGGTCGCCCACCCAGATGATCCATGCCGCCACGCCCAGCAGCCACAGCAGCAGCAACACGAGTAGCCGCCACAGCCAACCGAGCATGCCGCGGGGACGCCTGCGGCTCATGCGCCGGCCCACGGCAGCGCGTCCAGGTCGACGTTGCCGCCAGACAGGACCACGCCCACGTTGCGCCCGGCGAAGCGCTGCGGCTGCGCGAGGATGGCGGCCAGCACCGTCGCCGACGACGGTTCCACCACCTGCTTGAGCACCTGCCACAGCAGCCGCATCGCCGCCACGGTAGCGGCATCGTCCACGGTAACGACGGTGGCGGCGCCATCGAGCAGCGCGAAGTTGGGCGCGCCCAGCGCCGCGCGCAGGCCGTCGCACAGCGTATCCGGCACGAACTCCACCTGCCGCGCATGCGCGGCCAGCGAGCGCGCGGCGTCGGCCGCACCGGCCGGCTCGGCCAGCACCAGTTCGCACGTCGGCCGTGCCTGCCGCAACGCCAGCAGCGTACCCGCCGCCAGCCCGCCGCCGCCGACCGGGGCCACCACCACGTCCAGCGGCGCGCCGGCCTGTTGCAGCAGCTCCAGCGTCGCCGTGCCCTGCCCGGCGATCACCGCGGCATCGGCATAGGGGTGGACCAGCGTCGCCCCGGTTTTCGCCTGCACCCGCGCGCACTCGGCCTCGCGCGCGGCCTGGTTCGGCGCGCAGCGCCACAGCGTGGCGCCGTGGCGGGCGATGTTGGCCAGCTTGGCCGCCACCGCGCCCTCGGGCACCACCACGTGGCAGGGAATGCCGCGCGAACGCGCCGCCAAGGCCAACGCCGCGCCGTGGTTGCCGGAGGAATGGGTGACCACCCCGCGCGCGGCGCGCGCATCGTCCAGCAGCCACACCGCGTTGCAGGCGCCGCGGAACTTGAAGGCGCCGCCGCGCTGCAGGTGTTCTGCCTTGAAATGCAGGCGGGCGCCGGCCAGCGCGTCCAGTTCGCGCGAACGCAGCACCGGAGTGACCGTGGCGTGGGGCGCGATGCGGGCGGCAGCGGCCAGTACGTCGGCCGTGCCTGGCAAGGTGAGTTCAGGCATGGAGAAAGGTTAACGTAGGCCCGCCATGTCGGACCATCGCACCGCGACCGCGGGAAAGTTAAGGGCCGATTCAACGCACGGGCCGGAAGCTGCCCGCATACCTTGACTGGGGGGATCTCCATGAAAACACGCCTGATCCTTTCGGCCGGCCTTCTGCTGGGCCTGTCCGGCTGCGCCACCTACGACTACGTCGGCGGCGGCTCCGGCGGTTACTACCACGGTTCCCCGCAGGTGCAGCACACCTATCCCTACGGCTATCCGTACGACTCCTATGGCTACGGGGCCTATGGCTACGGGGCCTATGGGTACGGCGGCTACTACGGTGGCTATTACGGCAACTACGGATATCCGTACCCGGTCTACCGCCCACCTTATCGCCCGCCCCAGAACGGGCACCGCCCGCCGCCGAAGGGCAACGGCCATACCCCACCGCGTCCCGGCAACGGGCAGCCGCCGCACCCGCCGCCTGCCAACGGCAGCGGCAAGGCGCCGTGGCGTGACCTGGACCGACTGCAGCGGCCGCAGCCGCACCCGGGCAAGACCGAGTCGCGGCCGGTACGGCGGCCGGTGCCGCAGGCGGTGGCCCCGGCACGCCCGGTGGTGCCGCAGCGCGCGGCACCCGAACGACGACCGTCACAAACCCGCAGCAGCCGCAACGTGCGCCAAGTGGAGCTTTGAAACACTTGCATTTGCGGAAAATACAGGCATCCTCTGCAGGACCCGGTGACCGATCACGTCATCAACTGACGCGGATCGGCATCACCTGAAACTTTCCATGTCGATGTCCGTCGGGAAATCTGGATCCCCCCTGTTCCGGCCCTGCCGGACATCGGCGCCTACGAAGAACGAAGCCCCGGCCAGGCCGGGGCTTCGTTCTTTCCGCAGCGCGGGCAACGCCGGCGGTGGCAATGGCCACCCGCGGTTTCCGCAAAGAAAAGGCCGACGAGTCCTGCGACCGTCGGCCCATGCTTCCCCGTTGTGCGCGTCGGCCGGCCCCTGTTCCAATTCCAGCCGCATGCGCTCGCAGCGCATTGCCACAACGGGTGCAAGGTAGTTAGCTGCACATGACGTGCCAACTTTAGGGGGCGATTGCCGATGGCGGTAAAATCACCACGCCGCCATCACCGCGCATCGCACGCCAGTGACGACGGATTTCACACTTTCGATTCCCCACGCCCATGAACGACTCCTTCCATCGCCACGACGTCATCGTCATCGGCGGCGGCCACGCCGGTACCGAGGCTGCGCTGGCCGCGGCACGCGCCGGCGCGCGTACCCTGCTGCTGACCCACAACGTCGAGACCATCGGCGCGATGAGCTGCAACCCTGCCATCGGCGGCATCGGCAAGGGCCACCTGGTCAAGGAGATCGACGCGCTGGGCGGGGCGATGGCGCACGCCGCCGACCAGGCCGGCATCCAGTGGCGCACGCTCAACGCCAGCAAGGGCCCGGCGGTACGCGCCACCCGCTGCCAGGCCGACCGCAACCTGTACCGCATGGCGATCCGCCGCATCGTCGAATCGCAGCCGAACCTGACCGTGTTCCAGGCGGCGGTCGATGACCTGCTGATCGAAGGCGATTCCGTGCGCGGCGTGGTCACCCAGACCGGGCTGACCTTCCACGCCCCAGCGGTGGTGCTGACCGCCGGCACCTTCCTGGCCGGCAAGATCCACATCGGCGAAACCCAGTACACCGCCGGGCGCATGGGCGACCCGCCGGCGACCACCCTGGCCGCGCGCCTGCGCGAACGTCCGTTCGCGATCGACCGGCTCAAGACCGGCACCCCGCCGCGCATCGACGGCCGCTCGCTGGACTATTCGGTGATGGAAGAACAACCCGGTGACGATCCGCTGCCGGTGATGTCGTTCATCGGCGACGTGCGCGAGCATCCGCAACAGGTGAGCTGCTGGATCACCCACACCAGCGAGCGCACCCACGAAGTCATCCGCAACGCGCTGCATCGCTCGCCGCTGTATTCCGGGCAGATCGAGGGCATCGGCCCGCGCTACTGCCCAAGCATCGAGGACAAGGTGGTGCGCTTCGCCGAGAAGGCCAGCCACCAGATCTTCGTCGAACCGGAAGGGCTGGACGTGGTCGAGATCTACCCCAACGGCATCTCCACCTCGTTGCCGTTCGACGTGCAGCTGGAACTGGTGCGCAGCATCCGCGGCTTCGAGAACGCGCACATCACCCGCCCCGGCTACGCCATCGAATACGACTTCTTCGACCCGCGCGGTCTGAAGGCCACGCTGGAGACGCGGCAGGTCGCCGGCCTGTTCTTCGCCGGCCAGATCAACGGCACCACCGGCTACGAGGAAGCCGGCGCGCAGGGCCTGCTGGCCGGTCTCAACGCCGCGCGCCTCGTGCAGGGCAGGGACGGCTGGTGCCCGCGCCGCGACGAGGCCTACATCGGCGTGCTGGTGGACGACCTGATCACCCACGGCACCAACGAGCCGTACCGCATGTTCACCAGCCGCGCCGAATACCGGCTGCAGCTGCGCGAGGACAATGCCGACGCACGCCTGACCCCGGTCGGCCGCGAGATGGGATTGGTCGATGACCATCGCTGGGCTGCGTTCTCGCACAAGCAGGAAGCCGTGGCCGCCGAAACCGAACGCCTGCGCGGCCTGTGGGCGACGCCGGCCAATGCACTGGGCCGTGAAGTGCACGAAGCCACCGGCGTGGCAGTCAGCCGCGAAACCAACGTGCTCGACCTGATCAAGCGCCCGGAACTGGACTACGCCAAACTGATGCAGGTGCCCTCGCTCGGCCCCGGCGTGGACGATGCGAAAGTCGCCGAGCAGGTGGAAATCGGCATCAAGTACGCCGGCTACCTCGGCCGCCAGCGCGAGGAAATCGAACGCCAGCAGCGTCACGAAAACACGGAGATTGCCGAAGGCTTCGACTTCGCCGCCGTGCGTGGCCTGTCCGCCGAAGTGCTGCAGAAACTCGAACGCGTGCGCCCGCAGACCGTCGGCCAGGCCCAGCGCATCCCCGGCATGACCCCGGCGGCCATCTCGCTTTTGCTGGTGCATCTGGAACGCGCGCGGCGCGGGCGGGTGGCCTGAGCCACGGCCGGCGTTCACTGCGGCGGCGGCCGGTACAGGCGATTTTCCGTTCTGGATTTGGATTCCCGTGAAACCCCGAATACCGGCGTGCCGCCTTACCTGCGGCACGCCATCCGGATCATGGCCAGGCCGGCGGATTGGCCGCCCATGCCTGCAGCACTTCCGCCAGCGTGGCGCGCTCTTCGTCCTTCCACTCCGGCAGCAGCTGCGGGAAGCGCGCGGCGTCGTTCCATTGCTGCGGCTCGGTACGCACCGCCGCGGCATACCAGGCGATGGCTTCATCGCGGCGGCCCAGTTTCCACAGCGCCAATGCCAGCGTCGGCGGCACCCAGCCGGCGTTGCCGCGCACGCCCTCGGCAGCGATGCCCCAATGCGTGAGGGCGGCCTGGGCGTCGCCGCTGCGGTACAGGTCCCAGGCCTGGTTCCAGTGAATGCTGCGCGCCGGGATGGAGTTGGCCGATACCGACGACAGCGCCTCGCCGTAGAGCTGAGCGCCCAGTCCGGCGCGGCCTTCCGCATAGGCGATCCCGGCCAGCTGCACGGTCGCATCGGCGCCCTTGCGGCCGCGCTCGCGCAGCTTCATCAGCTGGTCGACCAGCCCGTCCTGCGCCGGTGGCAGGGCCTGGATCGGCTTGGCGGCCATGTCCTCGTCGAAATAGAACTCGGCGATCTTCGGCAGGCTCTGCGCCTGCGCCGCCGGGAAGAACAGGCCCGCCAGCAGCATCAGGCCGGCAGCCACGCACTTTGTTGTACCCATACCCCACTTCCCCATCGTTGAAGCTGTTGCCAAGCCAGCGATGCTAACGGTTCGGCGCACGGACCGCGACTTTGCCGGAATATCGCCGAAATCCGCACTGTTACAATCGCCAGCCGCGCGCCGCCCCGGTGCGGCTGCGGATGCCAGCCGTTCCTGCTTTGGGCCAGCCATGACCAGTACCGCCGAACTCACCTCGCCCGCCTCCGCCAACGATCCGTTGCTCGGGGTGCGCGACCGCGACTACACGCTGGAGCACAAGTACACCCGTACCGACGGCCGCATCTACCTGAGCGGCGTGCAGGCGCTGGTACGGCTGCCACTGATGCAGCAGCAGCGCGATCTGGCCGCCGGGCTGGACACCGCCGGTTTCGTCAGCGGCTACCGCGGTTCGCCGCTGGGTGGCTTCGACCTGGAGTTGTGGCGCGCGCGCAGGCATCTGGAAGCGGCAAAGGTGAAGTTCGTGCCCGGCCTCAACGAGGACCTGGGCGCGACGATGGTGTGGGGCACGCAGCAGGCCAACCTGTTTCCCGGCGCCAACGTCGATGGCGTGTTCGGCATGTGGTACGGCAAGGGCCCGGGCGTGGACCGCTGCGGCGACGTGTTCAAGCATGCCAACGCCGCCGGCACCTCGAAGCACGGCGGCGTGCTGGCGCTGGCCGCCGACGACCATGCCTGCCGCAGCTCGACGCTGCCGCACGGCAGCGAGGAGGAATTCGTCAGCGCGATGATGCCGGTGCTGAACCCGGCCGGGGTGCAGGATATCCTCGACATGGGTCTGGTCGGCTGGGCGATGAGCCGCTACACCGGGCGCTGGATCGGCTTCAAGACGATTGCCGAGACGGTGGAATCCTCGGCGTCGGTCGATGTGAACCCGTTCGCGCGGCAGATCATCCTGCCGGAAGACTTCGAGATGCCGCCGGCCGGCCTCAACATCCGCTGGCCCGACCCGCCGATGGAGCAGGAAATGCGCCTGCACCGTTATGCGGTGAAGGCGGCGCAGGCCTTCGCCCGCGCCAACGGCATCGACCGGCTGGTGATGGATTCGCCGCGCGCACGGCTGGGCATCGTCACCACCGGCAAGAGCTACCTGGACGTGTTGCAGGCGCTGGAATACCTCGGCCTGGACGAGCAGGCCTGCGCCGAGATCGGCATACGCGTCTACAAGGTCGGCATGACCTGGCCGCTGGAACCGCAGGGCATCGCCGCGTTCGCGCGCGGGCTGGAAGACATCGTCGTGGTGGAGGAGAAGAAGGCCTTCATCGAGCGGCAGATGAAGGAATACTTCTACAACTGGCCGGCCAGCTGGGGCGCGCGCCCGTCCATCGTCGGCAAGTACGACGAGCAGGGCGAGTGGATCCTGCCTTCGACCGGCGAGCTGACGCCGGCCACCATCGCCGGTGTCATCGGCCGCCGCATCCAGCGTTTCTTCAATACCGAGTCCATCGAACAACGCCTGCGCTGGATGGACGAGAAGGAAGCGGAAATGGCCCTGCCGCGCGCGCAGTTCCCGCGCGTGCCGCACTACTGCTCCGGTTGCCCGCACAACACTTCGACCAAGGTGCCGGAAGGTTCGCGGGCGATGGCCGGCATCGGCTGCCATTACATGGTGACGTGGATGGACCGCGACACCGATACCTTCACCCACATGGGCGGCGAAGGCGTCACCTGGGCCGGGCAGGCCGCGTTCACCGATACCGAGCACGTGTTCCAGAACCTTGGCGACGGCACCTATTTCCACAGCGGCTCGCTGGCGATCCGCCAGGCCATCGCCGCCGGCGTCAACATCACCTACAAGATCCTCTACAACGACGCGGTGGCGATGACCGGCGGCCAGCCCGTCGACGGCACGCTGACCGTGCCGCAGATTGCGCACCAGATGCGTTCGGAAGGCGTGCACACCATCGTGCTGCTGTCCGATGACGTCACCAAGTGGAAGCGGCGCCGGCACGAATTCCCGAGCGAAGTGGAGTTCCACGACCGCGCCGAACTGGACGCGGTGCAGCAGAAGCTGCGCAAGGTGAAGGGCACCAGCATCCTGATCTACGAGCAGACCTGCGCCACCGAGAAGCGCCGCCGCCGCAAGCGCGGCAAGCTGGTCGATCCACCCAAGCGCACGATGATCAACTCGCTGGTCTGCGAAGGCTGCGGCGATTGCGGCGAAAAAAGTTTCTGCGTGTCGGTGCTGCCGAAGGAAACCGAGTTCGGGCGCAAGCGCGAGATCGACCAGTCCAACTGCAACAAGGATTTCACCTGCACGACGGGCTTTTGCCCGAGCTTCGTCACCGTGCATGGTGGCCAGCTGCGCAAGGGCAGCAAGAGCGATGCCACCAGCCTGCTCGACAACCTGCCCGACCCGGTGTTCCGCAGCGACTTGTCGCAGCCGTGGAACATCCTGATCACCGGCGTCGGCGGCACCGGCGTGGTCACCATCGGCGCGCTGCTGGGCATGGCTGGGCATCTGGAAGGCAAAGGCGCGACCGTGCTCGACCAGACCGGCCTGGCGCAGAAGGGCGGCGCGGTCACCACCCACATCCGCATCGCGCGTGCGCCGGCCGACATCCACGCCGTGCGCATCGCAGCCGGCGAGGCCGACCTGGTGCTGGGCTGCGACATGGTGGTGGTCAACGACTACTGGGCGCTGTCCAAGGTGCGCGGCGAGCGCTCGCAGGTGGTGCTGAACACCTACGAGGCGATGCCCGGCACCTTCACCACGCGCCCGGACATGCAGTTCCCGGCCGCCGACATCATCGCCGGGGTGAAGGTGGCGCTGGGCGGGCGCGACCCGATCCTGCTCGACGCCACCCAGCTGGCCACCGCGCTGCTCGGCGATGCCATTGCCGCCAACCTGTTCATCCTCGGCTTCGCCTGGCAGCAGGGGCTGGTGCCGCTGTCGCTGGAAGCGCTGATGCGTGCCATCGAACTCAATGGCGCGGCCATCGAGATGAACCAGCGTGCATTCGCGTGGGGCCGGCTGACCGCCATCGACCCGCAGGCCGTGCAGCAGGCTGCCGGGCTGGTGCGCAACGCGCCCACCGAAGCCGAGCGCACGCCGGGCGCATTGCAGGAACTGCCGCCGGGCGAGTGGGAAGGCAACGAGGCCGGTGCGCCGTCGGCGCCGCGCAATCCGGGCAACGAGCCGGAAGTGCGTGGCCTGCCTTCCAGCGACGCGCAGCCGGGCGACGTCACCTTCGCCACGCTGGACGACGCGCGCCTGTCGCGCTCGCTGGACGAGCTGATCGCCCGCCGCAGCGCATTCCTGATCGATTATCAGGACGCCGCCTACGCCACCCGCTACCGCCAGCTGGTGGATGCCGTGCGCAAGGCAGAACAGCGCGCCGCCCCGGGCAGCACCGCGCTGACCGAGGCGGTGGCGCGCTACTTCTTCAAGCTGATGGCCTACAAGGACGAGTACGAAGTGGCCCGCCTCTACACCAGCGGCGACTTCCTCCAGCAGGTGCAGCAGAAGTTCGACGGCGACTACAAGGTGCGTTTCCACCTCGCGCCGCCGCTGTTCGCCAAGCGCGATGAACACGGGCAGTTGCAGAAGAAGGAATACGGCCCGTGGATGTTCAAGGCCTTCGGCCTGCTGGCGAAGCTGAAGTTCCTGCGCGGCGGCCGCTTCGATGTGTTCGGCTACACCGGGGAACGGCGCGGCGAACGGCAGTTGATCGCAGACTACGAACAGACCATGCAGGAATTGCTGGCCACGCTCGATGCCGGCCGGCTGCCGCTGGCAGCGGAGATCGCCAGCATCCCCGAGCACATCCGCGGCTACGGCCACGTCAAGGAACGCCACCTGCACGAAGCCAAGGCGCGCGAAGCGGCGCTGCTGGCGACGTGGCGCAACCCGAAGGCGCTGCACATCGTGCAGGCGGCCTGATCCGGGCGTTCGCTGGCAATCAGCCGGTCGCCAGCGAACGCGCCATCGGGATCACGGCTTCGATCCCGATGCCGCGAACGGGCACCGCATCAAGGCAGGGTTGCCCCTGGTGCCACGCCGGCATTCGATGACGGCGATGGCACGGCCGGGGCTTCTTCATCAACCATGCGTGCGCTGCCACACCAGCGTGCGGTTGTTGGCCGGCATCGCCACGTCCTCGCGCAGCACCAGCCCCTGCATGCGGGCCAGCGTATCCACCGCCTCGAAATCGCGGATGCCCGAACGCGGGTCGCGTGCCTTCAACCAGCCATCGAACGTGCGGTTGCTGTCGCTGCTGAAATCGCCACCGTAGTTGAACGGCCCGTAGGCAATGAACAGGGCACCCGGCGCCATCAGCGACGGCAGCCCGGCGAACAGCGCCTGCACGCTGTCCCAGCCCATGATGTGCAGGGTATTGGCGGTGAACACCGCATCGAAACCGGCCACGCCATCGACCTGCGGCAGGGGCGGCAACGGCTGCAGGCCCGGCATCGCCGCGGGCACGGCCTGCAGTTCCAGCGGCGGTGGCGTGTTCGGCAGCGCGGCCTCGTCCAGCCAGCGGCCGATGCCGGGCAGGTTGTCGCGGTGATCGCTGGCCTGCCAGCGCAGCCACGGCATCGCCGCGGCGAAATGCACCGCGTGCTGGCCGGTGCCACTGCCGATCTCCAGCACATTGCGGGCAGTGCCGAGGTACCGTTGCAGCACCGTCAGGATCGGCTCGCGGTTGCGGTCGCAGGATTCGGCATAGGGTTTTCCGGTCATCGCGGCTTCCCCGAAGATCGGGCCGATTGTGCTGCAATCAGCCATGACGGTGAAAGCGCGGGAACCGGCATCTGGATCCGTTGCCGTTGCCTGCGGATCGGGCGGGTTCTCAAGCCGCGCCCTGCAGGTGCTCGTAGAGGATGCCGCTGCCGACCAGGATCAGGATCACCCCGCCGATGATTTCCGCGCGCTTGCCGACCAGGGCGCCCAGCGCGCGGCCGAGCATGATGCCCAGCGTCACCATCAGCAGCGTGCACAGGCCGATCACCAGCGCCACCACGCCGATGTGCACGTCGAGGAAGGCCAGGCTCACGCCGACCGCGGCGGCGTCGATGCTGGTGGCCAGACCGGTGGCGGCCAGCGTCCAGAAACGGTGGTGCCTGTTGCCCTCGTCCGGCGGCGGGTCGGCGGCGTCCCCGTCCGTATCCGTGCGCAACCCGGCCACGATCATGTGCACGCCCAGCGCGCCGAGCAGCGCGAAGGCGATCCAGTGGTCGAAGGCTTCCACGTAATGCGAGGCGGCGCGGCCCAGCAGCCAGCCCAGCAGCGGGGTAAGTGCCTCGATGGTGCCGAAGATCAGGCCGGCACGCAGCGCTTCGCGCAGGTGCGGGCGGCGCATCGCCGCGCCCTTGCCGATGGCCGCGGCGAAGGCGTCGGTGGACATGGCCAGGCCGATCAGGAGGATGGCAAGCGGGGACATTCGCGAAAACTTCCAGGCCGGGCTGCGACGCATACGGCACGCGGCGCGCCCAACCTGTCGTTGCGCACGCGTGCCGCTGGTCTCGCCAACCGGGTCTGGCTGCACGTGCCACGGCGCAATGGCCGAGTGTGTTGACACGCGCGCTTCCGATGCCGGAAGCAGGCTACTCCCCAAGGGGTCGCGGATTGTAGTGGCACCGACTACCGGCCGGCAACCGTGGCGATGCCGCTCCAGGTGGAGCGTCGCGGATACGGGCATGCCCCGCGTGCGGCATTCCAGGGGAACCTGGAGGGCTGGCCTTGCCAGCCTGCGCCACGGGAAGCGTTCCCGGGGAAGCCTCTCGTGGGGCGAGCCCCGCGCCTACAGGATCATTCTTCTTCCGGCGGCAGCACGATGCTGTCGTCATCGATGGCCAGCTTGCCGGCCATCAACACCGCCTGGGTGCGGTTGGTGACGCCGAGCTTGCGCAGGATGGCGGTGACGTGGGCCTTGATGGTGGCCTCGGACACGCCCAGGTCGTAGGCGATCTGCTTGTTCAGGCGACCGGCACCGAGCATCTGCAGCACGCGGAACTGCTGCGGGGTCAGCTCGCGCAGGCGCTGGCCGACCTCGCGTTCCTCGTGGTCGGTGGGTGGCACGTTGTGCGCCTCGGCCGGTGCCCAGCGCTCGCCGTCGAGGATGGTGCCCAGCGCCTGGCCGATGGTGTCCGAGTCAGCCGACTTGGGGATGAAACCGAACGCGCCGTGGTCCAACGCGCGGCGCATCACCGTGGCTTCCTCGCGCGCGGACACCACCACGATGGGCAATTGCGGATGCAGCGAGCGCAGGTGCACCAGCGCGTTGAAGCCCTGCGCACCGGGCATGTTCAGGTCCATCAGCACCAGATCGGCGTCGGGGTGCTGCTCGGCCAGCGCGTACAGCGCCTCGACGCTGTCGGCCTCCAGCAGGGTCACGCCGGGAATCACCCGCTGCACCGCGCCGCGCAGCGCTTCGCGGAACAGCGGGTGGTCGTCGGCGATCAGCAGGGTGGGCATGGGGGTGGAGCGGGGAACGGGGAATGTGGGAACGGGGAATGGTGGATGGCAGCGGCTTTCGGTTTTTCAGGCTACGGATACAGGGGCCGGGAAGCAGGAAATGACGTATCGCGATGCGTCATTCCCCGTTCCCACATTCCCCGTTCCCCGCCTCACCGCACCTTGCGTTCTTCCACCAGCGAGGCCACCACCGACGGGTCGGCCAGGGTCGAGGTGTCGCCGAGCTGGTCCGGGGCGTTCTCGGCGATCTTGCGCAGGATGCGGCGCATGATCTTGCCCGAGCGGGTCTTGGGCAGGCCCGGCGCCCATTGCAGGTGATCGGGAGTGGCGGTCGGGCCGATGACCTTGCGCACCCAGCCGATCAGTTCCTTCTGCAGTTCGTCGCTGGGCGCTTCCTCGGCGACGAGGGTGACGTAGGCGTAGATGCCTTGGCCCTTGATGTCGTGCGGGAAGCCGACCACCGCGGCCTCGGCCACCTTCGGGTGCAGCACCAGCGCGCTCTCCACCTCGGCGGTGCCGATGCGATGGCCGGAGACGTTGATGACGTCGTCGACGCGGCCGGTGATCCAGTAGTAGCCGTCTTCGTCGCGGCGGCAGCCATCGCCGCTGAAGTAGTAGCCCGGATAGGTGCGGAAGTAGGTGTCGATGAAGCGCTGGTGGTCGCCGTAGACGGTGCGCATCTGCCCCGGCCACGAGTCGCACAGCACCAGGTTGCCCTCGGCCGCGCCTTCCAGGATCTCGCCCTCGGCGCTGACCAGCGCCGGCTGCACGCCGAAGAACGGCAGCGTCGCCGAGCCGGGCTTGAGGTCGATGGCGCCGGGCAGCGGCGAGATCAGGATGCCACCGGTCTCGGTCTGCCACCAGGTATCGACCACCGGGCAGCGCGCGTCGCCGACCACGTCGTAGTACCAGCGCCACGCCTCCGGGTTGATCGGTTCGCCGACGCTGCCGAGCAGGCGCAGGCTCTTGCGCGAGGTGCGCTTGACCGGCTCCTCGCCCTCGCGCATCAGCGCGCGGATCGCGGTGGGCGCGGTGTAGAAGATGGTGACCTGGTGCTTGTCGATCACTTCCCAGAAGCGCGAGACGCTCGGGTAGTTCGGCACGCCCTCGAACATCACCGAGGTAGCGCCGTTGGCCAGCGGGCCATAGACGATGTAGCTGTGGCCGGTGACCCAGCCGACGTCGGCCGTGCACCAGTAGATGTCGTCCTCGCGCAGGTCGAACACCGCCTCGTGGGTGTAGGCCGAGAACAGCAGGTAGCCGGCGCTGGTGTGCAGCACGCCCTTGGGCTTGCCGGTGGAACCGGAGGTGTAGAGGATGAACAGTGGGTCCTCGGCGTTCATGCGCTCGGGCTCGCACTGCGCCGGCTGGCCGTCCACCACGTCGTGGAACCAGCGGTCGCGCGGGGCCTGCATGTCCACCGACGAGCCGGTGTGGCGCACCACCAGCACGGTTTCGACGGTATTGGTGCCGGGCAGCTTCAGCGCGGCATCGACGTTGGCCTTCAGCGGCACCTTCTTGCCGCCGCGCAGGCCCTCGTCGGCGGTGATGATCAGCTTGCTGCCGCAGTCGGCGACGCGGTCGGCGATGGAGTTGGCGGCGAAACCGCCGAACACCACCGAGTGGATCGCGCCGATGCGCGCGCAGGCCAGCATCGCCACCGCCGCATCGACGATCATCGGCAGGTAGATGGTGACGCGGTCGCCCTTGACCACGCCGAGGTTGCGCAGCGCGTTGCCGAGCTTGCAGACGCGCTCGTGCAGTTCGCGGTAGGTCACCTTCTGCGCCGGCGCGTCGGGGCTGTCCGGCTCGAACAGGATCGCGGTCTTGTCGCCGCGGGTGGCCAGCTGGCGGTCCAGGCAGTTGACGCTGACGTTGAGCTCGCCGTCCTCGAACCACTTGATGCGGAAGTCGTCCAGCTTGTAGCTGACGTTCCTCACCCGGGTCGGCTTGACGTACCAGTCCAGGCGCTCGGCGGCCTTGCCCCAGAAGGCGTCGGGGTTCTCCACCGATTCGCGGTACAGCTTCTGGTAGGTGGACGTGTCGATCCGCGACGTGGCGGCGAACTGCGGGTCGACGGGATAGAGATCAGCCATGACAACACCCTCATCTTTGCACTTGTAACCAATGGGGAGCCGCATCGCGCGATGCGGCAGGTACTTCCCAAGTGTGCCGCATCCACCCCCGGCCGCGCCGCCCGCGGCGTTAGACGATGGTCGAATGCGGCCATTCCTTCGACTAATGGCGAATAGCCGCCCGCCACGCAGGCCGCGCACCCTGCCGGCAGCCGTGCACCGACGCGGCCATCGACGCCAGCCGGAGAGAGGCAGAGCAATGAACAGACACACCACCCAGATGGTCCGTCGCCCACTTGCCACCGCGTTGTTCGTGGCGTTGCTTGCGCCGGGCATGGCCTTGGCCGACACGGCGAAGGAAAAGGCGCTGGAGGCCCGCGTGGCCGAACTGGAGCGGCAGGTACAACTGCTGCTGACCACCCAGCAGCAGCAACAGGGCACCATCGCGCAGACGCAGAGCGAAGTGCAGCAGGCCCGCGCCGAGCAGGCGGCCATCGCCGCGGCCGCACCGGCGCTGCCGGCCGGCAAGCAGCCGATCCAGGCCACCAGCATCACCCCCGGCGCGGCGCCGGGCACCACCTTCAAGTTCGGCGGCTTCATCAAGGCCGACTTCCTCGCCACCCGCACCGGCGACGGCCAGCTGGCCGACGACGCCACCGGCCGCGCCCTCTACCTGCCGGGGCAGACCCCGGTGGACGGTGCCGGCGGCAGCGGCGAGCGTTCGGACGTGGACTACAACGCGCACGCCAAGTTCTCGCGCTTCAACCTCGGCGTGGACCACGTCACCGAGGGTGGCGACAAGGCCGGCGCGATGGTGGAGATGGACTTCTTCGGCAACGCGCTGGGCAACCAGAGCGCCACCAACACCTATGGCGTCACCCTGCGCCACGCCTACATGTACTGGAACAACTGGCTGGCCGGCCAGACCTGGTCGAACTTCATGGACGTGGCCGCGCTGCCCGAGGCAGTGGATTTCGTCGGCCCCACCGACGGCGTGATCTTCGTGCGCCAGACGCAGGTGCGCTACACCAACGGCGGCTTCAGCGTGGCGCTGGAAAACCCGGAGACCACGCTGGTCGGCGCGGCCAATTCCGACCGCGGCACGCTGCCCGACCTGACCGCGCGCTACGGCTGGAAGGGCGACTGGGGCACGTTCGGCGTGGCCGGCCTGCTGCGCCAGCTGAAGGTGGACAACCAGGCCACCGGCGCCGACGCCAGCAAGATGGCCGGCGGCCTGACCCTGGGCGGCAAGTGGCTGATGGGCGACAACGACAGCCTGCACTACCAGCTCACCGGCGGCGAGGGCATCTCCCGCTACATCGGCCTGGGCATCACCGGCGACAGCGCCTACGACGCCATCCGCGACGAACTGGATCCCACCGGCGTGGTCGCCGCCTACGTCGGCTGGCGCCATGCGTTCACGCCGAAGCTGCGCACCAACCTGATCTATGCGCGCAGCGACTACGACAACAACACTTCGCTGACCGGCGACCTGGTGACCAGGAGCGTGCAGTCGATCCGCGGCAACGTGTTCTACACACCGATGCCCAAGGTCGATATCGGCGCCGAGCTGATGTACGGCGTGCGCGAGATCGAGGACGGCCGCAAGGGCGACATCAGCCGCCTGCAATTCACCACCAAGTACAGCTTCTGACGCATCCGCCGCCGGCGCCCGCGCGGCGCCGGCGTTGCAGCACCTCCCTGCCCCCACGGGGAGCACTTCATGCCGCCGCCAGCGCATGCGTTGCGTCGTGACGGCCCGTTTCCAACGACTGTTCCTGTTCGGAGGACCCCGAATGAATGCTTCCACCGACCCCCGCGTCGAGCGGATCGCCAGCCACCCGGCCTACCAGCGCCTGCGCCGCAGCCGCAATCGCCTGGGCTGGGTGCTGACCGTGCTGATGCTGCTGGCCTACTACGGCTACATCGGCCTGATCGCCTTCGACAAGGCGTTCCTGGCCACCCCGCTCTCCGCCGGCAGCATGACCACCATCGGCATCCCGATCGCGATCGGGCTGATGGTGTTCACCATTGCCATCACCGGCATCTACGTGCGCCGCGCCAACAAGGAGTTCGACCAGTTGACCCACCAGATCGTGGAGGACGTGCAATGAGCCGCTCCCCCCTGCTCCGCTCCGGCGTGCTGCTGGCCCTGCTCGCCGCCAGCGGCGCCGCGCTGGCGGCCGGCGGCGACATCGGCCAGACCGTGCGCCAGCCGACCAACTGGACCGCGATCATCATGTTCGCCGCCTTCGTGCTGGCCACCTTGGGCATCACCAAGTGGGCCGCCGCGCGCACCAAGTCGGCGTCGGACTTCTACACCGCCGGAGGCGGCATCACCGGCTTCCAGAACGGCCTGGCGATCGCCGGCGACTACATGTCGGCGGCCTCGTTCCTGGGCATCACCGCGGCGGTGATGACCAACGGCTACGATGGCCTGATCTACGCCATCGGCTTCCTCGTCGGCTGGCCGATCCTGACCTTCCTGATGGCCGAGCGGCTGCGCAACCTCGGCCGCTTCACCTTCGCCGACGTCGCCGGCTACCGCTTCCAGCCCAAGCCCATCCGCCTGTTCGCCGCCTCCGGCACGCTGGTGGTGGTGCTGTTCTATCTGATCGCGCAGATGGTCGGCGCCGGCGCGCTGATCAAGCTGCTGTTCGGCCTGGACTACTGGATCGCGGTGGTGCTCGTCGGCGTGCTGATGATGGTCTACGTGCTGTTCGGCGGCATGACCGCGACCACCTGGGTGCAGATCATCAAGGCCTGCCTGCTGCTGTTCGGCGTGACCTTCATGGCGCTGATGGTGATGTGGAAGTTCGGCTTCAGCTTCGAGAAGCTGTTCGCCACCGCGGTGCAGGTCAAGACCCAGATCGCGGCCAATACCGGCAAGGAGGCGGGCGAGGCGGCCAGCGCCGGCCTGTCGATCATGGGCCCGGGCGGCTTCGTCAAGGACCCGATCTCGGCGATCTCCTTCGGCATGGCGCTGATGTTCGGCACCGCCGGCCTGCCGCACATCCTGATGCGCTTCTTCACCGTCCCCGATGCCAAGCAGGCGCGCAAGTCGGTGTTCTGGGCCACCACCTGGATCGGCTATTTCTACATCCTGATCTTCATCATCGGCTTTGGTGCCATCGCCCTGGTGCTGACCAACCCGGCCTATGCCGACCCGGCCACCGGCGCCATCCAGGGCGGGCCGAACATGGCCGCGGTGCTGGTCGGCAAGGCGGTGGGCGGCAACATCTTCATGGGCTTCATCTCCGCGGTGGCCTTCGCCACCATCCTGGCGGTGGTCGCCGGCCTGACCCTGTCCGGCGCATCGGCGGTATCGCACGACCTGTACGCGACGATGATCATGAAGGGCAAGCCGCCGGCAGGTTCGGAGCTGCGCGTGTCGCGCATCACCACCGTGGCGCTGGGCGTGATCGCGGTGCTGCTGGGCATCGCCTTCGAGAAGCAGAACGTGGCCTTCATGGTGTCGCTGGCCTTCGCCATCGCCGCCTCGGCCAACTTCCCGGTGCTGTTCCTGTCGCTGCTGTGGAAGGACTGCACCACCCGCGGCGCGGTGATCGGCGGCTTCCTCGGCCTGGCCTCGTCGCTGGTGCTGACCCTGCTGTCGCCGTCGGTATGGGTGGACACGCTGGGCAACCCGGCCGGCAGCGCGCCGTTCCCGTACACCAGCCCGGCGCTGTTCTCGATGACGATCGCCTTCGTCGCCATCTGGCTGTTCTCCGTCACCGACAAGAGCCGCAACGCGCAGGCCGAACGCGCCGCCTACCCGGCGCAGCAGGTGCGCGCCGAAACCGGCATCGGCGCCAGCAAGGCGTCCGGGCACTGACGGTTGCCTGACTTTGATGTGGAAAAGCAGGGGCCGCCCGTGGGGGCGGCCCTTGTCGTTTCATCCGGCAACCCGTGGTTTTCGGTGGCGGTACTGCGGGAGTTCCTGCGGCGCGCCCACGCTCAGCCCGCGGTTTCCCACCAGATGAAGGCCCAGCGGCGCGTGGGGGCCAGCCCGAGCCGGTTGTCGGGCGAGGCCGCATGCCAGGTGCGTACCGACTGTTGTTCCGCAGGAGTGAGTCCGCCGAACAACGACTCGACCTGCAGCAGCAGTTCCTCCGCGTCCCTGTCGCGGTCGGGCGGCGACGGCGGGAGATAATCCACGCGCGGTTCGCGGCCCATGTCCAGCAGCAGGTTGATCGGGTAGCGGTGGTCCGGCATCGGCAGCCACGCGCGGCCCAGTAGCGCGGCCAGTTCGGTGACGCCGGCGCGCGGGCCGGTGGCGAAGGTGATGCAGGCGCGCCGGCGGGCGTGCGCGTCCAGCTTCGCCAGCGCCTGCGCCAGGTCCGGCACCATCAGCGAGCGCGAGGCGATGGCCACGTCGCAGCGCGGCACCGCGCTCCAGTCGTCGCCCCAGGCCAGCTGCCACGGCTGGATGTTGCCGATACCGTCGCGGGCGATCGCCGCGCGCAGGCCGTCGAGCATGCCGGGGCTGTAGTCCAGCGCATGCACCTGCCGCACGTGCGCGGCGATGGGCAGGCTGAGCAGGCCGGGGCCGCAGCCGACGTCGAGCACGCTGTCCACGCCATGCAGGTCCAGCCGCGCGAGGAAGGCATCGCTGTAGTCGTCGTGGCGGCGCTTCCAGCCCGATTGCGCGGCGCGCGCGTCCCATACGCTGGCCGGCCTGGGTTCATACCCGCAGGCCTGCAGGTGCTGGCGGTAGCGGGCGGCGTGGTCGATCGGCGGCGGCAAGGCGGTCATCGGGGGGTTCCGGCAACGGGAAGGGAAGCGGCGATGCGCACGGCGTCCACGCCATACAGAGCGGCCAGCCGCTCGGGCGTGGCGACCGCGTGCGCCGGGCCCAGCGCCTGCAGGCTGCCGCCGGCCATCAGCGCGATGCGGTCGGCCACCTGCAGCGCGTGCTGCGGCTGGTGGGTGGACAACAGCACGCCGATGCCGCGCCCGGCCAGCGCGCGCACGGTGTCGAGGATGCGCAGCTGGTTGCCGAAGTCGAGGCTGGCGGTGGGTTCGTCCATCACCAGCACCCGCGCCTGCTGGGCCAGCGCCCGCGCGACCAGCACCAGTTGCCGTTCGCCGCCGCTGAGGGTATCGACCGTGCGCGCGGACAACGCGGCGATGCCCAGTTCGTGCAGGCAGGCGTCGGCGATCTCCTCGTCGGTACGGCCGGGCATGGTCAGCAGGCCCAGGTGCGCGGCGCGGCCCATCGCCACCAGCTCGCGCACGCGCCAGGCGAACGGCAGCGGCGCGGCCTGTGGCACGTAGCCGAGCAGGCGTGCGCGCTGCGCGCGGTCGTGGCCGCGCAACGGCCGGCCGTGCAGCCGTACCTCGCCGGCCACTGCCGGCAGCAGGCCCAGCAGGGTGCGGAACAGCGTGGTCTTGCCGCAGCCGTTGGGGCCGAGCAGGCACACCACTTCGCCGGCCTGCACCGACAGCGCCAACGGCGCGCCCAGCGCGACGCCGGCATGGCCGATGGCCAGCCCGCGCGCTTCCAACAACGGGGTTGCGGCGTTCATGCGCGGCCCCCGCTGCGGGCCAGCACCAGCAGGAAGCACGGCACGCCGACGCAGGCGGTGAGGATGCCCAGCGGCAGCTCGATCGGCGCCAGCGTGCGCGCCAGCGTGTCGGCGGCCAGCAGGAAGCTGGCGCCGAGCAGCAGGCTGGCCGGCAGCAGCCGGCGGAAGTCGGCGCCGACCAGCAGGCGCGCGATGTGCGGGACCACCAGCCCGACCCAGCCGATGATGCCGGCCAGCGACACCGCCGCCGCCGTGCACAGCGTCGCCGCGGCGATCAGCGTCCAGCGCAGCGGCACGACCGCCACGCCGAGCGCGCTGGCCTCCTCGTCGCCGAGGGCCAGCAAGTTCACCCGCCAGCGCAGCAGCACCAGCGGCAGCAGCCCGGCCAGCAGCAGCGGCGCGGTGACGCGCAGGTCGTCGGCTACCACCGCATTGAGGCCGCCGAGCAGCCAGAAGGTGATCGACGGCAGCTGCGTGTAGGGGTCGGCCAGCAGCTTGAACAGCGAGATGCCGGCGCCGAGCAGGGCCGATACCGCCACGCCGGCCAGCACCAGCACCAATACCGGCTCGTGCCGGCGTACCAGCGCGGCGACCAGGCACACCAGCCCCACCGCCGCCAGCCCGCCGGCGAAGGCGAAACCCTGCACCAGCAGCATCGGCAGGCCGAGGAACAGCGCCAGCGAGGCGCCCAGCCCGGCGCCGGCGGAAACGCCGAGGATGTCCGGCGACACCAGCGGGTTGCGGAACATCGCCTGGTAGGCGGCGCCGGCCGCCGACAGCACCGCGCCGATCAGCACCGCCGCCAGCGCCCGCGGCAGGCGGATGTGCCACAGCGCCGCATGCACCGTCGGCGGGACCGGTTCGCCGACGCCGAACAGCTGCGATCCCAGCGCCTGCAACAGCATCGCCGGCCGCACCGGGAACTGGCCGACCGCGAAGGCCAGCAGCAGCATCGCCAGCAGCAGGCCCCAGCCGCCGGCGTGCCAGGCCCAGCGCGGCACCGCGCCGGCTCTCACCGGCCACGCTCCAGCGCATCGGCGGTGCCGGCCGGCAAGCGCGAGCCCCACAGCAAGCGGTGCAACGCGTCGATGCGGGCGTGCAGCACGGTTGGCGCCAGCGCCGGTGCCGCGCCCGGGTGCAGCCGCGCCAGCAGCCACGCCAGCCCCGGCAGGCGGTTGATGCCCGGCGGCCCGTCGAGCCAGCCGAACGGCAGGGTCGGCGCGCAGTGCAGGCGTCCGCTGCGCACCGCGCGCAGGCTGCGCCAGCGCGGGTCCTGCGGCGCGCTGGCGGCGAAGGCCGCGTCCTGGGTCAGGATCACGTCCGGGTCCCACGCCAGCAGCTGTTCCAGCGACACCCGCGCCAGGCCGCCGTTGCCGGCGGCGGCGGCGACGTTGCGGCCGCCGCAGAATTCGATGACCTCGGTGTTGATCGAACCGGCCAGGCCGCTTTCCAGGCCATCGCCGCCACGGCCGTAATAGACCGTCGGCCGGGCATCGGCCGGGCGCGCGGCCAGCACCTCGCGGACCAGCGCCAGCTGCGCCTCGGCGGCCTGCGCCAGCGCTTCGCCGCGCGCGGCCACGCCGAGCAGCCGGCCGACGTGGCGCAACTGGGCCGGGTGGTCGGGCAGGCGCCCGGCCACCAGTTCGATGGGGATGCCGGTCTGCTGCCAGACCCGTTCGGCGGAGGAGCGGTAGTTGGCGTCGAAATCGCCGGCATCCAGCACCAGGTCCGGCTGCATCGCCAGCAGCCGTTCCAAGCTCACCGTGCTGCCCCGCCCCGCCAGACGGCCGACCACCGGCAGTGCGCGCAACGGCGCGGGCAGCAGCGCCAGCGCCTCGGGCGCCACCCGCATCGGCCAGCCCAGCAGGCGTTCGGGCGCCAGCGCGGCGATCAGCACCGCCGCCGGAGCGCCGGCAGCGAATACCCGTTTGGGACTACCCGCGGGCTCCCCCAGGCGCAGCACGCGCTGCGCCGGCATCGCACGCACCCGGCCATTGCCCGCCGCCAGCAACGGGGCCAGCGCCAGCGCCTGCAACAGCGCGCGGCGCTTCACGCCGCCACCCCCGGTGTGGTGCGGCAGGCGTCCCACCACTGTTGCAGGGCTTCGTCGCGGGGCGGCAGTTCCAGCGCCTGCCCGCCAGTGAAGTCGCGCCACGCGGCCAGGTAGCGCGTGTTCACCACGGTGAGCAGTGGGATGCCGGCCAGCATCAGCGCCAGCAGTTCGTCGGCCATGCCCTGCCCGGTCGATTCCAGCGTGCCGAAACGGTTGGCGATGGCCAGTTCGGCCGGCTCCAGCAATGCCCGCCGCAGCACGACGCTGGCATCGGCGATGCCGCGCGGGTCCAGGTTGCAGCCGCAGGCGGCCGGCCCCAGCGCCTGGCTGATCGGATAGCGCGAGGCAGGGTCGGCCACGTCCACCAGCACCATGCGCTTACCGTTGGGCGCGGGCTCGTGCGGCAGCGCCACCAGCCCGCGCACGCGGTGGCCGGCGGCCAGCTGCCGCGCGGCGAAGGCGGCCAGCACCGCGTCCGGGTCCGGTTCCTCGCCGGCTTCGTGGACCAGCGCGGCGATGCGCGCGGGGACGGGCTCGGCCATGCTCAGAACCTCCAGTCGGCGTTGACGAACCAGGTGCGGCCCGGCATCGGGTAGCCGTCGGCCAGTTCATACCACTTGTCGCCGACGTTGCGGACGCCCAGGTCCAGGCCCAGCCCGTCGCGCGGCATCCAGCTCGCCTTCAGGCCCACCGCGCCGAAGCCGGGCAGGTCGCGCACCGGAGTGGCGGCATTGGCGTAGCTGGCCTTGCGGCCCTGCTCGGCCTCCAGCGTGGCCTGCAGGCGCAGCTGCGGCAGCGCGGCCCAGCCCAGCGCCAGAAACAGGCGCTGGCGCGGGCTGTCCAGCAGGGCCACGTCGCGGTTTTCCAGGTTGGTGCGGCGCAGCCAGGCGTAGCTGCCCTGCAGGTCCCAGTCCTCGCCCAGCCGCTGTTGCAGGCCCAGTTCGGCGCCGACGTGGCGGGCGCGGCCGATGTTCTGCGCGCGGTTGCAGGTACTGCCGCCGCAGGCGTCGGAGGCGACCACCTCGTTCTGGATCAGGTCGTCGATCAGGCTGTGGAACACCGCCGCCTGCACCTGCGCGCCTTCCCACCAGCGGCCGCGCAGGCCGAGTTCGAGATGGGTGGCATGTTCCGGCGCGAGGTCCGGGTTGGGCAGCGCCGCGCCCATGCGTGCCGAATAGCGGTCCTTGATGGTCGGGAAGCGGGTGCGGCGCGCGGCGCTGGCGTACCACTGCCGATCCGGCGCCAGCTGCTGCACGTATTCCAGCACGGCGTTGGTGGCGTCGGCGCTGCCGGTGGGCCAGTAGTAGACGCGCTTGGCCTCGCGGCGGTCGTGGCCGAGGCCGAAGCGCAGGTGCGAGGCGGCGGTCAACGCGAAGCGGTCCTCCACCGCCACCGAGGTGGTGACGTCGCGGTAGTCCTTGGTCGGCGCGTTCGGGTTGCGGTCGCTGTGCCGGTCATCCTTGTAGTGGATGGCCAGTTGCAGCTCGTGGCGCTCCAGCGCGGTGCTGGCCAGGGTCACCGAGCCACCGACGGTGCGGTCGTCGTAGACGCTGGGGAAACTGGTGTTGTCCAGCCCGGTGGCGTAGCTGCCGTCGGTGTAGGCCTCCAGGCCGTTGCCGTAGGTGTCGCGATAGAGACGGGTGCGCAGCGTGGCGTGCGGGCCCAGCCGGGTGTTGCCGACGAAATACAGGCTGTCCTTGTCCCACCACGGCCAGCGCCAGTAGCGGATGCCGCTGCCTGCGGTGCCGGTGTAGACCGGGTTGCCCTTCTCCCCGTCCTGGCGGGCGTAGCCGAGGGCGTATTCGTCGCCCTCGCGCGGGGTGTAGCCGAGCTTGAACGACAGGCGGCGGTCGTCGCGGTCGGCGTTGCGGCGCGCGTCGCCGGTGTCGGTGGGCGTGGCCTTGTAGTCGCGGAAGCCGTCGGGCAGCGGGAACTCGTCGGCCTTCAGCTGCGACCAGCCGAGCTGGTAGTACCAGTCGCCCCGGCGGCCGCCGAGGTTCACCGCGGCCTTGCGCTCGCCACCATCGGCGATGCCCAGGCGCAGGTTGCCCTCGAACGGGCGCTCGGGGCGGCGGCTGACCAGGTTGATCGCGCCGCCGAGGATGTTCGGCCCGTACAGCAGCGAGGCGCCGCCGCTGGCAACCTGGATCTGCGCCAGGTCGAAGGTGGTGAAGCGGCCGAAATCCACGTAGCCGTCGTAGGGGACGTACAGCGGGACGCCGTCGAGGAACATCGGCACCTGCCGCGGGTCGAAGCCGCGCAGGTAGAGCATGTCCTCGTTGCGCGAGTTGCGCGACAGGCTCGCGCCGGGCAGCACGGCGACTGCCTCGCCGACGGTGTCGCGATCCAGCTGCCGGAGGCGCCCGGCGTCCAGCGCGCGCTCGGCAACGGTGGTCGAGCTGCCGCGCTCGGCGTGGACGTCGACGCTGCCCAGGGTGAACACCGGCGTGGTGGAAGGCGGGGCGTCGGCGGCGAGGGCCGACAGCGGCAGGAACAGCGCGGACAGGGACAGAACGAAACGGCGGGTACGCATCTTGGCGGTCCTCGGGTTCGCTATATCCGGAATGATATAGCGGTTGGCACGGCCGGCAGTCGCGCCGGCCCGGCTGCGGATTCTTGAGCCGCCCGCGCCCGGCGTCCTTGATGGAAATCAAACGTGGCCGGCGGGGGTGCCGCCGTACACTGCCTGCCCTTGCAGCGTGACGGACGAGCAACCGCGACATGGCCGATTCCCCCCCCCCCCCCCCCGTCGAGCCCCACGGCCACCTGTGGCTGAGCGTGGCCGGGCAGAGCCTGGGCGGCCGCGGCCGCTTCGCGCTGCTGGGCCTGATCGACGCCTGCGGCTCGATCAGCCAGGCCGCCAAGCGCATGGGCATGACCTACAAGAACGCGTGGGACGCGGTGGACGCGATGAACACCGCCGCCGGCGAACCGCTGGTCGCGCGCACCGTGGGCGGGCGCGGCGGCGGCGGCGCGCAACTCACCGAGCGCGGCCGCCAGCTGATCCGCCATTTCGAACAGCTCGAACGCGAACACCGGCTTTTCCTGCATTCCCTCCAGTCCCGGCCGGGGCTGGGGGATGATCTGGCCCTGATACGGAGGATCGGCATGGTCACCAGCGCGCGCAACCAGTTCCACGGGCACGTCCACGGCATCGTGGCGGGCGCGGTCAACGACGAGGTCGTGCTGGAAGTGGCCCCCGGGGTGCAGATCGTGGCCACCATCACCCGCGACAGCGTGCGCAGCCTCGGGCTGGAGGTGGGGACGCCGGCCTTCGCGCTGGTCAAGGCATCGTCGGTGATCGTCGCCAGCAACGTGGAGGGCGCGCGCTATTCGGCGCGCAACCGCTTCACCGGCACGGTCGGCCGCATCAGCCAGGGGGCGGTCAACGACGAAATCGTCGTGGACGTGGGCAACGCCTGCAGCATGGTGGCGATCATCACCCGGGAAAGCACGCGGGTGCTGGGGCTGGAACCGGGGGCCGCGGCCACGGTCCTGTTCAAGGCCTCCAGCGTCATCGTCGGCGTGCCCCACTGAGCCGCGCGGCGCGGTTTGACCGGCCTGTCCATTCGGCGCAAGCTCTTGCAAGGCATGACACGGGACCGAGAACCATGAACGCCACGACTTCGATGAGCGCACCGGACGGCAAGTCCCCGCCCTCGCACCTGTGGCGCGTGTTCTGGCTGCAGGGCGTAATCCCCAGCAACCTGCTGTGGGCGGCGGCGTTGTGGGCGCTGGCGCAGGGCCGGACCGAGCTGCTGCTGGGCCTGTTCGCGGCACTGCTGCTCTACACCGGCTGGATCATCCCGGCCGTGTGGCGCGCCGCGCCAAGCGCACGCAACCCCAACTACGGCGTGGCCGCGCGCGGCCTGACCGTGGCCTGGGGCCTGAACACCGTGCTGGTGGTGTTCTTCCTGACCCTGCAGCTGGTCGCTCAGTAGAACTGCACCGGGTCGCCGGCACGGTCGAAGGCCGCGAAACGGCTGACCTGCCCGTCGTTGATCGCGTTGACCATCAGCCGCAGCGGCTGGGCCGCCTCGTCGGCGGACGGGGCGACGCCGGCGCGGCCTTCCAGCGCGGCGACGAACACCAGGTCCCACGACTGGCCGGTACCGGCCGATTCGGCCACCAGCGCGGCGAACGAGGCGACCTCGTGCGGCGCCTTGTCCACGCACAATACCGGCGCCAGCGTGCCACCCTCGCCGGCGGCATGGCGCGCGTGCTGGTCGCTGCTGGGGGACTCGGGAAGCTCGGCGCGCACGAACACGAACAGCAGGCGCTGCGGCTCCGGCTGTTGCCCTGCCGCACGCAGCAGCCCATCGAAATCGCTCAGCATCATGGCATCGTCACGCAACGGGAATGTGAGGTTGGCATGCTGCCACACCTGCCCGGCGGGCGATTGATCCAGGTCATGTCGGCGCCGATGCGCGGCGGGTAGGCTGGCAACCCATTGACGCAAGTGGGAGTATCCCGGCGTACCGGGCCAGTGGAAGACGGTGGAACAGCCATGAGCCAACTCACCGATGGCTTCGGTCGCAGCTTCCCTTACCTGCGGCTGTCGCTCACCGAGGCATGCAACTTCCGTTGCAGCTACTGCCTGCCCGACGGTTACCACGCCGACGGGCGGCCGCGCTTCCTGGCGGTGGAAGAAATCGCCCGGCTGGTGCGCGCCTTCGCCACCCTGGGCATGCACAAGATCCGCCTGACCGGCGGCGAGCCGAGCCTGCGCAAGGACCTGGCGCAGATCATCGCCACGGTCGCGCGGGTGCCGGGGATCCGCAAGGTCGCCATCACCACCAACGGCACCCTGTTGCCGCGCCACCTGCCGGACTGGCACCGGGCCGGGCTGACCGCGCTCAACGTCAGCGTGGACAGCCTGCAGCGCGAGCGCTTCCACGCCATCACCGGCCACGACCGGCTGCCGGAAATACTCGAAGGCATCGGCATGGCGCAGGCCCTGGGCCTGCAATCGGTCAAGCTCAACGCGGTGCTGCTGCGCGGCCGCAACGACGACGAGCTGCCGGCGTGGATGGAATTCCTGCGCGAGCGCGCGCTGAGCGTGCGCTTCATCGAACTGATGCGCACCGGCGACAACGGCGACTATTTCCAACGCCACCACCTGCGCGCCGACGTGCTGGTGGAGCAGTTGCAGGCCGCCGGCTGGAGCCTGCGCCCGCGCGCCGCCGACGCCGGGCCGGCGCGCGAATACACCCACCCCGGCTACCGCGGCAGCATCGGCATCATCGCGCCGTACTCGCGCGACTTCTGCGCCGGCTGCAACCGCCTGCGGGTCACCGCCCGCGGCGACCTGCGGCTGTGCCTGTTCGGCGATTTCGGGGTGGCGCTGCGGCCATTGCTGCAATCCGACGCCGACCACGACGCGCTGCTGGCGCGCATCACCACCCAGCTCGGCCTGAAGGCGGCCGGGCACGGATTGCACCAGGGCCGGACCGGGTTGACCCCGCACCTGGCCTCGATCGGAGGATGAGGAACACGATGAGTGGTCAGATGAACGCGGCCTTCCACATGGCCGATGTCCGCGACAAGCGCATCACCCGCCGCCGCGCGGTGGCGGTGGGCGAGCTGCACGCCGGGCCGGTGGCCTACCCGCTGATCGTCGAGCGCCGCCTGCCCAAGGGCGACGCGCTGGTGATGGCCGAGATCGCCGGCCTGCAGGGGGCGAAGATGGCCTCGGCGCTGATGCCGCTGTGCCATCCGCTGCCGCTGGAGCTGGTGCACGTGTACTGCGCGCCGGTGCCGGAGCGGCAGGCGATCCGGGTGTGGTGCGAATGCGCCAGCGAGGCGCGCACCGGCGTGGAGATGGAGGCGCTTGCCGGGGTCAACGCGGCCCTGCTGACCCTGTATGACCTGAGCAAGCCGGTGGAACCGGCGCTGCGCATCGAGGGCATCCGCCTGCTGTTCAAGGAGGGTGGCAAGAAGGGCCTGTGGCTGCACCCGGACGGCATGGACGAAGCCGAGCGGGAACGGTTCAAGCCGCGCCCGCCGCACGGCCTGCACGGTGCCGCGTGCGCAGTGCTGACGTTGAGCGACCGCGCCAGCCAGGGCGCCTATGCGGACGCATCCGGCCCGAAGCTGGCCGCCGGGCTGCGCGCGCTGGGCGGCGAGGTGGTCGTGTCCGACGTGCTGCCCGATGGCGTCGAGCCGCTGGCCGGGCGCCTGCGGGCGCTGGCCGCCGACGGCGTGCGCCTGTGCCTGTGCAGCGGCGGCACCGGGCTGGGGCCGCGCGACCTTGCGCCGGAAGCCCTGCAATCGCTGGGCGCGCGCCGCGTGGACGGGCTGGCGCAGATGCTGCGCGCGCTCAGCGCGCAGCACACGCCGATGGCCTGGCTCAGCCGCGCCGAGGTGGTGCAGCTGGACGGCATGCTGGTGTTCGCGCTGCCGGGCAGCCCACGCGCGGCGGCGCAGTGCCTGGACATCCTCGCCCCGGTGCTCGGCCACGCGCTGGCGATGGTCGACGGCGGCGGCCACGGGGGCGCGGCATGATCGCCTACGACGAAGCGCTGCGGCTCCTGCTGGACGCCGCCGCGCCGCTGCCGGCCGAACGGGTGCCGCTGGAACGGGCCGAAGGGCGGGTGCTGGCCAGCGACATCGTCAGTGGGCAGTCGCTGCCGCCGTTCGACAATTCGGCGATGGACGGCTTCGCCCTGCATGCCGGCGGCAAGACGCTCGACGCCGGCCTGGAGCTTGCGGTCCAGGGCTGGCAGGCGGCCGGCGATCCCGGCACGCGCGGCGCCCAGGGCGCGTGGGAAATCATGACCGGCGCGCGCATGCCCGCCGGCCTGGACAGCGTGGTGCCGGTCGAACAGGTGGAGATCCTCGACAGCCACGACGGGAAACCCACGCGCATCGCCCTGCGCGCGCCGGTCAAGCCCGGCCAGCACGTGCGCCTGCGCGGGCAGGACGTGGACGAAGGCGAGCGCGTGCTGCGCGCCGGCCAGATGCTGGACCTCAACGCCTGCACCCTGCTGCACGCCATCGGCGTGGGCGCGCTGGCGGTCGCCGCGCGGCCGAAGGTGGCGGTGATCGCCACCGGCAAGGAACTGGTCACCGAGGCGGCGCAGGCGCTGGAGTCCGGGCAGATCCGCGACAGCAACCGGCCTTACCTGGTCGGCCGCCTGCGCGCCGCCGGCGCCGAGGTGGCGTGGCAGGGCACGGTCGGCGACGACGTGGCCGCCTTCGACGCGGTGCTGGAGCAGGCGCTGGCCGCCGGCGCGCGGGTGCTGGTCAGTACCGGCGCGGTGTCGCAGGGCCGCTACGACTTCATCCCCGACGCGCTGCGCGCCCGTGGCGCGCGCGTCGTCTTCCACAAGGTCGCCATCCGCCCCGGCAAGCCGCTGCTGTTCGCGGTGCTGGCCGATGGCGCACTGTATTTCGGGCTGCCCGGCAACCCGGTGTCGGCGGCGGTGGGCCAGCGCTTCTTCGTCGAGCCGGTGCTGCGGCGCATGCTCGGCATGGACCCGGAACCCGCGCTGTACCTGCCGCTGCTGGCCGATGCGCGCAAGCCGCCGGGCCTGCGTTTCCACGCCCGCGCACGGGTCGAGGCGGACGAACGCGGGCAACTGGGCGTGCGGCTGCTGGCCGGGCAGGAATCCTTCCGCCTGATGTCGATGCTGCAGGCCAATGCCTGGGCGGTGCTGGAAGGCGACGCCGACCTCGCCGCGGCCGGCAACCAGGTGCGCGTGCAGGGCCTCGGGCACCACGATCCGGTGCGGCTGGTGGGCGGGGAGCGGTCATGAAACAGGTGAACCTGCAATTGTTCGGCGCCTTCTCCGAGCTGGACGCTTCGCGCGAGATCGTGGTGGAGGTGCCCGGCGACCGCGTGGCCGACCTGCGGCAGGTACTGCGCGAACTGCTGCCGCAGCGCTGGCCGCGGTTCCGCGCCGGCCTGCTGGACTACTCGGTCTTCGCCGACCAGCAGTGCGTGCTGCGCGACCATGAGCGCCTGCCCGAGGATGGCTGCGTGGCGATCCTGCCGCCGGTGAGTGGAGGTTGAGATGGGCAACGACGTCTTCATCGGCAAGGTGCTGGACCGCGCCAGCGCCGCCATCGACCCGGCCGAGGCCATCGCCGCGGTGTCCGACCCCGGCTTCGGTGGCATCGACGTGTTCATCGGCAAGGTGCGTGACCTCAACCAGGGACGCGCGGTGCGCGGCATCACCTACGACCTGTTCGAGCCGCTGGTGCTGAACGAGTTCCGGCGCCTGGCCGCGGAGGTGGAAGCCGCCTTCGGCCCGCGCGTGAAGCTGTACGTGGCCCACGCCAAAGGGCGGCTGGCGGTGGGCGAGGTGGCGGTGGTGGTCGCCGCCGGCAGCCCGCACCGCGACGAGGCGTTCCGCGCCTGCCGGCAGCTGATCGAGGCGGTGAAGCACCGCTGCCCGATCTGGAAGCAGGAGCATTACGAGGACGGCGACAGCCAGTGGAGCGAAGGCTGCGCGCTGTGCCATGCCGACCCTGCCGAAGGCGACGCGGCGCATGGCCACGATCACGCCCATTAGCCGCCCCGCCCCGCCGGCCGGCATCGTGCTGGCCGGCGGCCTGTCCAGCCGCATGGGCCGCGACAAGGCGCTGCTGCCGTGGCACGGGCGCACCCTGCTGGAACACATGCGCGGGCTGCTGCGCCAGTCCGGCGCGCGGCAGGTCTGGATCAGCGGCGCCTACCCGGCCTTCGCCGGCATCCCCGACCGGGTCGCGCGCTGCGGCCCGCTTGGCGGGCTGTACAGCGTGGCGATGGCCATGCCCGACGGGCCGGCCTGGGTGGTGGCGGTGGACATGCCACGCCTGACCCCGGCCTTGCTGCGGCGGCTGCACGCTGCCCACCACGGCGGCTGCACGACGCTGGCCGGGCATCCGCTGCCGATGCTGCTGGACATCGACCCGGCCTGCCGCACGCTGCTCGCGGCCATGCTCGCCGACCCGGACGGCCCACGCTCGCTGCAGGCCCTGCAGCAGCGCCTCGCCGTGCGGCGGCTGCCGCTGGCGCCCGGCGACGAGGCCTGCCTGTTCAACTGCAACACCCCCGGGCAATGGCAGGAGGTTGCGTCATGAAGACCCAGTTCCGGCAGCAGTCGCTGCGCCTGCGCGTGGACGAAGACGAGCTGGCGCGCCTGCTGGCCGGCGCAACGGTGGCGAACGCGCTGCAGTTCGGCGACGGCGCGGGCTGGTCGCTGGCCTTGCGCCTGCACGCGGGCGCTGCCCGTGTTTCGGCCACGGCCGGCGATTGCCACGTGGCGCTGCCGCTTGATGCGGTGCGGGAACTGCAGGCCCGCCTGCCCAGCCGCGAAGGCCTGTGCTTCGAACTGCCCACCGGCAGCGGTGGCATGCAATTGCAGCTCGACGTCGACGTGCGCGACAGCGTGCGTCGGCGCGGCCCGGTGCGCCAAGTCAAGCCCGTGGCTTGACATTTGTCAGAGAGAGATCGAAAACCGGCCCTGTTTGATCGAAATCAACACCTGCAAGTCCACCTGCTGGCCTAATCCCGGTCCAGACAGGTACTGCCTGAATCCGTACCTACACGTCGTCATCTGCAGCCTTGGAGCCACGCATGACCGCCGGTAGCGAAGTGGTACAACGCAGCAACGCAGGCCCCGGACGGACCATCGGCGACTGGCAGCCGGAGGACGCCGGCTACTGGGAGCGCACCGGCCGGCGGGTCGCCGCGCGCAACCTGGCGATCTCGATCCCGGCGTTGCTGCTGGCCTTCTCGGTGTGGGTGCTGTTCTCGGCGGTGTCGATCAGCCTGCCGCGCATCGGCTTCGGTTTCAGCACCGATCAGTTGTTCTGGCTGGTGGCGTTGCCCAGCCTGTCCGGCGCCACCCTGCGCGTGGTCTATTCGTTCGTGATCCCGATCTTCGGCGGGCGCCGCTGGACCGCGCTGTCCACCGCCTCGCTGCTGCTGCCGACGCTGTGGCTCGGCTTCGCGGTGCAGGACCCGGCCACGCCGTACTGGGTGTTCGTGGTGATCGCGATCCTGTGCGGCTTCGGCGGCGCCAACTTCTCCTCGTCGATGTCCAACATCTCCTTCTTCTACCCCAAGCAGAAGCAAGGGCTGGCGCTGGGCCTGAACGCCGGGCTGGGCAACGTCGGCGTGTCGGTGGCGCAGCTGGTGGTGCCGCTGGTCATCACCGTCGGCGCACTGGGCACGCTGGCCGGGCCGCCGCAGGCACTGGCCGACGGCAGCGGCCAATTGTTCCTGCAGAACGCCGGCTTCGTCTGGGTGCCGGCCATCGCGCTGGTCGCGGTGGCCGCCTGGTTCGGCATGAACGACCTGACCAGCGTGCGCTCCTCGTTCACCGAGCAGGCGGTGATCTTCCGGCGCAAGCACAACTGGCTGATGTGCTGGCTGTACATCGGCACGTTCGGCTCGTACATCGGCTTCTCGGCCGGCTTCCCGATGCTGGTCAAGAGCCAGTTCCCGGACGTGAACCCGATGACCTACGCCTTCATCGGCCCGCTGCTCGGCGCGCTGATGCGCTCGGTCGGCGGCAGCCTGGCCGACCGCTGGGGCGGGGCGCGACTGACCTTCTGGGTATTCGCGCTGATGGTCGCGGCGGTGTTCGGGGTGCTGCACTTCCTGCCTGACCACGGGCAAGGCGGGCATTTCTTCGGTTTCCTGGCCGCGTTCATGGCCTTGTTCGTGCTCAGCGGCATCGGCAACGGCACCACCTTCCGCATGATCCCGGTGATCTTCCGCACCCTGCACGAGCGCCTGTCGGCCGGGGCCGACGCGCCGGGCAAGGCCGCCGCCAGCCGCCAGGCCGGCATCGAGTCAGCCGCCGTGGTCGGCTTCTCCGGCGCCATCGGTGCCTACGGCGGCTTCTTCATCCCCAAGAGCTACGGCTCGTCCATCACCCTGACCGGCAGCCCGGACATGGCGCTGTACGGCTTCATCGCCTTCTACATCACCTGCCTGGCCGTGACCTGGTGGTGGTACTACCGGCGCGGCGCCGAAGCGCCCTGCTGACCCCCGACCCGCAACGCAGCCCATGAACACCACCGTCACGATGCCGATGTCCGCAAAGGGAGATCCACGATGAGTTATTTCCTCGACCGCTTGCAGTTCTTCAAGCGCGACCCGCAACCCTTTGCCGATGGACACGGTTTCAGCAAGAGCGAGGGCCGCGACTGGGAGAACGGCTACCGTGCGCGCTGGCAGTACGACAAGATCGTGCGCTCCACCCACGGCGTGAACTGCACCGGCTCGTGCAGCTGGAAGATCTACGTCAAGAACGGCCTGGTGACCTGGGAAACCCAGCAGACCGACTACCCGCGCACGCGCCCGGACCTGCCCAACCACGAGCCGCGCGGCTGCCCGCGCGGGGCCAGCTATTCCTGGTACCTGTACAGCGCCAACCGGCTCAAGTACCCGCTCATCCGTGGCACCCTGCTGCGCCTGTGGCGGCAGGCGCGCAGGACGCTGTCGCCGGTGGAGGCGTGGGCCAGCATCGTCGAGGACAAGGACAAGGCGCGCTCGTACAAGAGCCGCCGCGGCATGGGCGGCTTCGTGCGCCTGCGCTGGGAGGAGGCCAACGAGATCATCGCCGCCTCCAACCTGTACACGGTCAAGCAGTACGGCCCGGACCGGGTGGTCGGCTTCTCGCCGATCCCGGCGATGTCGATGGT
>Ga0222427_100324_pt1 | contig 90029 bp, 76 predicted proteins | sample 2B20Ametagenome_FD_182890 | JGI IMG/M metagenome (GOLD analysis project Ga0222427, IMG submission 182890) | Enriched microbial communities from leaf-cutter ant dump, University of Wisconsin, Madison, United States - 2B20A (version 2) | ecosystem: Environmental > Terrestrial > Nest > Insects nest... | reverse complement strand
CTCAGGAAACTGGCAAAGGTTCTGCCGGTCCAGAACCTACAACCCGCTTGAAGACAGTTCGGGGGGATTAAAACACCGCCGAGCCAAAGGCCGCGACAAGTGCAAAGCCGACTTTTTCAACAATATCGGCGCAAAGGGGGCGTCCCGCTTTCGCAAATGGCGCCCAATCCGTCATGGCAGGAAACCGAATTTCAGTTCATTTGTCTCCGGGTCAGGAGTTTGTCGGCAAGCCAGCGCCGTACAGGCTCATCGAACAGCTTGAGACAGGTCCAGGCGACCGTTATGGCCATAATGAACACGCCGACGGCGATAAGAGCGCCTTGTATCGGTGGCGTTTTATGATCGACGACCCATCCCGTGTAGATGTAGATCAGCGGGTAGTGGGTGATGTAGAGCGGGTATGACAGATCGCCAAAGAACCTGGCAATCCGTACTGAAATACCGTCCGCTTCCTTTTCCCCGGCACCGATCGCAACGATCAGCGGAAACAGCAGTATGACGCAGGCGGATTCGTAGAGGCCATTAAGCCATAGCTTGTCAAAGCCGCCGAAGCGAGGCAAGGCCAGAGCCGTGACAAGGAGCACGCTGCAAACGGCGAAGCCGCCAGGCACCTTTATCCGCTTGCCGAGCCGCATCAGAAGGATCCCGGCAAAAAACGGAAAGAGGACGCGGGTGAGGCCGATCTGGATACCTTCAGGATTGAGCGCCCACCCGCCGATCAGGTCGCCGCGCTTGCCGAAGACGGCGAGATACACGACGGCCGCGCCGGCCAGGGCGACAAGAACGCCCAGGACCTTGTTTGGCAGTTTGCGGACGCCGATGGCGTAGAAAATATTGGCGACATATTCGTAAAATAGCGACCATGCGGGACCGTTCAAGGGGTAGGTTTCGTCCCATCCGCGGATGTCGGCGGAAGGCGCCAGCGGGATCATGGTGAAGCCGATCAACATGACCAGCACCACTTGCCATGTCGTGGCTGAATCGACCTTGGGGAAGATCGAGAAGTGCTGGAAGGCGAACAGGGCCGCGCCGATCAGGCTGCCCATGATGATCATCGGCTGCAGCCGGACCAGGCGGCGTTTGTAGAACGCCCATTGGTTCATTCCCGCCGCCCAGCGATCATCATAGGCATAGGCGACAACGAAGCCGGATAGGAGAAAGAAGAAGTCGACCGCGAGATACCCGTGGTTGATAATCTGGTTCTGAGGAATGCCGCCGGCATAGGCTTCGAACAGGTGGAAGGCGACGACCATGAGCGATGCGACACCGCGCAAACCGTCGAGGATGACATAATGGCTTTTCGCTGGCGCGATCGCGTTGGTGGCCGTAGCCGCCGAGTCAGAGTGCATAATGGTTTCCGCCTGTTTTTTATCAAGATACCCATTGGGCAAGTCTATGTTTATCGCTAAGGGCGGGTATTACTGTCAATTTCATTACGGCGTTCTGCGGTCGCTTTATCGGGTTTCCGAACCTTTCACGTTGGGTCATTTCCACAAAGGAGCGATGGCGTCGTTCCTGACAGCTACGGGTCACCATCAGGGTTTTCGGCTTATTCCCTTGATAAACGTCTTGTCGCTTGCCAGAAAGTTCTCCAGCATGGCGGGGATAAGGTCATACGCCTCAATCTTGCTGTCATAGGTTTCGTTATAGAGCGCCGTGTAGTCGGCAAGCGCGCGAGCGAGATCGGGTGTCACGATGATACTGACCTTGACGGGCGTGCGGTCGGGCAGTTTGGCAAGTTTGATCATATGGATATCTCCTATTTTCGGTTCATCCAGGGGCGAAGAGTCAGGTCTTTGTGGACAATGACCCGCAACGGCCAGCCAGGTCGAACCGTTAGGCTGGGTTGCACATTCAGGGCTTTGGAAACGATCTGCTGACCCGCCTGCGAACCGGACTGCTGAGCGGATTGCCGGATGGCGCGCACGAGATCGCTTTCGTCGTTCATCGAAAGCTGGGTGCTGACTCCGAGTAAGGTTGAAAGACCGACTCCCTTCAATAGTTGCCAGGTGTGATAATCCACCTTGTCCTGAAGGCCGGTATAACCGGCGGTATCCGTGGCAGGCAGGTTATCGATCAGGAGGGAGGACCCGTCCGGCAGGATCAGGCGTTGCCAGACCAACAGGGCGCGCGTCTGCCCGAACGCGACCACGCTGTCATAACTGCCGATCAGCCGCGATCCCTGCGGGATCAGGAGAATGCGGCCGGTGACGGTATCGTAGACGTTTTCCGTCACCTGGGCGATCACCATGCCGGGCAGATCCGAGTTTAGCCCGGTGACCAGGCTGGCGGCGATGATACTGCCCGCCATGACTTGATAGGGTGACGATGGCTCGATCAGTTGATGTGGGTTATCGATTTGGTTGCCGGACGTCTGTTTTACAAAGTTCAGCTTGCGTTGCTGGTTGTTCTGATCGTGGTCCGGGGCGAGGGTAAGGCGGTTGGCGTCAGGTGAAGTCGCCACGGTCATCATCTCGGGGACCGAATAGGTGGCCTCCCGCCCCAAACCGCCGGTGGCGCGGCCGGAGGTTTGCACCAGGACGGATGACTCCCGCGCCTGTCCGGCCTGGGCGACGATCCGCTGGCGTTCGGCGTCGACGGCCTGCTGTTCGCGTGTTGGACTGGCATTGACCGTGCCGGCGGTGCCGGTTTCATCTGCCAGTTCTCTTTGGCGGTCGAGGATGGGCTTGCCTAGATCGCCCGGCAAAGGCGGGCCAAGGATCGGCGTGTCCGCCTTGACCTGGCTATAGTCGCCCGGCAGTTCGGCGACGGCTTCGGCCGGACGGGTTCTTTGCGGCGCCGGCTGGTCTTCCGGTGCCTTGACGATGTGGATCGCCTTGGGCGCCAATGCGATGGCGCCAAACACGGCAACCGCCACGGCGCCGATGACTGCGGCGCCAATTATGACGCTGCGCTTGAACCGTACGACACGCCTGGGGGCGGCGCGCAGCACCAGTTTTTCGGGCGGGGTTTTGATGGACGAACCTTGAGCCGCACCGGTTTGATCCGAGGAGGAAGGCGCGGGGTTGGGGGGAATGTTGGCATCAGTCATGACTGGCCGCCTTTGCTGTCGCGTCATTGCGGGTGATGCGAACGACCTGCTGAGGTTTTTCGCCCAGACGCAGTTCGGCCGCCGCGAACAGACGATCGACAATGTAGAAATTGCCGCTCACCCGGTAATTGACACGCTGGTTCTCGCCGGTTGGGCCGACGACGAACAGCGGGGGGGCTTCACCCTGATCGAGCCGCGCCGGGAATTCAATATAGACCTTGTTGCCATCGTCCCAGGCGCGGACGGGCCGCCAGGCCGGCGCATCTCCGGAAATGGCGTAGCGGAAATGCAGTCCCGTCAGGTCGAAGCCGGCCGCGATCGGGCGCGCAACTTCCGCTTCGGTGTTTCGACGCTTGATGGCCAGGAGCGCATCCTGTGGATAGGTACAGCTTATCGCCGCCATCGCCGTCTTGTCGGTACTGGCCAGGGCCAGGTGATAGGCGCGGCGGTCGGTCGTGATGACCATGAAGACGTCCCTATCGGAAGCATAAAGGGTTGTCGTGGATTCGCTGACATCGACATTGGGATTGTAGTAGTAGCCCGTCGACCAGTCCATGACGCCGGGATTTTCCAGCGCGTGTCGCCCGTACCGTCACCAGCGATGTGCTGGACGGCTTCCACCAGTTCCTGGTCGAAGATGCGTCCATAATCCGGGCCGGTGACAGCGCGCAGTTCCGTGCGGCCGTTTTCGATTTCCGGGATCTTGACCTGCTCGGCGCGATGCGTTGTGAGGCCATGATGGCTGCGAGAGGGGCGGGGAGCTGCCGCAGATATGTGGACGGGGCACCGACCAGAGTGGCGAGTTGACCGAAGCTCCAGTGTGTAGGTGCGATTTGTTGATCGCTGCCCGGAAGAATAAGGGACATGCGTTCCGGATCGGCATAGTTGGCATCGACATGGATTAGGGCGCTTTCGACAACGCGTGTACGGCTGTGTCTGGCAACCGTGGCGCCGTTGTATGCTTGAACTTGAGTCATGGGAACCTCCAAGACGGGACGCGGAGACCTCTTCTCCAGCACCAAACCCGTCATGGCTTCTGCCGCGCAACTCGACCTCCGGGGGAAGAAAACAGACGCCAGCCAAGGCCGCCTGCACTCGGGAGGCGGGACACGTTCCGGCCCCTCCACGCGGCAAGGCCTACGGAAAGGGGCCAGAGAAGGAGTGGCGTTATGTGCCGGTAAAGCGTCGCCAAGCCGTATTTATGTTGTGATCGGCGAGGGAGATCAGGCGAGTGACGCGCTTGCGCATGGAATCGAAAGAGGCTTCCGTGATCATGTGCCTGCCGAATATGCCGACGGCAATGTCACGATGGCTCGCGCCGGCTCTGGCGCCATCCCAGGCGCGAAGCGCCCTGATGCCTTTAACGACGATAGGATCAGGGGGATAAAGGGCATTCGGCAAACGACCCAGACGGCTGATAGCCGACAACCGCTGCAAACCACGCGCCGATGCATCGAGATGAGTAAGCCCGGATAGATGATACGACAGGTGGACCGGACCGTCGGCTATACTGTCCCCTTTCAGTTGCAGTCGAAAATGCTTGCGGCCATCTGACAGGCGTACCAGTTCACAACCATCGCTGTCCCGGAAGATGGTCGCGTGCAGTGCCAAGGCTGTCAGATCAAGGCACTCTTTGTCATTTCGTGCTGCGCGTCGGCACTGTGCCCGAAGCATGAGGGGGTCACAAGAAGCGCGCCAGAAAGCCGCGGCGTTTTCTCCGGTTTCGCGTGGGACGAAATCGCAAGCCCCAGCGGCCTGGCCAGGTACTTTGACTTTCCACGCTCAGCAGTCTGAATGGCGGCGCCTCCCGTATTATTACCGAACTGACCTGGGGTGTCGGAAGTTGCTTCCGGCTGGCATGTCGGCAGGCAAACGCCCAGTCCAGTTCAGAACGATCACTGCGGATCAAGTGTTGGTAGCTGGCCTCATCCCACCATTGGATGGCGGTCGGGTCATCGGCGCCAGAATCCATACAGACTGCCTCCATCTCCAGATTTACAGAGTGCGGTTTTGCCGTCCGATAATATGCCTTCTGATAAATCAAAAAGCACGGGGAACGTCTATCGATAACGGTACATGCACGCCGAAATATCAAAGGTAGAAATATACTGGCATGTGGATAAGTGCGTGTTGAGCGAATACGCCATCAACGCGCTATCCCCGTTGGCGAATCAACTGACAATAGATTTATTTATTATTCACAGTTGCAAATGATATTTTCTTGAAATTCATGGCTTGAGCATAAATCCCGTCATATCAATAGGGAGATGTGAGATTTGTGGGGAGAGTACATTGCCTAAAAATATTCCGCGGGAAGCTCCAGTACGTGGAACAACTGGCCTTCCGGACGCAATTCAAAGCGATAAGGTTCCGTAGGAGGACGCATGGCGTTCGTACATAAAAGTGCGGCTGACGAAGCACCCGACGCGACCGAACTTACGCCATATGATGAGGCGCGAATGGTGTTGTATCTGCGTCTGCGCGATGCTGAAGCCGCGGGCGCGGATTGGCGGGGCGTGGCGCGTATCGTTCTTGAACGCGATGTCGTCGGAGAGCCAGAAAAAGCGCATCGTTGCTGGGAAAGTCATTTGAAACGTGCGCAATGGATTGCGGAAGTGAAATATCAGAGTGTTGGCCGCTCCGCGCCCTAAGTGGCGGGTTGCCGGATGGCGCGCACGAGATTGCTTTCGTCGTCCATCGAAAGTTGGGTGCCGACCCCGAGCAAGGTTGAGGGTCGGGCATGGAAAAACCAGTCACAACCAGGCCAGGTTGATGGGGCTTTTGCCAAAGTGCCCCATATCCGCAGAGAGCTTCGGCGTCATGGCTGCATGTTCGCCATTTCGGTGCGTGACGGATAGGGTGCGGTTCGGGTGGCAAGGACGGCTTGTATCGCGCCCACCAGTTCCGACACCGCCCCGGCGCTCTCCCACGCATACAGCGCAACGACCATGGCGGTTTCCATGCCGAAAGGCGCATAACGGCGGACGCCATAGCTTTGCGCCGCATGGACGGGCAGGAGTGACAGGCCAAGCCCCGCCTCGACAGCGACCAGCACAGAGTGGAGGCTGCCGGCCGCAAAGGCGACATACCAGCGGCGGTCCTCGCGCTCGATACGCTCAAACATGGTTTCGCGGTAAAGCCCGCCCGGCGGGAAGGCGACCAGCGGAATCGGCGCCGTCTGATTCTCCGGCACAGGCAGGCCCATCGGCGCATCGACGCTCTCGAACCAGGCCACAGGCTCGGCAAAGGCTACCCGGCAATCGGGGGTCGGTTCGCTTTCCTTGACAACGACAATATCGAATTCACCGCTACGATAGCGTCTTGTCAGATCACGGCTCAAGCCCGCGGTGACATCCAGCCGGATTTCACGGTGCTGGCGGGCGAAATCGTTGAACGTTCTGGCCATGGCGGCATCGATAATATCTTCGGGCACACCGATGCGGATAGAGGCGGTGCCCACCGGATCGCCCAGAGCGGCCTCCGCTTCCTGCTGGAGGGCGAGCAGCCTTCGGGCATAACCCAGAAGCCGTTCGCCGGCAGTGGTCGGCTCGACCGGACGCAATGCACGCTCGATCAGCACGGAACCCACCGCATCCTCCAGCCGGCCCAGCTGCTGGCTGATGGTGGATTGCGTCATATGCAACCGCTCGGCCGCAAGGGTGAAGCTGCCCGTATCGACGATGGCCGTGAAGGCGCGAAGCAGGCGCGGATCGAGCATATCAGTTCCGTAGACAGAAAGGATCATTCACATTTACGATGAAATTCATCTTGATATTTAATTTCCAAATGTCAACTTTCCTCCCTATCTGGAGATCATGAGTCATGCCGGGCTGTTATGGCCATTAATCGGGAGTTTCATTATGCGCCGTCGGACGATCCTCACAGGCGCCGCCAGTCTGGTTTTGATAGCGGCATCTTTCGTTGGAACAGGAAACGCCATGAGCGAAACGCCATTGCACACCGCGGCTGAACAGAACGACGCCGCCCTCATCACCCGCCTTCTGGCTGGCGGCGCCAAAATCGATGCGCGCGACCGCAGCGGCGCGACGGCGCTTCTGAGGGCGACCCACGCCAATGCGATCGATGCCGCCCGCGTCCTCATCGAGGCTGGCGCCAATGTCAATCTGGCGGACGACAAGGGCGTGACGCCGCTTCAGCACGCCCGCAAGGCCGGTTATCGGGACATGGAAAATATCCTTGCCGCCGCTGGCGGCCGGTAAATTATGGAGGTTACAATGAAGGATGCCAAGCGTTTCCTGCGTCAGGCGGTTGAACTCGCACGCGAAAATGTCGAATCCGGCGGACGTCCGTTCGGGGCTGTGGTGGTGAAGGGCGGCGAGGTCATCGCCACAGCCGTCAACGAAATGCATCTGAGCCATGACGTGACCGATCATGCCGAGCTTCTGGCCATCCGCGCCGCCGCCCGCGCGCATGGCCCGGACGCGCTGAAAGGCAGCGTCGTCTTCGCCAGCGGCCATCCCTGCCCGATGTGCATGGCCGCCATGCGGCTGGCCGGGGTGGGCACGGTCGCCTATGCCTATTCCAACGAGGATGGTGCGCCGTTCAGCCTGTCCACTGCCGACATCTATGCCGACCTGAAGTGCCCCTTTGCTGAGCAATCCATGGCGATCAGCCATTTGCCGCTGGAGAACGCAGGCGGCCAAAATCTCTATGAACAGTGGGCCGCAGCCCACAACGATCGGAAATAACACGATGGAACAGCCCCGCGCACCGGCCTCCGGCCGCCTGCTGCTGCTTGCGGCTATTGTGCTGGTGGGGCTCAATCTCCGGCCCTTCATCACCGGCATCGGCCCGCTGGCGGCCGATATTTCCAGGCAGACCGGCCTCGGCCTGCAAGGCATCTCGCTGCTGACGCTGGTGCCGATGTTCCTGATGGGCGCGCTGGCCTTCGCGGGCCCCGCCTTGCAGACGCATATAGGGGCGCGCCATTCCATCATTGCCGCGCTTGCCGTGCTGATGATCGCTTCTCTGCTGCGCCTTTTCGTGTCAACCGGCTGGCAGGTGGTGGCCACGGCCGCCCTGCTCGGCCTTGGTGCGGCGGTGATTCAGGCCATGTTCCCCGGCGTCATCAAACGGCATTTCCCCGCCCATGTCGGCGTCGTGATGGGGCTTTACTCCGCCATGCTGATGGGCGGCGGTGCCGTGGGCGCACAACTGGCGCCGCTTATGGCGGCCGCGGCCAATGACTGGCATGTGGGACTCGCCTGGATGGCATTGCCGGCGATGCTGGCGCTGGGGCTCTGCCTGCGCAGCCTGCCAGCAGACGGGCCGAGCCTGAATGGTGCGGGCCGAACCGGCGCCCTTCTCAAACGCCCCCGCACATGGCTGCTGATGGCCTGTTTCGGCCTCGTCAATGGCGGCTATTCCACTGTTGTGGCGTGGCTTTCCCCCTTCTACCGTGATCTCGGCTGGAGCGCCTCCGCCAGTGGCAGCCTGCTGGCGGTCATGGCGGTGTGTCAGGCTGGCGCCGCGCTGTTGCTGCCGGTGCTGGCCGGCAGGCGGGAAGACCGGCGGCCATGGCTGTGGCTGACGCTCGCCATGCAGGCTATCGGCTTTCTCGCACTAGCCCTGCGCCCCGAGGCCGCGCCGTTTTTGTGGGTCGCGCTTCTGGGCGCCGGACTCGGCGGCTGTTTCGCGCTATCGATGATCGTGGCGCTCGACCACCTCCCCGACCATGCCGAGGCCGGAGCCCTCTCCGCACTCATGCAGGGCGGTGGCTTCCTGCTGGCAGCGTTGCCGCCATGGATCGTCGCCACCCTCCACGACCTGACCGGCGGCTTCACGGCAGGCTGGATGCTGCATCTGGGCTGCGCGGTTGTGGTGGCGGGGCTCTACTGGCGCATGGCGCCCGCTGGCTACGCCAGAGCGATGGGGCGGCCGACCCGCACGACGACGGAAACTGGCTGTCGACCTACTTGAGTATCGAGGAGCAGGACTTCTCATTACATTCAAAAGATGACGGTTACCGCGATAAGGATAGCAGAGAAGAAGGTGTGGGCGCAGCGGTCATATCGTGTGTGTACACGCCTCCAATCCTTGAGTTTGGCGAACATGTTCTCAACCTTGTGTCGCTGTTTGTAGAGGGTTTTGTCGTATTCGATCTGGATCTTTCGGTTTCGTTTTGACGGGATGCAAGGCTCTATGCCCTTTTCTTTCAAAGCGTTACGAAACCAGTTGGCATCATAGCCGCGATCGCCAAGCAAGGCTCTTGCCTTCTGGCGTAATCACCGGTGTTCATCACGACGTACTTGCAGTAATCTGGCTTTCAAAATGCTTAGCGGGAGCGCTGAAAAGAGTTCTGAGTGTTGCTGCAGTACTCAGCCAAATCCAAGACCAGAACCGCTGTAGTAAAGAGTTAAATTTGTGTCCGGACTATATGTTTGAGACGGTGTGGCTGGTGAGAACCAACTGTCGTGTATGCTTCCGCTTCCTCATTTGTGTGGTATCGGTTTAATCTGGCCCCCGCAACCAAAGTACTCAAATTTTACCAGAAATATCAAAATGTTATTGGTCCGTGGTGGTGAGTTCTGAAAAGGCGAAAGCCTGATATATCAATAGTTTATGTTTTTGGTTCAAATCAGGTGTACCCCGCAACCAACGATCCGGACGTGGGGTGACAATGACCAAGCAATCACTCAAATCACCGCCTTAAGTGAACGAGTTTTGGCATGTGCTTTTCTCACTTCGCTAGGTGTCATACCGAATTGACGTCTGAAAACGCGCTCGAAGTGACTCAAGGTGTTAAACCCCGAAATATAAGAGACTTCGGTTATGGGCGTACTGGCGCTTTGAAGCAGGCTTTTGGCAAAATTCAAACGCAACTGCTGGAGATAGTTCTGAAACGATACACTATCTGAACCGCACGTCGACTGAGATAATTCTCCCTGTTCGCCCACTGGCCGAGCGGGTGCGCAATTCAACGGGACCGGTGATCGATACGGGATTGTCATAGCGCCGCCAATCGCCCGTCGTGCGGTATTCGATTTCCACTCCAGCCATAGGCGAGTTGGCTCCTAACCGACCGTCTACGATCCGGGCGCCAGGCACCGGCAGACGGTAGGGCAGACCGGCGGCATCAAGGGCGGCCAGTTGAGGTACCAGACGGGCCTGAAAGTCCTGCCAGTCGGCCAGGAGGGTCTTTTGATCAATGGTATCGTCGCCGTAGGTGTAACTCTTGCCCGGTACATAGGCCGGCTCCCAGGCCGCGCGGTGCCAGGCGCGTTCGGCCAGGGCCAGGGTGCGCGGGAACAGCATATAATCGGCGATGGCATCGCTGCGGATCGATTCCGACCACAGCTGTCCCTGCATGCCCGTGATATGGTGGTCGGGATTGAGCGGCTGGTCATCTGTGATGGTGACGCCCCTGCCATTGAGATCGGTCATGAGGCTGGCATTGGCCGGCAGGTTGTCCGGCAGGAAGGCGAAGACCTTGAACAGGTCGGTGCCGCGTGAGGCCCAGTCATAGCCGCGCTCTTTCGGATCGGGGGCATAGGGCATGTCGAGATAGAGGACTTCCGGCGAGGACATGATGACCTGCCAGCCTTGGTTGGCATGCTTGTGCGCATCGCCCAGGCCACCGGCCAGCAACAGTCCCCAGCTGTTGGACTGCACGATCGGCGGCATTTGCGCGGGGGCTACATGACCCATTCCATCGCTCCAGCCGGCAGGCTCGATACCTTTTTCCGCCAGCATCGCGGAAACCTGGGTGATGAAATAGGGCGTCATCTGTTTTGCGGTCAGATGCTTTTCGGCCATCATTGCCTGACAGGCCGGTGAGCCGGTCCAGGCGCCGGCGGTTTCATCGGCGCCGATATGATAGCGTTTCAGCGGAATGCCGGCGGCCTTGTGATATTCGGCGATGGTATCGATCACCTTGTCGATGAAGGCATAGGTCGTGGGGATACAGATATTGAGCGTGTTGTCGCTGTAACTCTGGATGCTGGAATAGACGGTAGTGTCTTGTGGGTCCTGAAGGCGATACTGGTTGGCAGCCTCCGGTTGACCGGCGGCCGTCAGGTGGCGGTAGCGCGCTTCCATCGAGCGTACGGCCGCCCGCGAATGGCCCGGCATATCGAAGGAGGGAATGACCTCTATGTGATTGGCCTGCGCGGCCTTCAGGATATCGATATAATCCGCACGTGTCAGATAGCCGTTGACCGGCGCATCGGCGAAGGGGCCTGATCCGAGTTGCGGCAGCAGGCAGGTGTCTTCCTTCAGGTCATGACAGCGCTTCGAGCCGATATCGGTCAGCTCGGGCAGGCCGTCGATCGCCAGCCGCCAGCCTTCGTCATCGCCGAGATGCAGGTGCAGGCGATTGAGCTTGTAGCGCCCCATCTGAGTGATCACCTTCAGCACATGGGCCTTGCTGGTGAAATTGCGCGCCAGGTCGAGGTGCAGGCCGCGGAAGGCGAAGCGCGGGGCGTCGTCGATTTCCAGCGGTCTCAGCTGGTTGTGCTCGAACGCCGCCTGCTGCGACAGGCTTTGCAGGGCATAGGCGGCGCCGGCGGTATCAGCGGCGGTGATGGTGACGCGGCCGTTTTCGGCGCGCAGATGATAGGATTCCGGCACGCCCTGGCCATTGACGGTGACCGTTACGGGCGTGCCTTTGGTGGAGCGGCCGAAGCTGGTCAACGCCGTATCGATGTCCGCCTCTGTAAGGCCGGTCAGGGTCAGTGCAATGCCTTTGTCGAGTAGCACGGACTTGCCGGCGAGGTGGCGGGCGTCGACCGGTGTCGGCAGGATGATGAATTCCGGCGGTTTGATCTGGGCCTCGCGGGCGGCATTGAGATCGAAGGCGCGTTCCGGTGTCAGCCATTGAGTGATATCGGGCGGCGCGCCGGTGGCAAGCGCGGCTTCATCCGTCATGGGCGTGACGAAGGGCAGGCTCTCCTGGCCGGTTTCGGGATCGATCCGCGTTCGGGTGGCATCGATGATCGCCGGGGTCAGGCCATCGGCCGCCACATAGGCGTTGGGCATCGGGTAGTATTCGGAGAAGAAGGTGCCGATGGCGACCTGCTTCAGACTGTAGGTGGCGCCGGGCGTCAGGGTTACGCCGGCCTTGGGTGTGATGCGATACATGTCTCCCTGGATCTGCGTGAAGTCGAAGTGGTCATCAGGCAGGCCGGTGAACTTGGCGACGAGGCTGACATAGAGCGACCAGCCGGCATCGGGCAGGGTTTGCGGCAGGGTGAGATCGATCCGGCTGGCGAAACAGCTCTTGCCGGCCGGGCAGCCCTCCGTGGTGTGATTGTTCAGCACGGTGAAACGATAACCGAGATCATGGGCAAAGCCGTCCAGTTGCGCCTGCGTGGGTGCGGCCTGGGCGCTGGTGGCGAGGCAAAGGGCAAGGAGGCTGACACACAGACGTTTCAACATGTGGATTATCCTTTCAGGGCTTGCCAGCCGCGCCAGGCGTGCAGGCTGACACCGGCGAAGGCCGGATAGATTTCGAGTTGGCGGCTGATGGTGGCCATGTCGGCGAGGACGGCGGCGCGGGATTGCTTGCCCGGTGTGTCGCCATAGGAGATGGTGGCGCCGACACCGGGATTGGTTTCCATCGCGGCGATGACGCGCGGCCTGACATCGGCGGGCAGTTTGCTGGCAAAGGCGGCCTGGGCAGCCACGCGCCCGGCGGCGTTGATCGGATCAGTGTTATAGCTCATCACCACGTAGTCGTCGGTGACGCCCATCATGAAATGGCCGATGCTGGCGCGCACGCCGTTATGGGTGATGCGCAAGGGCTCGCCGTAATGATTTTCGGTGAAGAAGACCATGGCGCCGCCGGTGCGCAGGCCATTGCTTTTCATCGTGTCGTACACCCGTGTCTGGATCGCCAGCCAGTCGAGCAGCAAGGCCTCGCGTTCGGCGGCCTGGGTGGGCGTCAGTTGTGAATCCGGGAGGCCGCTGTGGAAGTGCGGCGGAAAATCGGGCAGGTCCTGCGGTTCGTTGTCGGTCTGGAAGCCGGTAAAGCGCGCGGATTCGGGTACGCTGTCATTATAGGCGACCAGGGCGTCGACATGGGCATAAAGCGCCGCCGGACCGTCCACATCGTTGAAGAAGCCGCGCGAACCGTCGAGGCCCCACACCTGCACACCGGCGGCGGACATACGCGTAACAAAGGTGGAGAGTTTGTCTTTCAGGTCGCGGTAATCCGCGGTGCGCAGCGCGAGATAGATATCGGTCAGATTAAGGGAGGCGGCCTCGGCCAGCAGGCGATCCTGTTCGCTCTTGCGGGTGATCATGTCGCGGCCTTCCCAGATCCACAGGCCGCGTACGGGCCGAGTGTCCGCACGAGTGGAAAAGGGCAAGGCGCTGGCACCGAGCGCGGCGATAAAGGTCCGTCTATGCATGGACTTGCACTCTCATTTCCGTGGCGGCAAAGACAGGTGTCTGTGCCAGGATTTCAGCCTCGAAACGCCGCCATTTGTTCGCGGCAGGTGCGCTGACGGTCGAGGCTGACAGCGGCATGTCCTCCAGATTTTCCAGAGCGGGACCCATGCGGATGCCGCAAAAATCGCACAGGCGGCGCAAGGTGTGGCGCGGATCGGCAACCAGGCTTTCGTAGGACAGGCTTATGCTACGGTCAGGGGGCAGGTCGCGCAGGATGGCTTCATTGGCTTCGCGCCACTGGAACGCGGCGATTTCCGCCAGCGATGCGTCGCCCGGTATCTGCCAGCCAGGCGGCAGCAGGAAGCACCAGGGACCGGGGCGTCCCGGCAGGTCGCGGTAGGTGACGAACTGACCGGTCCGGGCGCCGGTCAGCCAGCCTTCCATGATGCTGGCGATATTGGCGCGCGGATCGCGGTGGAGGAAAATAAAACGGGCGGTCGGGAAAACCGTCCGCAGGAATGGGATATTGAGAGCGTTGCGCGGCGTCTTTTCGAGAAATATCCCGTCATGTGCCTTGCCGTGGGAAACCAGGTCATAAAGCGGTTCGCCGCGCACATTGTGCAGACTGGCGAGATAAAGCACACGCAGGTTGGCGACAGTCTCCGGATCGGCATGACGGGCATCGAGCGCGCCTGATGTAAAATCACCGTCCGCCGCCCTGAGATGCGGGAACTGGCCGTAAATGCCATGGCTTTCGCCGCCAATAGTCCAGACATCCGGACTGTTGCCGAGAGTGGAGAACAGCAGGGTGCTGCCGGCGCGGGGCGCTGACAGGATAAACACCGGATCGCCCAGCGCCGCCGCGATCTCCTCCGGAGACAGCCGGCTGGTCAGCCGTTTCACCCGCTTGTGAAGCTGAAGGTTCATCACCCTTTATGGTCGTTGTAGATGGCTTCGAAATTGACCGGTTCGAGCATCAGCGCCGGGAAGCTGCCCTTGATGACCAGACTGTCGATCACCTCCCGCGCATAGGGAAAGAGGGCGTTTGGGCATACGGTGTGCAGAATGCGGTGGCGCATGGCCTCGTCATAGCCGGCGATGTGAAAGATGCCCGATTGCAGGACTTCGAGCATGAAGGCGACCTCATCGGCATTGCGCACCACCACGGTCAGGATCAGGGTGATGTCGAAGGTGGTTTCGCCCAGGGTTTCCTGCGCGATATCGACATCGACCTTGACCTCCGGGTCCCAGGCCTTGGTGAAGGTATGCGCGCCGCCGGGGGCCTCGAAGGAAACGTCCTTGATATAGAGGCGGCGTATGTTGAATTCCTGGCTCATGTCACTCACGCGGTTAGGGGTTCGATATCGAAGACGGTTTCGCCCGGCTGGACGTAATCCATGATAAGGTGGACGCGGGCCGTCGAGCCGCCGTTGCGGACGGCGTGGACGCGGCGGTTATTGATTTCCCACAGCTCGCCGGCCGGCATGTTCCAGGTCAGGCCGCCGACCGTGAACAGACAGTCGGAATTGGTGATGACCGGCATATGGATACGGTGGCAACGCTTCAGGGAATGGCCGTCATCGGCATGCGGGGTGATTTCGGCCTGCGGCGCCAGCCGGGTCAGGATGATGCGAATGAAATAGCCGGGGCCGTGCTTTTCAGCGATACGGCGCTGACGCAGCGATTGCAGGTACCAGACGCGAACGTAATCCATAAGGGGACGAAGCGTCGGCTCGAACACCGCGAAGCCGGCATGAACCGTCGGGTCGGTATGACGGTAGTCGGCATCGAAGATCAGTTTGATGGCCTGGGTGCGGGTGTGGGCGTCGAAGGCCTGCTGGCGGCTGGTATCGGCGGTCCAGTCGGCCTCCGTCAGGGCCGTGACCTGATCGCGCAGGGCGGTGATGTCGAACGTGCCGAGCTTGACTGCATCATCCTTGAAGTTCATGGCAAAACCTCGCGCAGGATTTCGATCGCCGGTCCAAGATGCTGCTCATAACGCTGCCAGTGGCCGACTGCCGTCTTATAAATCGGGCGGCGGACCTGACTGAGGCTGGCCGTATCGACGGGGGCACTGTTTTCATGGAAGCGCAGGACGCGCTCATCCCAGTCCAGGTCGAGATAGTCGAGCATCCGGCGGGCGTGGCCTTCCGGATGGGCTACATTGTCCTCATAGACGACATCGAGGATACGGCCGGGGAAGCGTTCATGCCAGAAGGCCATCAGGTCGTGGTAGAGCAGGTAGTATTCGGCGGCTTCCTGCAGATCATAGGAATAGTGGTAGAAGCCGAGCGTGAACAACTGCTTGAAATTGCCGAAGACGGTATCGAGCGGGTGACGGATCGTATGGATGAACCTGGCGCCCGGCAGCGCCTCCGCCATCAGGCCGAGATCCATGAAGTTCATCGGATATTTGTCGATGAACCAGCGGCCGCCAAACGACGCCGGTGACGCGGCGTTGACATACAACTGTCCCAGCCGGTCGAGATCGATGGCACGGTCGCGCTGACTGTAGAAATGCTCGTGGAAGCCTTCGCCGCCGCCATAGCCGGTAACGACCTTCATGGCCTCCTTGAAACAGCCGAGTTCGCCCATGGAGGTGACGTCGGGATGGGAGGACAGGATACGGTCGATCAGGGTCGAGCCGGTGCGTGGCATGCCGAGCACGAAGACGGGTTGCGGCCCCGTGGTCATTGGTGCGGCGCTGCGAACGGGGCGGTCGAACCAGCGTTTCGTTGTCTCGAAGGCCTGCCGTGAGGCGCCTGTTGAGTAAGGCATCTTGCCGCGCATGATGGCGGCGCCCGTTGCATAGGCTTTGAAGGCGGCATCGTACGCTTTCAGGTCTTCCTCGACCTTACCGAGTGCATACTGGGCGGTCGCGTAGTCTTCCGAACCTGGCGTTAGCCTGGCCAGAGTGTCCGCGATGAGTTGCCGGTCGTTATCTTCCACGGTCTGCCTGCGTGTATCGGCCAGCAGGCGCAGGGCATTGGTCGCCTCCGGCCTGACCTGGACAGCCTGCCTATACAATTGCCGGGCCTCCTCCATCCGGCCAAACTTGTGGCGGGCAAAACCAAGATTGATGGCGGCCCTGGCATTGCCGGGGGCGGCGGTCAGGAGTTCGGCATAAAGGGTTTCGGCCAGCTCATAGCGATGCAGTTCGTGCGCGCCTTGAGCGACTTCGGCCCTGATGTCGTCATCCAGCGGGGCAAGCGCCAGGATACGGTCAATCACCGCACTGGCCGGTTTACGGTTGAAGGCCGTCAGGTGGGCTTTCAGCATCAGGCGCAGGCAGGTCATGGCGTCGCCACCGGTTGCCAGCGCCTTTTCGGCGGCGGCGGCGGCGAAAGTACCGCAACCGAGGCCCAGCAGCAGTTCAGCCTGCAAAAGATGGACTTCGGCTGTTTCGACGCCACTGTCGAGCAGGCTGTGCACCGCGTCCAGTGCCTCGAACGGCTCGGTGGCCATCAGGTTCCGGGCACGGGCCAGATAGCGCATCTGCCGCTGCGAACTGAGGTCGCGACGCCGGGTGGACAAAGGCAGGATCGGATCTGGCATCACAGGACTAAATCACGAAAACCGGTTTTGGAAAATGTGCGGTGCGACCGGCTAGGGAAGACCGGCCGCACCGTTTGCTATTGCCGCCTGGTACGCAGGAAAGCCGGTTTAGGAACGGCCCCCAAAGAACAGACGGCAATTTGCCTCAAATTCAGAACGACATCTCGAACGTCGCGCCGATATAGCGGCTGAAATCGCGCGGCACATTGGCGTTTTCCGCGCGCTGGCGGAAGAACTGGCCATTGGGCACGGCGCCGTAGGTCGGGTAAGCCTGGGCGATGCCGACCAGTTCCGGCACCGTCGTCAGGGAGCCGCCGACGGCCTGTTCGCCCAGTCCGTCGCCGTAATTGGTCTTGTAGACATAGTAGTGCTTGTCGAACAGGTTCTTGACGTACAGGCTGAAGCGGTACTTGCTGTCCGGCGAGGAGATGCCGAGGAACAGGTTGGTGATGCCATAGGCCGGTGTGGTTGTCGAATAGTCGTTGTTCGCCTTGCCGCCATGGTTGGTATATTGCTCGGAGGCGTAGCGATAGTTCCAGCGGACATAGGCGGGGAACTGGGCGACCCTGAAATCGAAAACCGCATCGGTGGCCAGGGTGTCCTTCGGCGCATTGGCGAGCTGGGCGCCGTCAAGCTTGAAGAAGTTGCCGCGGCGCGGGAAGGTGTAGTCGAAGAATTCGCCATAATTGACCGTATCGGTACAGGTCGAGGTATCGGCCCCGTTGGCGCCGGCGGCGTTACAGGTGATCAGCACGTCGGTATTGCTGAACCGGGCGTCGACATGGCTGTAATTGGCGCTAAGGGTCAGGTGGTCGAGCAGGCGCCAGCTCATCTCGACATCCACGCCCTTGGAGTTCAGGTTGCCGGCATCCATGATAGAGAACTTGCGGATCGGCTGGCCCGAAGCGTTCGGATCGTTGGCAATATTCTGCAGACCGCCATTTACGATCGGCCACAGATTGTAGTCCAGCATGATCGCCCGTTCCTGGTAGTGGTAGAACGTGGTGTCGAACAGGGTGGCGTTGAAGGTCAGGCGGCGGTTGAACCACTGCGAGCGCAAGCCCAGTTCAATGTTTTGCGAGGTTTCCGGCGCGATCGGATACTGCTTGTCGAGCGTTTCCTGCGTCACGTCGGAATCTGTGAACCACGCCACGCCCTTGTAGCCGGTGGAGTAGTTCAGATAGGTCATCACATTGCGTGTCGGCTGATAGAGCAACGACAGCTTGTAGGTGAAGGCCGTGTCGTCATTGCTCTTGCTGGCCGTCGAGAATGGCGTGTTGGGGTCGCGGACGTCCAGGTTGGTGGCCGGGTTGTTGCTGGGCAGGCCGAAGAAGGGGTTCGGCACATTGAAACGACCGCCATCGATGGTGATGCGATTGCCTTCGGCGTCATAGATCCACAACAGGGTGGGGCGCACGTCGATATTCGGCTCGCCGTCATCGCGGGTTTCCAGGCTGAAATGCTGGTGCTCCTGCAACAGGCGACCGCCGAAAACAGCCGTCCACTTGTCATTGAAGTGGTAATTGGCCTGGGCGAAGAGGGCGGCGTTATCGGTGAGCAGGGTATTGCTGCCGATCTCGCGGTTATAGATCAGGTCGCCAAGGCCGGTGACGCCATCATTGATGATACCCCAGCCGAAATCATAGCCGCCGCAATTGACCACTTCGTAATTGACGATGACCGAATTATCGAGGCCGGGGTCCTGGCAGGCCAGTACCTTCTGATCGCGGCGGACCTTGGAATGCAGGTAGTAAAGACCGGCGACATAATCGAGCTTGCCGCCGAGCGGCGAGGAGATACGCAGTTCCGACTGAAAGGTCTGGCTGCGTACCGGACCGGCGAAGTTCAGTGGAAAGGCGTTGACCGCCGTGGCCAGCGAGTCGTCGTTGCTGGTCAGGGTCTCGTCGCGGTAAAAGGCCGAGCCGGTCAGCTCATAGCCGCTGCCGAAGCGATGGTTGAGTTCGGCGGATGTGCCGAAGGAATGTGTGCCGCCGTAGTCACGGCTGCCGGAAGCCGAGGTCTTGTCATTCCACTGGCCATACGGCGTCTGCGACACCTCATGCAGGGTGGTGGTCAGCAGCTTCTGCAGGGCGTCGGGCGTGAGGTGCAGGCTGTCGATGACCGACTGTGGGATCTGGCCGAAGGCGTCACCGATAACGAAGTCGTCACGCTGAATATAGACGCGGGTCGACGGGCCGAAATTGCTCTCCTGATAATCCATGCGCAGTAGCAGGTCGGTATCCTCGCTGAAGCGCTTGAGATACTGGATGCGGCCGCCATAGCCGTCCGAGGCGCCGCCATTGGGGCCGCCAAGTATGTTCTCGACCCAGCCCGTGTCCTTTTTCTTGAACAGGTTGACGCGGATGGCCGAGGTGTCGCCCAGCACGTAATTGTACATGCCTGAGGCATTCAGGTCGCCGAAGGTTTCGGTGCGGCCTTCGTCGGCGGCCAGGCGAAACGACCCTTCATTGCCCTTGAGCGACGGGCGCTTGGTCTTGATCTGCAGCACACCGGCGACTGAATTCTTGCCGAAGAGCGTGCCCTGCGGCCCCTTGAGGACAGCGACCGACTCCGTATCGCCGATATCGCCGAACAGGGCCGAAGACCGTGACATGACTTCGCCGTCGAGATTGACGGCGGCGTCGGGTTCGATACCGATGAAGGACTGGTTGGAACCGACGCCGCGAATGATCAGGCCGATATTGCGGGCATCCGAATGCTCGCGGATCGTCACGCCGGACATCATCTGGATGACGTCCTTGTAAGTCTCTATGGCCTGCTGGTTGATCTTTTCGCCGGAAACGACCTGGATCGAGGCGGGGACCTTCTGCAACGGCTCGCGGCGCTTTTGCGCGGTCACGACCACCACGGTGTCGTCTTCGGTCGCGGCAGAGGCAGGGGCCGGCGAGGCCACGCGAATGGTAATGATCCCCGAGGTGGCATCCGGCACGGCTTCGAGGCCAGTGCCTTCGAGCAGTTGCGCCAGGCCGGCGCTGGCGGTGTAATCGCCCTTGACCGCATTGGTGCGCTTGTCCGCCAGTATGGTGGCGCTGGCCAGGATCTGGATGCCGGCCTGTTTGCCGAACAGTGGAATGCCCTGGGTTGCGGCCTGTGCCGGTACGTTAAATGTCTTTGTTTGCGCGTAAACCGGCGTGACGCCGATCATGCACACAACCGCGGCCGTCGTGCCGAACAGCCATGGCCGCAAGCCCACCTTACCAAAAGCCCCCATTGGACCTATCTCCCTGTTTCTCTGACATGAGCCGTTGCGGCTCTGACACTGTAGAGGTCTGGCCGTCATGTTTCCGTCACATGGTCAGTAAAAAAATTATAGATTGGACTTTTTCAGGTCCTTGATTGGTCTTGTTAGGTGTATGGCGTTACCGTCGTCAATCATTTGAGCACCGACAAGACTGGTTACCGCATGGCCGAAATTGGCAGGTTCATTGGTGCGGAAGTAGCCGACAAGGGGTTCACGGCCCAGGTCCGGCGTGTCGATGACCAGTTTTTTGGCATTGTAGCGGTTGATCTCTTCAACGGCGAAGGCCAGGGTTTCCCCGTCCAGCGCCAGTTCACCGGTACGCCAGGCCAGGGACCGGTCGATTTCCTGGGAGGCCGGGGTGGTGGCGATTTCGCCGGCGTCACGCGATACGAACGCCTTCGAACCGGCGGCGATGCGGACCGCTTGGGCTTCCTTGCCGACGATCCAGGTTTCGACAATCCCCTCCGTCACCAGTACATCAGCACTTGAATTGCGCCGGCGCACGGAGAAGGCAGTGCCCACGGCACGAACGCGGACGTCACCCGCTTCGACGATAAACGGCCGCGACTTGTCATGAGCGACGCGAAACCAGGCTTCGCCTTCGCTCAGCCTGACGATGCGTTCGGCCTTTTCGAAATGCACACCGACTTTCGAGGCCGTATTGACCGTCGCGGTCGAGCCGTCGGCAAGCGGGACCTGACGGACCTCGCCGATCTGGGTCACGATCTGTCTGTCGCGAGGCAGCAGAAGCCCCAGAGCTACCGCCAGGCTGGCTGCCACGCCGCCGGCCGCATACCGCACGAAGTCACGGCGCGTGTTGCTGTTCGCTGCAGCGGGCACGCCGTGGGACAGGGCACGGCCACGATCGAGATAAGAGAGCGTCGCCTGGGCACGCAGCAAGGCGCCTTCACGGCGTTCGTCTTCGGCAAGCCAGGCTTCCAGTGCGATTTGTTCAGCCTCGGGGAGAGGGGCGGATTCCAGGCGGATGGCCCAGTATTCCGCAGAATAATCCGGGTGCCCTTTATCCATTTTTTTCGACCTCAAATCTGGTCTCCGTCTTTCTTTTCCTGGCGTCCCCGTCACCGTTGTCGTTAGTTTCAAGCGCCTTGAGGATGAGTTTCAACCCCCTGACGGCCTGCATTTCCACTACGTTTTCACTAACCCCAAGGCGTTTGGCGATCTCCTTCTGCGGGAGCCCCTGAATGCGGCGCATCTCGAAAATGATGCGGCATTTTTCCGGTAGGCCGGCAATCAGCCGCCGGACGCGATCGAGTTCCTGGCGGGCGCTAAGGCGCCGTTCGGGGCCTGGATCGTCGTCGCTCAGGACGGCGGCATCGATTTCCGTCAGGTGACCGATAGGCACGATGCGCGACCGGCGAATCTTCTGAATGAAGACCGACTTGGCCGTCTGGAAAAAGTAGGATTTCCCGTTGCGTATATGTGCCACACTGTCAAGGCGGGCGATTAGGACATAGGCGTCCTGGACGATGTCATTGACCTCATCCTCGGAAATCGCCATCCCCCTGAGCCACAGGCGCAGCCGTGCCTCGTGGGGAACGATATGGCTCCCCACCCAAGCGACGATTTCGCTTCGGCTCTGTGTAATACGCGCCTCCAGATCCATTCGGCACTATGTTCATACCCATAGAGGATTGGGCAAAGCGTTTCCGTCTAAAATCCCGAAATCTTTTCTACGACAGCCCCTTAATTATTGATCATTGAATCAAATTTGACTGCTGGATAGCTGTTCTTTATAGGCGTTTCAGCCTCAGAAGAGTCAAAGACAAGCGCTTGTGGCGCTTGTCTTTGATTGAAATTGCGCCGTTAAATAGGACTTTGAAACAGTCTCCAAGCTACGGGTTAAGGACGAAATGCTTGGATTGGCCCAGCGTGCCGGCAGGATTGAAGGTGACGGTGACGGCCGTGGCGGTACGGGTCACTGTGATGTTGGGATCTTGGGACTGGATCCCGCTGTTGTTGATCGTGATCGTCACGGTGATTATCTTGGCGCCGGCCTTGGTGGGATCGGAAACCGCCACCTCAATGGCCGAATCCGTCATGCGGACAAAGACACAGGCGGTTGTATTGGCCGAGATGATATCGTGAGAACAGGCGGCATCGTTCCAGAAGATGGCGCCCCAGACCGTGCTGGTGGGAAATACCCCTTTCGCATACTGAAGACGGGGGGAATTCTCCATCGGGGTGATCGAGGGAGACGCACTATAGCTTGCGGTTTCAGCCGCTGTCGCATTGGGCAGCATCACATAGGCATAGCTCTGCGCATCCGGCGTCACGCCATGATCAAGCCATAGCGTCACATAGGTGCGGGTGCGTGGATCGGTCGGACTGGACGGGCGCTTGTTGATATCGTACCAGCTTCCGCTTCGTTCCTCGCGGATGCCTTTCAGCGGCGGATTACCGGCCAGTATAACATAGCCGCCGACATCGGCGAGATGCAGCCATTTGGGCGCGGTAAAGGTTTCCTGAACGCCCTTGCCGGTCAACCGTTGTGTCGTCATGCTGTTGAATAAAGCCACATTATCGCCGGCTCCGGCGGGGCCAATATTTCTGTTTTCAATAATGGTTTCGACGGAATGGGGAGACGTACAGGCGATATGCGTGCCTGCGCAAAGGATCACGTCGCCAAACATGAACCAGGCCTTTTTGCCGGTCAGGGCGTCATCATAGACGCTCAGGCGCATGCCCGTAAGGCCATTGGCGCCGACCGACACGCCGCCGACCGGCGCTTTCCCCGGTTGCGCGGAGGCGACCCCATCGATGCGTGTATCGACAGTGGTACCCGCAAGGCGTCTGGCGTCCACCGTAGGCCAGAAATCGTTCTGATAATGGCCTGTGTCCGCATTGTAGAGATAGGTCATCCCGTATCCGGTGTACCATCCCCGCTGGTTCTCGTTGTTGACGGCCTCGAAGTTGAGGATCTTATCCGAACACTGCGCAACGGCGACCGTGAAACCAGGCCGGCGATGGACCACCCGATCCATCGCCGGGAACTGGTAGTGACTATGGTATCGGCGACGCGCCCCTGAACGGTCGCGAGCTGTCGGTCGTCAGCTCTTTGCAGGACCACGTTGTGCCGGCCCTAATTGGCAGGGGGGCGCGCAGGGATCGAGGATATCTGGCAATATTTCTATCGCGGGGCCTATTGGCGCCGGGGGCCGGTGACGATGCGCGCCATTGCCGCCGTCGATGTCGCCCTGTGAGACATCAAGGGCAAGATGACCAACATGTCGATCACCGATCTGCTGGGCGGAGCCAGCCGGGAAAACGTTCTGGTTTATGGCCATGCCAATGACGGCGCCCCGGCCGAGACGGTCGCCAAGTATATCGACAGAGGCTATACTGCCATTCGCATGCAGCCAGGGATTTCCGGCATCGCCTGAGATGTATTCTGAACCAGCACGCGACGCTGCCGAATCGATGAAGACCTGGCGGCGAAATATCCCTATTCCCGATGCAACTGTCGCTCGCCCGCCGCGAAGACGGCACCATGTGGAACTAGTAGGTATTTCTGCTGGAAAAAGCTTTTTTGCCGCAGCCATCCAGCGCCAAAGGCAAACATCCCGGCTCAAAAGTCTCTTGGTTGTCAGGCAGTGGCCATTTGATCGGGATGCCCAGGAGTCACGAACCATCTTGTGTTCTCCTGTACGGTCTTCTTACAGTGATGGCCAAGACAAAATAGAAACCGCGGTGCGGTGACAGATGCCTCCAAATCCGAATTGTTCGCTTAGAGTTCTGAGTGTTCGCGTGTTCTGTCCTCGAGATGAGCAAGAGATGCCAACTCAGCTAAAATCCAAGACCCGAACCGTTATAGCACGGAGTCAAATAGGTGTTCGGACTACATGTTTGGGCCGTTGTGGTTGGCGTGAGCCAGTTGTAGTACATGTTTCGGTTTCCTCATTTGTGCCGTATCGGTTTAATCTGGCCCCGCAACCAATCTACCAGAAAATACACGATGAGATGTCGTCCTGCGTCGGGTTGCTGAAGACCGCGCAGCACCATGGCTGACCGCCTGCGGTCGGAGACAGGCAAAGTGAAACAACGCCATTTGAAGTCAAATGCCTCTGGCTCAGTTAACCAATTACCTTATGGGTAACTTCATGAATTGATATTATGTCATACGCGAATATGATTGGTAAAATCCGGTTCTTGTAATGGTAGTGTCCTCGGCGATATCGCAATTTTATTTGCGCCTCAGCATTTACCTGACAGGTGCCGCCCCATCATCATCTGAGACCTTGCCGGATACCGATGCCGTCACCGATGCCTTTGCCGCGGCAATGCGCGCCAGCATGTGTTATTTTCTTGTCTTCGCCAGTTTCTATTTTCTGATCAATACGCTCTTCTATCGCATCGAAGGCGATCCGGGTATTATTCCCGCGGTTTCCCTGGCTACATTGGTCCTATGCGCGGCCTTCTGGGCTTATAATCGTCAGCGGGCGTCGGTGGTTCGGCTGGAAATCACGGGGCATATTGTCGGGCTTTCGTTTATAGGAAACGCGCTGCTCGATATCGTCACTGAATACCAGCCTATCAAGCTGATGTACCTGGTCCTGCTGGTGCCGGCGTTTGCTGTTTCCGGCGTGCGCCCTCGCGTCATCTACACGACATCGTTCGCATCGATCGCCGGTTTGCTTCTGGCGACCTACTGGCTTGATCGCGGGCAGTTCGTCAATTGCTGCTGGGTTGCCTTTGCCAGTGTAGTGGTTGCCGTCGGCCTGTCCACCGTCACCAGATCCGCCATGCTGCGGGCGGTCAAAGCGAAAATCGACTCCGACCTGAACCGCGATCAGGCCATGTCGCTTGCCATTTTCGACGCGCTCACCGGCCTTCCAAACCGTCGGGCCTTTCTTAAGGGACTGGAGGATCACCTGGCGCGCGGCACGGCCTTCTATCTTGGCCTTGTCGATCTTGATGGGTTCAAGCCCATCAACGATATCTACGGCCATAACGCCGGCGACCAGGTGCTTATCGAAGTGTCCAGGCGTTTGAATACGGCTTGCGGCACCGGGGCGACCGTCGCCCGCCTGGGGGGTGACGAATTCGCTGTCATCCTGCCGGGCCTTGACGAGGCGGACCTGCGCAAGCTTGGTGAGGCTGTCTGTGCCGCCCTTGCCGAGCCATATAATCTGATTAACGACACGGCCTATCTGTCCGCTTCGATAGGCTTTACAGAACGCAACACCGGGGATGACAACGCGTCCCGCCTTCTTGAGCGATCGGATTATGCGCTTTACGAAGCCAAGGAGCGCGGCCGTGGGATTGCCGTGCTCTTTGACCGGGGGCACGAAGCGCTTATCCGGTCAACAAAGGCGGTCGAACAAGCTTTGCGTGGCATAAATGGCGAAAAAGAACTCACGCTCGCCTTTCAGCCGCAATATGACATCAATCAGAATCGTATCGTTGCCTTTGAAGCCCTGGCGCGATGGCACAGCGACAAGCTCGGACGGGTACCGCCCGATGTGTTCATTCGCGCCGCGGAACGGTCGGGTCTTATTACAAGCCTGACGCCGACGCTGCTGACGAAGGCGCTGGAAGCCGCATATTCGTGGCCGGACCACATCCGTATTTCCTTCAATCTTTCCGCGCGCGATCTTCTGTCACCGAAGTCCATAGACAGAATACTTGAGGTCGTTCTGGCTTCCGGTGTTGCCAGCAGCCGGATTGAATTCGAGATTACCGAGACGGCTATGCTGACCGATTTCGCGCAGGCCCTGAAAGCCACCTCGCGTTTGAGCGAGATGGGGTGCCGGATCGCGTTGGATGACTTCGGCTCCGGCTACACGAACTTCAGTTACCTGAATCGCATCCAGGTCAACACGGTGAAGATCGACCGCTCATTCATTCTGGCGCTGGATCAAAACGGCAACGCGAAGAAAATCATCAAGTCCATGATCGAACTGGCCAGAAACCTCGGCATGGAACACGTTGTCGAAGGCGTGGAAACCGCCAGGGAGTTACGTCAGATCCGTTCCGTTGGCGCCACCCAGATTCAGGGCTTTCTGTTTGGCGCGCCGATGCGGGCCGAGGAAGTTGCCGGCTATTTGTCCAGGCACAACCATGGGCGACCGAATGTGCCGGAACCAGCATACGCTCTTGAATCTTCCAGTTGAAGTGGTCCCGGACCGCTGATCGCATGAAGTTTAAATGACTGGCCTTAATGACTGCATTGCCAAAAGCCGTGTCGCGCATCCCGTGAGGAATGCGCGGACCGGTACGAAGCAAGAAAGCGCAGGCAGCAGTTCCTGTTATGCGGCAGTACCGGCCGGCGCGGCGGTGAACAGCAGGACGCCGAACACCATGCCGGTGGAGCGGCCTTCCACGGGCGCCAGCCTGACCGTGACCTCGCTCTTGTCGGCGGTGAGCGCCTCCGGCACCGGATACTGTTCATCGAAGAATTCGCCGGGTTTCACGGGCGTCTTATGCGAAACCGTCGTCATCTTCTCCCCGTCGATCAGAATATCGAATTCGCATTTGTCATCGCCCCAGTAGGTGGCCTGCATGACCAGCGGGCCGGGCTTGACCTTCATGGTGAAGGACATGAAGCCACCGGAGCGGGCGTCACGGCCGTTGCGGCCGCGATAGGTGCCGGGCCAGGAGACATCGGATTCCAGATTGTGGTCGCGCTCGGCCTGCATTTCACCGAGGTGCATGACATCGACCGACCGGGCGGCGAGATCGCGCTGGCGGGCCTGTTCGGCGATGAAGGCGGCTTCCTCCACCTTCCAGTCGGCTTCGTTGAAGGCCTTGAAATAGACGGCGCTGCGGCGTTCCCACTGACTGTAGAAGGGCACGATCCTCAGTTCGCCCGGCCGACCGATACCGATCGTCTTGAACTCGGCCTTTTCGACCGCCACCGGCGCGAAACCGGCCAGGAGATTATCGCCGACCAGCGCCGGATCGGTGGCCTTGTAATCCTCATCAGCCGAGGCGAGATCGGCGGCCATGACCATCGGCCCGCGCAGGAGCGCCACTATGCCGGGATTGTCAGCCGTCGGCTCGATTTGCAGGTCCATCGGCAGTTCGAGGGCCAGCGCATCACCGGCCTGCCAGACGCGATCGACGATCAGATAGCCATTGTCGCGCGCCGCCTCGGCCGGTTTGCCGTTCAGCGTGAGCGCGGCGGTTCTGGCCCAGCCGGGCACGCGCAGGGCCAGCTTGAAACGCGTCGGACGGCGGATGGCGGTCAGGCTGAGACGCACCTCGCCGTCATAAGGATAGCCGGTATCGAGGCGCAGGCTGGCGTTTTTTGCCGCCCATTTGGCGGTGGAGGGAATGTAGAGATTGACGAAGAGGGTATCGTCACCCTGCCAGTAGATCGACTCGGCGTGGCGGGCGTGGCTTTCCATGCCGGTGCCGTGGCAGCAGGTCCAGTTATCGACGGGATCGGAGAAGCCGCGCGCGGCGCCGGTGAAAAGCGGCGTCATATAGCTGAACATGCCGGTCCTGGGGTTCTGTTGCGCCATGACATGATTGAGATGGGCGCGCTCGAAATAGTCGAAATAGCCGGCCTCCGGCGACCAGCGATACAGGTCGCGGGTCAGCTTCATCATGTTATAGGTGGCGCAATGCTCGCAGGTCGCTTCGGTGATGTGCTTCGAGAGGGTGTCCGGCGCGAAGAAATATTCGCGGTCGCCATTGCCGCCGATGACGAACGAATGGTGCTTTGTCACGCGCTCCCAGAAGAAGGCGGCCGCCGTATGATAATCGGCCTTGCCGGTGACATCGTAGAGCCGCGCCAGGCCGAGCACCTTCGGGATATTGGTGTTGGAATGGATATTGGCCAGCCTGTCCTCGCGCGCCACCAGCGAATCGAGGACCTTATGGTGATAGAGGCGTTCGGAAAGCTTCAGCCAGCGCGGGTCACCGGTGCGCTGGTAGAGTTCGGCGAAGCTGTCATTGATGCCGCCATGCTCGCAGTTCAGCACCTCCTGCACCTGGGCGTCATCAAGCGCGGCGAACACCTTGTCGATATAGAGGCTGAGATTGACGGCAACCGGAATCGCCTTGTCTAGCCCGCAGAAGGTCTGGGCGTCGAACAGGCCGGCATAGAGCTTGTGCCAGTTATAGAAGGGCACCCAGCAGCCATTGAGATCGAAGCCGGCCGAGCGGATATCGCCAGCCATGATTTCCGGGAAGATTTCCTTGCCGTCGACGACCGTGCCGTCCTTGCGCTTCCTGAGGAAACCGGCGGCATAGCCGTCGCCCTGCATCCCCTGAACCAGGGCCAGTTCATCGATGACGTAGGCGGCATGCGCCTTAAGCGCCGGATCGCCGGTCTGGGCGTATATCAGCGAAATGGCGGAGAGGTAATGGCCCAGGCTGTGGCCGGCGATGGTATCCTGCTCCCACCCGCCATAGGCTTCCGCCTTCGGCTTCAACCCGGCGCCCTTGCGGTAATTGTGCAGGAAGCGGTCGGGTTCGAGCGTAATGAGATAGGCATGGTTGACATCGAGCGCCGTCTTGTAGGGCGAGGGCAGGAGGCGGACATCCGACAAGGGCAGGCTGGTGATTTTTTGAGGTGTTATATCACCGGCAAACGCGCAATTGGAAATCAAGCCCAGGCCGGTAAACGCCGCCGTTGCTTTAAGAAATTGTCGGCGATCGCCGGTCAAAAAGGCCATTTTTACGCTCCAGTTGTCGGACAATTTGGTATACGATATACGTGAAATTGCAAGCGGCAAACCTGATTTTTGCCATCATCCGGCTATGTTTCTCTAATGAAATATTTCCCGCAAACCTGATTTCATTTGGAAATTTCTCAAAAATACAGATATTTTTTCAGGAAAGCGACAATGGATTTGGTGAAATATGTCGTTTTTTCAAACGGTTAAATGGTGATGTTCGTCATGTTCCGGTATGCGGAACACAAAAGTGGGGCGCGGTTTACCTGTTGCGCGTTAGCCACATTATATTGTCATGTTATTGGATTCGTCATGATAACGTTGTATATCGTATAAAATATTTTGACGATTTCATTTTTTCATGTCCACATCGTCACATCAGTTTTTCAACGGGGAATACAGATGTTGACGACACGAGTGAGTAAAACCGTATTGCTGGCCGCCACGGGTCTGGCAGCGGCGATGATCTGCGCGCCGGCCTTGGCGCAGGAGACATCCGGAACACCGGAACCGAGCGCCGCCGAAAAGGCTGCCGCGGCGCAGGCAGAAGCCCAGAGCGATGAGGTCATCATCGTCAAGGGGTTGCGCAAGAGCCTGAAAACGGCCGTGGACCGCAAGCGTAATTCCAAGCAGATCGTTGATTCGATCGACGCCGAAGATGCCGGTAAGCTGCCCGACAACAACGTCAACGAAGCTATTGCCCGCATTACTGGTGTGCAGATCGAACGCGAGCGTGGCGAAGGCACTGGTCTGAAAATCCGCGGCATGGCCGATGTTCAGACGACCCTGAACGGGGCGCCGAACAATACAGGGGTCGGCCGGGCGGCTTCGCTCAACGATATTCCCGCTGAATTGTTGAAGTCGGTTCAGATCTACAAGAATCGCACGGCCGATCAGGTCGAAGGTGGCATCGCTGGTACGGTCAATGTCGATCTGCGCCGTCCGTTCGACTTGCCGAAGAAGTGGACCTTTGCGGGCAGCATCCGTAATGTCTATGCCGATGTCGGCAGCACGGAAAGCCCCTATGCTTCGGCTTTGGTGTCCAAGCGCTGGGATACGTCGATCGGTGAGATCGGTTTCCTGGCCAACCTGTCGTATCAGAAAAACAACTACAATGAGCAATGGGTGACTTCCGAATCGGAAGACGGCTTCTGGGGTGTGCAATATGACAGCCTGTCCGCAGCCGATAAGGGCGCTATCGCACCCTATCGTGTGCAGAACGGCATCCAGCACGGTGAAGTTGAGCGCAAATCATATAATACCGCCCTGCAATGGCGTGTGAACGAAAATCTCGACTTCCTCCTGGAAGCTTCAGGGTTCAACGCTGATGAAAACCGCTCCACCGACTTCCTGGAAGCGCGTCTGAAGGACAGTGCTGCGGTTCTCTCCAACATTACCTACATGCCTGACGGCGTGACCGTGAAATCATTGACGGAAACGGACCCGGTGCCGGGTGACGGTGATGTTCTGCCGGTCGGTCCGTACGCCCGTGACGAAGTCATCACGACGCGCAACAGCCGCGTCAACTTCGAAGGGCATTGGCGCAAGGACCAATGGACTGTCAACTTCGGCACCTATGTCGACGAGAACCGCCTGGATCTGGACTGGTATCAGCAGATGCTGCGGATGGATAACCTGGCGTCTGTCAATATCGACCTGGCTTCGGACAAGATGGCGGAAGTCGGGCCTGTTATTGAGTATTTCGACACCAATGGCGACCCGATGGATTTCGGCAACGTCGACAACTATTTTGTTCGTGAAATCGAAAACGGCAAGGGTTACGAGTACAGCAAGGAAAAGGCGTACTTCCTTGACGGCGCATATCACTTCAGTGACACCGGCCTGATCCGTGACATCCAGTTTGGCGTCCGTAAGACTCACCGCGATGCGGAACGCCTTTACGGTTACCGTTACGCCGGCTTCCAGGGCGATAAGGCAATCAAGCTGGCGGACTTCCCCGGCGGCAACGGTCTTGAAACTATCTTCGCGGACGTGCCGGGTTATCAATCGGCTTCGTGGTATCGTATGTCGCTCGACAGCTACCTGGCGAACTTCGACGCCATCCGTGGCTTGGCTTCCAACCCGGCCACCCTTTCCTACGGCGGCGGCGGGGCCTGGGATCCTGCAACCGGCGCAGTCCCGGCGACGGAGCAGTGGTCGACAGCCGAAGTGCAGACCGAACGCATGATGGGAACGTTCACGACCCATGAAAATACGGCGGCCATGTATGCGCAGTTCGTTTACGGTTTTAAGATTGGCGATATTCCGGTTGATGGCGTAATCGGCGGCCGTTCGGTCCATACCTGGGGTTCCAGCTTCTCCTACGATCGTCAGATTAACTGGGTCGACGCTGATAATGATCCCGCGACTCCGGATGTTGTCGGTACGCCAGACCAGATAATGGTGCCGCGGACGACAGAACTGGACTACACGGACTTCCTGCCGAGCGCTCACGCGATCGTTCACTTCACGCCGAAGCTTCAATTGCGCCTGGCCTATTCGCAAAATGTCCAGCGCCCTGACTTCAATCAGGCAACGTCGTTTACCTTCCTCGATTCCGGCGCTTCGGGCATCGGCACCGGCTGGGGCGGCAATGCCGACCTTAAGGCCAACCGTGAAAAAAGCTATGATGCGTCGCTGGAATACTATTTCGGTCGTGGCGGCGTCGTATCCTTCGCGGCCTATCTGAAAAAACCCGATGGTTTCATCTATGACGCCACCGAGCTGGAAACGATTGACGGCAAGCAATACAATGTCACACGTCCGCATAATGCCAGCGAGGGCACGTTCCAGGGCTATGAGTTCAATGCTCAGGGCTTCTTCGATTTCCTGCCGGGAGTCTGGAAAAATCTGGGAGCGCAGTTCAACTATACCTACAACCAGATCGCTACGATCGATTATGATAACGGCCCTGGTGGCGACGACAATGCCATCGGCAACTCGAAATACACGTACAATGCGATCCTTTACTACGATACGCCGCAATTCAATGCTCGTATTGCCTATAACTACCGCGATCGTTTCCGTGCCTGGACACACTGGATTGACGCATACTCGCCCTATGTCGAAGCCACGTCACGTCTCGATGCGGCGGTTAACTGGACACCGGTCAAGTACATGACGATTGCTTTGGAAGGCACCAACCTTCTCCAGAACAATACGCAATTGACCTGGGGTGTAAACAAGCTGCTTCCGCAGGGTGTCCGGGTCCAGGCTCGCACCGTCCAACTCAGTGCGCGTTTCCGCTACTAAGCGGAAACCAGCTCTGGATAAAGAAAACCCCGCCGGTTTGCCGGCGGGGTTTTTATTTGATCAGAAGCGTTTCGGGCCGCCGAGGAAGAACGATGTGAGCTGCGCCATTTCCTGCGGGTTGAGGTCGGGATTGAAGGCTCCGCGGATATGTTGTGGCAGGTGGCCGGTCGGATCGCCCGAAAAGACGAAATAATCCATCATTTCGCGCCAGGCCTTGCGTTGCGCCTCCGGCATGGACCGGAAGGCCAGGCCGGCAATATGCAAGGCGGCTATAGGGTCGATGAGGTCGGGGCGGGCGTCGTTCCACCAGTAATTGACCAGCATGTTGAGCGGACCGGTGGTCTGGACATGGTGCCACCAGAGCGGCGGGATAAACAGGCCATCGCCGGGGGACAGCCGCGCGGTCAGGGCCTGTGCCTGTGCTGCGGCCAATTGCGGATGACGCTGCGGATTGGGGGCTTCCAGCGAGGCCATGCTGATCGGCACACCGGCGGGCGAGCGATCGAGCGGGCCGGGATAGAGATTGCCGGTCTGGTCGGGCGGAAAGAGGGTGAACACCTTTTCCCCCGCCACATGGACGGCTATATTGCTGGTATAATCGAAATGCGTCTGGGTGCGCAGGGTGTTGCCGATCCAGAGACGTGGCCGCATGTTGGCATCCAGCAGAGGCATATCGAGATCGGCGGCCATGCCGGGCATGAAATCCGCGACGGGAAGCGCTTGAAGGTAGACCGCTTCGCTTTGGGCCTGGCCCATGGTTGAGAGGCACCAGCCGACAATAAAGCTCAACGGGCGGCCATAGGTCTGGTAATTCAGGCCTGTCAGATCTTCGTTATAGAAAAAACGGCCCTCCATTTCTTTCGGCAGGACGGAAGCCTTGACCGCGACGCCGGTATCGTATTGGCGCAGGTAGTCGCCGAGGGCTTTCGGCGAAGCATTGGCGGCCTCGACGGCGGGCCAGTGCGCGGCAATGCCTTTCAGAATGACGGGCTGGCCGGAAAGGCGGATATCCTTGTCAAAGGCGGCGCGATCAATGTTTTCAACGATGCGGACGGGTTTGCTCATGCTTTTGCCAACTGCGGCGACGGGCAGACCCTGGCGACATAATCGTCGTGCATCGGCATGGCGCCGGCCAAGCCCGCCGTGCCCTCTTTCACGCGGTCCATGCGCCAGCGGAATTCGTCTTCCGGCATCAGGTCGGCGACCGGGTGATAGGATTTCGGCGTCAGGCCCTGACCAATCAGGACGGCGAACCAGCTCGCCTCCTTGAACAGGTCGTTGGGCTGCACCAATGAGAGATTGTTCTGCTCGAAGCTTTCCAGCCGCGCTTTCAGGCTGTCGGGGATATCCATATGCTTGCAATAGGCCCAGAAGGGCGTGTCCTCGCGCGTCGTGATCTTGTAGTGGGCGATCAGGAAGTCCTTTACATCGTCATAGGCGAACAGCATCTCGCGGTTGAAGCCGTTGCGTAAGGAGTCGGTGATGCAATCACGCGGGAAGAACCGGATCAGCTTCATGATGGCTTCCTGCACCAGATGGATCGAGGTCGATTCCAGCGGTTCGAGGAAGCCGCTGGCCAGGCCCATGGCGACGACATTGCGGTTCCATTGCAGCTTCCTGTGGCCGGTGGTGAAGCGGATGATGCGCGGGTCGGCCTGCGGCTTGCCATCCAGTCGCTGTAGGAGCAATTCGGCAGCCTTGTCCTCGGACAGGTAGTTTTCGCAGAAGACATAGCCGTTGCCGGTGCGATGTTGCAGGGCGATACGCCACTGCCAGCCGGCTTCGCGGGCGGTCAATTGCGTGTAGGGGGTGACGGCTTTCACCTTGTCGCACGGCACGGCGGCGGCGCGGTTGCACGGCAGCCAGTGGCTCCAGTCGGTATAGCCGGTCTTGAGCGTCTGCTCGATCAGCAGGCCGCGGAAGCCGGAGCAGTCGATGAACAGGTCGCCGGTGATGGTCTGGCCGCTTGCCAGCGTAACCGAGGCGATATCACCGGTTTCCGGATGCTGCGTGACGGTGGTGATCCGGCCCTCCTGGCGCACCACGCCGCGCGCCTCTGAGTAACGGCGCAGGAACCGGGCGTAGAGCGAGGCGTCGAAATGGAAGGCGTAATTGACACTAGGCGCCTTCGGATTGATTTCGCTCATGCGGCCGAAGCGGCCTTGCCGCGCGGCGAGGGTCTGCGGATTGAACAGGCCGAAATCGCCGTTACCCCCCGCCAGACGATAGCGCATCCAGTAGTGGGTGAAATTGACGTTCATATCGACGCCATAGGTGCCGAACGGATGGAAATATTCGCTGCCGATGGCCGACCAGTCGAGGAAGCGCAGGCCCAGCTTGAAGGTGGCGTTCGTCTCCTTCATGAACAGGTTTTCGTCGAGTTCCAGAAGCTTGTTGAATTCCTGAATGGTCGGGATGGTGGCTTCGCCGACGCCGACCGTGCCGATCTCGTCGGATTCGATCAGGGTAATGGCATATTTCTGCGTACCGAAGACCTTCGACAAGGCCGAAGCGGCCATCCAGCCGGACGTGCCGCCGCCCACAACCACGATTTTACGAATAGTCTCTGTCATTTGCGTGCCTTGTAACTTTGTCGAAGCCGATTATGACCGGCGGGCTGCTTATGTCAATTCATCGGTATATCGTATAAAATATTTGACAGTTTTGGGAAACCGTGCGGAATAAAGTCTGACAATAAAAAGGGGGCTTTGGCCATGCGGAAAATGACGCCATTCCTATTCAGCGTGGGCTTTGCGCTGGCCGGCCTGACGTTGGCAAGTCCGGGACCGGCAGCGATGGCGGATACCGTGACGCTCAAGGTGCCGGGCACAGCCATGCCCTGGATTATCAAGAAGAAAAACCCCAACCTGCCCTATGGCAAGGCCGACGGCACGGCCCCGGCGGTGGCGCCGCTGAAACTGGCCGCCGGTATGGAATTGCAGATAACCGCCACCGGTTCGACCACCACGGTGGCGGGCGGCGGCGGATTCGATCCCGGCGGCCAGCAGGAATTTATCTGCGACGATCATCTCGGTGGTTCGGGGATGCCGTTTCCCAGCCTGTATATGAATCACGCCTTCTATCCGGTGCATCTCAACGAACTGGTGGCGATCTTCACCGATGGCAAGGGCAGAATGGTCAAGTCGCCGTTTCCGGTCGGCACCGGTCTGACCATCACCGTGCCGGAAGGCGCCGAAGCCATCCAGTTCGGCCTCAATGACGATATCTATGCCGATAACAGCGGCGGGATCGAGGTGACTGTCACCGCCGCGTCCGCTCAATAATTCCAGACAAGAGGCCTTTCCATGCGTCCTTTCCCTATGGCCTTTATTGGCGGTGTTTCCCTGTTCGTCCTGGCATCGGCCGCATTTGCCGGTGACCTGCCGCCGATCGCCGAACGTTACGCCACCGCGGAGTCTTATCTGGCCGGCAAGACCGGCGACCTGGTGACCGATCTCGACCTGCGCGCGCGGTTCGTGGCGGGCGGGGCCAAGGTGCTCTATCGTCACGGCGCGAAAGGGCAGGGGACAATCACCCTGGCCGATGCCGCCACCGGACAGACGACGGACCTGACCACCGAGGCCGCGCTCCAGCCCCTGCTGGCGCCGGTGATGGGCGCGGATGCGAAAGGCCCGTTCGATGTCTCTCCGGAAGATTATGACGCCGAAAAGCGCGTCCTGACGATCAATTCCGGTGGCCGCAAGCTCATCTACGATATGGCGGCGAATACCGTCACCGCCGCACCGGTCGAAACAAAGGCCGCCGACGAGGGCGTTGTGTCGCCCGATGGCCGCTACAAGGTGATCCACAAGGGGTACGACCTGGCCCTGATCGAGATCGCCACGAATAAGGAAACGGTCCTGACCGCCAATGGCAGCTACGACCAGCGCTACGGCATGAACTACCCGATGTTCGCCGACATGGTGGAAGCCAATAGCGAAACCCCACCCATGCCGGTCAGCGTGCAGTGGTCGCCGGATTCGACGCAGATCCTGACCTACCGCCTCGACCGCAACGGCAGCTATATCTGGCATGGCGTTCAGCCCAATCCGCCGGGCAGCCAGATGCCGCGCCATTTCGATTATGTCTACCCGACCGCCGGGGCGGAGAAGGTGCCGCAATTCGTGCCGGTGGTGATCGATGTGGCGGCCTCATTGAAAGGTGTGGCCGCGCCGAAGGTGCTGAACGTGCCGTCGGATTCGATGCTGTGGCCGGGCGATCCGAATATTGGCTGGAACAAGGACAAAATCATCTACCAGTGGACCAGGCGCGGTTATGGCGAACTGGTTCAGTACGAGATCGATCCTGTCACCAATCAGGCGACGGTCAGGGTTCGCGAGTCGGTCAAGCCGCTGGTGACGGTCACCTCGTCCTCGATCCGCCCGGCACCGGAACTGGATGGCAGCCTGGTCATTTCCGAGCGCACCGGCTGGGCGCAGCTCTATTTCATAGGCTTGGGCGACAAGCCGGAAGGCGGCAGGGCGCTGACGAAAGGCAACTGGGAGGTCACCGATGTCGTCCGCGTCGATGACAAGACGAAATCCTTGCTGATCACCGGCATCGGCCGCGAAGCGGGCGTCAATCCGTATTTCTCCAGCCTGTACAGCCTCACGCTCGACGGCGCGATCCGCAACCTGACGCCGGAGCCGCTCGATCACGATGTCAGCGTATCGGAAGACGGCAAGACCTTTATCGATCGCATGTCCAGCCCGTCCGTGCCGACGCGCACCCTTTTGCGCAGCGCCACGGACGGCCATATCATCGCCGAACTGGGCAAGGCCGATCCGACCGCCTTGCTGGCCAGCGGCTTCACCCCGCCGGAGCCTTTTCAGACCCTGGCCGACGATGGCAAGACCGTGCTCTACGGCATGATCTTCCGGCCGAAGAATTTCGATTCGACACGCAGCTATCCGGTGATCGAATATGTCTATACCGGCCCGACGACGCATGTGATTTCCGAGGCCTACGGCCGCAATATCCGCAATCCGGCCGAGGGCATGGCGCAGATCGGCGCCATCGTGGTCGAGATCGATGCGCGCGGCACGTCCCAGCGCGGCCAGGCTTTCCGCCTGCCGGCCTATCAGAACCTCGGCGAGGTCGGTCTGGACGACCATATCTGGGTGCTGAAGGCGATGAAGGCGAAATACAGCTATTTCGATCTCGATCGCGTCGGGGTATTCGGCCACTCGGCGGGTGGTTATGACGCCGCACGCTTCATCCTGCGCCGCCCGGATTTTTACAAGGTGGCCGTGGCCGATTCGGGCAATCAGGATGAGCGTCTGGACAAGGCATGGTGGCCGGAAGTCTCCATGGGTATCGCCGATGACGCGACGTGGGAGAAAAACTCCAACATTCCGGTGGCGGGCAATCTCAAGGGCCACCTGATGCTGACCCACGGTGATATCGATGACAACGTGCCGGTGGCGGCGACCCTGCGGCTGGACGCGGCGCTGGTGGCAGCCAACAAGCCGCATGAACTGGTCATCTTCGCCAATCGCAACCACAATTCGATCGGGCCGTACTACTGGCGCAAGCATATGGACTTTTTCACGCAGCATTTGCTGAACGAAACACCGCCGGCGTTCTAAAAAAAGAGCCTGACCATCTAGTCAGGCTCTTTTTACACCTTCTGCCGCGCCTTCAGATCCGGCAGCCAGGCGGCCAGCAGACCGATGGCGGGCAGGACGGCGCATACCTGAAACACCGTGTCTATGCCCCAGATATCGGCCACCTTGCCCAGCACCGCCGCGCCGATGCCGCCCATGCCGAACGAAAAACCGAAGAACAGGCCGGAGATCATACCGACCTTGCCCGGCACCAGTTCCTGCGCGAAGACCACGATGGCCGGAAAGGCCGAGGCCAGCATCAGGCCGATAATCACGCTGAGGACACCGACCCACATCAGCGACACATAGGGCAGCAGCAAGGTAAAGGGCAGGACGCCCAGGATCGAGGCCCAGATGACGTATTTGCGGCCGAAACGGTCACCGATGGGGCCGCCGATGAAGGTGCCCGCCGCCACCGCCGCCAGGAAAACGAACAGGTGCATCTGGGCATTGCCGACCGATACGTTAAAGCGGTGGATCAGGTAGAAGGTCAGGTAGCTGGTCAGGCTGGCGAGATAGACATATTTCGAGAAGATCATGGCCAGCAGGATGGCGATGCCGCGCCGCGCCGCGCCTTTCGGCAGGGTGACGGCTTCCATGGCCTTGCGGTTCTGGTTGAGCCGCGTCAGGCCGTGATGGCGATACCACTGGCTGACATTCCACAGAACGGCGCATGACAGCAGGGCCAGCAGGCCGAAGGTGGCCAGGCTGCCTTGACCCCAGCGCATGACAATGATCGCCGCCGCCAGTGGGCCGAGCGCCGAGCCGGTATTGCCGCCAACCTGAAATAAAGCCTGCGCCAGACCGTTGCGCCCGCCCGCCGCCATGCGGATGACGCGTGACGATTCCGGATGGAAGACCGAGGACCCCATGCCGAGCGCGCAGGCGCCCAGCAACAGGACCGGATAGCTGTGCGCCAGGGACAGGATCACCAGGCCGCCAAGGGTAAAAAGCGTGCCGCCGGGCAGGGCCAGCGGCGTGGGGCGGCGGTCGGCGTAGAGACCGACAAGCGGCTGCAGGATGGAGGCCGTGATCTGGTAGGCCAGGGTAATGAAGCCGATCTGGGTGAAACTGAGGCCAAGGCCGCTTTTCAGGTTCGGGTAGATGGCGGGCAGCAGGGCCTGCATCATGTCGTTGAGCATATGGCAGAAACTGACGGCCAGTATGACGGAAAAGACGGTGCCTCCGGCCTGTATGACGGGTGGTGACGGCGCGGCGGCTGGCGATGGTTCCATGGTGGACTTCCTTTGCGAATGGCCGCGTGATAGAGGAAAGGCGTACGTCCCGCATTCCGCTATGGGACTATGTATTTCGAGAGTGGGACGCACGGGCCATGAATGAACCCTGGCTCTATCGCAATGAATATGACCGCATCCCGCGTCCGATCGTGGCGCGGGCCAGAAGCTATCCGCCATCGTTTGAACTGGAATGGCATACGCACGGGCGCGGCCAGTTCGTCTATGCGGCGAGCGGGGTGTTGGTTTTGAGCACGCCCTATGGCGCATGGGTGGCGCCGCCGGAGCGCGCGGTGTGGACTCCGGCGGGAATGCCGCATTCGGTGCGCATGGTGGGGGCGGTTGAAACCCGCAGCGTCCTGCTGGATGAGGAAACGGCGCGTGTTCTGGGAAAGAAATCCGCGGTTCTGAGTGTTTCGCCCCTGCTGCGGCAGCTATTGATCGCGGCCGCCGATCTGCCGCTGGAATATGAGATCGATGGCCGCGATGGCCTGGTGATGTTGCTTCTGGCGGCGGAACTGGCCAGTGCGCCGCGCGTCGATCTGTCGGTGCCCTTTCCGGTATCGCCGAAGCTGGCGGCGCGCTGCCATGCTTTCCTGGAAGCGCCCGATATCCATGCCACGATCGAACAATGGTGCGAGTCCTTAAGCATGGACCGCCGCGCTTTCACCCGTGCTTTCCGGCGCGAAACCGGGATGAGTTTCGGCGAATGGCGGCAGCAGGCCTGTCTGCTGGTGGCACTGCCGCGTCTGGCGGCGGGCGAAAGCGTCACCGCCATCGCGCTCGATCTCGGTTATGACAGTCCCGCCGCCTTTTCGACCATGTTCCGGCGGCTGTTGGGTGTGCCGCCAAGCCGTTACGCGAGTTAGTATTCCTGCGCCGTCGGGCGGAACAGGATTTCGTTGATATCGACATCTTCCGGCTGGCTCATGGCGAAGGCCACGCACCGGGCGAACGAATCCGCCGGTATGCCGACCCGTTCGTAAAGGCCGCGCACACGTCCGGCGACCGCCGGGTCCGTGATGCTGTCGGGCAGTTCGGTGAGCACCGCGCCCGGCGAGATGATCGTGACGCGGACATTATGCGGCGTCATCTCCTGGCGCAGCCCTTCCGACAGGGCGCGGACGGCATGCTTGGTGGCGGCATAGACACCGCTGCTAGGCCCGACCTTATGGCCGGCAACCGATGACACATTGATGATCTGGCCGCTTTTCTGCGCTGTCATATGGGGCAGGGCAGCGGCGATGCCGTAGAGCACGCCCTTGATATTGACGTCGATCATCCGGTCCCAGTCCTCGATCTTCAAGTTTTCAAACAGGGACTGAGGCATCAGGCCGGCATTGTTGAGAATAACGTCGATGCGGCCGTGCAGCCTGACCGCCTGATCGACGAGCGCCTGAACCTGACCGGCCTGGGTCACATCCGTCTGCATGATGGCGCCTTCGGGCAGGTTCAACTCTTTTGCCAATGCGTCCAGACGGTCGATGCGCCGCGCACCGAGCACGACCTTCGCGCCTTGCTGTGTGAGCAATCGGGCGGTGGCTTCGCCAAGGCCGCTGGAGGCGCCGGTAATGACGACAACCTTGTTTTCGATATTCTGTGTCATGGGGAACCTTTCTGAATATAACTAATCTTCATTCACGGCCGCCAGATAGTCCTCGTCCGTGACCTTCTCCAGCCAGGTGACGGGCGAGCCGTCGAGCGCCTCGGTGATGGCGATATGGCTCATGGCCTCCGTGGCGGTGGCGCCGTGCCAGTGACGCCGGCCGCACGGACAGGAGACGACATCGCCGGCGCGAATCTCTTTTTTCGGCCCGCCCTCGCATTGCGTCCAGCCGACACCGGCGGTGACGATCAGGTTCTGGCCGAGCGGATGGGTATGCCAGGCGGTGCGCGCGCCGGGCGCGAAGGTCACCAGCGCGCCGCTAACACGGGCGCCTTCCAGTGCCGGAAACAAAGGCGTTATTTGCACGGCGCCGGTAAACCAGTCCGCCGGGCCTGCCTGCGAGGTGCGGGCGCGTCGAATGATCTGCATGGAACAATCTCCTTCAATGCCATCAATATAAAGGCTGCCTATTGCAGTGATTAGGTGCTAATATCGGCATGAACTTATGAGGCATGCTCATTAATGGCGCGCGATAACCTGAACGACCTGCTGGCCTTCGTCGCCGTGGCGCGCGAGGGCAGCTTTACCAGGGCGGCGGCCAGGCTGGGCGTGTCGCAATCGGCGCTCAGCCATACCCTGCGGGTGCTGGAAACCCGGCTGGGCATGCGCCTGCTGACGCGCACCACCCGCAGCGTGGCCCCCACCGAGGCCGGAGAGCGGCTGCTGCGCACCATCGGACCGAAATTCGACGAGATCTCCGCCGAACTGGCGTCATTAAGCGAATTGCGTGATAAGCCCGCGGGAACGATCCGCATCACGGCGGGAGAACATGCGGTCGAAACCTTGCTGTGGCCGGCGCTTGCCCGGCTCCTGCCTGATTATCCCGACATCAGGGTCGAGGTGACCATCGATTATGGCCTGACCGACATCGTGGCCGAACGCTACGATGCGGGAATCCGTCTCGGTGAGCAGGTGGCCAAGGACATGATCGCCGTCCGCATAGGCCCGGACATGCGCATGTTCGTGGTTGGATCTCCGGCCTATTTCGCGCGTCACGGCAAGCCGAAATCGCCGCAGGATCTGACGAGCCACAACTGCATCAATCTGCGCCTGCCGACGCATGGCGGCATCTATGCCTGGGAGTTTGAGAAGAACGGCCGCGAATTGCGCGTGCGCGTCGAAGGGCAACTGGTGTTCAATTCGACGCCGATGATCATGAAGGCGGCCCTGGACGGCGCCGGCCTGGCCTATCTGCCTGAAAACCGGGTCCAGCCCTTTATCGAACAGGGCCGCCTGGTTCACGTTCTCGGTGACTGGTGCCCGCCGTTTTCCGGCTATCATCTCTATTATCCGAACCGCCGGCAGAACGCGCCGGCCTTCGCCCTCGTGGTTGACGCTCTCAGATACCGGTCATAGGGTACGGCCGACAGGAGGCGCCGATGCTGAAACGGTTATATGGTTTGATGGTTGCAATAATGGTTTTGATCGGCGGCGGCGCGGCGAACGCGGCCGGATGCGGGGCCGGCGTGGCGGGAACGACCCAACGCATCGCCATCGGCGATACGGGGCGATCCATGCTGGTTCATGTGCCGGCGGCGGCTGAGGACACCCCCTTGCCGATCCTGTTCCTCTTTCACGGCAGCACCGGCACCGGCGCGGGCATGCTGCATGAGTCCGGGCTGGAAGAAACTTCGGATCGGCATGGCTTTATCGTCGCCGCGCCCGATGGCGGGATTCCGGTGGACAAGGGCTTTGTCTGGAACATTCCCGGCGTGCCCACCGTCACCGGCACGATCCCCACGGAAAAAGACGCCGATGATGTCGCCTATATCGGCGCGGCCATCGACTGGCTGGTGGGGCAGGGCTGCGTGGCGCGCGATCAGGTCTACGCCACGGGCCTTTCCGGCGGCGGACGGATGACCTCATGGCTGGCCTGTGTCGATGCCGACCGTTTCGCCGCGGTCGCGCCGGTGGTGGGCCTGCGCGCCGGCAATCCGTCGAAGGACGATCCGCAGACGCCTGATCCGGCCACCTGCCGGCCGTCGCGGCCCGTGCCGGTCATCGCCTTCGCCGGCGACAAGGACACGACCAACCCGATCGAGGGCGGCGGCGCGGGCTACTGGCAATACACCATGCACGCCGCCGAGCAGAGATGGGCGCAATTGAATGGCTGCACGGCGGCGCCGGTGACGCAATGGGTGACGAGCGGCGTTTACGAGGAACGCTACACCGGTTGCCGGGAAGGCGCGGATGTGGCGGGCCGGATCACGGTCGGCGGCAGGCATCAATGGGTGGTCGATAACGAAGCGATGTGGGCATTTCTGTTACGCTATCGCCGGAACTGATTTTCGATTTTCAGAGGTTATTGAAATTGCTCATGTAATTTTGACGTTCGGCCAATCGTATAATTTATAATTGACAAGTGTGGGGGATTGATGGTTGTATTACTCAGTCAATTAGCTTTCGCTGTTCCTCCCCTGGAAGGGCGTGCTGTTTTGATGAACGTGGTCGTTCCGCATTCCGTGGACGTGTTGAGTATCTGTCCGGTCCGCCAGGGTTCTCCGGCCTTCGTGCGGCAGGTTTTTCGGGCGACGCGTTTGACGTCTCTGATCTGATTCCGGATCACCTTTTCCGATGCCCGCGCCGATCTCACTCCCGTGATCGTGCCCCGCGTGTCGGGACAAACTATATGCGTCTGCCGCAACGGTCCCCCCAATTGCGGCAGACGCTTTTTTATGCCGCCATTCTTTATGCCGCCATTCTTTATGCCGCCGTTCTTTATGCCGCTGTTCAGGCGCTGGCGGCGGTCTTCTCCGTTTCAAACTGCTTGCACAGGTCATCCAGCGTCATGGCGATATGCCGGCGCATCAGGTCGGACACCTCATCCGATTTGCCGGTCGACCACAGGTCCAGCAAGGCCAGGTGCTCGTTATGGGCGCGGTCGTCGCGGCCCGCCGGTTCCAGATGCTTGCCGACATAACGTTCCGAAATGATGTTCAGCCGCTCAATGATCTGGAGGGTGATCTGGCGATGAAGCGGGCGCACCAGCGTCATGTGGAAGGCGCGGTTGAGCCGGCCGACCTGAGTCTTGTCACCGCTGGCGGCGACATCGAGCGCATCGAGCGCGGCGCGGGCGGCCCTGCGGTCAGCGTCCGTCGCCAGTTTCGCGGCCTCGCCGACCGCATCGGGTTCGAGCTTGAGGCGCAGGGCGTAGACTTCCTCGACCTCATCGGCATTCAGCGGACGGACGAAGAAGCCGCGATTGGCGTGCGACAAAAGCAGGCCTTCCTGCTCCAGACGCGCCAAAGCCTCACGCAGCGGAATCTTGCTGACGCCCAGTTCGGCGGCCAGGGCGTCCTGGCGGATGGCGGTATCCACGGGGATTTTACCCGAAATGATGCGGTCACGAACCAGTGAGAAAATCTGTTCGGAAAGGGTTTGAACCACAATGCTCATGTAAGCGTCCGGTGATGAAGATAATAGAATCTGTTGAATTATAAGCCCTGCCGGAGAGTTAGGCACGTATTTTCGCTTTCTGACAAGTCCGGCGGGCCGGATTGGACATAAGCGCTTTATTGCTATTGTCAGACTATTGTATACCGTATAACGATTAAGCGGTGCGCAAAACTGACGAATGAGGCGATTCATGACCCCGATTTCCATCTATTCCCGCCGCCATGCGAGGCGAGGGGCCGTGATTTCGCTGGTTTGCGCCCTGCCGCTGCTGATGGCTTGCGCGCATGCGCAAGAGGGCTGGGAAACCATCCAATCCGCCGGCAATCCGATCATTTCCGACGGCCGGAACTACACGACCGATCCGGCGCCGCTGGTGGCGGACGGCAAGCTCTATATCCTGACGGGCCGCGATACGGCGGCGCCCGGCATCAACGATTTCATCATGCCGGAATGGCAGATGCTGGAAACCGAAGATCCGGCTTCGAACACCTGGCGCTATAATCCGCATTTCGTCCGTCCGGAAGCCGTGTTCAAATGGGCGACTCCGGCGCGCGCCTATGCCGGCCAGATCGTTCAGGGACCGGATAAGCGTTATTATATGTACGCGCCGATCGTCGAAGCGGACAGCCGCAACAAAAACCCGTTCGCCATCGGCGTGGCGGTGTCCGACAGCCCGGAAGGGCCATGGACCGACGCCCATCCGTCCGGCCCGATCGTTTCGCAGTCCTATCCGGTGAAGAACGACATCGAGAACATCGACCCGACCGTGCTGGTCGATGACGATGGCCGCGTCTATCTCTACTGGGGCACGTTCGGGCGGCTGAAGGGCGTCGAACTGGAGCAGGATATGGTGACCTTCAAGGGCCAGCCGGTCGATATCCACGGCCTGACAGGCTTCTTCGAGGCGCCCTGGCTGTTCAAGCGCAACGGTACCTACTACATGATGTACGCCGGCAATACGGCGGGGCCGGATTCCGACTGCACCGAGGCTGTCTATTATGCCTGCCAGGCCTATGGCACGGCGAAATCGCCGCTTGGTCCGTGGACCTATCAGGGCGTGCTGCTCGATCCGGTGTCCTCGACCACCTCGCACGGCGGGATCGTGGAATATAGGGGCAAGTGGTATCTGGCCTATCACAATGCCGATTCTCCTGGCGGTGATCACTTCCGCCGCAGCGTCTCGATCGACGAAGTGACCTGGGACGACAGCGTGACGCCGGCCCTGATCGACAGGGTGACGCCCACCCATCCGCCCGCGCCGCCGCCTGTGCCGACCCGCAATATCGCGCCCGCCGCCCGCATCGTCGCCTCCAATTCACCCGTGCCGGTGCAGTACTGGATCAGGGCGCTCAATGACGGCAAGGTGCATGAGAACCCGCTGCCACCCGATACCTGGGGCACCTGGTCGCCGGATAATCCACCGCAGCAATGGGTGGTCTATCAGTGGGAACAAAAGCTGAAGTTCAACGGCTCGCGCATCCGCTTCTGGAACGATCAGCCGGCCGGTTCGGGCGTTGGGGTGGCCGCGCCGAAAGCCTGGCATCTCGAATACTGGAATGAAAAAGCCTGGGTGCCGGTGCCCAATGCCAGCGCCTACGGCACATCGACCGAGGCCTTCAATGAAGTCAGCTTCGATCAGGTGGAAACGCGCTGCCTGCGGGCGGTGTTCGACGCCTCGACTGACGGCAAGACCTACGCCGCTGTCGCCGCCCAGGAATGGGAGGCGCTGTATCCGAAGCCGGTTCTGGTCGAACCGGCGGATACGAAAATCCCGGCCTCTCCGGTCTGCGCCGCCGAATAACTGTTCTGAAACAATCATAAAGAAGAAATGCCAATGTCCAGGAAATTTATCGCCGAAGCCAATCCCCATTTCTGCGAAGTTGCCTGCGGATGCGGGGGTGTCAGCCGCCGTTCTGTGTTTGCCGGTGCCGCCGGCGCGGCGGTATTCGCCGGGGCCGGTGGTTTCGCGTTTACGTCCCGCGCCGATGAAACGCCGGTGAACCTCGCCAAGGTCGCCACGCCTTCGGCTTCCTACCATTCGGGTGATACGAAAGTCCTGGCGCTGAATGACGGCCATACGCCTGAAAATTCCGCCGATACTGAGACGGGCATGTACGGCAACTGGCCGAAGACCGGCACCGAATGGGTGCAGTACGACTGGAGTCAACCCGTCACCCTGAATAAGGTCGCCGTCTACTGGTGGGTCGATGGCCAGGGCATAGGCCTGCCGAAAGCCTGCCGCGTGCTCTACTGGGATGGTAAGACATTCGTGCCGGTGGCCAATGCCGATGGCCTCGGCGTGGCGAAGGATAATTTCAACACCACCACTTTCGACGCCGTGAAGACCGACAAGCTGCGTCTGGAAATCGTATCGGACGGCACACTCTCCACCGGTGTGCTCGAATGGCAGGCCTGGAGCCATGGCCCCGTTCCCGCTTTCGCGCCGGTCGTGGCGGCCGGTATCGACCGCACCGTTATCATGGGCGGCAAGACCTGGCTGATGGGCAAGACCGATACGCTGACCGCGGGCGGTGATTCCGGCAGCCTGTGGCGCAAGGTATCCGGCCCCGGCGCCGTCACATTCGCCGACGCCCTGTCGCCGGAAACCACCGCCACCGTCTCGGCGCCCGGCACCTATGTGCTGGAACTGACCGCCCATGCCGGGGGGCAGGTGTCGAGTTCGCGCCTGCGCCTCAATGCCAGGCCGCCCCGCCGCCGCAGCGCCTCGATGTCGTTTATACCAAGCGCTACAGCATCGACAGCCCGCTGTGGAACGCCCGCGCCCGCGCCCTGATCGTCAACTGGATTCCGCACGTCATCGACTATTGCGAGCGCACGGACCTGAAAATCGGCAATGGCGGCATCGACAACTTCATCGAGGCCGGCAAGGCCAATCGCGGCGAGCCGCACGGCCCGCATGTCGGCTATGTCTTCTCCAACGCCTGGGTGGTCGAATCGGTCGAGGCCATGTGCATCGCCCTGATGGTCGATCCGCAGGGCGACGCGGAAATGATCAAGGCGCAGGACAAGATGCGCGCCACCCTGGAACGCTGGATTCCGATTATCCTCGCCGCCCAGGAACCGGACGGCTATCTGCAGACCGCCAAGACCCTGGCCGCGCCCGGCGCCTGGGACGAGCGCTGGGACCCGGCCCACCGTTCCGATCACGAAGGCTATATCGCCGGCTATTTCATCGAATCGGCCATCAACCATTACACCCTGACCAACGGCCAGGATCTGCGCCTTTATGACGCCGCCAAAAAGCTGGCCGATTGCTGGGTCGCCAATATCGGGCCGGGCAAGAAGGAATGGTTCGACGGCCACCAGGAGATGGAGCAGGCGCTGGTCCGCTTCGGCCGTTTCGTCAATGACGAGGAAGGGAATGGAAGGGGCGACGCCTATATATCGCTGGCCCGTTTCCTGCTGGAATCGCGGCGCGGCGGTCAGGAATACGACCAGAGCCACCTGCCGCCGGTCAAGCAGTACGAGGCCGTCGGCCACGCCGTCCGCGCCGTCTACTTCTACTCCGGCATGGCCGATATCGCCGCCGAAACCGGCGATGTCGATTACCAGAGCGCGGTCGCCTCGCTGTGGGACAATATGGTCAACCGCAAGTATTATGTGACCGGCGGCATCGGTTCGGGCGAGACGTCTGAAGGCTTCGGCCCTGACTATTCCCTGCGCAATGGCGCCTACTGCGAATCCTGTTCGAGTTGCGGCCTGATCTTCTTCCAGTACAAGATGAACCTGGCCTATCACGACGCCAAATACGCCGACCTCTACGAACAGACCCTGTACAACGCCCTGCTTGGCGGCGTCGATCTGGACGGCAAGAGCTTCTGCTACACCAATCCGCTGGTCAATACCGAGCGCACCCTGTGGCACGTCTGCCCGTGCTGCGTCGCCAACATCCCGCGCACCCTGCTGATGCTCCCGACCTGGACCTATGTGAAGGATGCGCACGGTCTTTATGTCAACATGTTCGTCGGCTCGAAAATCACGGTCGAAAAGGTGGCCGGCACCGATGTCGAGATGGTGCAGAAGACCGACTATCCATGGAATGGCAAGGTGACGATCACCGTCAATCCGAAGGAAGCCAAAACCTTCGCCCTACATGTCCGCATCCCCGACCGGACCACCAGCGAACTCTATACCACCGTGCCGGTGGTGAAGGGCGTCAAGGTCTTCAAGGTCAACGGCAAGGCGGTGACGCCCCGGATCGTCAAGGGCTATGCCGTGGTCGAGCGCGAATGGCGGGCGGGCGACACCATCGAACTGGAACTGCCGATGGCGCCGCAGCGCATCTATGCCGATCCCAAGATCGAGGCCGACCGCGGCCTGGTGGCGCTGGGCTACGGCCCGCTGGTCTATAATGTCGAGCTGGCCGACCAGAAAAGCATCACCCAGCCGCTGGGAAGTGCGTCTTTGAAAGCCGAATGGAAGCCGGAGCTTCTCGGCGGCGTCATGGCGCTGACCGGCAAGTGGGCCGATGGTTCTCCCATGCTGGCCATCCCCAACTATGCCCGCATGAACCGCATCGGCGGCCCGGAAGAGATCGGCGCCGGCGATGTCGATTACGCGCCGGGCACCGAACAGGCCGCCCAGGCCGAGGTCGGCCCGCGCCGGCACTTCACCGGACTGCAATCCCAGGTCTGGATCAAACAGGCGTAGGTGAACAGTTCGCATAAATAATGGTGAAGGGCGCGCCATACTTTTCCCCTCTCCCCATGACAATGGGGAGAGGACGACGAGCAAGGCGGAGCCGCAGATCGTCGGGTGAGGGGCTTGTGGCCGCTTGGGAAAAAATCCCTCACCCGATCGCCTTCGCTGCACTCGGCTCTATCATGGGAAGGGGGAGTATTTTAACGGCTCCCTTTTTTTGGGAGGGCTGCCACGGCTTTCAGCTCATCCTGATAGGCCTGATACCGATCGATCGCATCCGATTGCTGCAGGATTTTCGAGTGGATATCGGGGATGACCGTGGCCCCGGCGGGCACAGGAATTTCGCCCTGATTGCCGGTCATCGGCACGGTGACCACCGTGTCATCCACCATCACCTCGACCGGCATGGGAAAGGGGAGGTCGTCCGGCGTCTGCCAGCGCAGTTTCAGGCGGTCATTGGTCCGCTCCGTCACCAGTTTCGGCAGGGCGGCGCGGTAGAGATAGACGTCGAAGAACCAGCCATAATCCTTGCCGGTCACTGAATTGACGATGCCGATGAATTCCCTCGTCGTGCCGAAGCGCGGCGCGAAATTGCCGGGCCTGGGGTCCGGGCGGCCATAGACCTCGCGCCGCAGGGACTCATAAAACGCTTCGTCGCCGATCAGGTTGCGCAGGGTGTGCAGGACCAGGCTGCCCTTGGTGTAGATGTCGCCGCGCGGCCCGGTCGGATCGGCATAGACCTCTTTCTCGGTGCGGTCGCGGCCGGTGACCAGCGGCTGTTCGTTGCGGATGCCGGCGCGCTGCGCTTTCAGTTGCGCATAATAATCCATGTCGCCGTGGAGGTAACGGGCCAGCAGGGGCTGCATGTAAGACCCCATGCCCTCATGCAGCCACAGATCATCGTAATTGCTGACGGAAAGCTGGTTGGCGAAATATTCGTGGCTGAATTCATGGTGCATCAGCGGATCGAAGCCATAGACCGTATGGGTATAGTCGTCGCTGTAACCATTGAGCGTATTGTTTTCCAGGCCCGACCACGGCACGCGCATTACGCCCATCTTCTCGTCGGCCCAGGGGTAGGGGCCGATCTGGGATTCAAAGAAATCGAGCGCCATCGGAAATTCGCTGAATAGCTCTGCGGCCTGCGCTTCTTCGCCCGGCATATAGTAGTAACGCATCGGGATGGTGTTGCCGAAGCGGCTCTTGTATTCGCCTTCCAGAACCTTGTACGGCCCCACCGCCAGCACCGCGCCATAGGTATGCAGGCTGCGGGCGCGCCAGTTCCAGGTGCGCCAGCCATCCTTTTCGGTCATGCCGGCGAATGTGCCATTGCCCAGCGCCATCAGCGGAGCGGGGACGGTATAGTGCATGTCGATGGTGGCCGGCTTCTTGGTCGGATGGTCGATGCACGGCCACAGCAGGTCGCAGCCCGGTCCCCACAAAGAGCTTTCGGCCCAGGGGGTGCCGTCGGGCAGGCGCGACCAGGTGACCCCGCCTTCCCATGGCGGCCGGACGGCGATATGCGGCTGGCCGTCATAGACGATGCGCGCCTTGACGGTCTGCCCGGCGGCCAATGCTTTCGTTAGCTTGATGCGAAGTTGGCCTTCGGGATTCTCATAGCTCGAAGGGGAGGCCAGGCGGCCATTGAGATAGACCGCCGAGATGCGGAACTTCGGATAGAGATCGAGAAGCAGCACCTTTACCGGAGACAGGGCGCGCAGGTCGAGCGTCGCGTCGCCTTCGATGCGTTTGTCATCGGGAATCACCTTCGTGCGCAGCTCGGCGTGTTCCAGCGAAAGCGCCATCTGCTCCGCGGGGCGCGGGCCGCCCATTTGCAGGGTTTGTGCCGTCAGGATGTCATCCGCCGGCGGCGCGGTGCGAGTCATTTTCCTGACCTCGACCGCCTGAACCGGTGCGGCCGCCAGTATAAGCGCGGTTAAGATGGCAAGGCCGGAAGCGGCCTTTTGAAAGTGTTGTCCTGGCATCGGCGTTTCCTCCATGGCTTGCGGTTATCGTAAATGTGGCGATAACGTGACACTGTTTCAAACTTTGCGTTTTTGCATATTGTATACAGTAGTAAATATACCTGACCTGTTGTAGCGTCACCCCACAAACTTAAAAAAGAGGGTCAGGTTATGAAACATTCGTCGCTTCGCGGCTTACTCACCTATTGCTCGGTCCTGGCATTGAGCCTGGCAGCCTTCACCGCCGGCACCGCCTTTGCACAGGATACATCCACCACGGATAAGGCCGGTGATGACGCCGCCACCGATTCCACCGAGGTCGTGGTCACCGGCACGCGCATCCGCCACAAGGGTGCGGCCAGCGCCACCCCGACGACCGTCATCAACGCCGAATCCATCCGCAAGTCCGGCGCGCGCCAGGTGGCCGATCTGGTCAACCAGATGCCGGCCCTGGTCATCAGCCAGAGCGACCAGACCTCCAACGCCAACCGCGACAAGGATTCGATGGATCAGGGCCATCCCGGCCTGAACGCGCTCGACCTGCGCGGCCTCGGCACCAAACGGACGCTCGTTCTGGTCAATGGCCGCCGCCATGTGCCCGGCGCGCCCGGCACCTCGGCGGTCGATATCAGCACCATCCCTGGCGGCCTGATCGAACGGGTCGAAATCATCACCGGCGGCGCCTCGGCGCAATACGGCGCCGACGCCGTGGCCGGTGTGGCGAACTTCATCCTGAAGAAGAATTTCCAGGGCCTGGACGCCAATGTCCGCTACGGCAACTCGACCTATGGCGATATGCCGAGTTATGACGCCGATATCCTGTGGGGCAAGAATTTCGCCGGCGGTAAGGCCAATATCACCCTGTTCGGCACCTATGGCCAGTCTAACGGCGTGGTGGCCGGTCAGGATCGCCCCTCGACCTCGCGCGGCAATCCGTGGTGGGCACGCTCCAATACCTCGCTGCCCTATACCATTCTTGACGACCAGCACAGCCTGCAATACTCGCCGCGCGCCGTCGTTCTGCTCGGCAGCAGGCCCTATGTGTTCAATGATGACGGCACCATGCGCGACCCGATCCTCGGCACGGCGGGGCTGATCTCCACGCTTTCTGCTGAGGATATGGCCAAGAACTCCAGCGTCGCCTCGCTGGTCACCAACAGCGGCGGCGAATTCGACGGCCGCTATGACAACTGGCTCTTGTCGGTGCCGAGCGACCGCTTCATCACCCACGGCACCTTCGGCTATCAGTTCAACGAAAATCTGCGCTATTTCCTCGAACTCGACTACGCCACCAACAAGTCTCACGGCGAGTACGGCCTGTGGTGGGAAGGCGGCACCAACAAGCTGTGGGACGGCAACCCCTTCATCACCGATGAAATCATTGCCGCCAACGGTGGCGAGGGCTTCCCCGACGGCCTGTCCTTCGTGCGCAATTTCCCGGAATTCGGCAAGTCGCGCTCCAATTACCGCCGCGAACTCAAGCAGGTGGTGACCGGCTTCGAGGGCGAACTGCCGGGCCTGTTCCGCGAGCACGACTGGGCGTGGTCCACCTATGTGTCCTATGGCAAGACCGAGGAAACCATCCAGGACTTCAACAACACCTCCAATGAGCGTTACATGCGCGCGCTCGATGCGGTTGCCGGCCCCGGCGGCACGCCGATCTGCTGGGTCAATTCCGACGACGACACCTCGAACGACGATCCGAACTGCGTGCCGCTCAATCCCTTCAAGCCGGTGACGCAGGACGTCATCAACTACCTGCAATTCGATTCCAGCCCGATGACCACCTCGCTCGAACAATATGTCTGGTCGGGCTATGTCACCGGCGGCATCTTCACCCTGCCGGCCGGCGAGGTGCAGGTGGCCCTTGGCGCCGAATACCGCCGCGAGGCCAACAATATCGGCGCGCGCGACGAATATAACCCCGACAGCCCGAACTATGTGCCCGATTATGGCGTGGTCGAAACCCCGCTGAAGGGATCGTTCGACGTCAAGGAAATCTTCGCCGAACTGAGCGTGCCGATCCTGAAGGACGTGCCGTTCGCCTACCGCCTGACCGCCGACGCCGCCGTCCGCACCGCCGACTATTCCACCGCCGGCAAGACGACCGCCGAGAAGTACGGTCTGCAATGGGCGCCGATCCGGGATGTCCGCTTCCGCACCACCTATGGCAAGGCCGTGCGCGCGCCGAACATCAGCGAGGTCTTCACGGCGTCATCGATCAGCGGCCAGTGGCTCAGCGACCCGTGCAATTACTATAATCTGCCGTATCGCACCGACAAGACCGAATACACCGCCGCCAACTGCGCCGCGGTCATGCCGGCCAACAAGAACGACTACTGGCTGTGGCTGGATGTCATCAAGAAAGGCAATCCGGACCTGAAGGTCGAGACGGCCAAGACCCTGACGGTCGGCGTGGTCCTGCAACCGCGTTTCATGAAGAATTTCAGTGCCACGGTCGATTACTACGATATCGACATGAGCAATGTCATTTCGTCGGTCGAGCCGCAGACCATCATCAACAAGTGCATGGACGCGCCGACGCTGGACAACAACTATTGCGATCTGGTCGTCCGCGATCCGGTGACCAACAATCTCGTCTCGGTCATCAAGCAGAACATCAACCTGGCGCGCCGCAAGACCAGCGGCATCGACACCGAGTTCGATTATAACGTCAATCTCGCCTCATGGGGCTGGGGTGATAATGCCGGCACCCTGTCGATCAACAGCATCTGGACGCGCCTGTTCGAAAACAAGTACACGCCCGATCCGGACAACCCCGAAAATGTCACCGATACGGTCGGCATCTTCGGTTTCCCCAAGCTGAAGGGCCGCACTTCGTTCAACTACAGCCGCGGCAAGCTGTCGGCCGGCTGGACCTCGCGCTTCTATTCGGGCATGCGCCAGACGGTGACCATCACGCCGGAAAGCTATGCGCCTTACAAGACCAAGCCGATCGCCTATGACGACCTCTATGTCTCCTACTGGCTGAAGCCGAACATGAACCTCAGCGCCGGGCTTTCCAACGCCTTGAACAAGCAGCCGCCCCGCTATCCGGGCGCGGAAGCCGGCGGCGCCTATTTCGGTGACGAAGGCTGGCAGGCCGGGGTCTATGATGTGATCGGCCGTACCGGCTGGATCAATCTCCGCTTCACCCGCTGACAGGAAAGCCCTCGGTGCTCAAGGCGCCGGGGGTTTTTCATTTATGCGGACGGGCATGTGCCTGACGGCAGGTTTCCGGGGCTGACGGCTGTTGCGCCCGGCAGGCCTGTTCGGTCCGGTAGGCGAAGAAGGCATACAGCAGTCCCCACCAGACGGCGACGCAGATGCCGATACTCGCCAGCATAATCCATCCCCGGAAAGAAATGCGTGCGTTCATTGCACCTGGAATCCTTACACGATGACCAATCGGGTGGGTTTCTGAAAGAAATTATATTTCGCCTGTGAGGTTGTGAAAGTGAATGGTTAATGATTTTTCACGCCTCAATGGGGAATAACTCCCATTGTGCTTTGCCGAGGTCAATAGTGATAAAATAGTTAACTGTGCAAATGGGCTGTGATTGGCAATCAATGCTGTTGAAATTAACTATAGGTGCTAAAATTACAAATCGGCTAATGTCTTTTGCATGACGATATGCGGAATCGTCACTTCCTCGAAAACCTCGCCCGCCGTCGCATAACCGTTCCGGGCGTAAAAGGCTTGCGCGCTGACACGGGCGGCCAGGGTGAGGCGCGTCTTGCCCGCGGCGCGGGTTTCGGCTTCGGCGGCGGCCAGCAATTGCGCACCGATACCCTTGCCCTGATAAGCGTCATCGACCGCCATCTGGCGCAGTTTCATTGTCCGATCGTCATAATCCGTCAGCAGAACCGTGCCGATCAGTTCGCCGTCTTCAAAGGCGGCGAGGTGAATATCCCCGGCCTCGGCGGCCAGTTGCGCGGCGGTGAAATCCAGTCCGAGCGGTATGCGCAGAATGGCGCGGCGCAGATTGACGGCGGTGGCGTAATCGGCGGAACCGTGAGGAATCGGGTGAATGGTGAAAGACATGCTGAAATCCTGTGGCGATAGGGGCGGCTGGCGCTGTTTATGATCGGCAATTTACAAAATCATGTGGGGCCGCGCATGGCTTTATATATTCCCGCCTCTTAATGCTGCCCATGATATTGAAAGACATGCGGCCTTGCGGAGAAATTCATGAAAACCCCTGTCAGATTCGCCGGCCTGTTTCCAGTTGCGGCGGTTATGTTCCTGGGCGCCTGCTCGCCCGGACCGGGCGCCGACGAGATCGCGGCCTCGCAGGCGTCCGAATCGGCGGCCATGTCGATGACCGCGGCGGAGGCCGCCTCGCTGGCCGTGTCCGAGGCCATGACCAGCGTGGACGCCACCGGCTATGTCGGTAAATGGACCGGTCCGGAAGGCACGTCGCTGACCATCACCCCGGCGGGCAGCGCCTATGAGGTGGTGATCGCCAATCTCGACGGACCGCGCACCTTTACCGGCACACTGGAAGGCGACGGTATTCACATAACGCGCGACGGCGCGCCCCTGGTCATCCATAAGGGCGATGGCGCGGCGACGGGCATGAAGTGGCTGGCCGATAAGCAGGATTGTCTCGTGGTCGCGGCCAATGAAGGATTCTGCAAGGATTAGTCATTTGCCGCCGGGCCGCGCATGAGGTAGGCGAGGACGATATCTGACAAGGGCGGGCAAGGCTGGGCAATGGCTGAAGACGACGACATCATCGTGAAGGATTCCAACGGCACGCGGCTGCATGACGGCGACAGCGTGACCCTGATCAAGGACCTGAAGGTCAAGGGCAGCGGCGGGGTGACGCTCAAGCGCGGCACCTTGATAAAGAACATCCGCCTGACCTATGACGAGGCGGAAATCGAGTGCAACGCCGAAAAGGTCAAGGGGCTGGTCCTGCGGACGGAATTCGTCAAGAAGGCTTGAGGGGCATGAAGCGTCGCGTACAATCGATTACGGTACTGGCGCTGGCCGTCACCCAGATCGTGACCGCGCGCCTGATGGTCACGCTCGATATCGGCGAACCTGTCGAGGTGCAGACCGCCCTGGTTTCGCATCCGCTCGTGCCTTACCGGACGGCCTTTCTCATCTGGGGCGTGATCTATCTCTATGCCCTGATCGCCGCCATCTGGCAGGTCCTGCCGCGCCAGAAGGAAAGCGCGGCGCTGGAAACGGTGGACTGGAATCTCATTGTCGTCTGGCTGGTCAATTCCCTGTGGCAGCTCTGGACGCCGGCGATCGGCCTGGAATGGATCAGTTTCTGCCTGATCGCCGTCGCCGTTTTCGCCGGGCTGAACGGCCTGCTGAAACTGCGCAACGAACTGACGCTTTCCCTGAAAGAGAAAATCCTGGTGGCCGGACCGCTGGCCCTGGTGACGGGTTGGCTCACCGCCGCCTGTGTCGTCAACTTCACCTCGGCCATGATCTGGACGGGCTTCGGCCTCGATGCCGGCAATGCCGCCGTGTCCGCCGTCTTCCTGGTCGCCCTGATCGCCTTCGGGGGCTGGATGGTCTACCGCACGGGCAACAGCCTTTATGCCGCCGGTCTGGCCTGGGCGCTGTTCTGGATATTGATCGCCAACCAGAGCCGTGACCATGAACCGGCCCTGGTGGCTATCGCCGGGATTGGCCTCGCCGTGGTGGCGGGAACGCGGCTTTATGTTCTGTGGCGCAAGCCGCAGGCGCTGGCGGCCTGAATATGCAAATTTTACCGGCGACGGCTGACGATAAGGCGGAGTGGCTGCCGCTGTGGCGCGCCTATCTCGATTTCTACAAGCATGCCCTCGATGACGAAATCACCGACCTGACCTTTGCGCGGGCGCTCGACGCAGGCGAGAACCTGAACCTGCTTGTGGCGAAGATGGACGGCCGGATTGTCGGGTTCGCCACCTATGTGCTGCACCGTTCAAGCTGGGCGCGGAACTGGTACGGCTACCTCGAAGACCTGTTCGTGGCGGAAGACCGGCGCGGCAAGGGCGTGGCGCGGGCGCTGATCGCCGCCGTGGCCGAAGCCGTCAGGGCAAAAGGCGCCGAGCGGCTCTATTGGGTCACGGATGAGGCCAACAGAACCGCCCGGACACTGTATGAAAAGCTGGCGACAAAGACCGATTTCATCCAGTTCCGCTGCGACTTGTAATTATTTCAGGGCCGCTTCGAGCGCCGTGTAAAACGCATCCGGCTGGTCGAACATGATGAAGTGGCGGCTGTTGTCGATACGGCTGAAGGTGATATCCGGCTTGCCGGCATAGTTAGCCCTGTAAGTCGCTTCGGTGGCGGCGGTATCCTCGCCGGGGGCGACCGGATAGATCAGCACGGTCGGCGTGGCGATAGCCGCCAGATCGGGGCGCAGGTCGATGGTCAGGTCTTCATAGAAGCTTTCCGCCAGGACGCGCCGATCGGACGCCAGCGACCAGTCGAGCAGCTTCGCCTGATCGGCGGGGGCGGTGACCAGGCGGGCGGCGCTGGCGGCCTGTTGCGCCTTGAAGGCTTCGGCGGGTGCGGCGATCAGGCCGTCACGCAGGGCGGCGGCCTGCGGTTTGACCATCTCGACCGTCGCCATCGGATTGAAGATGACACCGACATAGGGCAGGGCATCGACGATCACCAGTTTGCCGGCATCTTCGGGGTGGGTTTTGGCCAGCATCAGGGCCATCAATCCGCCGAGCGAATGGCCGACGACGATCGGCTTTTGCAGATGGTTGGCCTTGATATAAGCGTCGATGGCCTCGACCGAGGGTTTGAGGATGTCGCCTTCGGCGTTGGCGGCGGCGGACTCACCGGCGAAACCGGCCAGGGGCAGCACATGCAGGCGGTAGTGGCCCTTCAGATGCGCCGCCGTGCCGTCCCAGACCGCGCCGGAGGAAGCGAGGCCGGGGATGAGCAAAACGTCCGCTCCTTCGCCGCTGACCGTTACCGAAAAACGGGCGGTCGCGGTATCGGGGAAGGGCGTGGCCGCTTTGGAATGACCGGCGGTCAGCGCCGCCATAATACCGATGATAATGGCGATCAGGCCCATGGGGCGATTGAAAATGCCGCTCTTGCGGCGATCGGGACAGTTGAAGCCGGACATGGAAATTACCTCGTAATGATGTTGAAAAGGGTGGCGAAGAGCGCCATGGCGGCGCGGGCAAGGGCGTTGCCGGGCGCGAGCAGGAGGAGGGCGTAGACACCCGTGCCGAGGATGACGGTGGCGATCTGGATGCGGTACAGATTGCGGGCCAAGGGGGAGCGCGTACGCTCCGGAGGGATGCGCAGGAACATGGGATATGCCTTTTTCAGTTAAGGTTTAGCGGTAGGGATTGTGGAAGATCGCCTCGACCGGCAGGCCGAACACGGCGGAAATCTTGTAGGCGAGATCGAGCGAGGGCGAATGCTTGTCGGTTTCCAGGGCGATCACGGCCTGGCGGGAAACGCCCAACTGGCTGGCGAGATCCGCCTGGGTCAGGCCCTTTTCCGTACGCAGTTCACGCAGGTTTTGCTTCATGACGCTTTCCTCATGATGAGGCTGGTCAGGCCGAACAGCGCCCAGAAAAGGCAATAAACCAGATAAAGCGAGATATGGTGGCCGCCGGCGTTTTCCTCGATGAAACCCCAGGCCGTGCAGAGGAACAGGGTCAGGCCGGTGGCGATGATGAAGCGTTTGACGAGTACCGCCCGCAGATATTCATCCACGCGTTCGATATAGGCGAGAAAGGTCAGGATGGTGCCGCCGATCGGCAGGGCGGGCAACACGGCGAGGGTATAGAGCAGCGGCCCGGTGGGGTGCTGCGACTGGATCAGGATGATCGAGCCGAACAGGGCCGCGACATAGAGCGCCATCCAGATGGTCATGCCGATGGCATAGCGGGCGCCGGGAGATTTCAGGGTCATGTGTCGGTTTCCAGATAGGGTGTGGGACATCACCGGTGTAAGGCTGACCTTACATCATCAAAATGTAATGTCAACCTGACACGATAAAAAAATGTAAGGTTGGCGTGACATTTTAATTGGTATTTTATTGGTTATTTTATGGATGGAACCAAAGTGGACTTGGCAAGGCGGGAAAGCTGTGAGACTGTTGCGGCAAATAAATAAACAGGGGGCGCATATGGCTGCCGAAGTACTCAAGTTTGAAAAAAGGGAAAAGCCGAAGGTGGAGGCGCCCAGGGCGAAACGCTTCGAAGCGCTGGATATTCTGCGCGGCCTGTTCATCATCGGCATGTTGCTGGCCAATAATGCCGGCGACTGGTCGCACATCTGGCCGCCGTTCGACCATGCCGAATGGCATGGCTTCACCATGACCGACCTGGTTTTCCCCGGTTTCATGGTCTGTGTCGGCATTTCGATGACGCTTTCGATGAGCCGGCGGATCGGCGAAGGCGGAAAAGCGGAAATGGCGCTGCATGTGGTGCGCCGGGCGGCCATACTGATCGCCATAGGCCTGTTCCTCAACCTGCTGCCGGCTTTCGATTTCGCCCACTGGCGCTATCCGGGCGTGCTGCAACGGATCGGCCTGTGCTATGGTCTGGCGGCCGGTCTGGTATTCCTGCACAGCCATATCGAAGGCGGCAAACTGGTGCTCCATGCCCGGCCACTGGCCATCTGGGCGGCGGGCCTGATCCTCGGTTACGCCGTCCTGCTGAAATTCGTGCCGGTGTCGGGATATGGCCTCAGCGACTCCTTCGGGCCGGAAGGTTCATGGCCGGCCTATATCGATCGCATCATTCCCGGCATCCAGCATATCTATCAGGGTGGCACCAACGAAGCGGGGGAGGTGGTTTATGATCCCGAAGGTCTGCTTTCGACCTTTCCGGCGATCTTCAATATCCTGGCCGGCATACTGATCGGTCTGCTGATCCAGAAACAGACTCCTGCCAAGGCCGTGGGCAGTGTGGCGCTGGCCGGGCTGATGCTGGTTATTGCCGCCCTGGCGATGGATGGGCAAATCCCGATCATCAAGAAGCTGTGGACCTCATCCTTCGCCCTGATCACCAGTGGCCTGGCCATGCTGATCCTCTCCGGCCTGATGCTGGTCATGGATCGCCTCGGCCATACGAAATGGGCCATGCCGATCCGCGTCTTCGGCACCAATGCGATCCTGGCCTATGTCTTCGCCTGGCTGTTCTCGGTCTTTCTCGATGTCAGCGGCCTGGCGGGGATAACCACAAGCTGGATGCACAGCGTCATCGCCGACCCTTACGCCATGTCGTTCCTGTTCGCGCTTGGCGTGCTGGTTATCTGCTGGCTGTTCGTCCTGCCGTTTTACCTCAGACGGATATTCCTGAAGATATAGAACCGGTTGCCGGACATGAAAAAGGCGCGCTTTCGGCAGGAAAGCGCGCCTTTGCTTTTTCAGTGCCTGCCGGTCAGGGCAGTTTGGCGCTGTCCATGGCCGCTTTCACATTGGCCAGGGTGGCGTCGTAATAGTGTTCTTCGGGCGCGATATAGACGATGTAATAGCTTAAGCCCTTGTCCGAAACCGCCTGGGCCAGGCCGCGCATATTCAGGCCGTCGGTGGTGCGGGCGGTGAATTCAAACCGCACGCCCTTCTTATCGCCGATGGTCACCGGCTGCGGATTGCGCGTCTCGACCTTCTGATAGTCGAGTTCGCTGACCGAGGCGGCGACAAATTCCATCTGTTCGGACAGCGACATACCGGCCTTGCCGCGTGGCGCCGGATGGTTCGTGGTGTCGCCCTGGAGCGGACTGACCATCAATGGATCGCTTGAGGTCAGGCCGTCCGACACGTAGAGACGGTTGAGCAGGACGCCATCTATCGACAGGATGCGCACCTTTTGCGCCCGGCGGTAGAACAGCTTCGAGACATCGGCCCAGTTGCGGTCGAGATTGACGCTGTAGGCGCTGGCTATGGTGAGCTTGCCCGCCGGCACGAGTGGCGGCGCGGAGGCGCAGGCGGTCAGCAGCGTGGCGGTGAGCGCGGCGGCGGCGCCGAACCTGAGCATGGTCTTAGTGGTCATGTGTTTCCCCCTCGGAAATGGTGGCCGGCATGGTGATGGCGGGCGCGGGTGTCGCTTGCGGCGGCTCCGCCACGGGGCGCGGGCCGTCCGCTGCCGCATTTTTGGAAAGCGTATCGATCTGATCCTGCACCATCCAGGCATCCTGGGTGTCCGGCGCGATCTCGATATAGTGTTTGAAGGCGTCGAGCGCGGCCGCCGTATCGCCGAAATGGCGGTAGACATCGCCGAGCTGCCGCCAGGTTTCCTTCGGCGCATCCGGGCTTTCCAGAGCGGCCTTGTAGGCGGCGATGGCGTTTTCCATGTCGGAACCGTCCGCGCCGCGTTTGCCGCGCAGGCGCAAGGCTTCGCCCTTGTAGAAATTGAGGACGCCCAGATCCAGGCCGTCACGGCTGAGGCGGTCGATGATATAGAGGGTCTGGCCGTAATCCTGGCGGCGCAGGTCGTCCTTCAGCCAGAGGCCGAGCCAGGGGCGGATATGATCGCGGTAGGCGGCGCGGGCGGCCTTGTGCGCATCGGTTGTGCGGGAAGAGGCCGTGCCGCCGTTCAGAGTGATGTCGAGGGCGCTGAGCGCGGCGATGCGGTCCGCCTCCAGCGGGTGATTGCCGAAAACATTGCTGCGCGAAGGCGAACGGCGGACTTTTTCATAATCGGAGGCCGCCGTTTCGTTCAGCCGTTCGCGCCACAGGTCGGCCGCGCCGCCGGTGTAATATCCGGCCTGCCGGGCATAGATCAGGCCATAGGCGTCGGCCTGGGTTTCCATGTCGCGTGAATAGTTCATCAGGGCGGCGATGGTGCCGAGATAGGTCAGGTTGACCAGTCCGCTGGTGACATTGTTGATATCACGGATAGCCGAATAGGAGTTGGCGTTCAACGAAGCGCCCAAGGCGACGGCGCTGATCAGGAGGCTGGCGGCGAGGGCGGCGTTCTGGCCGTTTTTCATGGCCTGGTATTGCCGCATGACATGCGAGTGGCGGAAGTGGCCGGATTCATGGCCGAGCACGAAGGCGAGATCGTCCTCGGTGTCGCAGCGCAGCAAAAGGCCGGTCCACACCTCGGTATAGCCCGTGGCCGCCATGCTGGCATTGAAGAACGGCCGGTCCATGACATAGAGCCGTACATCGCCGGAAAAAGGACCGGCGATCCGCGTCAATACGCTGTCGACATAGGCTTGCAGGGCCGGATCGCTGTCGCGTTCGCCCGAGGTCCTGGCGTCATGCTCGACCTTAGCGGTTTCCGCCCAGATGCCGGCTTCGAGGCTGTTCGGCACGGGTGTCTGGCCGGGCAGGCGCTCCGGGGAATCGTCGTCCAGGCCGGCGATCTTCGCCTGAACGCCCGCCTGACCGCCGGTTTGGGCCAGCGTGGCCGGCGGCAGGGCGACCGACAGGGCCACGCCGGTAAGCAGCGCCGCCCGCAGGGTTCTGAAAGCTGACATGGCCCTTACAGCGGCAGGTTGGCGGTCAGGGTATTGACGGCCGCCGCCGCGCCTTCGGCCTCGCGGATATCGGTGCCGGCGGATACGACCATAAAATTGTACCACACGACCTGGCCGGTTTTCAGATCGACCAGCGAGGCCTGGATGGTCTGGCCGCCCATGGGAATGGCGGCGCCGAGCATGGCCATGCCCACCATCATGGCGGCCCGTCCGCCGCTGGAATAGCTGCCCTTGACGCGGACGAACAGGGCGTAGGCGGGGATCGCATCTGGCGCGGCGTCCGCGGGAACGAGGGTGGTCACGCCGTCGCCCAGCGCCCAGTCGAATCCGGCCTTGGTGGGCATCTTGTAGGTGACGATCTGGTTGAGCGCGATCGAATCGATCACCGCGTCATTCAGTTTGAGCATCTGGATGGCGCGGGCATCCTCGGTGGCGGCCAGATCAATGGTTGATGTTTTGTATTTGCGGTTGGAAAGCACCGTCCCCAGGCTGTCACCGATAAACTTTTGCGCCGATTTCGACCACTCTTCCTTGGGGTCCTGTGAGCCGCCGGCTGTCAGCAGGGAGAGTGAGACTTCGGGCTGGACCACCAGCACCGGCGTACCGGGATCGGGCTTGGCGATCCTGACATAGGTCGCGGGCGCTTCGGCCAGGGCCGGCGAGAGCGCAGCGGTCGAGATGGCAAGCGCAATCAGGCTTGCCGCGATAGTGCGGTACATTGGAAAACTCCCCCCATAAATCCGTAAAAGCCGTTTCAATACATGCCCATCGGGCATCATATGACGGTTTTCACGACTCATATCGCTTTCCTGAAATTCCGGCAAGCCGGATTATTGCGCGTCTGACAAATGGCTTGCCGGAGGCTATATTACGCTTTATGGTACTGACCGGTCAGTACTATAAAGATTTCATAAGCATGGAAAAAGCCGTTCGCCGCAGGGCCGCGCCGGAAGTACGCCAGGCCGATATCCTCACCGCCGCACTGGAGGAATTTTCCCGGCACGGCTTCGAGGGCGCACGCATGGAGGATGTGGCACGCGCGGCGAAGGTGTCCAAGGGCACGGTCTATCTCTATTATCCGACCAAGCAGGCCCTGTTCGAGGCGCTGGTGAGGCGCGATATCGCCCCGCGCGTCGAAATGGCGGCGGGATTTCTCAAGGATTATGACGGCCCGCTCGAACCGGCCCTGATGCGCATGGTCGAGATGGCGGCCATGGCGATCGAAAGCGGCAGGCTGCCGGTTTACCCGAAGCTGCTGATTGCCGAAGCCGGGCGTTTTCCCGAACTGGCGGCTTTTTACCGCCGTGAGGTGGTCGGCAAGATGCTGGGCGCCCTGACCGGCCTGTTTCAGCGCGCGCTGGATCGCGGCGAGATATCCGGCGTGGAGGCGGGGATGGCGGCGCATCTGGTGATCGCGCCGGTGCTGAAGGCAATGCTGTGGTCACTGGTTTTTGCCGATGGCGAAGAGACGCCGTTCCCGCCGCTGCCTTATCTGCAAACCCATGTCCGCGTCTTTCTGAAGGGCCTCGATCATGCGTAATCTTCTGCTTGTGAGTACGTGCCTGATGCTGGCCGCCCCGATATTGACCTCATGCCAGTCCAAACCGGTAGATAGTTACAGCGGTTATATCGAGAGCCAGACGGTCGGCATCAATGCGCCGCAGTCGGGCTGGCTGACGGCGGTCAATGTTGATCGCGGCGATGCGGTGAGTGAAGGCGAGGCGCTGTTCCGGCTCGACGCCACGCAAGCCGAACATGCCCTGAGCGGTGCGGAAAGCCGCGCCGTGGCGGCGCAGGCCAGCGCCGCCGATCTCGCCAAGGGGGCGCGCGAGGCCGATATCGCGCCGCTGCTGGCCCAGCGTATCCAGGCGCAGTCGCAGCTCGATCTCGCCCGCGCCAACGAAGCCCGCTATGCGCAACTGGAACCGAAGGGGTATGTCTCGGCGGCGCAGATGGACAGCCTGCGGGCCACGACCAGATCGGCCCAGGCGCAATTGATCAATATTGATAAACTGATCGCCGAGAAGCGTCTGGCCTCGCGCGAGGACCAGCAGCGCGCCGCGCAGGCCCAGGCCGCCGCCGCCAGCGCCGATGTCGCCGGCGCGCAATATACGGTCGATGACCGTGACGTGAAGGCGCGGCTGACGGGCTTGGTCGATGAGCGTTTGCGTGAGCCAGGTGAGTTCGTGGCGGCAGGCGCGGCGGTCCTGACCGTGCGGCCGAGGGGGCGGGAATTCGTGCGCTTCTACGTGCCGCAGGCGGACCTCGGCAAGTTCAGGGTCGGCACTACGATCCATGTCGGCTGTGACGGTTGCCGGACCCAGACCGCGAAGGTGCGCTTCATCTCGCCGGAAGCCGAATTTACCCCGCCGGTGATCTACAGCGTCAAGGAGCGTCAGAAGCTGATGTTCCTGATCGAGGCGACACCCGAAAAACCGGAAACGCTCCATGCCGGCCAGCCGGTGGATGTGCGGTTGTGAGAGGGATGAAAAGGAAAGGCCCCCACCACCCCGCGCGAAGACGCGCGCGGTCCCCCGCCCCGCAAGCGGGGCGGTATGGTTTCTCTTGTGCGCCCCCACTTGTGGGGGAGGTGGCATCGCGTAGCGATGACGGAGGGGGGCCTTCCCATGTCTGACATATCACCGGACCTTGCCCCAAAAGATCTCGCCATCGATGTCCACGGCCTGACCAAGACCTTCGGCAAACTGAAGGTCGTCAACAATGTCGATATCCGCATGCCGCGCGGACAGGTCTGGGGCTTCCTCGGCCCTAACGGTTCCGGCAAGACGACCACCATCCGCATGCTGTGCGGCCTGCTGAAACCCGATGCCGGCGAAGGGACCTGCCTCGGCTACGATATCTTCAGACAAAGCCGCGAGATCAAGAACCAGGTCGGCTACATGACGCAGAAGTTTTCCTACTGGGAAGACCTGTCGATCCGCGAAAACCTGGAGTTTGTCGCCAATCTCTACGACCTTAAGAAAAAGAAACAGGTCGTTGATAAAACACTGGAAACGCTTGGTTTAACTTCGCGTCAGACACAACTGGCCGGCACGCTTTCCGGCGGCTGGAAACAGCGCCTGGCCCTGGCCGCCTGCACCCTGCACAATCCGAAAATGCTGATGCTTGACGAACCGACCGCCGGCGTCGATCCGCAGGCGCGGCGCGATTTCTGGGACCAGATCCACCGCCTGTCTTCCGAAGGCCTGACCGTGCTCGTATCGACCCACTATATGGACGAGGCCGAGCGCTGTGACCAGATCGCCTATATCGCTTACGGCAACCTGATGGCGCAGGGCCGGGTGGAGGACATCATCGATCAATCCGGCCTGCATACCTTCATCGCCGAGGGAGCGGGCGTGCGCGAGCTGATGGAACGTCTGCGCGGCCGGCCGGGCGCCGATCATGTCGCCTATTTCGGCAACGCCCTGCATGTCAGTGGCGGCGACCTCGACGCCTTGAAACGCCTCGTCGCGGCGCATCCGGCGGTGGGCATCAAATGGCGGCAGGAGCGCCCCAATCTGGAGGATGTCTTCATCCACCTGATGGGGCAAAGCAAAGATAATTCGGTGGGGGTGTAGGATGAGCGCATGGCGGCGCATCGGCGCCATCCTGACCAAGGAATTCATCCAGATGCGGCGTGACCGGCTGACCTCGGCCATCATGATCGTCATGCCGATTATGCAACTGATCCTGTTCGGTTTCGCCATCAATTCCGATCCGCGCCACCTGCCGACCCTGCTCTATCTGGAAGACCGCTCGGCCATTGTGCGCTCGCTGGCGGCGGGGCTGCAAAATTCAAGCTATTTCGATATCAAAGGCGAGGTCGGGAGCGCCGGGGCCGGCACAAAGGCGCTGCAATCGGGCGAGGTGGCCTTTGTCGTCACCGTGCCCGCCGGCTTCACGCGTGACCTGCTGCGCGGCGACCGGCCGCAGGTGCTGATCGAGGCCGACGCCTCCGATCCGTCGGCGGCGTCCAACGCCGTGGGCATGATCCAGCAGATCGCGGCATCGGCGCTGAAGCAGGACCTGAAAGGCGAATGGGCCTCGCTGGCGCAGGGACCGGCGCCGGTCGATATCGTCGTCCACCGCCTGTATAATCCCGAAGGCATCTCGCAATACAATATCGTGCCGGGCCTGCTCGGTGTCATTCTGACCATGACCATGGTGATGATCACCTCCATCGCCATGACGCGCGAAACCGAGCGCGGCAATATGGAAAACCTGCTGGCCATGCCGGCGCGGCCGTGGGAGGTGATGGCCGGCAAGATCGTGCCCTATATCGGTGTCGGCATTATCCAGACGGCGATCGTGCTGCTGGCCTCGACCTTCGTTTTCGGCGTGCCGTTTCTGGGATCGGTCTGGCTGCTGTCGCTCGGCGTCGGGCTGTTCATCATCGCCAATCTGGCGGTGGGGTTCACCTTCTCGACCGTGGCGCGCTCGCAGATGCAGGCCATGCAGATGACCTTCTTCTTCTTCCTGCCGTCGATCATGCTGTCAGGCTTCATGTTCCCGTTCCGCGGGATGCCGGACTGGGCGCAATGGATCGGCCAGGTCTTTCCGCTGACCCATTTCCTGCGCGTGGTGCGCGGCGTAATGCTGAAGGGCGCGGACTTCGCCGCCATGTGGCCGAATATCTGGCCGATGCTGATCTTCATCGCCGTGGCGACAACCGTGGCGATGATGCGCTATCGCTCCACGCTGGACTGATACATCACCTTTATTAAGAAGGCAGGGTTGCGTCCGTCGATAAGCCTATTATGTAGGGCGGAGCCTGAGGAGTGAGCCGTGTCCCTTGAAACCTGGTGCCTGTATTTCGCCGCCGTCTTCCTGCTGAGCGGCACGCCGGGACCGAACATGCTTCATGTCCTGTCGCGCAGCGTGCGCTTTGGTTTCCGCCGCTCCACCGCCGCCATGCTGGGCTGCGGACTGGCCGTGATCGTGGCCCTGACCGCTTCGGCGGCCGGACTGGCGGCGGTGCTGAAAGCCTCGCCGATCCTGTTCGATATCATCCGTTATGCCGGCGTCGCCTATCTGGCCTGGCTCGGCCTCAAGGCTTGGCTGGACAAGGGCGAAGACGGCGGCCTGCGTCCGGATGGCACGGCCAGCGGCCTGTCAGGCCTGGCGCTGTTTCGCGGCGGTTTCCTGGTCAGCATCACCAATCCGAAACTGCTGCTGTTCGCGGCGGCCTTCCTGCCGCAGTTCATCAACCTGTCCGCGCCGCAATTCCCGCAGTTCGTCATCCTGATCGTGACCTTCGGCCTGATCGAACTGTTCTGGTACGCCATGTACGGATTGGGCGGGCAAAAGCTGGCGGTCTATCTCAAGCGGCCGGCGCTGAACAAACTGTTCAACCGCCTGACCGGCACGCTGTTCTTCGGTTTCGGCTTCGTGCTGCTGAAGGCAAAACACTGATCATTTCATATGCGCCCTGATGATATCCAGCAGGGGATGCGGTGTGCGTTTGAGTTGACCGGCCTTGCCCTGTTCGTGCAGGTAGTAGAACTGGCCTGAGGTCACGCCGGGCGCAAGTTCGTAATCCATGGCATCCCAGACATCCTCCCGGAAGCTGTAAAACGCCCAATGGGCCTGGTGGCTGTTCAGCGTATCGAGCACATCGTTCAGATAGGCACCGCAATCGATCCATTGCCGGACGCAGCCGAATTCTCCGGCCACCATGCGATTGGCGGGCACGTCATGCGCCTTGGCCCAATCGAATGGCCCGGCGAGATAGCGCGTCATCACCGCCTTGTCCCACTTAACCTTTTCGCTGCCCAGCCAGGTTTCGGCGCCCGGATAGCGCAATGGCGGCTGGCGTTTGATATTGGGGGCGCTGGTGGCTTCGTAAGGCTCATACATGTGGAAACTGTAGAGCACCTTGTCGTCGGAAAGCTTCGCCGGCCAGTAGCTGAACGACCAGGCGTTGGCGTACCAGCCGCCATCGACCATGACCGGCGTCACCGGATCGACTTCACGCACGGCCCTGATCAGGTGCTCGTAGAAGTCCGGCAGGTCGTGCGTCGTGCCTTTATATTTTGCGTACCATGCCTGGCGAACCTCCGGTGTGGCGTGCTCATCGAGGCCGAGATCCTTTTCCGGCGTCGGTTCGTTGAGCAGATTATAGCCGGCCACGGCCGGATGGTCTTTCAGCGCCGCCGCCAGATCGCGCCAGAAGGCGGCCGACTGGTCCCAATACTTGCGATCATTCCATAGCCGGTCATCCGTCTTGCCGCCGTTTTGCTGATTCCAGCGATCGCCGGGCAGGGTGAGCGGCACGATCACCACCTTGATTCCGGCGGCCTCGGCGGCATCGAGGCATTTGATCAGTTTGGCCAGGTCATCGGCAGGAATGCCCTTATACGCATCCGCATTGCCGATCAGGAAGTCACGGTGGTTTTCATCCGCCTTGGAACCCTTCCACTTTGAAAAGGTCAGACGGGTCCAGGTGGCGCCGGCGGCTTTCAGGGCGCGGAAATAGGTTTCGTCAGGGATGCCTTCGTTGAAACTGTTACCGCCGTATTGCGGTGTGTCCCAAAAGCCGATCGGCGTCGCGGCGTGCGCCGGCAGGGCGAGGCAAAAGGCGAGGGCGGTCGCCGCCAGGATGGACTTCATGAATATCTCCCTTTTTCGCTAAAATGCCTGAAGGCGGACGGTGACGCCAGGGCGTTAAGCTTATGGTTAACCCTTTTGCGGCAGACCGTTTCATAACTGTCCACAGTTTGCCGATTCGGAGCGCCGTCATGTCCAAGATCAATCCCCGCCGCGATGCTTTGCTGGCCGGTCTTCTTATCCTGGCGGTGGCCGCAATCGCCAGCGTGGCCGTCTATTTCGCGGCCCTGGGCAGCATGAAGACGGAAATCCGCGAAAACCTGGCCGGCCTGGCCGCCACGGCGTCGAAACTGACGGACGTGCCCCTGCAGGCGCAACTGACCGGGCCGGAAGATACGGATACGGACACCTACAAGGCCGTGCTGAAACCTTTCCGGGCCATGATCGACGCGGACCCGTCGCTGGCCTATGTCTATACCATGGTCAAGTGCCCGACCGGCATCTGCTTCGTGGTCAGCGCCCAGCCGGATGGTTCCGTAGGCTCCGACACCAAGGTCATGCAGGATTACCCCGACGCCACCGCCACCCTGCGCAAGGCGATGACGGAGGGAAAGCCCTACACCGAAAGCAAGCCCTATACGGATGAATACGGCACCTTCCTGAGCGGCTATGCGCCGGTGCTGGACGCTTCGGGCCAGATCGTCGCCATGGCCGGTGTCGATATCAATATCAAGGCCTATAAGGCGCAGGTCGGCCAGGTGCGCGCCGCCCTGCTGCTGGGTCTGCTGATCGCGGTCGTCTGCGCGGTGGTTTGCGGCCTTGGCGTCTTCCGTATGCGCAAGGCGATGCGGCTGGCCGAAACGCGCGCCGCCGCGCAGGCCGTGGAACTGGCGGGAATGGAAGCCCGCCGTCTGGAGAGCGAAAAAGCCGCGGAACAAAACGCCGCCGCCGCTCGCCGGCAGGCCATGCAGGATCTGGCGCAGAATTTCGAGGCCTCGGTGCAGAGCGTGCTTGACGAGGTGGTCGCCGCCGCCGGCCTGTTGCAGGGCGAGGCCGAAAAGGTGTCCGCCATCGCCAGCGAAACCAAGGACCGTTCGCAGGCCGTTTCACGCATTTCCAACGATGCGGCTCAGACCTCATCCCAGGTGGCGGCCGCTTCGGAAGAACTGACGGCCTCGATCGGGGAAATCCGGACCCAGACCGAACGGTCCGACCAGGTGGTGCGCGCCGCCGCCGACAAGGGCGCCGTGGCCAAGGCGGTGATCGAACGGCTGGCGGCCTCTTCCGGCAAGATTGGCGAAGTGGTCAATGTCATCAACGATATCGCCGGGCAGATCAACCTGCTGGCGCTCAACGCCACCATCGAATCGGCCCGCGCCGGCGAGGCGGGCAAGGGTTTCGCCGTGGTGGCCAATGAGGTCAAGGGGCTGTCGGGCCAGGTGTCCAGGGCATTGGGGGAAATCTCGGCGCAGATCCACGATATCCAGACGGAAACGAAGCTGTCGGTCGACTCGATGAACGAGATTCTGGCGATTATCGGCGAAATTTCCAGCGGATCGGTGGTGGTCGCCTCGGCGGTCAGCCAGCAATCCATGGTCACGTCGGAAATCTCGCAGAATATCCACGCCACGGCGCACGGCGCGCGTGAAATCGCCGATACCATGGTCGAGGTCACCATGTCGGCGGACGAAACCGGCGTCACCGCCCAGCGGGTGCGCGAAGCGACAGCCCGTCTGCAAAGCCAGTCACAGGACCTCAACCGCGAAGTCGCGGCCTTCCTGAAACGGGTCAGGGCCTAGCGCGCGACCGGCAGGCCGGCCATTGCCCAGGCGCGCAGGCCGCCGGCCAGATGATCGTGGATATCGACGCCCGCCGCCTGGCATTGCAGGGCGGCATTGACCGAGCGCACCCCGCCGGCGCAGGAGAGCACGACATATTTGCCATCGGCCGAAGGCAGAGCAGCGGGGTCGAGCGTCGACAGCGGATGATTGACCGCGCCTTCGATGCGGGCATCGGCGAATTCATGCGGTTCGCGCACATCGACCAGCAGGATTTCATCGGCGTCGAGGGCGGCGCTGACCTCTTCGGGCGTCATGTTGCGGATCGGTGTGGACATGGGGGAGGGCCTTTCAAAACGAGTCGGGCTACATATGGCAGCTTAGGTCGCCTGACGGAAGATGCCGGTCTGGTAAAAGGTGCGGCCAAGCTGGCGGTGATCCATGGAAATGGTGAAGCGGAAGAAACCGCCGCCGAGATCGGTATGGCTGACATGGGTTTCGCCCGGTGACAGCCAGTGCGGCAGCGGTATCTGCCGGCCGGCGATTTCCCAGAAATAGCGCTCGCTGACAAAATGCAGGGCGCCATCCTTGGCATGGACAGTCAGGCGCATCCCGAAACCCATCCCGACATATTCGCAAAGCTGTCCTTTGGCGTTTTCGCGCTTGGCCGAAGTAACGGTGACAGGGCGGTCAAAACCATAGGTGCGCCGCCACCACACGCCGCCGCCGTCTCGCCTTGTCAGCCGGACCTGCATGGGAATGCCGTGGCCGCGCCGGGCGGTCAAAGGATTGCCGATCAGGCGCGTCAGTTGCGCGAACAGCCAGCCGGCGCGCGAGCAATGGACGGTTTCCATGACGCCTTCGTAGAGCACCGGCTGCTCCGGTTCATGGGCGAAGCGGGCGCGGACGGACGGATGCAGGCGATGCCAGTCGCCCCCCAGCAACCTTGGCAAAAGCCCGATCTCATCCCCTGGACTCCGACTTTCGCGCATCGCCCGCATCTGCACGTCCCCTTGACGTTTTAGCCAAATCGTATTATATTTAGCTAATAAACTAAACGTTATATCGTGAAAAACAATTCGTCAACAGGCTAAATGTAATGCGTGCGGTGCAAGCGGCTAAACTCTTCGCGGCCATGGCGTCCGAGCCACGGTTGAAGATACTGGCCTATCTCTCGAAGGCGACCCTGACGGCGGGAGAGATCGCCGAACGCTTCGACATGGCCAAGCCGTCGCTTTCCAAGCACCTGAGCATCCTCGAAAACGCCGGACTGATTTCCAGCGTCAAGAAGGGCAAGTTCATCCATTACAGCATTGTCGAAGAGCATATCGTCAACTCGCTCGACGGCTATTTGCAAGAGGTCTGCCCGACCCGCAAACCCCTGCGCCGTGAAAGCGCCGCCAAGGCGAAGGGGGAGTAGTTTTTCATCCATGACGTTACCGGATAAGCGGTTTTCGCCGGTGATGTGATGCCGTAAATTTGTCTATTCCCTGCTGATTTTATGATGATCGTCCGGCGGTTAGCGCTAACATGTGCTTTGGTTTACAGGGAGCAGGAAATGATCGGCAAACGCATCTGGGCGGGCATAATGGGCGCGGCCTTGCTGGCTGTCAGCGGCATGGCGATGGCCGAAACCTATGACTGGAAGACCATTCCGCTGCAGGGTGGCGGATTTGTCGATGGCTTTCTGTATCATCCGAAAAAGCCTGGCATCCTTTATGCCCGCACCGATGTCGGCGGCATGTACCGCTATGATTACGCGCATAAAAGCTGGATCCCGCTGATGGACGGTTTCGGCAAGGACGATTGGGACTGTTTCGGCATCATGACCATGGCGGTCGATCCGCGGAAGCCGGAGCGGCTTTACGCCACCTGCGGGCTTTATCTCAGCGACCGCGTGCCCGATGGCGCGGTGGTGCGTTCTGAGGATATGGGCGCGACCTGGGCGATCACGCGCCTGCCGGGCATCAAGCTGGGCGGCAATGCCATGGGGCGCGGCACCGGCGAGCGTTTGCAGGTCGATCCGGCGGACAGCAACACGCTTTGGCTTGGCACCAATCAGGACGGCCTGTGGGTTAGCCACGATCAGGGCAAGCGTTTCACCCGCTCGGCCTATGCGCAGAAATCGGTGACGGCGGTGCTGATCAGTGGCCGAACCCTCTATGTCGGTTCCGGTGAGGTGGGCGAGGGCCTGTTTCGCAGCACGGATGGCGGGCAAACCTTCGCCGCCGTGCCTGGGTCGCCGAAGATGATCCCGCACCAGATGGCGCTCGGCAAGGACGGCACGCTCTATGTCACCTTCAGCGACAATCTGGGACCGCATGGCGTTACCGATGGCGCGGTATGGAAACTGAAAGAGGGCGTCTGGAGCGATATTTCGCCCGCCAAACCCTCGAAAGACCTGACCTTCGGCTATTCCGGCCTCGATCTTTCGCCCGAAGGCGCTTTGGTGGTTTCGACCTCGGACCGCTATCCGGGTCTGGATGACCTCTATCTCAGCCATGATGGCGGCGCGCACTGGAAAGCGGTCGGACCGCAGGCCATGCACCATGCCGAAACCCATCCGTGGCTGGTTGACTATATGGGCGGCCGCGATGAGGACGCCGCCAACCGCAACCATATGGGGCACTGGATGGACGCGGTGAAGATCAATCCGTTCAATCCCGATGAACTGCTCTACGGCACCGGTTATGGTGTGTGGATGACCGATAATCTCGGCGCGCTGGATACCGGCGGTCAGGTCGATTTTCATTTTCGTAACGACAATTTCGAGGAAACCGTGGTGCTGGGGCTGGAAAGTCCGCCCCCTTCTTCAGAAAACAATGGTGGACCGCGCGTATTGATGGCGGCGGGGGATGTCGGCGGTACGGCGTTCGATGATTTTTCGCGGACGCCGCAGCATGGCTTTTTCAGTCCGATGAACAAGACCAACCAGTCGGTGGCCTTCGCGGCCTTGAAACCCAATGTCATCGTGCGCAGCGTCGATAATGAAACGGCGCGCGGCTACATCTCCTTCAATAGCTCGGAAACCTGGCAGCCCTTGCCCTCCGCGCCGCCGCCGATCGCCACGGCTGACTGGCATAATCACCGCGCCGGCAAGCTGGTCATTTCCGCCGAGGGCCGGGCACTGGTGTGGGTGCCGGAAGGCGAGGGCGCTTATTATTCAGGGGACACGGGCAAGACCTGGGCGCTTTCCAGCGGCTGGCCGAAACCGGAACGCGGGCAGGAAGCCATCGCCGATCCGGTCAATGACGCGGTGTTCTATGCGTTCGATCGCGGCACGGTGTTGGTCAGCCGCGACAGCGGGGCGTCCTTTGCGCCGCTTTACACATTGACCGCCGGAACGGGGCAATTGCGCGCCGTGCCGGGCCGTGAGGGCGATCTGTGGCTGGCGGCGGGCGGCGCGCTTTATCACGGACAGGCCGTCGTGGCTGGTGTCGATGCCGCCTGGCAGGTCACCTTCGGCAAGGCGGCGCCGGGCAAGGACTATCCGGTGGTTTTCCTGTGGGGCAAGGTTGGTGGCATTGAGGGGCTGTGGCGCTCGGATGACGCGGGCGCGGACTGGGTGCGCATCAATGACGACGCCCACCGCTTCGGCCGGATGCGCGCCATCGCCGGCGATCCGCGTGAATACGGCACGCTCTATATTTCACCGGATGGGCGCGGGACTATGGTGGGGAAAATGAAGTAGATTGTCCACGAACCACACGAACAAGGCACGAACTCTGTGTTCAAATCCAGATTACGGTGTGCGTTGCACAACACCGAAATGGATCACGGACCGTCTTCTTCCGTGTTTTCGTGGTCCTCTTACGGGCATTGACTTTGCCGACCGGAACACAGAGTTCGTGCCTTGTTCGTGTGGTTCGTGGTTCAAGCCTTTCTTTGCAATAGCAGATACCCTCCGTTCGAGCTTCGCCAAAAACCGGGCGCTGGCACCTCCTCGGTATGCTTCGCTACAGGGGAGGATGATCAGGGTTTTGTTCGGCAGCCTCTTCGGGATTTTCCGCGATGGCCTTGAGGTAGGCCTGAAAGATATCGTTGGCGCGCTGTTCAAGATCGAGCTGGGCGAGGGCCTCGGGTGAGAGCGGTCCGGCCCCTGGTTCTGGGGCGTCGTCCACTCCGTCATCATCGAAATTGTAGAACGGGATGTCTGCTTCCGTCTTTGGCGCCGCTTCAGGCGGATTTGGCACGCGCGGCGCATATGACGGATAAGACGGCAGGCTGACGGTGGCGGGATCGATCTGCTGTAAAGGCGTGATCCGTTTATACAACTGAACCAGCATCCGATTGGCGGTGGTCACGGCGCGCAGGGTGCGTTCGGCATCGGCGGCGGTCTTGGGCATGGGCAGGGCTTCGACGGCCTCAAGCACACGGTCGGCGAAGGCGCGCAGGCGTGCCCGTCTTTGTTCGAGCGGCGACAAGCCGGTGATATTTTCTGAAGTATCCATCGGGAAATGATGGAGGCATTTTGCCGGGCGGGGATAAATTGGCGCGGTTCTGCGATGGAAAGGATGTCCACGAACCACACGAACAGACACGAACTTTGTGTTCCGGTTGGCAAGATCAGTGTCGATAAGAGGACGATCGAAGGGTACGGAAGAGACGAAAAGGCGCGGATATCTCCCTCTGTCCGAAGGGCGGCAATCTGTTGAGGGGAAGTGCATGACGCGCTTCGCGCAGGATTGCCGCCGCCTTCTGTGATCCGCTTCCTTGTGCGTCAAGGTTCGCCGTACAGGCCGCTGAAACTCAGCGTTCGTGTCTGTTCGTGTGGTTCGTGGGCAAACCCTTTAAGCCAGGCTCATATTGAGGATAAAGGCCGGGCCGAGATAGATGGTCTGCTTGCCGGTATTGAGGTGGATGGTCAGGGCGGCGGTTTTGGGATCGTGATCCTCGGCGGCGGTGAATTCGAGCGTCTGCATTTCCCAGTCCGCACCGGCGCTGATCTGTTTTTCGCCGAAGGAATCGTAAGGCGGCGAACTGACCTGCATCCGCATGGTGAGATTGGCGGGCGCGTTGTCCGCTGTTTTCGCGCGCACCCAGATGGCGGCGACGATCTTGTCGCCCTTGGTGATCTTGCCGGTGATCTGGCTTTCGGCGGCGGCGTCCCACGGATGGCCGCCGGCGCCGGTGACCTTGATTTCCATGGCCTGACCGCCCTGAACCTTGTCGTCCTTGACGCGCTTGTTGGTTTGGGCCGCGCCGTAGATATTCCAGCTACCCGGCTCGTTGATCAGTTTTTTGGCGATATCGTCCTGGGCCATGGCCGGAAGGACAGGTACACAGGCGAGGGCGCAAACCCCCGTCAGAAGCTGACGTCTGTTCATGTTTTTCTCCCTGATGGTTCTTGTTTTCAGGAAGCCTGACACAGATTACGGCGTTTTTCCAGAGGCGTAGAGGCCGATAAGCGTGCCGACAAAGCCGCCGGCCTTCGCTGTTGACAGATTTGTCACATCAATGCCTTCGGCGGCCACCGTGGCGGTTTTCGCGTCAGGGCCATAGGTGAAGCGCGCCTTGGCTCCGGTGATCTCGGCGTGGAGGCTGACCGGACCGGAGGGGGCGGCCATTGTGGCGATGATCACACCGTCGCGCGGATCGTCAGGGCCGGCGCGGCGGGTGATTTCCAGCACCGTTTTGCCGTCGCGCATGGCCAGGCCGTAGAAGATGTAGAAATCGTCGTTTTGCAGGGCCAGTATGCCGGCGCGGTCGCCTTCCGTAAGGGGGCGGTAATCGATCACGGTGCTGAAGGTGGCGTTTACGTGCTTCTGGCGCAGGCCGATAAAGGCCGGGTGGGACTGCACGTCGCCGATCGCTTCCGGCAGGGCGGTCAGGCCTACGGTTTCGTCATTGAAGACGGTCAGGAAGTCGCTTTTCGGCGTGCGGATTTGCAGCCAGTCGAGCGGCGTGGCGCCACTATAGCTATAACCGAAATGGTGCGAATAGCGGGTGTAGTGCGGTTCCTGCACCTGGCCGGGCAGGTTCGGCGGGTCAACGGCCAGAGGAATGGCCTCGCCCTGCGGCAGGATAATGGGCCAGCCATCTTTCCAGGTTACCGGCAGCATGAAGGTTTCGCGGCCGGTGTTATAGAGATCGCCCTCATAGGGCTGGACGGCCAGGAAAACCGCCTGCCAGTCGCCATTCGGCGTTTGCACCAGGTCGGCATGGCCGGCGGAGGTGACGGGCGATGGGCGCGCCGGATCGAGATCGCGCTGGGTCAGGATGGGATTGCCGGCATAGGGCGCATAAGGCCCGTCCACCTTGTCGGCACTCAGTATGACTTCCGAATGGTTGACCGAGGTGCCGCCCTCCGCCGCCATCAGGTAGTAACGGCCGTTGACCTTGTAGATATGCGGCCCTTCGATCCATACCGGCTTTTTCGACAGATCGACGCCGCCATTGACGACGACGTGCTTCTCGCCAACCATCTGCTTTTTGGCCGGATCGAATTGCTGAATCCAGAGGGCGCGGTGGCCTTCATAGAGCGGCTGGCCTTCGGGGGCATCATTCCAGACGATCCATGCTGTTCCGTCATCGTCCCAGAAAAGCGACGGATCGATGCCGTTGAAATCGAACCACACCGGATCGGACCACGGACCGGCGGGGTCTTTCGCGGTGATGAGGAAGTTGCCGCCGCAATCGACGCAGGTATTGACGATATAGAACAGCCCGTCGTGATAGCTGATATCGGGCGCGAAAACGCCGCGCGAGGTGGCGAGGCCGGAGAAATCCAGCATCCCCGGCCGATCGATGGCGTTGCCGATCTGCTTCCAGTGGACGAGATCGCGTGATTTCCACACCGGTATGCCGGGATAATAGGCGAAGCTCGAATTGATCAGGTAATAATCATCGCCGGCGCGGGTAATGCTCGGATCGGGATAGAAGCCGGGCAGGATGGGATTTTCGTATTGCGGCGTGGTCAGCTTGGCAGGCGCGGGGTTTTCACTGTCCAGACGGATATCGGAAAAGACCGCCTGACCGGCCTGCGGTGTCGGCGTTTGCGGCAGGGTGGCGCAAGCGGAAAGGGCCAGAAGCGCTACAGCGGAGAGCAGGGGTTTCATTGGCGCTTCCTTTCTTCCCCCTCTCCCACCTGAGGGGAGAGGGCCGGGGTGAGGGGGTCTTTTGATGGGGGATCACCCCTGAGTGGGCAGAAATACAACCACGAAACGCAAGTTCGGCGAAGCCAATGGACACGAATAAACACGAATAGTTAAGCTTCAAGGGATGTCACTGAAATAACCTTTATTCGTGTCTATTCGTGTCCATTCGTGGTTCCTGACATTCACCGCTCCGGCGCGGTTTTGAAGGCGCTGGCGATGGCGTCATATAGCGGCTTCGGCTTGAAGTCGCTGTCGAAAGGCGTTGGGCGCAGGGGCAGCTTGTCGGCGCGCGGGGTGAATTCCTGAAGCCAGTTATACTGGTCCGGCATCCCCCAGAAGAGGACATCCTTGGTCTGCTTGTAACTCAGCATCTGGTCGAGATAGATGCGGCCGACCGTGGCGACAATGGCGTCGCGCTGTTCGATATCGCCGGTCGGAATGGTCTGGTCATCGACATCGAATTCGGTGATCAGCAGGTCGAGGTCGAGCGACACCACCTCGTCGAGGAAGTCCTTCCATTGATTGACCTGGCCGGCCATCAGGTCGAAGCCGTTGCCGATGTGGGATTGCACGCCGAGGGCATCGATAGGCACATGATTGTCGCGGAACCAATGCAGCAGCTTGAGTACGCCCTTGCGGTGGGCTTCGTTGCCGGCTTCCCAGCTCATATAATCGTTATAGACCAGTTGCGTTTTCGGCAGGTGTTCGCGGGTGGTTTGATAGGCGATACGCAACGCATCCATGCCGAGCACGCGCGAGAAGGCGTTTTCGCGGACTTCGCCGGTCTTGGGATCGATGGTTTCATTGACCACATCCCACGAGGTCAGGCGGTCACCGTAATGATCGGCCACCTTGGCGATATAGTCACGCAGCAGCTTTTCGGCCTCGGCCTTGCCGGAGAATTTATAGTCCTTCAGCCATTGCGGGGTGAATTCATCGCGCGCCCAGAAGAGGTTATGGCCACGCATGGCGATCCGGTTGGCTTCCGCGAAGGCCAGCAGTTCATCGGCGGGTTTGAAATTGTAGTCCGTGGCGTTTTGGTTGTGCGTCACATACATCTTCAGCTCGTTTTCCGGCACGATGATGTTGCATTCACGGAGGATCAGGTCGCGCACACGGGCGTCGGCAAAAGGCTTCATGCCGATGGCGGTGCCGAAGCGCAGGCCCTTGGCGGCCGCCAGATCTTTCAGGGATGTATCGGACGCAGCGAAGGCGGGCAGCGCGGTCGAGAGAACTGCGGCGCTCCCCAGACTCAGGGCGGCGCGGCGCGAGAGATTTTGGCTCATGACATTTTCCCTGTTGAATTTTATTCTGTTAGCGCTAACAGTGTCATCGTTCAATTCCGCCGTCAAGCGCGGCAGCGGCCTTCGTAATTGGAAGCGCCGATAACAGAAAACAGGGATGAAGATACCATGACCTTGCAGAGCACCGCCGTGACCCGCCGCCTGTTTGGCGCCTCCACTATTGCCCTGACGGCGGCCACCGCCACCGGCGCGCTGGCCAAGGCCAAGGACGTCTTGCCTTACAAAAATCCCGGCCTTTCCACCGAGGAACGCGTTGCCGATCTGCTCGGCCGCATGACTCTGGAGGAAAAGGTCGCGCAGATGGAGTGCGTCTGGCAAAAGAAGGGCGATATCCAGGACGCCGATGGCAAATTCAATCCGAAAAAGGCCTCGCAGGTCTGGCCGAACGGGCTGGGCATGGTGGCGCGCCCGTCTGACCAGCAGGGCCTGGCGACGACGACCGGCGCGGGCGATTCCGGCGCCATGGGCAACCGCGATGCCTTCAATACCGCCACCCACATCAACGCCATGCAGAAATGGGCGGTCGAACAGACACGCCTCGGCATTCCGATGATCATGCACGAGGAAGCGCTACACGGCTATGTCGCCAAGGACGCCACCTCCTTCCCGCAGGCGATCGGTCTGGCCTCGTCCTTCGATCCGGACATGGCGACGAAAATCTTCTCGGTGGCGGCGCGTGAAATGCGCGCCCGCGGGGCCAATTTCGCCCTGGCGCCGGTGGTCGATGTCGCCCGCGAACCGCGCTGGGGCCGTATCGAGGAAACCTATGGTGAAGACCCGCATGTCTGCGGCGTGATGGGCAAGGCGGCGGTACTCGGCTTCCAGGGCGAAAGCCTGCCGTTGGCCAGGGATAAGGTGTTCGCCACCCTGAAGCACATGACCGGCCACGGCCAGCCGGAAAACGGCACCAATGTCGGCCCGGCGGAAGTCAGCGAGCGCACCCTGCGCGAGGAGTTCTTCCCGCCCTTCGAGAAGATCGTCAAGGAAACCAATATCCGCGCCGTCATGCCGTCCTATAACGAGATCGACGGCGTGCCCTCCCATGCCAATAAGTGGCTGCTGACCACCATCCTGCGCAAGGAGTGGGGCTTCAAGGGCATTACGGTCTCCGACTATTTCGCCATCAATGAGATGATCACCCGCCACAAGCTGGTGCCGGACACGACCGAGGCGGCCTATCGCGCCTTCAAGGCCGGCGTCGATATCGAGACGCCGGACAACCAGTGCTATGGCAACCTGGTCGATCTGGTAAAGGCGGGCCGCATCTCGGAGGACGAGATCAATGCGGTGGTCAGCCTGATACTTGAACTGAAATTCCAGTCGGGCCTGTTTGAAAATCCTTACGTCGACGCCAAGAAGGCCGACAGCCTGACCGCCACGCCGGACGCCGTGGCGCTGGCGCATGAAGCCGCCACGAAATCGGTGGTATTGCTGAAGAACAACGGCATCCTGCCCCTCGATGCCAAAAAGGTCGGCAAGGTGCTGGTGCTCGGCACCCATGCCCGTGACTGCCCGATCGGCGGCTATTCCGACAAGCCGCGCCATGTCGTCTCGATCCTCGAAGGTCTGGAGGCCGAGGGCAAAAAGAATGGCTTCGAGGTCGCCTATTCGGAAGGCGTGCGCCTGACCGAACAGCGCATCTGGGGCCAGGATGAGATCAATTTCACACCGGATTCGGTCAATGACAAGCTGATCGCCGACGCTGTTGAAGCCGCCAAGTCGGCCGATACCATCATCATGGTGCTGGGCGACAACGAGCAGACCTCGCGCGAGGCCTGGGCCGACAATCACATGGGCGATCGTCAGTCGCTCGACCTGATCGGCCGCCAGAACGATCTCGCCGCGCAGATTTTCGCCCTGAAAAAGCCGACCGTGGCCTTCCTGCTCAATGGCCGCCCGCTGTCGGTCAACCTGCTGAACGAGAAGGCCGACGCCCTGATCGAAGGCTGGTACATGGGGCAGGAAACCGGCTGGGCCGCCGCGGATATTCTGTTCGGCCGGGCCAATCCGGGCGGCAAGCTGCCGGTGTCGATCGCGCGCAATGTCGGGCAACTGCCGGTCTTCTATAATTACAAGCCGACCGCCCGCCGCGGCTATCTCGATGGCGAAACCTCGCCGCTGTTCCCCTTCGGTTACGGCCTGAGCTATACCACCTTCGATATCTCCGCGCCGAAGCTGGAGAAAGACACCATCGGCACGGCGGACAGCGTGACGGTCAGCGTCGAGGTGAAGAATACCGGCGCGCTCAAAGGCGACGAGGTGGTCCAGCTCTATATCCGCGACGACTTCTCCTCGGTCACGCGTCCGGTCAAGGAACTGAAGGGCTTCAGGCGCATTACCCTGGAGCCGGGCGCCAGCCAGACGGTCAGCTTCACCATCACGCCGGCCGACCTGCAATTCTATAATATGGATATGCAGCGCGTTGTCGAACCGGGCGCCTTTACCATTTCCGTCGGACCCAATAGTGTAGACCTGAAAGCCGCCACTCTGACCGTGGCGTAAAACCAGGGGACGATTATGACGGATATCAAGCGGCGCCACATTCTCACCGGGGCGCTGGCGGGCGGCGCCATGCTGGGCGTCGCCTCGGCGGCCAGCGCCCAGAACAAGGGCCAGGCCAATGCGGAGGCGCAGGGCATTCAGGCGGCGTTGCAGGATTATAACGATCCGGCGACGCTGGCCGTCCAGCCGGTGGGCACCGACTGGCCGCAGCTTCGCCGCTATCACGTGGCCAATGCCGATGTGATTCAATTGCCGGAGAACGCGCGCAAGGTGATCATGATGGGCGATTCCATCACCGATGGCTGGCCGGGGCAATCAGGTACGTTTTATGCCGATAACGGTTTGGTCGGGCGCGGCATCGGCGGGCAGGTTTCCGCCCAGATGCTGGTGCGTTTCATGGCCGATGTCGTGGCCCTGCGTCCGAAAGCCGTGCATATCATGGCCGGCACCAACGACATCGCCCAGAACCAGGACCCGTACGATCCGGCGGCGACCACCAACAATTTGCAGGCCATGGCCAATCTGGCCAGCGTCTACGGCATAAAGGTCATCATGGCGTCGGTGCCGCCGGCGGATCATTTCCCGTGGCGGCCGGAAATCGGCAATCCGGCCGAGAAGATCAGGGCGCTGAACGCGTGGATTAAATCGGTCTGCGAGGCGCAGAACTATACCCATGTCGATTACTGGCCGGCGCTCGCCACCGATGCCGGCGCCATGCGGCCGGAATTCAGCGCCGATGGTGTCCATCCCAATGCGCAGGCTTATGCCGCCATGGCGCCCTATACCCTGGCCGCCGTGGCCGCGGCGCTGGCGTGATGATCGGCCGCCGTGACCTCCTGGCATCCGGTACGGCCCTGGCCCTGACCGGTGTTGCCTTGCCGGTGCGGGCAGAAACCGATCCCGTGCGGCCGGCCACCGGCCCTTTCAGCGCCGACTGGAACTCCCTGACGCGCCAGTACAAGGCGCCGGACTGGTTCCGTGACGCCAAATTCGGCATCTGGGCGCACTGGTCGGCGCAATGCGTGCCGGAGCAGGGGGACTGGTACGCGCGGCGCATGTATCTGCAAGGCGAACACGCCTATGACCATCATCTGAGGACCTACGGCCATCCGGCGGACAGCGGTTTCATGGAGATCAACAATCTCTGGAAGGCCGAGAACTGGAACCCCGGCGAACTGCTCGATCTCTATAAGGCGGCGGGGGCGAAATACTTCATGGCCTTGGCCAGCCACTGCGATAATTTCGACGCTTACGATTCCAAATTCATGGACTGGAACGCCACGAAGGTCGGGCCGAAAAAGGATATCGTCGGCATCTGGGCGAAGGAAGCGCGGGCGCGCGGGTTGAAATTCGCCGTTTCGCAGCATGCCGCCCATGCCTGGCACTGGATGCAGGCCGCCTATGCCTATGACCCGGAAGGGCCGCGCGCCGGTGAGCGTTATGACGGTTATCGCCTGACCAAGGCCGATGGCGCAGGCAAATGGTGGGAGGGGCTGGACCCGCAGGAACTTTATGCCGGACCGGTGATGGTAATGCCGGATGGCATCACCTCCATCGCCGACGCCAATAAATGGCACGACGAAAACGACGGACCTTTCCCTGAAACGCCGCCGGCGGCCAATCCGGCTTTCACGCGCCAGTTCTATCTGCGCACGAAAGACCTGATCGATACCTACCAGCCGGATCTGGTCTATTTCGATAATGGCGACCTGCCGCTGGGGCAGGTGGGGCTTGATTTGGCGGCGCACTACTACAATGCCGGACTGAAATGGCATGAGGGCAAACAGGCGGTGGTCGTCACCATCAAGCTGGTGCCGGAAGACCGCAAGGCGGCCGTAATCGAGGATGTCGAACGCGGCAATCGCTCAGGCATCGAGGCGCATCCCTTCCAGACCGATACCTGCCTGGGCGACTGGCATTACAACCGCCAGCGTTTCCTCGACAAATCCTATGTGCCGGCGCGGGATGTCATCCATCGCCTGTGCGATGTCGTGGCCAAGAACGGCAACCTGATGCTGTCGGTGCCGGTGCGCGGTGACGGCACCATCGATGACGAGGAGCGCCGTATTGTCGGTGAGATCGGCGAATGGAACCGGCGCTATGGCGAGGCCATCTTCGGCACGCGGCCATGGAAGATCGCCGGGGAGGGACCGACCGAGGTCGTTTCGGGCCAATTCATCAATGGTGACCCGAAACTTGATTTCACCGCGCGGGATATCCGCTTCACCCAAAAGGCCGGCGTGCTTTATGCCATCACGCTCGGCAGGCCTGAAGGGCGGCTGACGATTGCCAGTCTTGGTGCCAGTCTTGGTGCCAGTCTTGGTGCCAGCTTGGGCGCAGGCTTGGGCGGCAGCGTCACGCGTATCGAAGCGGTGGATACGGGGGCGCCACTGGCCTTCACGCGTGATATGGCCGGCATCCATATTGAAATTCCGGAGGGCCTTAGCCACCCCTTCGGCATGGCAGTCCGGATTATCGGCGAGGGGCTGGCATGAGCCGCCCCGTAAAGGAGATCGAGGGCATTGACCGCCCCCGGTTCGAGGCGGAAATCCTGCCGGCGCGGCAACCGGTGCTGCTGAAAGGGCTGGTCGGTGACTGGCCGGTGGTGCGGGCGGCGCGGGAATCGAACGCGGCTGTGACGGCCATGCTTAAGCGGCTGGACACCGGCGGCAAGTCGGCGAATATCAGCGTCCTGCCGCCGGCGCACAAGGGCAATTTCTTCTATAACGATGAGCTGACCGGCTATAATTTCAGGGTCGATCAGACGACGGTTTCGGCCTTGCTTGACCGGCTGCTGGAAAACGAGGCGCGTGAGGATTTCGTTACCGTTTACGCGCAATCGCTGATCCTGGCCGATTACATGCCGGATTTCGAGGCGGATCATCCGCTGCCGGTGCTGGCGTCATCCACCGGGCCGCGCCTGTGGCTGGGCAATCGCGTCCGCACCCGGACTCATTTCGATCCGGCGCACAATATCGCCTGCGCCGTGGCGGGCAAGCGGCGCTTTACGCTTTTCCCGCCGGAGCAGATAGACAATCTTTATCCGGGACCGTTCGATTTCGCGCCGGGTGGGGTGCCGGTCAGCATGGTGTCTCTGGAAAGTCCCGATCTCGATCGCTATCCCTTGTTCGCCAAGGCGCTGGAACAGGCGCAATATGCCGACCTCGAACCGGGCGACGCGCTCTATATCCCCTATGGCTGGTGGCATCATGTCCAGTCGCAGACCGGCTTCAACGCCCTGGTCAATTACTGGTGGAACGAGGCCGGCGCCGACTGGGTGCCGCCCAATATCGCGCTCTTTGCCGGCATCCTTGCCTTGCGTGATTTGCCGGAAGACCAGAAAGCGATCTGGAAACATGTGATGGAGCGCTATGTCTTCGGCGATACGGCGGCATCGGTAGCGCATCTGCCGGAGCGCGGGCGGCATGGCTTCGGCAAACTGCTGCCGACGGTGCGGGCGCGGTTGAAGGGCTTTATCCGGACGGCGATGGGATCATGAAACAGGTCTGGCTGGCGGCAATCCTTCTGGCGGTTTTTCCGACTGGCGCGCTGGCTTGCGAAGGGCCGGTGGCGGTGTGCGACGGCGTATCGGCGGATGGGTTCGCCCTGATCAGGGATGGCAAACCGGCCACGGTCTATGTCGATGCGCAAGCCGCCCGACCGGTGCAGCGCGTGGCCGAGGATTTCGCCGCCGACCTGGAACGCGTCTCCGGTGTGCGGCCGGCGGTGGTGCACGACCTGAAGGATGTGAGCGGCCCTGTGGTGGTGATCGCCGAAGCGGGCCATTCGCCGCTGCCTGTCGATGACAGCGCCGTGGCCGGCAAGTGGGAGGCCTATCAGCAATCGGTGGTGGATACGGACCACGGTAAGGCGCTGGTGATCCTGGGCGCCGATGCGCGCGGGGCGATTTACGGCGCCTACGATATCTCGGCGAAGATGGGCGTGTCGCCGTGGTACTGGTGGGCCGATGTGCCGGTGGTGAAAAAGACTGACCTCTATGTGACGGCGGGCACGCATACCGACGCGCCGAAGGTGAAGTATCGCGGCTTCTTCATCAATGACGAGGAACCGGCCTTCGGCGGTTGGGCCAGGGAGAAGTTCGGCGGCATCAATCATCAGCTTTACGGGCATGTATTCGAACTGGAACTGCGCCTGAAGGGCAATTATCTGTGGCCGGCCATGTGGGGTAAGGCGTTCTGGGACGATGATCCGCTCAATCCGCAGACGGCGGCGGATTACGGCATCGTCATGGGCACTTCACACCATGAGCCGATGACCCGCGCGCAGGACGAATGGCACCGGCATCTGGATGGCGGCGTCACCGGCGGCAAGTGGGATTATACGGTCAATGCCGAAAACCTGCGTACCTTCTGGCGTGGCGGCATCGAGCGCATGCAGACCGGTGGTTTCGAGAATGTCGTCACCATCGGGATGCGTGGCGATGGCGACGAGCCGATGAGCGAGGGCACGGCCACGCAATTGCTGGAAGGGATTGTGGCTGATCAGCGAAAGATCATTGCCGATGTCACCGGCAAACCGGCGGATCGGACACCGCAGGTCTGGGCGCTGTATAAGGAAGTGCAGGACTATTACGACCACGGCATGACCGTGCCGGATGACGTGACTCTGCTGTTTTCCGATGACAATTGGGGGCAGATCAGGCGTTTGCCGGAACCGGGGAAGGCGCGGCCCGGCGGTTATGGCGTCTATTACCACTTCGATTATGTCGGCGGGCCGCGCAATTACAAATGGCTGAACACCAACCAGATCGAAAAGACCTGGCAGCAGATGGACCTGGCTTACGAAAGCGGGGCCGACCGGCTATGGATCGTCAATGTCGGCGATATCAAGCCGATGGAGTTCCCGCTGTCTTTCTTCATGGATATGGCGTGGAACCCGGAAGCCATGACGCCGGAGGCTTTACAGGCCTATCCGGCAAAATGGGCGGGTCAGCAGTTTGGCGAGGAACACGCGCAGGAGGTCGGCGGAATACTGACGCGCTATAGTCAGCTTTCGGCACGTATTAAGCCGGAATTACTGAACGCGCATAATGTTGAAAGAACGGACCTGGCTGATTGGGGCAGGCTGATGGATATGGCCGGTCGGCAGAAAGCCTGTCTTGGTTCTGCTTATGAAGATGCGTGGTTTCAGCTTGTTCAGTATCCTGTCGAAGCGCAACGCAATCTGCGTGATCTTTACGAAGCCGTGGCGCAAAATGCCATTTATTCCGGCTTTGATGCTGGCAATGCCAATGAATGGGCAGATGCAGCGGAAAAAGCCTTCTCAAAGGATAGCCAACTTAGCTCCTACTATAATCACGATATGTCGGGCGGCAAATGGAACCATATGATGGATCAAACCCATATTGGCTATACGAGTTGGCAACAACCCGATACGCAGGTCATGCCTGAGGTCAAGCGCAACAATTCTGATAAAATTTTTGAAGAAATGAAACATGTTGAGTATAAAAAGCCGCCGTCATATCGCATTGGTGAGCAGCCGCTTGATATACCTAAAGGCATACCAACAGCCAGCAGCGATGAATATATAGCCATCGAAGCAGAGCACTTTAGCCGCAATATTAATGGCCAAAACGTCCATTGGCAGGTGATTGCCAATCTTGGGCGCACACTCTCTTCTGTTATTTCCCTGCCGCAGACCGCTGCGCCAACCACTAATAATTCCGTGCGGCTGGAGTATGATTTTGGCTTATGGGAGGACACAGACGCCACGCTCGATCTCTATCTGGCGCCGACACTCGATACGCAAGGGAAGGGCGGGCTGCGTATAGGTATAACGATCGATGATCGGCCGGTGCAGACCCTGACCTTCGATCTGAAGCCCGATACACCGCAATGGAACGAGGCGGTCAAGAACAATATCGTCATCCTGAAAGCGCCGTTCAAAGGCATGAAAGCCGGCAAGCACACGATCAAGGTGTTCCGTATCGACGGTAATGTGGTGCTGGGGCGGCTGGTGCTCGATACTGGTGGCTTGAAACCGTCCTATCTCGGACCGGCCGAAAGCGCGAGAAATTAGAGCCATTCTGGAAGAGAAGGGACGCCGGTGATATTGCCCCGCCCACCGCTTCGCGGTCCCCCCTCCCCATAAATGGGGAGGGCGAAGGGAACTCTATGCCCGGCGGCGGCCCTGTTGCGGGAGGGTCGATTTGATAAAGCCGGCGGGCGGGTCGGTTTCGGCCAGCACCTGTTCCTTGATGGCACGCGGTTCGCCGAACAGATGCCCTTGCGCATAGCCGATTTCGATATCGAGGATATCGACTACCTGCTTCTCGCTTTCGACCTTTTCGGCGATGACCTCGATGCCGTAGCGCGCCAGCAGGCCGGCATAGTCACCGGCGTGGATATCCTTGAGGAACTTCATCGCCGGCTTGCCCTCGACTTCGAGCAGTTGTTCGAGCAACAGGTTGGCGCCGATCTTGACATAGCGCACGTCGGAACGGTGCAGGTCCTGAAGATCGAAATCGATGCTCGTCACCTTGTCGAGCGAGAAGCGGAAGCCGAGATCGGCCAGCTTGGCCATATTGCGCGCTTCGACCGATCCACGCGTGGCGAAGGCGTCCTGGCCCAGCTCGAAGATCAGCGAACCGGCGAGGTCGCGGTTTTCATTGAGGAATTCGAGGAACTGCGGGAAGAAGGTCTCATCGCGCAAGGAGGTCAGCGAGATATTGCAGAAGATGCCGATGCGGCGGTCCTGCTTGGCGAGGCGGCGAACGATCTGCACGCAGCGGAACAGCAGCAGGTTGTCGATGCTCGGCACCAGGCCTTCGGCGTCGGCCACGGTCAGGTATTCGGCCGGCATCAGCACGCGGCCGGAAGCGTCACGCAGGCGTGAAAACGACTCATAGAAGATGGTCTTGCGCTGGGGCAGGGAGACGACCGGCTGGAGATAGAGATCGACGCGGTTGGCGATCAGGGCCTCGCGGATGGTTTCGATCAGGGCCAGGGCCTGCGCTTCCCTGGCGTTCATGGCGGGCGATCCGCGCAGGGGCACGACCGTGGCGGCCGGCGCCGATCTCCATTCGGTGAGGCGGTCCTCGATGCTTTCGCCGAGCTTCATCACCAGATCTTCCAGCATCTTCACCTCGGAGGTCAGTTCCTCGGAGCGCGAGGTGCGCTGGTTCTGCACGCGGTCGGCCAGTTCGATCATGTCCTTCTGGGTCGAATCGATGGCGTCGACCATCAGGCGATGGGCGTCGCGGACGTTCTCGACCTCGCGGATGATGCGGCGCTCGGCCAGTTGCTGGGAAGCATAGGCGTGAAAGGCGAGGCAGACTCCCAGCGTGCCGGCCAGGACGGCCAGGGCCGTGCCGAAATCGGAGCCGCCGTTCCAGACCATGGCGGCGAGGCTCAGCCCCACCAGTATATAGGTCAGAACAAGGATAGCCGGGGTGAATTTGCCCATTGAAAGTCCCATTTCACAGGAATCGGCGCATAGAATCGCAGACTGACTATGGAATGATTCAATTCCCCCGCCTAGTGGGCGTTAATATTTACTAACAGAAGATTAAAGTTAACCGCTCAGTACACGTCGTCGGTATGGCGGCGGAAGGGGCCGGCATAGGCCTGATCGGAGGTGCGGCGGCGGTCCGGTCCGAAATAGGCCGTGCAGCGGATAAAGGGACGGGGGCGCATGATGACCGAATCGAGCCGTCCCAGCAGCGCGCGGGCGGTCAGCGGCTTGACGATGAACTCATTGACGCCGGCATCGCGCGCCTGGATCACGCGCGAGCGTTCGGAATGGCCGGTGATCATGACGACCGGCAGGTAGGGGTTCGATGAATCCGGCGCATTGCGCAGTAACCGGGTAAATTCGACGCCATCGATCGGGTCCATATTGAAATCGACCAGGGCGATATCGGCGGGATACTGGCGCAGCATGTCCAGCCCCTCGGCGCCGTCACGCGCCTCGCGGATATTGCGGATGCCGGAGCCTTTCAGGATAGCGGTCACGATGGAGCGCATATGCTGGTTGTCTTCGATCAGCAGGATTTTCAGACTACCGTAATCGGCCATGGGTTCGGATGAAGGAATGAAATTGAGGGCGTCTTATAGTGTTGCCATAAAAAACGCATAGGCCTGTTAAGCCCGATGTTCAAACCTTTTCAATCGAATATTGCGTATGTGGCAAATGGGTGACGGCGGGCGGAGTCAGGGCCGCGCCATCAGGCTTTTACCATCAGGCTTGTACCATCAGACTGGGGTCCATATGCCGGTCGCCCCATTTCAGCCGCCAGCACAGATGCGGGCCGGTGGCGCGGCCGCGATCGCCGACCAGGCCGAGCAACTGGCCCTGTATGACGCGATCGCCGGGTTTCACCAATACGCGTGACTGGTGCAGATACATCGAGATCAGGCCCTGTCCGTGATCGATGAACGTCAGGCCGCCTTCGTAGAACAGGTCCGGTTCGGCCAGCACGACCAGACCGCCCTGAGGCGCATAGATGGGCGTGCCGATCAGGGCGGCCATGTCGAAACCGTAATGCGGGCTTTTGGGCACGCCATTGAGGATGCGCTGATTGCCGAAACGGCCTGAAATCACGAACTTTTTCAGCGGGTAGATAAAGCCGCTTTTGAAGTTGTCGTCCGTGTCGCGGCTGGCGAAGGCGGACGCCTTCAGGGCGGTGTCGCGTTTGATGCGCGCCAGGATTTCGGGGGCCTGCGGCGTCACGGTTTCGGGCGGCAGGCCATCGACACGCTGGGTATCGTAGGTTTGGGGGGCCA